>Ga0070706_100000831_pt1 | contig 34175 bp, 36 predicted proteins | sample KBSK5501metaG_FD_65476 | JGI IMG/M metagenome (GOLD analysis project Ga0070706, IMG submission 65476) | Corn, switchgrass and miscanthus rhizosphere microbial communities from Kellogg Biological Station, Michigan, USA - KBS K5-50-1 metaG | ecosystem: Host-associated > Plants > Roots >... | reverse complement strand
CGGTCGCGCCGCGGCGGTGCGGAGCGCGACTAGGCTTTAGCTCGCCCCCGCGGGACCGGTAGGCGGTGTTTCGACGGTAGGCGACCACAGGTGTGGAAAGCATGTGCAAAACCCGTGAAAAGAGCGTCCCAGGGGCTGGCTAGAATAGGCGGCCGGCCCAGACCGCTTGCTTGGGGAGTGGCGCAACGGTAGCGCAGCTGACTCTGGATCAGAAGGTTGAAGGTTCGAATCCTTCCTCCCCAGCCAAATCGTGTTTCTGGCGCCAGCGGGAACGAGATTCGCTGATTTTGAACTCGAATCCGCGAGTTCGGACGAGTTCGAATCCTGTGAATTTTGACCAGTTCTAACCCTCATTCGAGTGCCAGCGAGCGACACAACCGAGCCTCCACCGGGTCCCCCAAGAGGGCCGGGGCGCATGAGTTCGAGGCCTTGGTCGGTCGCCTCGGCCAGCAGGTTGAAGGGGAAGCGCAGCGTCACCTTGAGGGTCTCGTCGTCCCACTGGGCGCCCTTGATGACAGCATCCAGGAGCTGCTTCTTGCCCTGCGTCTGAAAGTCCCGGTAGTCCACCGCAGCGTTCCTCGCAAGGTCCAGGATCTGGATGCCTTGGTCGACATAGGTCCTGTTGGCGGTCTGATGGTGCTGGATGTCCTCGAGGATCTGCGCCTGCTGGGCCCGCCACTCGTTTGAGCGTCTCTCGAAGTAGGCGGCAGCGACTGTGCCGTCCAGTTTGTCCTCGTACATGCGGTCGAGGCGCTTCTGGATGAGACCGTATTCCGCCTGGAGGCGCTCGACGGCTTGGCCGTGGAAGCTCGTCTCATCCTGGTGGCTCGCCTTCAGCGTGCCGACCAGCCACTGGTGCATCTCGTCCGGGAGTCGGAGTCGATCCAGCTCGCGCCCAACACGTTCGTCGAAGATCTCTTCGCGCGTGTACCGCATGCGGCAAGGCCCGCGGCGGCCCGTGCAGTGGTAGTAGACGTACTTCCGTTTCTTGATCTCCGCGGTCAGTTGGCATCCGCATCGGGTGCAGCGGATCAGGCCTGAGAAGATGAACTCCTGCCGGCGGCGCTTCGGCTTTGTCACGCAGCGGGACTCGAGCAGCTCCTGGACGTGATTCCAGAGGTCCTTGGTGACCAGCGGCTCGTATCCGCCCTTAAACACCCTGCCCTTCCAGACGAACTCGCCCGAGAACGTCCGCGTTCGGAGGAGGTGGTGGATGGTGGCCGAGTTGACCGGATTGCCCATCCGGCGGAAGGTGAGGCCGGCCTCCCGCGCGCGCCGGGTCAGCTCTTTGATCGATACATCACCTACCCCATACCACTCGAAGAGTTTGGCCACCAGCGGCGCACGCTCCGGGTCCGGAGCAATCGTCCGCTTGCCCTCGGGGGTGATCACGTTCATGTATCCGAGCGGAGCGTGGCTCGGCCAGATGCCGGTTTCGGCCTTCTCGCGCTGGCCCTTCCGGACCTCCTCCGAGAGGTTGTCGATGTAGTTCTTCGCCATGAGCACCCGGATGCCGTGCATGAATTTCTCCGCTGACTTCGCGTCCGGCGAGAGGATGACCCCCTCCTTGACGAGGTGGATCTCGAGATCGAACTCATCCACGGTGACCCAGTCCTTGAGGTTCCGGTAGAGCCTGTCGGTCTTCTCCACCAGGACCGTCCGACACGACCGATGCCGGCCGAGGAAGGCGAGCATTTCGTTGAAGCTCGAGCGGCCCGAGTCCTTGGCGGTCTCGACGTCCGTGAACTCGCGCACGATCTCCAGGCCGTGCTCGATCGCGTAGCCTCGGAGAAGGCGCTCCTGGGCGGGGATCGAGTAGCCTTCCCGCTCCTGCTCCTTGGAGGACACGCGAGCATAGAGGACCACCTCGCGGCGTGCCCTCTCATCCAGGGCCGCTTCGAAGTTACCTCGGCGCTTCATCGTGACCCCAGATCGCAGCTCTCCATCCTGTCCCCTTCGGCGAGGCTAGGCAGCTTCATCCAGCTCAACGTCTCGCTGGGCATATGGACGGCGCCGCGGGCTCCACTCGAGGAGCACATTGCAGTATCGCGTCAGATTCTCGATGATCACGCGCGCGTCTTCACGCGAGAGCGGCTTCGAGCTTAGTGGTTGCCAGACTTCGATCGTGCGAGCGAGCAGTTCATCGGTGACGTCCGCGTCAAGGGCGCTCGGCTGGCGGGCGTCGAGTCTGGTCGTTGCATTCGGCCGGAGAGAGGGCACGTCCGTGTCGCGCCCTTGGGACATGGCCACTTGCTAGATGTGACCCTGGCGTGGTTGGCGACGCCGTCGAGAACCGCGCGGCCTCCATGCTGTCCGGACTGGCTTCGATCGCCCTTCCTCGCGGTCAAGCCTGACGAAGTCGATGCAGGCGGTTGCTTCGTCGACCTTGGCGCCATCAGCTTGGACAGTTGTCCCGATGCCTACCAGCCGCGCTGCTGGCGTCCCGTCAGCATCACCGGGCACTGTCATCTCGCCAACGACCACGGTGACTTCTGTATCGATTGCTGTTGGAGCCAGTCGCGCGATCGAGAACGTGACGTCGCCGACTGAGATCGTCTGATCGGCTTCTACGGCAGTCGGTTCGCCTCTCACATGGTGCTTATACATCGGCATACAAGACCTCCTGAGGATGACCGCGTGTGGCGCGCGCACCTATGCAGTCACGCGACACGGACAGCACGGTGTTCTGATCTGTACCAACTCTTGGACCGGCAGTGCCCAAGCAGACAGGCGGGCCGACGAAGGTCAGAGGTTCGAGTGACCTTGGGTCCACCCAAGGGGATTCGAACCAGTGACCACCCGACGGGACGGCCGTGCTCGACCGTCGGGAACCATCCGAGCAGTGATGCCCCGAGAACAAGCACCTCTCGCTGGTGGCCGCCACCCCCCAGCTCCGCGGCAATTCGGCCACCTCAATCCAGCCGGCCTCAAGGTAGGGAGGGTGGGCGTCTTTGGTGAAGCCGCTGCCACCGTTGGGTTGCCGTCCCAGCTCGTGGTTGGTACACCTTAGAGAAATACGGGGCACGCAGCGTGGACCTGGCCAATCTGGTGTTCGAACCTCCGGCGAGCCGCGGCTCCGCGATCCAGACTGACTCTTGCCGTCCTTCACCCCAAAACAACTGTTCCGCTGCACGCGTGATGACGCACGGGCCAGGACCGTGCGGACCCGGGTTCTGGATTCCAAGTTCGGTTTGCAGTGGCCGACTTGTGTACGGCGTTCTGGCTGATGCTGACGATATTGGTCCGGTATCTCCATCGGATCGAGCATCAGGGGGGTAGTCTCCGCCAGTGAGCCGAGGCTATTGCGTTATCGCCGCGCGCACATGTGGAGATCTCCGCAACCGGGCTCAGCAGCTGGTCAACGACGATTCCAAGACATCGCAATACATCCCACATCGCGCACACCGGCCGTCCCGCACGCCGGCCGCCCCGCAATACCCCCTGCAATCGTGACTTTGGCATCGGCCGTCGGCCTGATGTTGGCGGCCGCTCTAGTACCGATCGGAGGTGCCGAGCTACTGCACTGGATAGCGTGGAGGTCTCGAGTCCGTCGTGTTCCGTTGCCCGGTTGCACTGCAATCGTTGTCCTGGGATTTCGTTCGAGGCGCGGCGGAAGCCTTCACCCGATCCAGCGATGGCGCACCGAGATTGGCATTCGAACGTACTCCTCCCTGAATGCGGGATTCCTGGTCTTCACCGGAGGTGGAGGTAACGGAGAGATCTCTGAGGCTGAGGTGATGGCCGCTTACGCCTTGCGCCTGCAGGTGCCATTCGATCGGGTCGGGCTGGAGCGTACGTCGAGGACGACCTGGGAGAACATCAGCTTCGCCCTGCCGATGGTCGATGGCTACGACGCCATAGCGATAGCGTCTGACCCCATGCATGCCGCGCGGGCACGTCGTTATGCGCTCGAACAACGACCGGACCTCGCAGATCGTCTCATCTTCGCCGACAACTATCGGGTCTTGGAGCGCTGGTGGCTGAAGGTTCCCACCGCAATGTACGAACTTTATTGCGCCGCCCGCCGCGCCTCATCGCATGGATCAAATGAGGTGGCGTTGCCGGTCGAACTCGGAGGCAATGCCGCAGGCGCCCGTAGACTGTAGCCGGTCGATTCTCCCGGTAATGGCGGATTTTCCGAGGTGACCCCCGCGTCGGTGGGCATGCGGGGGAGGTCAGGCAACGGCTGCGAAACCTGGGCTGGCCGGCAGAAAATGGGCTGGTCCGTCCGCTTTCTCATCTGCGACTACGACGAGAGTTTCCTTTCGCGATCGAGCGTGTCCTCGCTGGCGAAGGTGAGGGTGATTCGCACCGTGTTGCAGCCGCCGGTTGCAAACTGCTACACGGAGCACTGGGTGGTGTAGAGCGTCCGCCGCGAGTGTCTTGACTGGTTGATCATCCTTGCTCGACTTCTTCAATCGATTGGAGCTATCGACTACAGTGCGCGAGCGAAGCCGCGCTGTTCGCCGTCTCTCCAATCAATGGCTAGGCCCTCTCGGCACAATCCTCCTCTGGCCTCACGCCTAGGCAACCGTCTGGAGGTACTCGACGATCACATCCGACAGGAGCCCGGCGCCACGGGTGTTGAGATGAAGCCCATCGGGGTTGAACCGGAAGCCACGCCGGCGCGACTGCTCATCGACCGAGCGACGGAGGATGTGGCGCTCGAGCACGGAGCTCATCACCACGAATAGGTACTTGTCCCATGCGGAGCCGCGTGGATGCGCTTCCAACTCAGCGGTCATACGCTCATGAAGTGGCATGTAGCCGAGCCTCCGCTCGGCAGCAAGCTTCCGCCTGACGTTTGTGTACTCGTCCAGCCGCCGGTTGAATGCGGTCGTGAAGTCGTCGCCGGCAACCTGAAACGAGCAGATGCCTAGGCGTGCCCCTGAGAACTGGAGCCGATCGATGAGGCTCGTGAGGTCTCGCCCAAAGTCTTCCAAACTCCTTTCCTGGAGAGCGTCGTTGCCGCCCGTCTCGATTACGATTGCCTTCGGTTTGCATGCCAACACCGGCTCGACGCGTGCGAGCAGTTGGGCACACGTGTCGCCGTTGTGACCGGCATTGACGATCTCCCAATCGGAAAGGCGCTGCCGCCCGGCGGGGATCGCGTCGACGCCGACGCGGCCGTGAATGGTGCTGGCGCCAAGAATGCCTGCCACGCGCTTTCCTCCCGGCCCTGGTCGGTTCAAAAACTGGTCCACTGATCCTTCGGGCAGCTTCGACGACTGGTAGATCGCGTAGCCGACCGCGGCCACCGCCAACAGGAGCACTCCGACGGCGAGCCCCCCGGATCAAACCCTCACCGCACCCAAGCCCTTGTGAATTCACACAGTGTATTTGCGAGTCGTGACCTCTCTCTGAAACCTGTGGGGTTCATTAAACACGTCCAGTACGTCGACGGCCCTGAGCGCGCGATGACATCGGCCCGACAGGATTCGCGGCCGGGGTGGTCGCCTCTCTCATCTCCTCGCTCCTGCGCCTATTCCTTGAGGTCCTGGCGACCAGAAGCCGCGATCGGGCTGAGCTGCATGCCGAAGTCTTGGCCCTGAGGCGCCAGGTCCAGGTCCTGGAGAGACAGATCAAGCGGTCCATTGGAATCTGGGCGATCGGATGGTGTTGGCAGCGCTGCGCGAACGCATTCCGAGATCTGGCTGGGCGGGCTTGCTCGTGAAACCTGAGACGGCTCTCGGATGCCACCGCGCACTGGTGCGGAGGAAGTCGGCTGCCTACCGAAGCCGACCGCGCCGCGGCCAACGACCGATCTCAGCAGAACGCCCGCAGCTGATCATGCGGATGGCGCGTAAGAATCCGCGCTGGGGCTAATTCCCGATCCGCGGCCAGCTCTTGAAGCTGGGCCACCAAGTCGCTGCGACCACAATCGTTCCGTGCTGCTCGCCGCGCATGCCCAGACGCTGGTGGCTGCTGACTTCTTCAGCGTCGACACCATCTTCTTGAAGCGGCTCTACGTCCTTATCTATGTGCACCTGGCGTCACGTCGAGTCTTGCTTGCGAGCTGCACCTACGAATCGGATGCTGCCTCGGTCACCCAACAGGCCCGCAATCTGTCCTCGAAGCTCGAGGATGAAGGGATCAAGCTCAGCGTTCTGATCCACCATCGGGACAAGAAGTTTGCCCACGAGGCTGATCGGGTCTTCCAATCCCAAGGCGCCCGGGTGATCCTAACTCCGCTGATGGCGCCGAAGGCAAATGCTCATGCCGAGCACTGGATCGAAAGCTGTCGCCGAGAGTGCCTTGATCGGATGCTGGTCGTCGACCAGTGCCACCTCAAGACGGTCATCCGCGAGTATTGCTTGCACTACAACGAAGAGCGCCCGCATCGGAGCCGCAACCCACGACCGCTTGGGCCGCAGCGACCATTTCCAGATTGCCGGTGGCCAGATCGAGTGGAGCACCCGCCTTGGCGGCTTAGTCAGCGACCATCGCTGTGCGCCGATGGCTGCGTGACGTCATTGTTGAACTCCACAGGTCGGGTCCTGTCTTTCCATCGGCTAGGAGTTCTTCGAGCTGCACGAACTCCTGGACTCGAGAGTGCCCCGTACTGACCTGTCGCCGTTGCAGAACCCCAACCTCGGACAGTAGCAACCTGATCTTTGCCGACCGCCGCGGAAGCCGGGGGTAGCGCGTGTCTTGGTGGCTGGTCGCGTGCTCAAGTTAGGTGGGGGTCGAGTGTCGTCTCCTCGCGGGGTTTGGGAACGTCTCAGTCCGGAGCCGGAAGGTCGCGCCGTGGAAAAACGTAGAGCGTGTATGCGAGGGGTATCACAATAGCCAAGCTCAGCACCAGCAGATCGAAGCCTGACAGCTTGCCGGCGAGTATGTCGGCGGCCTGGAAATGGTGGAACAGTGAGTACGGCTGCCAGGCCTTGGCCTGATCCCAGAAGCCGCCCAGGATCTCAAAGAAGTAGTTGGCAATCAGGAAACCCAGGGTCCAGGACACCGCCGGTCCATTGCGGTTGCTGGTGGCCGAGGCGGCCAGTGCGAACGACGCGAAGGCTCCATAAAGCAGCGCAGACCAGAGCCAGACGATCAGCAGCTCCCGGACGGGCACCTGATCGCTCAGGCCTTCGACATAGGACCCAACCAGGATGCCCACCACCATCGCCAAGAGCACAAGCAGGAGCATGCTGGCGACCGCGAGGGCGATGGTGACCACAAGCGTCGAGCGCTTGATGGGTCGGGCCAGGAGCATCTCCAGGGTTCCCCGCTGGCGCTGGCCGGCCAGCGCAGGGATCGTGATGGCGAGCGCAATTGCGGACACGAGCGCGATCAGGAAGGGGTGTTCGAACACCAGTGTGATCACGCCCGGAAACGTGTTGAGCGTCCCGGATCCGAAGTTCGCGAGGCCGGGTGGAAGAGCTTTCTGCAAAGTGCTGATCACCGACTTGTCGATGACCGGTGCGAGGAAGCCCCACAAAAGGCAACCTCCGGTGACGGCGGCGAACTTGATCCAGTTCCGTCGCCACATGTGCCAGAAGTAGTTGAGGTTCATGCCTGACCTTCGCCATACAGCTCGAGGAAGACATCTTCCAGGCGCGCCTGCTCGATGGTGAGATCACGGACCGGGAGAGTGACGAGATGCTGGAGAAGCGGGCGGACATCGCCGGCCAAGCGGAAGGTGACCGTATCCCGGTCGACGAAAATGTTCGTGACGCCTGAAATTGAGCTCAGGTCCGGGGGCGTGCCGTCGAAGCGGACTTCCACATGTCGCTGGCGTTTGGCGACCAACGTGGAGATGTGTTCGACAGTCACCAGCGAACCCTGGCGGATGATGGCGACCCGATCGCACACGCGCTCGACCTCGGAGATGATGTGCGATGAGAAGAAGATCGTCTTTCCCTCCTGGCGTAGGTCCTCCAGCAACCCGTAGAAGCTGTGCTGGACGAGAGGGTCGAGGCCTTCGGTGGGTTCGTCCATGATGATGACCTCGGGGTCGTGCTGGAGAGCCTGGACAACGCCCAGCTTGCGGCGGGTGCCCTTGGAGTAATCGCGCACCTTTCGACGAAGCGTGCCTTGGTCCAGCCGAATCCGATCGCAGATCTCGCGTCGCCGTGAGGGCTTCGCGCCGGCCACCGCGACCAGGTCATCGAGCGCCTGGATTCCGGTGACGACCTCTTCGAACACTGCATAGCTGGGGAGGTAGCCGACGCGCCGAAGGATCGCCATGTGCTCCCGCTGAATATCGAGCCCAAGGATCGACGCTCGCCCCGTCGTCGGCCGGAGGTAACCGAGGAGCAGCCTGATCGTCGTCGACTTGCCGGCGCCGTTGGGGCCGAGAAAGCCAAATATTTCGCCGCGGTTGACGCTCAGGTCGAGGTCCACGAGCGCCTGGATTGAGCCGTACCGCTTGCCCAGCTTTTCGGTGACGATGGCCGGTACGTCCACCCCAGCCATCAGCGCTCGTCGACCGCGGCGGGCAGGCACATGTCAGCCGGAGACTGTGCGTTGGCCGCGGCAATGATCGGATGCAACATTGATGCGCTCGTTAGGGCCCGACCTCGATCAGCCCGGCGCTGCCGTCGACCGTGACCCATTGTCCGTCGGCCAACCGAACGGTTGCATCGCCCGTCGCCACCACCGCAGGAATCCCATACTCGCGGGCGACCAGCGACGCATGGGCGGCCAGGCTGCCTCCGTCGGTGACCACCGCCGCGGCCTGAGCGAAGAGCGGTGTCCAGGCCGGGGCGGTGGCCTGGGCCACAAGGATCTCGCCGCGGTGGAAGTTTTCGAAGTCCTCGAGGCCACGCACCACTCGGACCGGTCCCGAAGCTCGGCCAGGGCTAGCCGGCTCCCCGCGCAGCGCACCCTCCGGCGTCGGTCGCGTGGAGCGCAGCACCTCCATTGAATCCACCACTCGCCGGAGCAGCTTCGGCATCAGACCGAGTGCCAGCGGGGCCACGAGGTGGCGCGAGCGACTCCACTCCGAGCGGCGCGCGCGAACCAGGTCTCGGAGGTCCTCGCCATTGCTTTCGCTAGCCGCTCTGATCAGCTCATGCCGCGTCAGAAAGAAGGCATCTTCAGGCTTGCCGATGACGCTCCGTGCCGCGGCCTCTCCGGCCAGCCGGAGCACGCAGCGGCGGAGTAGCGGCCAGGCCAGTGTGAGCCAGGCGGCCTGCTCCTCCCGCAACTGAGCGTAGCGCTGCGCGAGAAGCAGAAGGATATCGAAGCGATGCCGCAACTCGGGCTCGCCGGCGAGCGCATTCCGGCAGGCAACCTCGGCCAACGCCCGCGTTTCCTCGAGCTGCCTTTGCCGTTCGTGAAGCACCGCTGTCGGGGCAGCGCGGCCGGATTCGCCCAGCGTCGGCCAATACCAGTCCGCGCTCAATACGGCATGTGAGGTTTCGGCGGCCTCCGTCGCCGGTAGCCCGGCCAGCAGCACCCGGACGTCGATCTCCACCCGGCTGGCCAAGTGGTCGCGATAGAAGCGGGCCAGCGCCACCTCGATCTTCCAGGCGCTTCCGCCGCCGATGGTCAGCCCCCAGAAGGCCTCGCCGGCGGCCTCGCCCAGCCGCTCGATGATCTCCGGGACTCCAGCCAGCGGTGTCGACTCCAGCTGATTGCTGCACTCCGCCACGAGTGCGCGGTAGGACGGCAACGTCTGCTCGCGCCAGCGCTTCACCACCCGACCGAAGAAGCGGCGCTCAGCGAGCTCGGGGTCGGAAGGCTGTTTGACGATGGCGGTCGCAAAGCGGAAGAGCAAGATCGGGTGCACCAGGAGGCCAGTGAGAAGCGACGCGGCCTGCAGATCGGGCTCCGGGGTCGAGTAATACCAGCCGTGGACGATCGCGTAGCGAAGCCCGGCCGCGAGGCCAGAGTCGGCGCGCGTGCCGCGCGCGAAGCCACGATTGATCAGCTCCAACATCCAGTCGGCGAAGAGAGGGGTCACCGGCTCGGGCAGCCACTCCCCGAGGCGCAGGTTGCGTATCCAATAGCCCGGTCCAGGCGGATGCAGCCCGTGCATGTCCGGTGGTACCCACTCGACCGATGCCGGAAGCGCCGTCATCGGGCGCGACTGAAGAAGGAAGAGCTTGTCGCCGGCGAGCGCCCACTCCACGTCCTGCGGCCGTCCGAAGTGCGCCGCCGCGCGGCGCGCTAGGTCGGCCACGGCCACTGCCTGCCCAGCATCGATTGCATGCTCAGCCGCGCGGCGGCGGGATGGCTTGTCGGCTCGCACCACCCACTCGTCGGCGGAGCCCTCGCCCGAGACCAGCCGGTCGCCAAGGCCGCGGACCGCGCTGATCACCACCTCGTCACGGTCGCCGGTCACCGGGTTGGCCGTGAAGGCGACACCGGCCGCGTCGGCATCCACCATCCGCTGCACCAGCACCGCCACCTGGTCTCTCGCGCCGGCGGCTCGCTCGGCACGATAGCTCTTGACCCGGCCGCTCGAGGCGGACTCGCGGCAGTGACGGACCGCTATACGGACCTGTTCGGATCCGCGAACATTGAGGTAGGTCTCGTACTGACCGGCGAAGGATGCATCCGCGAGGTCCTCCGCGACTGCAGAGGAGCGAACCGCCACCGATCCCCCACCAAGCGCCGCCAGTGCGAGCTCGAGGTCCGCGCCCGGCTCATCCAGGACCACGAAGCCATCGGGGACCGAAAGGCCGGCCTTCTTGAGCTCGCCCAGATTGGCCGCCTTGCTACCCACCTGCCCGGCGTCGGCGCCCCCAACCTGGTCGAGGCCGATAACCGTCACGGCTTCAGCCGGCCCGCCTGACCAGCGCCTCTGCGAGGAAGCCGTCGATCAGGTCGGCGACCCGCTCCGGCCTCTCTTCCATCAGTAGGTGGCCGGTCTCCGGCAGCAGTTCCAATCGGACTGCGCCAGGTATGTCTTCCTGCAGCCGTCGCCCCCACTCGGGACCGAAGTGAGGATCGTCGGTGGCCCAGATCAGGAGGGTGGGGTGGCGGAACCGCCGCAGCCCCTCAAGGAGCTCGGTCGTCACTTGGTTGTGGGCGTGGTCGAACTGGCCGGCGACAAACCTCCGCGTCTTCCGGCGCCGGTGCCGATCGCTGAGGTTGGCTCTGGCGTAGCCATCGAGCAGGTCTGGCGTCAGCACTTGTGGGTTGTGGACCGCTTTACCCTCGATCAGGGTGAGGCGCAGCACCGGCCTCCGCGACCAGAGCCAGAGAGCGAGGCTGCCCAGGAGCGGCGCCTGGACGAGCCGGATCAGGGGCCGCTCCTTTTGTGATGGCCAGTTGTCGTAGGCCTCAGCGTTCATGAGCACGAGCCGGTCGAGCCGGTCCGGGTGCTCCGCCGCCAAGAGCTGCGCCACGGCGCCGCCGTGGTCATGGCCGACGACATGCGTGCGTTCGATGCCGAGCGCGTCGAGGAAGCCGACGATCATCGCCGCCTGCGCCCGAAGCGACCAGTCGGCGTCTGCGGGCGTCTCGGTGTCCCCGAGCCCGAGCAGGTCGGGTGCCAGGCAGCGATGGTGGGCGGCCAGACGGGGGATGATCCGGCGCCAGATGTATGAGGAGAAGGGGCAGCCGTGCAGGAGCAGAACGGGCTCACCGGCGCCGGCCTCGAAGTAAGCGACTCTGGCCTCGCGGACGGCCACAAACCGCTTGTTGGCGGAGAACTCGTCTAGTTTCATCGTGACTCCTCCTGGCTTGCTGGTGGCCCCGGGCGGGCGGCGATGCCGCTGACCAGGATGTGGACCATCTCCGCCAGCTGGCGCCGGTTCGGCGGCTCCGGCTCGGCAGCCAGCAGCCCATCTCTGAAGATGAAAGCGAGGAGCAGGCTGGCCAGCGCCCGCGCTGCGGCCCGCGTCTCTACCCAGTCGGCCACCAGCCCGTCGGTCTTGCCGCTTTCGATGACCTCGACCACGACCACCACGTCCGCGGCCGGCACTGTGGAACGGAACGACAGGGCCAGGTCGGGGACGCGGCTCCCTTCCGCGATCACGATCCGCAGCAGCGACAGCTGCTCGGGCTGCATCACTCGGGTCAGGTAGCGCTCGCAGATGGACACCAGCGTGGCCTCCAGCTCCTGCGTCGTCCGAGCCCGCAGAGGTGCGACCGGACCCGTCGGCGCCGGACCGGAACGGGCGACGAGCTCGGTGAGGACGTCGGCGAAGAGCTGCACCTTGGTCTCGTAGTAGCGGTAGATCGTCTGCTTGGAGACGCCGGCCGCCGCCGTCACCGCGTCCATGCTGGTCTCTGCGAAGCCATCGCGGAGAAAGAGGTCACGTGCTGCCGCTCGAATCTGCTCACGCTTTGCTTCCTGCCGTAGGCCCCTCGCGATCATACCGTACAGTACAGTATGATGTCTCGGACAGAATGTCAAGGCCGCGGATCGTCCTGGAATAGCAGCCGCACAACCTCATGACCGAGGTGCGCGACGTAATTTTCGAACCCCAGTGTTGCCCAGATAGGGCTGAAGAACCGAAGAAGCGTGCCCCGCACGCCGGCATCGATTGGGCGCCTGCTACTAGGGCTGGGGCTGTCGGAAGGGCGCCGTTTTCCGGTCTGACAACTCGGTCGACGCGGAGTAGGCTGTTCGCTGGGGAAGGCAGGGGCAACGAGGTTCGCGCCTGTGGGAAGTACTCCCAAATCAAGGGGTGGAAAGGCGCGCCCGCCACCACTAATTGCCCAACCCATTGACCGTCGACCGTGAACTGGTCGGCGGTCAAACCTTTGTGGGCGGCAAGCTCGCATCCGCAAGGCGGCATCGGTTGACAAGGGCCTAAAGGGTGCCGGTCACGCGACAAACTCGACCTGTCCGGCAAACCCGCTTAATTCCGGTTTGCCGTCACCGTATTGGACGGTTTCGAAGGCGAGAGTTGGGGGGATTGTCCTGTACTAACTGCTGCTGCCGTTGAGCACCGACGAGGGATTCATTTTCTAATGCCTAGTGAAGGTCCGACCCAACAACTCAGTATTCTTCAACCGCCGCCTCGGGGTCGTCGTCTCCCTGAGCTAGTTGATGGAGGCCATCGGTGATGAATGAGACAGCCGCCGGGAGCCCCGAAGTCGTTGATGCGGCTGGAGGGGAGGGCAAACAGCCTGCTGACCAGCCCAGCTTCACGCTCGGCCCCAAAGACAGCCTCGAGGGCAAGCTCACGTACCATGGCCGGCTGCGCATCGAAGGTCGGCTCGACGGGGAAGTGCATGTGTCTGGAGACGTCGAGATCGCGCGCGGGGCGACTGTCAAAGCCTCGCTAGAGGCGTCAGGCGTGTCTGTGGAAGGAAATCTCCAGGGCAACGTCATCGCGCGCCAAAAGCTGACCTTGAGCGGGTCTGGGCAGCTGACGGGAGACGTTCATGTGGCGAAGCTCCAAGTGAGCGATGGCGCCAGCCTCAACGGCAATGTTCGGATGGGAGGCTTTGAGTAAGCGTTCTGGGGCCGCGGAAGTGCTGAAGGTCCAGCTCAGCAACCCTGAGTACATACGTCGCGTCTACAAAGGGCAGCCTGGGTTTGACACCGATGACGACATCGAGGCTTGGCGAGTCCAAACGCTGGCCGACCTCGAAAGCGGAAGGCTTGGAGTCGAATCCGGACAGAACCGAGAGGTCGGCTACATCTTCCTCGCCGCGGACAGGATCATCGCAGGAATCAGCGGGGCGACCAGTTGGCAGTCGCTTCACGCTCCGGCTGGGTCGGAATTCGTTTGCTCGGACAATCCTCTGAACATCTACGACGAGGCTGCGAAGAATCGTTCAAGAGAGCATGCGGGTGTCGGCTGGGTATCTTCACCCCTGGTCGAAGCGACGCTCCCACTCGATCCCACGGTCTGCTTACTCGTAACGCCGGGACCGCCGCGATGGCGTGCGATCGAGGTTGACGCTGCAACGGTTGCGGAGATAAATCTCCGCACATATGCAGCAGCGCAGCAGTTCATTTACGGTCGGTCGCAGCACGCTGTCCAGGTAGTACGGGCCAGCGCGAAGGCTGATCGAGCCCGAGTGGACGAGTTCCGCCCGCGACCTCCGCAGTTCACCATCATTGATGAAGTCGTGGCCGGTGAACGACCGAAGCTGACAACTCTGCGCCCACCTCACACATCACTCCGGAATCCACGCAACAGACAGCGATGAGCTTGGCGTCTGGGACTGTAACAATACGAAGGATCCAGTTGAGTCCGATCTCTCGCGCGTCCTCTTTGGTATTCGTGCGCGAACGCGTGTCCTTGTAGATCGGTCCTTGGCGTGGTGACGCACGGGCCAGGACCGTGCATCAGCTGGCTCCGAAAGGCCAGTGCGCCTGTCGGCCAGATGACCCACGTCAGGGCAGATGGCCGAGATCAGAATGCCGAGGACCAGCCCGTAGAGGCTCTCCCAGAGCAGGAAGAGACTCTCCCCGAGCCCGTTGGCCAGCGTGTGTCCGATGACGTCTAGGATCTGCATGAAGTTGCCGTCACACCCACGCTACGACGTGGGGCCCGGGCCGCTCTAAAGAGGAAGTGGCGTTTTCCCGGTGGTTTTTGGCGACTATGTGTCGAGCTATAACTTCGCTGCATCAGAGGCCGACCACGCCACGGTGCCTCCCTATTACGGGAACCGCATCCCGCACCTTCAGATCGAGAACCCAACGTTTGGCGATGACGTGATGGCGATTGTTGAAGAGGCTGACCTCGACGAGACCCAAGAGCGCTAGCTCGTGAGCGTGCTTGGGCCGCATTACAAGCTCGGCGTCAAGGTCATTCGTTTTCGCCGGCACCTCGGAGCAGGGCCTGCCGCTCAAGCCTGACTGCTATCGGGCGCACGAGCCGGGTGGAGCGCTACCTTCGCGCGTGACCGATCAAATTTCGCCCTCGCGCTCGCTTAGATAGCCGTAAAGAGGGTGACGGCTCCGCTTGCGATCAGAACCAGGCTCCAGCCGAGGTCGAGATTGAACCAGCCGCGGCGCAGTACGCCAACACCAACCTTTTCGTAGACGACCACCGAAACTACGCCCATGGCAAGAAGCATGGCCGCGACGTGCAGCGAGGCAGCGGCGACGGCCTGCAGCGATATCTCACGCAGGCTGTGATAGGCGGCATACACTGGCAAACCCAAGAGGACGGGCGCGAGCATCAAGCCGGCGCCGTGCGCCGACGACATCAAAAACGACCAGCCAACCAACCCTGCGGCTCCGATCCGCATTCCAAAGCCGCTCGGGTGCGAGCGAGGACGGAGCAGCTTGTACAAACCGAAACTGACCAGTACCAGGGCAGCAAGTAGGCGCACGAAAAATGGCGGCAGGAACGCCTCGGTCAGCGAAACAGCGACGACCACCACGATGATCGAGGCTTCATGCCCGACCGCGATCGGCAGCAGCGAGCTGAGGACCGTCTTCCGACTTCTCTCCTGCATGCCCCGCGCAACCGCGAACAGCCAACCCATCCCGGGATTGACGCCGTGATAGACCCCAAGCAGCACGAGCGCTGCCCAGGGCCACAAACCAGTGTTCACGAGTAGCAATAAGAGTCGGAAGAAGCGTCGCCTCCCTGGAGATGAATCTGGTGGGTGCGCTGCTCGAACGTCGCAAAGAAGCCTTCATCGAGGCTCAGGCCACCCTCGGGCTTGGCATGAATCGAGGTCGCCCAGCTCTTGATGCCGTCGGGGTAGAACTGCTCGTCCCAACTCGCGTATAGCGAGTTGGTGAGGTAGGCGCGCTTTCCGTCGCGGCTGAGCTCGACCATCTGCGGGCCGCCGTTCAGCGGTCCGCTCTTGGGATGCGGTGCCTTGCGGACAATGCCACCGAGGTGGACGCTGCCGGTCTTCTTGGGCTTGAATGGATCGCTGACATCAAACTGAAGAAACTCGCCGGTACCCCACGCGGACACGTAAAGCCAGCGATCGTCGAGGGAGAGGTTGATGTCGCTGACCAGCGGCGGAACTGCCTTGAAGCCCTTGAGCAGCGGCGGCAGGTCGTCGGGATTGGCCGGTTCGGCCGGAATCTCGATCACCTTCTCCACCCTGTAAGTGGAGCCGTCGAGATACCACGCCCAGATCGACGAGCTGAGGTCCTTCAAGCTGACCACCACACCGACGAATCCATACGCCTTGCTCGGATCGTGAGCGGGCCGAAGCTCGAGCACCATTTGCTGCTCAGGCCCGAGGTCGATCTCCTGGCGATGGCGCCGCTTCGGCAGATCCCAGATGTGGAGCTTGTGTCCGTATTTTCCTGCCAGCAGCAGTTCGGGATTGACCCCGCCCTCGACCATGTTGGGGGTGCCCCATTCGCTGGTGATGGCGGTGTCGTATCCGAGATGCCACCAGAAGTCGTAGGCGAACTCCTGAGGGCCGCGATCGAGTTCCCACCGGCCCTTGACCGCAAAGGTGTCGTGATCGATGACGAAAATGCCGCCGGGACCATTGCCGTCCGGAGCTCCGAGCGCGCTCACGTAAATACCGTCTGGCCCGCAGTGAACAGTGTGCGGGCGGCTGTAGCCGGCACGTTCAGCGATCTCTTCCGCCTCGATCGTGTGCACGAGCTTCGGTTGTTCGGGATCGGATTTGATATCAAAGACGTAGATCCTCGACGACCGCAATCCCGGGACGAGCAGGTAACGGCGCTCGAGGTGAGGATGGGCAGCATAAGGGCATAGGGCCGAGCTGCATACGTTCCATCCGAAGTGATGAAATTCGTCACCCACGTTCGGAGCGTCGACGCGGCCAACCTGCTTGCCAAAACTATTCGATGTGGGGTCAACGTCGAGTGTCACAAGCCCGTCAGGCTTTTCCCTGCTCGGGTCGAATGTGACCATGTATGCGAGCGTTTCGACGGGTGCTTTCGCCGCCAGACGTGGCGACGGATAAAAGGTTTGATCGGGTCTGAGAAGGGTGGTTGCCATGTGCTGCTCCTTTCAAGCGCCCAAGAGGGCGGGGGTTGGTTCGAGTGAAAGGACAGGTCGCCTCACTGGGGGCGTCTCCCCCAGAGCTAGCGACCTAACAGGTACAGAAGCAGTGCGGCGCCTCGATGAGCCGGTGGGCCGGGTATCGAAGGTCGATCCCCATCAATTTGGGAGTGTATACCGGACCAGTCACTTGCGGGCAGGCCGCCGATTACACCGTGTTTGAACTCGCGCATGGTTATCTACGCAGCCGACATGTCGGCAGACGCACGGCCCCAGGACCGTGAGGCAGTCGGCTTGAGAATCGCAGGCCGGCTGACCTGAGGACCCGTCTTCACTGGTCGTGGATTCGCGCAGGCGAGGGAGCGCGCCGAGGATTCCGAATCCCGAAAAAGGCGACCGACGCACCAATGGCTGCAATCGCCACGCCGGTCGCCATCGCTGCGCGATAGGCATTAATGGAGGACGCTTGTAGTACGGGCAGCACCTCGGTGCGCAATCCTCCGCTGAGGGGAATCTCGAGGGCTGACGTCGGCCGGTCTCGAGCCAGATTAATCATCGCACTGGCTGCCGGATCCAGGCTGAGCGGTGCCATGTTGAGCCAGCTCCGGAAGACCTCAGCGAAGACAACCCCGACCACAGCTACCCCGAGCAGGGCGGCGACTCGCGCGGCTTCGTCGTTGACCCCCGATGCAATTCCGGTCTGCGAATCTGGCACCGAACTGACAGCCGTATTGGTGAGAGGCGGCACGGTCAATGCCAGGCCGAGCCCGAAGACGACCACACCCGGCAGCACATGAGCGATGTAGGAGTCACCCGGCCTGAGAAATGCGAGCAGGCCCAATCCCGCACCGGTCAGCAGAATGCCGACGGTCATCGGTGAGCGCGGTCCGAGGCGTTCCGCCACGCGTCCGAGGCGAGATGCCAGGCCGATCATGATCAGCGTGACCGGCAGGGTCGCGAGGCCCGCTGCCAGGGGGGAGTACTTGAGCGCCGTCTGAAGGTAGATGGTGAGAATAAAAGTTGCCGTTGAAAATCGCATATAGGGCGAGGGTTGACCCGTTGGCAGCGCTGAAATTCCGCGAACGAAACAGCCTGAGCGGAAGCATGGGTGCGTCCGTGTGCGTCTCCCGAAACAGGAACCCTACGATCGCGGCTACACCGGTCGCCGCCGAAATCAAAACCAGCGGATGAGTCCAACCCAACGCTGGGCCTTCGACAATGGCAAGCGAGATTCCTCCCAAGGCCAGAGCTGACAGGATTGCGCCTAGAAGGTCGATCCGCCCAGCCGTCACATCTGGATTTCGGGTTTCCTCGACGGCCAAGATCGCGATGACCATGGCGGCTGCGACGAGTGGCAGGCTAAGGAAGAAGATGGACCGCCAGGTCAGCGCGCTAATCAGCACCCCAGCGACCACCGGACCGATTGCGGCGGCAACCGCGCCCCACGATGCCCACGAGCCGATCGCGGCTCCGCGCTCCTCGCCTTCGAAGGCTGATGCGACGATGGCCAGGGTGCTCGGCATGGCAAGTGCCGCACCAACGCCCTGAACAATCCGGAAGACAATCAACGTGGTTCCGTTGGGTGCCAGGCCGCAGGCTAGCGAAGCCATGCCGAACAGGCCCAGCCCATAAACGAACACTCGTCGGCGACCGAACAGATCGGCCAGCGACCCGGTGACAAGCAAAAGGGCTGAGAGCGAAAGCAGGTATCCGTTGACGATCCATTGCTGCCCTTGCAAGCCGATACCGAGGTCCCGGTTGATGGCCGGCAGCGCGAGGAAGACCACCGTCTCGTCGAGGATTGTGATGTTGAGACCGAGGATGGCCGCGATGAGCGTCCAGCGCCGGCGAGCGCCCGGGCCTAGGCTCGGCCGCGTTAGCACATATCTCCTTTAGTCCGACGTGTCGACCAGATGTAAGCCGCAGCAAGGCCTGCCATCCCGACCACGATGGCGGCGTACATGACGAGCCGCGTGCCCTGCAGATACATGCCCCAATAAAGGACGAGGCCCGCCAGCACAACCGGCACCACGCCGACCCAGCGCCGGAGCCCGACCGCAAGGGCAAGAACTGCAGTCGACAAGACCAAGATGGCGGGTCCCGACTGGAGGAGAAAGATGAAAGCTCTGACCAAAGTCGAAGGCACGCTCGAGCCATCAGTTGCGGAGGCGGTGCTGTTAGACATACCTGCCATCCCGCCGGCGGACACGGCGCTCGCCCCGAGCAGGCCGGCGAGGGCTAACACCATCGCCGCTGAGCAAGCGACCGACCCTAAGAAGCCGAGCGCGGCCGCGACTGCGGGCAGGCGCTCCTTCACGTCGCGCGCCTACTCAGGCGGCCTCAGGCAGGCGGTGTTCCGGATGACGTTCGTCGGGCGTTCTCTTGCCCACGCTCAGGACTGCGTTGAAGAAGAGCTCGGGGCGCCCCCAGAGCGAATTCACGAAAATCGTCGTCACGCTGACCGCCATCGCAACCATGGCCCACACCGGATAGACCAGGCCGGTGGCCGCGGCTGGGATACCGATGCCATTGAATAGGAAGGCCAGGACCACGTTCTGCTTGGTCTTGCGGTAGCTGCAACGGCTGATCTCACGCGCCAACAGCACTGAGTCAAGCCGGTTGTTGACGATGATGATGTCGGCCGACTCGATCGCGATGTCGGTGCCACCGCCCATCGCGATTCCCACGTCTGCCTGCATCAGTGCGGGCGCATCGTTGATCCCGTCACCGACCATCGCCACGCGGCCCTTTTGCTGCAGCTCACGGATGTGGGCTGCCTTCTCGCCGGGCAGCACGCCGCCGTAGAACTGCTCGATGCCGAGCTGGGCGGCCACGCGCGTAGCGGCGCGCTGGTTGTCACCTGTGATCAGGACTGGGACAACGCCAGCCTGTTTCATCGCTGAAACGGCCGCCCTCGCGTCTGTACGGATCGCATCGCCAAGCGCAACCAGACCAAGAAGACTGCCCTGGCGGCTGACCAGAATCACGGTGCGACCCTGGTCCTCCAACGTGGCTAGCCGGTCGGCCAGAGGTCCAAGCTGCACACCTTCCTCTTCCAGGAACTGGCTTCGGCCGACGAGAATCCTCTTCCCACCGACAGTTGCGATGACGCCTTTTCCAGTCACCGACTCGAAGTCATCGACCTCGGGCACGCTCACGCCACTGTCGAGGGCGTGGTTCAGGATCGCTTGTCCGAGCGGGTGTTCAGAGGAGGCTTCGGCCGCAGCAGCGATAGCCAACAGCTCCTCACGGTCGTCAAGCGCCTCGACCTCTCGAACCAGCGGGCTGCCGACGGTCAGAGTTCCCGTTTTGTCGAGCACGATCATCTTGACCAGTCGGAATCCCTGGAAGGCCTCGCCCGTGCGCATGATGATTCCCCGATCCGCCGCCTCACCTGCACCGCGCACGATTGAAAGCGGCGCCGCGATCCCGACCGCGCAGGGATAGCCCATGACGAGGACGCTGAGCCCGGCGAATGCAGCCCGCTGCAGGTCGGCGTGCCCGCTTAATAGGTAGGTGCCGCCGAGCCAACCAACGAAGGCCAGGACTGATGTCAACAGGACGAATGGCGCATAGACCTTCAGGATGCGATCGACGAGATGCAGGATTCCGGGTTTGAGCGCCCTCGCGTCCTCAACATGACGGATGACCTGCTGCAGAAAACTCTGCTCGCCGACGGCGGTGACCTTGATCAAAAGCGTCCCGATCGAGTTGATCGAGCCGCCGATGACGTCATCGCCTTCGGACTTTTCGACAGGCACCGGCTCGCCGGTCACATATGACTGGTCGACTGCCGAGTGTCCACCCACCACCTGGCCATCGACCGGGATCCGCTCACCCGGTCGGACTCGGACAAGCTCACCCAGTCGAACTTGATTGATGTCGACTTCCGCCTCCTGGCCGTCGCGGATTACGCGCGCGGCGTCCGGTTGCAGGTCCAGCAGACGTTTGACCGCCTGCGAGCTCCGCGTCTTGACCAGCAGCGACAGCCACTCAGAGAAGAGGTGGTAGTTGACGATCAAGATCGAGACCGCAAAGAACGGCGCAGTCGGATAGCCGGCCGGGTGAAAGATGAATCCGATCAGGCCGCCGGCGATCCCGGCGAACGCGCCGGCCTCGAGCAGGACATGCTGGTTGAGGATTCCCCGGCGCGCCGACTGATAGGCCATCGATAGGATGTGCCGCGCCAGCACGAAGACGACAAAAAATGAGAACGCTGCAACGATCAGAGGGATCCAGCTCGTGGCGAAACCGGTGAGTTTCGCCACTAGAACTCCACCAAAGACGGCGGCCAAGATGGCGATGCCACCAACAGTCGCCAATGCCCCGTTGGCCCGAAGGATCATGAAGGCGACCGTGAGAAAACCCAGACCAACAATGGCCGGGAGCGCCACCGACCACCAGCCCTGTACCTGAAGGATCAGCGAGATCGTGGTGAGGCTGAAGGCGATGGCAGCCAGCAGCCGCCGGCCCTCCCTGACCAGGTCGCGCTCCTCCTCATCGAACGGCCTGGCTTTGCGCGGATCCCAGATGGTGTAGCCCATGTCCTTCAGGGTTCGCAGCAGCTCTTCAGGTCTGACCGCCTTCGGGTCGTATTCGACCAGCGCCTGTTCGTGAGTCAGGCTGACGGCGACCTTGTCGACGCCGGCGTGCTGTCCAAGCGCCTTCTCGATGGTTCCCGTGCACAGGGAGCAATGCAGACCACCGATCTTGGCCCGGAAGCGAGCCTTACCGCTGGTCGTCAGGCCCTTGTCGACCCAATAGGGTGAGGACGATTCCTGGGTTGCCTTGGCTTTCGGGAGAGCCAATTCGGCCATCAGCCCACCCCGAAGCCCGCCTTCTCGACCGAGGCGCGGATGGCCTCTTCGTTCACCTTGGCCGGATCGATCAGGACTGAGAGCGTGCCCGCCTGATGATCCGCCTTGCTCCTCGTGACGCCCTCCACATGGGAGAGAGCGTTCTCGAGCCGCCGCTCACAGCCCGTGCAATCCATCCCACTCACCTTCAGATTCAGTTCCTTCATATGGCCTCCTCGTTGAACGTGAAACCACCCTACAACCTTTCCCCTGGGGCAAGGTCAAGCGGTAAACTTCGAGGCATGGAAATGACCATCGGCCAGGCAGCGCGGCGGACAGGGCTCAGCCCCAAGGCGATCCGCATCTACGAGGCAAAGGGACTTCTGGAAGCAGCCGACAGAACGCCTTCGGGTTACCGGACCTACACCGAGGACGACCTCGCGGTGCTCCGGTTCATCCGCCAGGCAAAGTCGTTGGACCTCCGACTCGATGAGATCCGAGACGTCATCGAGTTACAGCGGGGAGGAGCTCAGCCATGTCAGACGGTGCTTGGCCTTCTCGATCGCCACATCGCCGACATCGACCGCACCCTCACCGATTTGCGCGCTCTGCGGAGGTCGCTCGTCAGCGCCCGGTCGATCGCCAAGACAAGCAGCCAAAACGGCCACGAGGCCGTCATCTGCCGGATCGTCGAGTCGCAAGGCTAGTCCTGAGAGCTGACGTCGGCCAGTCTCGAGCTTGGCTGATATGGAGGCTCTAACGCCGGCTTCGTGTCGCGCTGCGCGTAGCCCTGATGGTCCTCTGTTTGCCATATTCCCGATAGGTGAGCCAAACAACCACAACGTCGAAGATCGTGAGCCCCAGCAGCCCGATCGAAAAGGCGAAGGTGATTCGATAGATCTGATAGACGATGAACACGATCAGAAAGGCGATCATCCATGGATAGGCCCAGATTTTGTCTCTGAGCAGCGCTGTCACGAGCACGATCTTGACCACGCCGTGCAATAGCAGGTACGCGGCACCGAACTGTAGGGCCGATCCGGTCAAACCGCCGGCGGCGTGCAGGACATGGGTGGCAAGGAAGTCGCGCGGATCCTCCGAGAGTTCGTGTTGAGTGAGGGCTCTGCTGACCTGGTCGATGGTCGCGGGGCTGACGACCAACAGCAGGAGGCCGCCCACGACCTCGAGGACACCGTCCAGACCCTTGAGGATGATCCCCACGGCGAAGGCGCGGTCGAGCAGGTCGCTGCCTTTGAACCAGTTCATGCGAGGTCGCTCCACAATATCGGCCGTTGAGCCCGGGCTGCCCTACCTAAGCCCGACTTAAGCCTGGCTGATCGAATTGGTCCGACCTCCAGCGGCCCTCCTGATTGGCGCTTTGGCAACCGTTTCGCTAGCGATGGGTTTAATCCGTCTCGCTGCTGTCCTAGTCGCAGCCTTGTCGCCGTCGTCGCCCGGAAGCAGCGCCTCGTGAGGTGGCTGTGCGCGACCCTAACTTCCGTGATGGTGTCGTGTTGTACGGTACCGGCATCCCTCTCCCGGGCAACAGATCACGCCACGGTCGGAAGATGGGTACGCAGGTCAGGCGAAAAGACAACTACGGTGGTAACTGCCCGGTTTGTTGGAAGCGACGTATCCTCGAGTGACACTCTGACGGCTCGCCCGAGGCAGCGAGGCCCAGAGCTCATCGAGATTAAGGCGTGCCTGGTGGACCACCGCGATGACCTGCGCCAGCATGGTGTCGCGACCGAACCTGGTTGGGTTGATGGTGGCGCCGAGGATCGCCCATCGCGCACGAACGCGCCTTTATCGGACCAAAGAAGAACCCGGCGAGGACGGCGACCAGAACTAGAGCTGCGCTAGTCACCATGAGATCGGCGCTCATGCCCTCACCGGCCCGACGAGAAGGCTGCCTGCGCTACAAAAGCAGTGGCGAGCGCCGTCGAGCCCGACAGGCTGGGCCATCATGCGACATCGCGACGCGATAGAGCCATCCACCCGACAGCCGCGACCACCACGACATAGAGGCAGAGCAACAGGATTGCCGGGCCTGGAGCGAGCAGGGCCGCCGAGTCCCGCCCGATGGCTTCCCTGGCCAGCGACCCGGGGAGGAACCAGCCCCCCTTTCCGACCCCGAAAGCCTCGAAAAGAACCCCCTCGATGAACAAGAGCCACGTGCACAAGGCGACCATAATCGCCGCCTGGTTGCGCGCCGCGGCTCCGAGACCGACCCCTATCCCGGCCCACAGGGCGGCTGCGACCGCGCTGCCGACCAGTAGAGACATGACGTCGGATTGCGTCAGGAGGATGGCAATGCCCCGCGTGCTCAGAGCCACGTCGGCGACGGCAATCGACACGGTCGCTGCGACCAACCCGAAGACGCCCCCCATCAGCACCGCGACGAGGATCTTTGCCAACAAGACGCGACCTCGATTCGGCGTCGCCAACAACAGCGGCCGGATGGTTCCGTGACGGAACTCGGTGGTTATCGACATCGCGCCCAGCAGCGCTCCGAACAGGGTGCTCAGCCGCTGACCCTGTCCAGCAATCTCGAACTGGCCCGATTCGCCACTAAGGGCGCGCACCGGGATTGTCTTTCCGTGCAGGGCGACGATGAGCACAACGAGTCCCACCATGCAGGCGAGGAGCAGCAGGGGCGACCAGATCGAGCGCTGCTTCAACCACTCGGCGCGCAGCAGACCGATCACTGCCTGCCTCCGCCGGTGAGTCGGAGGTACGCGGCCTCGAGGCTTTCACCAGGTTCGGCCACCTCGTCGAGCTTCGCGTCGGCCATCAGGCGGCCGCGGTGGATGATCACCACCCGGTCCACGGTCTGAGCCACCTCGGCGAGCACGTGGCTGGAGACCAGGACGGTCCGGCCTAGTTCTGCGAAGCCGCGGATGAAGTTGCGCAGCCAGTGAACTCCGACTGGGTCCAGCCCGTTCGCGGGCTCGTCCAGGATCAGCAGCTTGGGGTCGCCGAGCAGGGCACTGGCGAGGCCCAACCTCTGCCGCATCCCCAGCGAATAGCCTCCGACCGGCCGGTCGGCGGCGCCACTCAACTCCACGATCTCCAGAACCTCCGCGATCCGCTCCGCTGGGATGCCAGCCGCGTAAGCCAGGGCGCGCAGGTGGTTGCGGCCTGATCGCCATGGATGGAAGTCGTTAGATTCAAGGACGGCCCCGACCTGCGTTGCCGGCCGCTGAAGCTCGCTGTAGCGGCGGCCGAATACAAGGGCCTTGCCGGAGGTGGGTTGGGCCAGTCCCAGAAGCAGGCGGAGCGTGGTGGTCTTCCCCGCGCCGTTGGCCCCGAGAAAGCCCGTGACCGTCCCCGGGGTGAGAGCAAAGCTCAGTTGGTCTACGGCGCGGACGGTCCGGTAGACCTTGGTGAGGGACTCCACCTGCACGGCCGATCGGGATGGGCCGGCCGGCCGGATCTGCGAAGCGGGTGCAGTTGCGATCGCCGCGCTTCTCAATGGTGGGTCCCAGCCCTCCTGAATATCCCAGGCGTCCGGCGGCTCAACTTGGTTCAAGCCGGTTGTCGAACTGGACCGACGAGAAGGAGCCTGCTCGGCAGACGGCGCAAACGAGGCCGGGGAGGTCACCTGGACCGCCGACGGCATTGCCGCCGCTGATGTGCTCGACTCATGGTGGTTGTCGAGGGCCTCGAGCAGGGCGCCCGCATGGTCGCGGATCTGAGTGAGCTCTCCGAGGACGTGGTCACGCATCACGACGTGGTCACGCATGGCCGACTCGAGCGCGGCAGCATGGTCGCGGATCTGGCGGAGCTCGGCGAGGAAGTGGTCCCTCACAGCCGCCTACACATCCTCTGATGTGGCCGACGCGAGCCGATCACTCAGCCTCCATGGTGCAGCCCGAGTCCTTTCACGAGACCACCGAGGTTGAACAGACCGGTATGGTCTCCGACGATGAGCACCAAGAAGAGGATCACCACAACCGCGATGACCCAGGCCCGGGCCGGCACCCGGCGCCACCAGCTCCTGGATTGGTTTCCCGACGTGTTCATCGAGAGATAGCCTCACACCGGCGCATCCTCAAGCGAATCCCCCCACGTGGGGATCTTTGGCGTCCTCATTCCGTTGAGGCAGATCCCCCTTAGGGGGGACTCGGAGCGAACCACCTCAGCGGTATCCTCCAGCCGAGGTCATGGTGTCCGCGGCTTGGGTCAAGTTACTGGCGGCCGCCCGACAGAGACCGGGGGCAGGCGCAGACATCGCCATCACCGCCAGCGCGCTTGCCGGATCGCTGGCGCTGCTGATCCACGGGCTCGGTAGCGCTCAGCCTCACTCCCAGCTGGATTGGCGAAGTGGCCTGCTCGTCGCCGGAGAGACGCTCCCACTCCTCGTGTGGCGGCGCTCACCGCTGGCTGTTTTCACCGTTACCGCCGCCTTCAGTGCGATCGCATCTGGCCTTGGTTACGTGCTCCACATCCCACTGGGTCCGACAGCTGCCCTGTACCTGATGGCTGCGAGCCGCGACGAGCGGAAGCCCTGGAGCCATCGCATGACCGTCGCAGTTGCTGCGCTGTTCCTCGCCTACGTGGCTGTGAACGCTGCCGTCGGCAATGCCTTCCCGTGGCTGGCCCTGATCCTGACCGGCCTGGCCTGGGGGGCGGCGTGGTTCGCGGGAGAGCGGACTAGGCTACGGCGAAGACAGGTGGCAGAGCTGAAGGAGCGGGCTCTGCAGGAGCGGCGCCTCGCGGTCGCCGAGGAGCGTGCCCGCATTGCCCGGGATTTGCACGATTCCGCCGGACACGCGATCAACGTGATCGCGGTTCGGGCGGGTGCAGCCAGGCTCCGTCATCGGGACGACCCAGACCGCTCGCTCGCTGCCCTACGGGCGATCGAAGATGTGGCCAGACAGACCGCTGCCGAGATCGACCGCATCGTCCACGCCCTCCGGGAAGGGGACTCAGACGGCACTGGTTCCCTTGCACCTCCCGGCCTCGCCTCTCTGGAGACGCTGGTCGCCGGGCACTCTCATGCGGGTCTGGACGTGGAGCTGCAGCGGAGCGGTGAATCGCGACCCCTCGATCCCAGTGTGGACCAGGCTGTCTATCGCATCCTTCAGGAGGGCCTGACGAACGCCGCCAGGCATGGCCGCGGTCCCGTCAAGATCGAGCTGGTTTTCGGCGAACGGAATCTCGGGGTCACCGTGACGAACGCCCTCAAGAACGGCACCGAGCCGCGTTCGAGGGAGGGGCATGGCTTGATCGGCATGCGTGAAAGGGCGGCACTGGTGGGAGGAACCCTGGATGCTCGGCGCTCAGGCGACGCCTTCCTCGTGATCGCGCGGATTCCTTACGGCGGTCAGCTGGATTGACGCGAGTCCTGGTCGCTGACGACGAGGACCTGATGCGGGCGGGCCTCATCGAGCTCCTGTCCAGCGACCCCGGGATCGAGATCGTCGGGGAGGCGTCGAGCGGACGGGAGGCGATCAAGCGCGCGGTCCGCCTGCGGCCGGACGTGGTGCTGATGGACGTCCGCATGCCGGACTTGGACGGCATCGCCGCAACTGCCGAGCTGGCACACGCCGCGAAGCTCTCGAAAGTCCTCATCCTCACCACCTTCGAGGACGAGGACTACATCTTCCGAAGCCTCCGCGCTGGGGCGTCTGGCTTCCTGCTCAAGCGAACGCGGCCCGAAGAGCTGATCGCGGCCGTGCACACCGTGGCAGCCGGCGAATCGCTGCTCTCGCCATCGGTCACCCGCTTGGTGATCGATCGGATCTCCAAACAGCCGCTGCCCGCCTTCGCCGACCATGGCAAGCTCGACGAGCTCACCCCTCGAGAACGCGAGGTACTCGAGTTGATCGCCAGAGGTCTATCGAACCGCGAGATCGCCGCGGCTCTGACTGTCGAGCTGTCGACCGTCCGGACCCACGTCAAGAGAATTCTCGCGAAGCTCGGGCTCCGCGATCGCGTCCAGGCGGTGATCCTGGCCTACGAATCCGGACTGGCCCGCCCTGGCATTGTCGATCCGAAGCCGGCACGGTGAACGAGAGCCGCCTGGCTCAATGCGCTGCAATTGGCTTGACGATCGACGCCTGGGTTTTTGTGGCGGTGAACGAGCCTGACGCCAGGAAGCCGAAGCGGCCGAGGACTGCAGTCAGCTTGCGATCGACGCCGTAGTAGAGGCCTGCCGAGCTGAGGAACAGGCCAGCGAACACAAGCGGGTAGATGATCGCCGCGCCGATGTCCGTCGAACCGGCGTGGTAAGGACCACCGAACCCTTCGGCAGTTGACCAAATCACCACGGAGAGCAGCACGCCGACGACCGCGGTCAGGTTCGAGAATGCACCGAAAATCAAGGCGATCGCGATAGCTGTCTCACCAACGGCAGTCGCGTACGCGAAAAAGGTGGGGTCGATGCCGACGGTGTTGACCCAGAACCCGATCCAGTGGTGGATCGGCCACGGCTGGCCATCCTGGGCGCCGCTCAGGTAGGTCGTGAAGTTATTGACGAAATCTGGCTGCCACTTGAACCAGGCGTCAATCCCCCACACGATTCCGAACAGGATGCGCAGGAGTCCGATGCCGTTGAGGCGCCACTGCGCAAACACCCCCGGTCCGAGCTTGGTTGCTTCCATCTAAATGTCCTCCTCGATGGAGCCTGTGTTCATGACTGGAGGCTAGCCAACTACCACCTACCCCCATAGGGTCTCCGGACCCATCTAGAAGGTGTCTACTGGCACTGGGTCAGAGCCTCGCTGATTCTTACGCTCGCCTCACTACCAAAAGGAGGTTGAACGAAATGATGTGGGGTTACGCGGACGGTTGGAGCTGGCTCTGGATGACGGCCATGATGGTCCTCTTCTGGGGCGGCATCATCGCCTTGGCAGTCTTCGCATTCCGGTCCTTCACCGGCTCGAAGAGCAACGACCAGGCCCTGGATGTCCTGCGTCGGCGGTTTGCCAGTGGCGAGATCACCCAGGACGAGTTCGAGAAGACCCGCAAGGCGCTGCAGGGCTAGCGGTGATGCGCGCACGGGGTCTGTTGATCGTTGGCATAGGGGGCATTGCTGCGTCGCTGCTTCTCGGCGTTGCAGGAGTGGCAAGCGGATGGATGAGCGGTTGGTCGTTCGGTACACCCGGCACGATGATGGGATCGGTGTTCGGCGGCGGAGGCCGCGACATCGGCATGGATCGGGCGGTCACGATCGCCCAGAGCGTGGCGACTTCAAGCTCCAGTGGCGGCTTGGCGGCCGACGAGGTGATCGAGTTCAGCAACAACTACTACGCCTCGATCCGTGACAAGAGCACTCAAATTGGCGCGTTCGAGATCCTGATCGATCGCTCAAATGGAAACGTGGTCAGGGAGCCGGGGCCGGACATCATGTGGAACACCAAGTACTCGGTGATGGGCGGCGGCATGATGGGCGGCTTCGGCTTCCGTAACTTGGGACCGATGACGGTGACGGCGCAGCAGGCTCAGGACGTCGCACAGCGATGGCTGGACGCCAACCAATCAGGCACCACGGCCAAGTCGGCTGATCCGTTCTACGGCTATTACACGGTCGACTTCGAAAGGGATGGAACGCTGGTGGGAATGCTCTCCGTCAATGGGTATTCGGGACAGGTCTGGTACCACACCTGGCATGGCAGTTACATCGCGATGAGAGACCTCGGCACCTGAGGGGCAAACACCTCATGGAGCAACAGATGCCGGGATACAAGCCTCGCAAGGCTCAAGTGCAGGGACGCCTCAGGCTGATCGAGGGTCAGATCCGCGGGGTACAGAAGATGGTCGACGATGATCGCTATTGCATAGACGTGCTCACGCAGGTTGGTGCCGTGAAGGCGGCGCTGGACGCGGTCGCCTTGCTGCTCCTCCAGGACCACACCGAGCACTGTCTCGTGGAAGCCATCCAGGCGGGCGACGGTCGAACCAAGGTTCGTGAGCTTAACGAGGCGGTCGAGCGCCTCGTCAAGGGCCATTGAATCGGGGTGACACAGCCCCTCGCCGAGAGCCGCCACGCTCAGACACGATTGGCGACAGGAGTGTCTCTACTGCCGTCCGATGCTAGCGGCAATTCGAGACCCCTCAGAAGCAGCGCGTTGACAGCGACCAAAAGACTCGAGCCCGACATTGACAGGGCGGCAATTTCCGGACGCAGTACAAGCCCAAAGCTCGGTTCGAAGACGCCGGCTGCGATCGGAATCGCAATCGCGTTGTAGCCCACTGCCCAGCCCAGGTTCTGCCGCATCTTGCGGAGCGTGCCGCGACCGATCGTGATCGCGGTCGCGACATCCAGCGGATCCGAACGCATCAGCACGACATCTGCGGTCTCGATCGCGACGTCGGTGCCGGCGCCGATTGCGATTCCGAGGTCAGCCTGAGCCAGAGCCGGCGCGTCGTTGACGCCGTCGCCCACCATTGCAACTTTTCGGCCGGCCCTCTGGAGCTCGGCGATCTTCGCCGCTTTGTCGCCGGGCAGCACTTCGGCGATCACATCGCTGATGCCGAGGTCGCGGCCGATTCGCTCGGCGGTCGCCCGGTTGTCGCCGCTCAACATCACCACCGCGATTCCTTCTTGCTGCAGAGCTGCCACCGCCGCTCGGGCAGTCGGTCGTGGAGCATCGCTGATGCCGATCAGGCCGGCGGCATGGCCGTCGACCGCCACCAGGACTACGGTCTTGCCTTCCGCCGCCATATGGTCGCCCTCGGTGACCAGCCCGTCCAGGCTGGCTCCCTCGCGCTCCATGAGCCGAAGGTTGCCCACCGCGACGTTGTGACCTTCGACCCTCGCGATCGCTCCATGCCCGGGAACGTTTTGGAAACCAGTTGCCTGCGGAAGTGATTCGCCGTTGTCTCGCGCACGTTGGACGATTGCTTTGGCCAATGGATGCTCTGAGTCTGCTTCGACGGCTGCCGCGAGCCTGACCAACTCGCCTTCGGACCAACCCTGGACGCGGATCTCGGTGACCTCTGGTGCGCCCTTCGTCAGCGTGCCGGTCTTGTCCATGACCACGGCGTCGATTCGAGCGGCGGCTTCGATCGCGCCTGCGTTCTTGAACAGGATGCCTCGCTTGGCGCCAAGCCCGCTGCCGACCATGATCGCGGTGGGGGTGGCGAGACCCAAGGCGTCGGGGCAGGTGATCACGACGACGGTGATCGCGAACAGCATCGCGGTGCTGAAGCTCCGGCCGGCCAGAAGCCAGACGACCAACGTGAGGGTTCCGCCGACCAGTGCCACGAGGACCAGCCAGAACGCGGCGCGGTCGGCCAGCTGTTGCCCGGGGGCTTTCGAGTTCTGCGCCTCCTGAACCAGTTTCACAATCTGCGCCAGGGCAGTCTCCGAGCCGACTCGAGTGGCTCGAGCTCGCAACACACCGTTCTTGTTGATCGAACCCCCGATGAGAGCCGCTCCCGGCGCCTTGGAGACAGGGAGACTTTCACCCGTGACTACAGACTCATCAACCTCGCTGGTGCCCTCCTCGACCACGGCGTCGACAGGCACCTTTGCGCCCGGCTGGATCAGCAGCGTGTCACCAACCTGAACCGCGGATGTCGGTAGCTCGACCTGCTCGCCGTTCCTGATCAAGATCGCCTTCGGCGGCGCCAGATTCAAGAGCGTGCGGATGGCGTCGTTGGCACCGCCTCGGGCCCGCATCTCGAACCAGTGGCCGAGCAGGACGAATGAAGCGAGTACGGTCGAGGCCTCGTAAAAGACGTCGCCCCCGCCACGCAGGGTGACCACGACCGAGTAGAGCCACCCGGCGGCTATCGCGACCGCCACCAGGACCATCATGTCCAGGGTCCGGGCGCGAAGGGCGCGCACCGCGCCGTCGAAGAATATCCAGCAGGAGTAGGCGATGACGGGCAGGCTCAATACCAGCTGGAAGACGTCATCCCGCAGGCCGAACGGTGCCGGCACATTGAAGTGCAGAACCTGCCTGCCGATGGCCGACCAGAGCAGGATCGGAATCGAAAGGATTGCCGCGACCAGGAAGCGATTCCGCATGTCGCGGACCATCGCATCCATCGACATCGCCGCGTGGCCGCCGTGGCCCATCGCTTCGTGCGGAGACATGGCCGGCGCCGGATGATCTGCTCGGGCGACGGGGGGCAGCACCTCATCCGTCGCGTCGCAGATGTGATCAGGAACCGATTGACCGGCGCAGTGGTAGCCGCACGCCTCGACCCATCGCCTCAGCTCCGCCACGCTGGTTCGACCGGGATCGAAGGTCACCGTGGCCGTCTGCCCCAGAGGGTTGGCAGAAACGGAAATCACACCCGGCCGCCCACCTAGGACGCGCTCGACGACCGCCTTCTCGGTCGCGAAACGCAGCCCGCCCACGTGGAGGACGACCGTGGCGGACCCACGGACATACCCCTGGTGGGTATCATGCATGCATGCCAGGTTACACCAAGGACAAGCAGAAGATCGAAACCAGACTGCGGCGGATCGAGGGGCAGGTGCGGGGTATCCAGAAGATGGTGGCGGAGGACCGCTACTGCATCGACGTCCTGACCCAGGTCAACGCGACCAGGGCCGCACTCGAAAGCGTCGCCTTGCAGTTGCTCGCCGACCACACCGAGCATTGCGTGACCGAAGCCATCCGTTCTGGGGGCGGCAAGGCCAAGGTCCGAGAGCTCAACGATGCTGTTGAACGGCTGGTGAGGAGCTAGACGGGATTGTTCGTGGTCAACGGGATCCTGCACGCGCTGCAGGTTTCCTTCTTCATGCTCTGGGAGGTCCTCTGGCCGCTCGCCTTCGGCTTCCTGCTCTCGGCCATGATCCAGACGGTGGTGTCGAAGCGGGCCGTGGCGGGCGCGCTAGGCCGACCCGACTTGAAGGGCTTCCTCCTCGCCTGTGGCTTCGGCGCCGCCAGTTCGTCCTGCTCCTACGCGGCGGTTGCGGTGGCGAGGGCCCTCTTCCGCAGAGGGGCCAGCTTCGTCAACGCGATCATCTTCGAGTTCGCGTCGACCAATCTGGTCTTCGAGCTAGGGCTCGTCCTTTTAATACTGCTTGGTTGGCAGTTCGTCGCGGCCGAGTTCGCGGGCGGCCTTCTCATGGCGGTGATCATCTGGATTCTCTTCAAGATGACGCTGCGACAGCGGATGGTCGACGCCGCCAAGCGTCAGGCAGAGCGCGGGGTGTTCGGTTCGACGCACGAGGCCCACGGGGAAATGGACGTGTCGATCACCGACGGGCCGTTTCTTTCCCGGATCTTCTCGGCGCGCGGCTTCACCGCCATCTCACATGCGTTCTACATGGACCTGAACGCCCTATACCTCGACCTCGGGCTGGGCTTCCTAATCGCAGGAGCGCTAGCTGCATGGGTGCCGAACAGCTGGTGGCAGGCATTCTTCCTGACCAATCACCCCACCCTGAACGAGTTTTGGAGTCCGTTGATCGGCCCGGTCATCTCGATGCTCAGCTTCGTCTGCTCGGTCGGCAACGTGCCCTTGGCCGTGGTGCTCTGGAACGGCGGCATCAGCTTTGGTGGCGTGATCAGTTTCATCTTCGCCGACCTGATCATCCTGCCAATCCTCAATATCTATCGGAAGTACTACGGGGGCCGGACGTCGCTTTACCTGCTTGCCGTGTCGTACGCGGCGATGGCGCTGGCAGGGTTCCTGATCGGAGGCGCTTTCCAGCTCCTCGGACTGGCTCCAACCAATCACCACGTCACAGTCTTCGAAACCCGGCCGACGTGGAACTACACGTCGTTCCTGGACATCGCGTTCTTGGTGCTGATGGCGGCGCTCGCCTGGCGCTTCGTCACGACCGGCGGAATCGACATGCTGCGGGCTCATGCGCGCAGGCCACAGGCGGGTGTGCAGCTGGTGCCCGACCCCGTCTGCGGGATGAGCGTGGACCCGGCCACCGCGGCAGAACGGGCTGTCCACGCCGGCAGCACCTACTACTTCTGCTCGGCGCGCTGCCGTTCAGAGTTCGAGCGCGATCCGGTCCAATACCTCAGCCGGCCTCCGGCTCTGGTTGGCCAAAAAGTTAGCAATGGAAACCACGCCCTTATGGGCCAAGGAGGCGAAATGGAAAGCGCAGGAACTGCGGTGGACCCGGTCTGCGGAATGATGGTGAACAAGCGGACGGCCGAATACCGCTCCTTCCATGGCGACGACGCCTATTACTTCTGCTCGGCCGGATGCAAGCAGGCGTTCGACAAGGATCCTGCAAAGTACCTGGCCGGCGGCAGAGGTGAGCACGGAGCCCATCCGCACTAGCTGGCCCGTTACCTGATGGGCGAGACCGTCACCTTAGTGATGTTGCGGTCCCTCGTGGCGATGGCGTTGTTGCTGACGAGCGCGTGTCAACTGCCCGGTTCAGGCCAAAGCTGCAGCAACGTCCAGATCGACTGGGTGGACTTCATCCAGCTTGGGACTACCCAGTACCTGGCAGCACCTGGAGCGCCGACGACCCTTCAGGCAACCGACCTGGGGCCGGTCGTGGCCCGCGTGAAGTTCAAGGTTGCGGATAACGTCTGCGATCCGAACTACAAGCCCAAGGATGGGGACGCGGCGTTTCTCGAGCCGGGCACACCGATCTACCAGGTCAACGGCCAGCCCGTGAGCAAAGTATTGGCTGCGCGGA
>Ga0070706_100000829_pt1 | contig 34198 bp, 29 predicted proteins | sample KBSK5501metaG_FD_65476 | JGI IMG/M metagenome (GOLD analysis project Ga0070706, IMG submission 65476) | Corn, switchgrass and miscanthus rhizosphere microbial communities from Kellogg Biological Station, Michigan, USA - KBS K5-50-1 metaG | ecosystem: Host-associated > Plants > Roots >... | reverse complement strand
GAGCTGAACGTCTGCATGCGGGTCGTCAGCTGCAGTCGCCCGCTGGCGGCCTTGGGCCAAACCATCGGAAAGAGTGTGCTAGAAGCTCGTCTGCACCGCACCGCTGCGCACCACAACGTGCCCAGCTGAGGCACCACCGAGGTGGCCATGCTGAACGCGCGTGCGCTACCATGTAGTCTGAGACTGGACTAGCGAGGAGGTATTCCGTGGCGAAGCAATACAACAACCCCCCAGCGATGCAGATCGACCCGAACAAGCACTATGAGGCCACGTTTCATACGTCGCGCGGCGACTTCACCGTCGAGCTGTTCGCCAAGCAGGCGCCGATGACCACAAACAATTTTGTATTTCTGACCGGTGCACGCTAAACTTGTACGTGAGCGGCGCTGTTCCGAAAGACCCTACATCTCTTCCTCGTCCTGTCCTCCACTTGTTTCTCCATCAAATTGTCCAACGCCTCGGCAATCGCCTGGCCGACCGTAAACCCCTCGCCGGCCGCCAATGTGGCGGCGATGTGTTGCTACCCCAACAAGTGCAGACAGGGGCGGAGCCTGGGCTCGTAGCCTTCTTGCTCGCCGCGCGGCGCTGTCGGCATACTGTCGGTGGCATGCCCGTGGTCGCCCCCAATAGCCGGTCGCCAGTTCTGGCGACCCGCCACGTGTCAGGGCTTCCGCTAAGCCCTCCATGCAGGCAAGTATGCCCTCATCGAGTGAGCTAGACTCTCTCTGAAATTGAGATGCCGTGTCCACGACGCGTCCCATTTTCATTCGCAGTGGTGTTCCGCAGGAACATGGCGATTTATCCAATTGGCTCGTCATCACCTGCGTGCGCACGGCCCTCGCGCAGCGTGGTCCGACTTTTCGGGTGTCACCGCCGCAGGGCGATGGCGGAAATCTGGTGGTGCGAGCGACGCGGAATATGGCGGGCGCCTCCCATCACGCCGTCGGGTGTTCACAGGCTGTTGTCGTCCCGAGCGATGTCTCGCACCCGGCGTTGCCCTTCTGCCGTGCGACCGCCCTCCCGGCACTCACATGGAGAACGTCTAGCTCAAAGGGCCGTCGTGCAACACGACACAGTTCATTACAATGAGAAGGTGCACCAGCTCTGTGCATGCCTCCATTTATCTAGAGAGAGTCGGCTGAATCAGGCGGTCACGCCTCTTTCATGCGCCATCGAGATCGTTGAGGGTGAGCATGGGTCGAAGAACGATACAGAACCTCTTTGGGATGCTGCGGAACAAGCGGCAAGACTTTCCAGGCCAGGTCGAGCGCCCTTTCCGCGCGATCATCTTCGATTGGGACGGAACCGCCGTCGTGGATCGCCGTGAGGATGGCACAGCCCTGGCGCGGCTTGCCGAAGGCTTGGTGCAAAAGAATGTCTGGTTAGCTGTCGTCACGGGGACAAATTATGGCACGATTAACCGTCAGTTCTGCACACTTGTGGCTCCTGGCCTGCGCCACCATCTGCTCATCTGCACCAACCGTGGCTCTGAGGTCTATGGCTTCGATGGCATTGGACAAACGGTGCGTCGTTATCTACGCGTTGCAACGCCTGAGGAGAACCGAGCCTTGACAGCGGTCGCCGAGGGGGTCGCCACGTATCTCCAGGAAAACAACCATCTCGAGGTACGCCTCGTCTATGACCGTCTCAATCGCCGCAAGATCGACCTCATTCCCAAGCCACGGTGGCAAGACCCGCCCAAAGCGCAGATTGCCGCGCTCCTGCAGGCTGTACAAGAGCGTCTGCGTGCAGCACACGTTGCCGGTGGCATCCACAGCGTCATTCAGTTGGCGGCGCAACTGGCACGCGAACAACACCTCGATGCGCGTATCACCAGCGATGTGAAGCATGTCGAGGTGGGACTGACCGATAAGGCCGATGCCGTTGCCTGGCTCAAGGACGAGCTGCTACGGCCCATAGGGATCGCCTGGCGTGATGTCTTGATCGCGGGAGACGAATTCGGCCCAATCGCCGGCTTCGCGGGCAGCGACGACCGGCTGCGCGTCGGCGGCACCGATGCCCCTCTCGTCTCCGTCGGCGTCGAGCCCAACGGCGTGCCGCCAGGCGTGATCGCGCTGGGCGGCGGCCCGGAACGCTTCCGTGCGCTGTTGGCAAGGCAGATCGCGCTCCACCAGCAAGCCCCCCAAACGTCGGGTGAACAAGCGTTGCAGGCACGCCGCGAAGCGATCGCGATGGCGCTTGCCACCACACCCGACCCTGCCTGGTCGCTCCTCTTCGAAGGGATCGATGAGAGCACCGAAGAAGCGGCGGAGAGTCGTCTGGCCGTCGCGAATGGTTTGCTCGGGGCACGTGGTGCGCTTGAAATGCCTGCACCGCACTCACTGCCGCGTTTCCTTGTGGCGGGCCTCTTTGCACGCGCCGACGATCCACAGCACCTTCCGGTCCTCGCCTCTGCCCCGGATTGGACCAGACTACGCATCACCGTCGACGGCATTGAGATGATACCGGGCGCGTGCAGAGTAACGCGTATCCTGGATCTCGGGCGAGGCGTGCTCCTCGCTTTCTGGCGCTGCACCACGACCACGGGAACGACGCTCACCTTCCGCACGCTTCGCAGCACCTCACAGGACAACCGCGCGCTCGCCTGGCATGCTGCGCGATTGGATGTTGACCGCCCGGCCGCCGTCGTCATCGAATCCTGGCTCGAGCCGCTCGATCCCTTATTGATGCCGGATCCCGCCAAGACAACCTTCGATCTCTGGCGGACCGTCGATGGTGCGCATATGCTCGCGCTCGCTACGGCGACCGAACTCACCGTGCCGGGTGGCCCCATTGCGCCCAGTCCCGATGGTCAGCAATCCGCTATGCGCTGGGAATGGCAGGCGCACCCTGACCAGCCTGCCCTCTTTTCACGACTGGTGGCGATGGCACGCGGTGCGGGCGGTGAACTGATCGGTGTAGCGACACATGTCGCCCTGCGAGACGCCCTCGCCATGGATCTTGGCACGCTGTTCGACGCGCACGACCATGCCTGGCAGACTCGTTGGCAAAGAGCAGACATCACGATAGAAGGCGGTAAACCGATCCAAATCGACCTGCGAGTTGCCATCTATCATCTCATCAGTGCGGCCAATCCCAACGATGCCAGGGTTTCAGTCGGTGCGCGTGGGCTCACCGGTGACGCCTATCATGGCCATGTCTTTTGGGATACGGAGATCTTCCTGCTCCCTTTTTATGCCCTGTGTTGGCCGGAGGCGGCCCGTACCCTGCTCGCCTATCGCTCTCGTACGTTGCCGGCGGCGCGCGCCAAGGCGGCCAACATGGGCTATCGGGGGGCACTCTATGCCTGGGAATCGGCCGATACCGGCGTCGATGCGACGCCCGACACCATCGTCGATCCCACCGGCAAGGTCGTACCGGTGCTCACCGGCCGTGAACAGCAGCACATCAGCGCCGATGTCGCCTACGCCGTGTGGCAGTACTGGATGGCCACGCAGGACGAGGATTTCTTGCTCACCGCCGGCGCAGAGATCGTTCTCGAAACGGCGCGCTTTTGGGCCAGCCGAGCCACCCGTGAAGACGATGGACAGTATCACATCCGCGGCGTCATCGGACCCGACGAATATCACGTGCACGTCGATGATAACGCCTACACGAACGGCATGGCGCGCTGGAACCTGGAGTGCGGCGTTGGGGCGGCACAACTGCTGGCGTCCCGTTGGCCTGGCCGTTGGGCGGAGCTAAGCACGCAACTCGCGCTTGCGTCGGACGAGCTTGTGCAGTGGCGCGCGGTTGCAGCCGGGCTCGCGTTCCGCCGCGATCCCGAGACGGGTCTCATCGAACAGTTCGACGGTTACTTTGACCTCGAGCAGCTCGACCTGGCGACATACGCCGACCCCACCTTGCCGATGGACATCGTGCTCGGCCCCGGGCGGACGCAGCACGCACAGGTCACCAAACAAGCCGACGTCGTCATGCTGCTCGAATTGCTTTGGGATCGGTTCGACGAAGCGACGATCAAGGCGAACTTCGACTATTACGAGCCGCGCACCGGACATGGGAGCTCGCTCGATCCAGCGATCCAGGCGCTTGTCGCCGCGCGCCTGGGCGAGGCCGATCGCGCGCGCCGGTACTTCGAGTTGGCCAGCGCGATCGACAGCATGGACAGCGCGGGAAACGAATCGCTCGGGGTGCATATCGCGACGCTTGCAGGCATGTGGCAAGCGGTGATATTCGGCTTTGGCGGCGTGCACTTCAGCGCGGAAGGCATTCGCCTGGCGCCGCACCTCCCCAGCGACTGGTCGTCCGTCCGTTTCCCACTGAGCTGGCGTGGCAGCCAGCTGTTTATTGCGATCGATAGGGATCCGCGCACGGTGGCTGTGACCGTCACCAGCGCTCCGGTGGTGCTTCTGCTCGGCACACAGACGGAGCAACTCGCGCCCGGATTGACCTATCACTTCACCTGGAATGACGCGGGCCAACAATGGCGTCCCGCGACTGGGTTAGAAGCCGCGAGCTAATGAATCAAGTCTCGTGCAGCTCATACGGAGATCGTCACCTACAGCAACGTCGTGGCCCCCGACAGCAGTGGCTCCAGACTCTGATTCGTCAGTCTGCGGCAACATACGTGCTGCGGTGTCTGGCTCCCTAGTAGTATCCGCTGGAGGTGGGAGTCGTCCAAGACAGCCCCATTATTGGGATTCGACGAGCCGCCATAGGCGACCAACCCTAGAACTTGTTAATGACCTGATGTTGAGGTCATAACAGGCTCCAGAGATAGTGCGATGGGAATAGCTCTTGGCACAGGGTGTCACAGCTTGCACACGGAGTTACTCTTGCCAAAGGTCAGGGAGCCAGCAGCAGCTGGAATGCAGATGGTATCCTGTGCGTACTGAACGTTTGTTCTTCCATCTCTCAACAGGAGGAAGCAAGCCGTGGCCAATCGAGTGGTGCATTTCGATGTCTACGCGGATGATGTCGAGCGAGCCAGCGCCTTCTACCAGCACGTCTTCGGCTGGTCGATCGAGAAGGTCGAGTGGATGGACTACTGGCTCATCAAGACGGGTGAGGGGGAGCCCGGCATTGATGGTGGCCTGAATAAGCGTGAGAGTCCCACGCAGGGGACCGTCCCGCAGTTTGGTTTCACTTGTACGGTGAACGTGGAGGATGTGCATGCCGCCTTTGCGGCTGCCGTGGCCGCTGGGGGCAGCGAGGTGCACAAGCCCGGCCCGGTCCCTGGGGTGGGCTATCTTGCGTATGTGCGGGACACCGAGGGGAACCACCTCGGTCTCATGCAGCGTGACCCCGACGCGAAGTAGCCGTCGGTGCCTGAGAGGCGCCCCATTCCTTGGGCGCCTCTCTTTGGGCGGCCCCGGCTGCTGGCGGCGTACAGCCGGGGCCGCTTCGCGGCTCGGTGACGATGCGGTGATCGGCTAACCCTGTGACCTAGGGCGGCGGCAGGAGGTGGGAGCATATCTGCTGCGGTACGACGAACTGGCGTTTTACCTGGTCGCGGCTGTTCTGTCCTGCTGTCAGTCTGGCATCTCAACATCCGAGTGCAGAACAGGTTCTAGGGCTACAGCGCCAGTTACGGCTACGACACTCTGGACCGCATTACCAGCGCCGCGGTGGTGGACACGAGCAGCAACCCGCTCGCCAAGACGGCGCAGGGCAGCTTCAGCTACAACACCGCCAACGCCAGCGGGCATCGCCACGCACTCTCCAGTGGCGGCTTTATCGCCTTTTTCGCAGCACCTCCTGCAACTTTATCCACCATCGGATTGGCCACCAGCTGCTTCAGTTGCCGGTTCTCGTCTACGAGCTGACGGAGGCGCCGCAGCTCGGCAACCACCATCCCCCCGAATTTGTGCTTCCACTGCTAAAAGGTCTGCTCGCTGATCCCCAGCGTCCTGTGCAGAGACGGTAAGACCGGGAAGGCCAAGCCCAACCTGGCACGCCCCGACGAAGCAGGAATCCCCTTGCCTTTAGACACGGGGAGTAGTCAACGGCTTGTCCGTCTCCGCTGGCGTGTTGGCGATCATCGTCTCCGACACAGCCGGGCTGCTCACCACGACCCTCACGACCACGACCCGCTGAGCTAGCTATCCTGAACGCACGTGCGCTACCATCTAGTCTGAGATTCGACCTAGTGAGGAGGTATTCCGTGGCGAAGCGGTACAACAGTCCCCCAGCGATGCAGATCGACCCGAACAAGCACTACGAGGCTACCTTTCATACGGCGCGTGGCGACTTCACCGTCGAGCTGTTCGCCAAGCAGGCGCCGGTGACCACAAACAATTTTGTATTTCTGGCGCGCGACGGCTTCTACGACGGCACGACCTTCCATCGCGTCATGCACAACTTCATGGCGCAGGGCGGCGACCCAACCGGCACCGGCACGGGCGGTCCCGGCTACCAGTTCGCCGACGAGCCCAGCGCGCTGGGGCTGCGCCACGACAGCGCCGGCACCCTGAGCATGGCCAACGCCGGCCGCAACACCAATGGCTCGCAGTTCTTCATCACCTATGGGCCGACGCCGCATCTCAATGGCAAGCATGCCGTCTTTGGGCGCGTCATCGCAGGGATGGATGTCGTGCAGGCCATCCGCGAGCGCGACCCCGGGCGCGACCGGACGTCGGGCGACACCATCACCAGCATAGACATCAGCGAGCGCTAGCCCTTGCCGCGCTTCGCCGTCCTGGCTGATCTCCATGGCAACCTGCCCGCCACCGAAGCGGTGCTGGCCGACCTCGCTCAGGTGCGGCCGGATCGTGTCGTCGTAGCGGGCGACTTTGTCAATCGCGGGCCGCAGAGCCACGCCGTGCTGGAGCGCATCGCGCCGCTCGGCTTCCCCGCCATCAGCGGCAACCACGACACCTGGCTCTCTGCGTTGGCGCGGGGCCGCAACGTGCCGCCAGAGTGGGAGACCTCGTGGTGGACGCCGGTGCGGTTGGCAGCGGCGGAGCTCTCCGCGGAGTGGGTCGCCTGGCTGGAGGCTCTGCCGCCGGCGCTGACGCTGGAGCTGCCGGGGGCGCCGCCGGTGCGTGTGGTGCACGGCAGCCCACGCCACGCACGCGAGGGCATGGGCCGCATGCGCACGGACGAGCAGGTGGCCGAGTCGCTGGCCGGCGTGGTGGAGAGCACAGTGATCGGCGCGCACATCCACTATCCCTACGAGCGCTGGGTCGCGGGTACGCATGTGATAGTGGTCGGCGCCGTCGGCTGCCCGTTCAATGGCGATGTCAACGCGCAGTACGGCGTCTTCACCTGGGAGGGCGACACCTGGCGCTTCGAGCACCGCTCTGTCCCGTACGATCACGCGCCGCTGGAGGCGGCATGGGAGGCGGGCGGTTACCTGGCGGACGGCAGCCTCGCGGCGGAGCTGATGCGGCTGGAGCATCGCACGGCGCGCACGCAGTATGTGCCGTTCTGGGATTGGTGCATCGAGCACGAGCGACCGCTGACCCGCGAGCAATACGCGCTCTTCGCCGCCGAACGCCCACCTTTCCATCCGCCGCCGCTGCCCGCAGGGGCGTAGGTCCGCTTGCCTCCACGGGAGCGGGAGCAGCTAGGCAAACAAAACCGCCAGCGGGAGCGTTCCCCTGGCGGTACGTTATGCGGTGCGATTTCTGGTGGGCGATGAGGAGCTCGAATCCCCGACCTCCACGATGTCAACGTGGCGCTCTAACCAACTGAGCTAATCGCCCGCGTGCAGGGACAGTGTAGCATCCGCACCCCGCCGCCGTCAAGATGCGAGCGCCCAGCCGGTAGCCGCCAGGAACAGGCGATACTGTGCCTGGGACCAGCAGGCGCAGGTGTGTTATAATTGCGTCGAGCAGACCACAGGGCAGGCGGCGAGGCACCCCACCACGCACAACACCTCAACATGCTGCCCTCACTGCATTGCACGACATCACATAGCTGCATATCGCTGCACATCGCACCGCGTCACGCGACCTCACGGTGACTCATGCGGGAGGCGAGCCGCGCTTCACTCCCACGGCAAAGACGACTGTTCAGTACTGGAAAGGGGAGGGCCTAGCAGCGGGGTACCAGTAGGATACCAGGCGATACACGACAACGATCAACATGCGGACGTTCACCAGTCAGATAGGGGGAGCTCTTGAGCTTCATAAGTAAGCGCCGCCTTCTCGGAATCGTCCTCGCACTGGCGGTCATCGCCGCGACGGTGCCGGCAGTAGTCATTCTGGCCGCGCCTTCGGGCCGCTCCACACTGGCCGGCAGCAAGCCGTCGTGGGCGAATTCGAAGAACTATCGGGGCGCCGCCGATCCCAATGCCAGCATTGGGTTCCGCCTGTACCTGGGGTGGAACAATGCGTCCGCGGTGGAGGCGCTCGCTAAGTCGGTCTCCGATCCGCACAGCTCGGCGTATGGGCAGTATCTGACGCCCGCCCAGTTCCGGCAGCAGTTTGCCCCGTCGCAGTCGCAGGTGGGCGCGGTGCAGTCGTGGCTGCGGAGCCAGGGCTTCAACGTCGAGTACACTCCGCAGAACAACCATTACGTCTCGGCCGAAGGGACGGTTGCCCAGGCACAGACCGCCTTCGGCGCCAACTTCGGCATGTATAGCGTCGACGGCTTGACCGTGCGCTCCCCGTCGGCGGATGTCTCGGTGCCGAGCTCGCTGGCTGGCGTCGTCGAGGGCGTGATCGGGCTGGACGACAGCGCTCAGTTCGTGCATACCAACCATATCGGTGGCGACGCGCCGCCGCCCGCCGCCTTTGTGACCGGCACGCCGTGCTCGGCCTACTGGGGTGAGAAGCAGGCGGTTGGATTCACCAATCCGTACGGAGCGGGCACGCTGCCATACGCTCCGTGCGGCTACACCCCCGACCAGATCAAGGGCGCCTATGGCATCTCGGGCTACGATGGCAGCGGCCAGACTGTAGCGATCATCGATGCCTACGCCGCGCCCACCATCGCGCAGGACGTTAACCAGTGGTCCACCAATCGGGGCCTGCCGACGATGCAGGGCAACCAGCTCACGCAGGTCGTGGCACCCGGCACCTATCACCATCCCGAGCGCGGCCAGAAACAGGATCCGCAGGGCTGGTACGGCGAAGAGACGCTGGATGTGGAAGCCGTCCATGGCATGGCGCCCGCAGCGAACATCGTCTACGTCGGCGCGCCGAACAACTTCCAGGACCTCGACGCGGCCCTCAATCACGTCGTCGACAAGCACCTGGCTCAGATCGTTACGAACTCGTACGGGTTCAACACCGAGCTGCTGCCTCCGGGCGTCATCAAGCCCTATGAGGACACGATCATTCAGGGTGTCGTCGAGGGCATCGGCATCTACTTCTCGTCTGGCGATAACAACGACGAGTCGCTGGTCGTGGGCTACCGTACCACCGACTGGCCGGCCTCCAGTCCCTTCGTGACCGCCGTCGGCGGCACCAGCCTGGCGGTTGGCGCCAGCAACAACTACCTGTTCGAGACGGGCTGGGGGAGCACCACCTCCTCGTGGACCGGGACCGCCTGGTCTCCGACCGCGCCGGGAGATTGGCTCTATGGCGCCGGCGGCGGCGTGAGCCAGATCTTCGCCGAGCCGTCCTATCAAACTGGCGTCGTGCCAAACTCGGTATTCGCGGCGCAGGGTCGCACCGGCCGGGCTGTGCCCGACATCAGCGCGTTCGCCGACCCGAATACCGGCTACATCATCGGCGAGACCCAGACGTTCCCGGATGGGTCCGTCAAGTACGATGAATCCCGCATCGGTGGCACGAGCCTGTCTAGCCCGATCATGGCCGGCATTATGGCACTGGCTGATCAGGCGCACGGCAGCCCGCATGGGTTCGCCAACCCGCTCTTCTACAGCCTGGCGGGTTCGGCTTCCTACCACGACATCGTGAGCCCAGCGTCCACGGTGGCGGTCGTGCGGACCAACTTCAACAACAGTGTAGATGCGAGCGGTGGCCTGAGCTATCGCTTGCGGACCATGAATCAGACGCTTAGCCTGCAGACGACGCCAGGCTACGACGATGTGACGGGACTGGGGACGCCGACGGGTGCCTTCTTGAACGCATTCAAGTAGCTCCATCCTCGCCACGACATCCGGGGGGTACGTCTTCCAGGCGTACCCCTCGTTTATTGCCGCCTGATACCGAGTTCTTGGGGCGGCGTGTCGTCCGCCCGCGGTCACGCGTGGCTACGCCGGCAATGCGGCGATGATCCGCCGTGACGCAGCCGCCAGGTGCCGCGCCAGCGTGGCGCCATAGGCAAGCGCGACCAACCCGAGCGGCACGAGGGAGGACAGCGAGAACAGACCACGCGGCCCGCCGGGCGCGAAGATCACATAGCTGAACGGCAGCGCCAGCACGAAGAGCCAGAGCGCCAGCGCCGGCGCGCTTGCACGGGGAGTTGCCTCGCCCGCGTGCGTGGGCGTTCGCCTGGGCAGGCGCAGGTAGAGCGCGAGCAGCGGCAGCAGCGCCGCAACGTACCAGGGGTAGAGATGCGGTGAAAGCGCGAGCCAGACGGCGGAGAGCGCCAGCACGCTAGCCTCGGGACGGAGCGGGCGGCGATCGCGCCACCAGACGACGGCGGCGCACAGCCCCGCCAGGGCGGCGAGCTGCAGCAGCGCGAGCGTCACCGTGCTGCCACCCACCAGCCCGGCCAGCGCCGCCAGCACCTGCGATACGATGCCCTGATCGCCGAAGCGCTGACTGAGGTAGTTGCCGAGGAATCCGGTGCTGCTCAGGCCGGCGACGGCGAAGGGCAGATAGCCTGCCACCAGCGTCCCCATGAGCGCCACGAGGAAGTCGGCGTTCTGGCGCAGGGAGAGGGTCGCGCGCCGCCAGTGTGCGTGCGGCTGGCCATCTGCCAGCGGTGGCGCGGGACGCACGAGCGCCACCACAAAGAGCAGTGGATAGAGCTTGGTGAGCGTGGCCGCCCCCAGCAGCACGCCGGCTGCCGCGCGTGCCCCGCGCCAGCGCTGCTCCGCCACCACGAGCGCTGCCAGCGTCAGCAGGATCGCCACGACGTCGAGATGGCCATTCAATGCGAACTCCAGCACGGGAAGCGGCGACCACCAGTAGATCAGGATGCGCCGCGCATCCAGCCGGCGGCGGCGCAGCAGCACGAGCGCGAGCAGCGCCACCCCCGCATCGCAGAGCACCATCGCAGCCTTGACGGCGAAGATATTGAGCGGCGCTACCACGTATACCAGCAGAAAGAACGCCTGTGCGCCGGGTGGATAAATCGTCGGCGAGGTACGCCAGTTGAGCTGGGGCCAGATAGCGCCGTCGCGCAGGGGCAGTAGGGCGGGGTCGGAGGGCGTATGCAGGTATGGGCTGACGCCGTGGGCCAGCAGGTAGGGATCCCAGGCGTAGCGATACGCGTCGTGCGAGAGATCTGGCGCGGTGCCGAAGACCGCGCCGCGCAAGACGACGCCCAACGCCAGCAGCAGCCCAAGCTCGGCCAGGCGCGCCGCCCGCGACGCCGCCGGGCGCGTGCGCAGCACCAGCCAGACTGCCGCGACATAGAGCGCGGTGAGCAGCACGAGCGGCCAGAGCAGCAGCGCCGGCTCGCCAGCGTACGCGCCGGCGACCGCCAGCACGCGCCGGTAGCCCGCCAGCGCCAGCGCCGCCAGCAGGATGTAGGCGAGAGCGCGCAGCGCCAGCGACGACCACTGCGACGCGCCCCGTGGCTGGGCGCGTCCATTGTCGTCTGTGTCTCCGGCCCGCGCCTCAGCGCCCGCCGCCAGTATCAGCCGCGCCATTAGCGCACCACCACCCGCACCTGATGGTAGCCGGTGGAGCCATCTGGCACGGTGCCACGCTTCTCTGCCGTCTGCACCGCGCCCGTGCCGTCGGTGGCCCGTACGGTGAGCGTGTGATCTCCCGGCGCAACCGCCATCCACGGCCAGCTCCAGAGCACCCACGACTGTGAGGAGAGCGGCGGGGTGAGTGTCGCGTCCCGCCACGTGCCGCCGCCGTCCGCGCTCACCTCCACACGCCGGATGCCGCGCGTGCCGGCGAAGGCGATCCCGCTCACATGCACTGGCCCCCGCGCAAGACTCGCCCCGCGCACCGGGCTGTCGATGCGGCTCAACGTGTGTAGCGGGCCCCAATACCAGCCCTGCGATTGGTAGAAGCCGTTCTTCAGCTGATCGACCACCTCGATGCCCGTCAGCCACTTCGAGCTGTGCTCGCCGAAATAGCCCGGCACCACCGTGCGCAACGGGAAGCCATGTCGATCCGTCAGCGGCTGGCCGTTCATCTCCCAGGCCAGCAGCGTGCCAGCGGCCAGCAGCTCGTCCAGCGCCTGGCCGGCATGGTAGCCGTCGGCGGAGGTGAAGTAGACGTACTTGCCCGCTGGCTGCACACCGCCACGATCCGCCAGCACCGATGCCAGGATGACGCCGTGCCACTGCGCGTTGCTGACGAGGTGGCCGCCGACCTCGTTCGAGATACATTCGAGCGTCACGTAGCGCGAGACCTGCGGCAGCGCGCGCAGCCGCGCGAGGTCGTACGTGCCGGGGCGGCCGACCAAGCCGTTCACCTCGAGCGCCCAATTGCCGAGGACGACCTGCGGATCGACCACGTTCTTGGTGACGACGTAGAACTGGCTCGTCGGGGTGACGGGCGCGACGGTGCCGCCAGCCAGCGAGGCTGTCTGCGATCCGTCGTAGCCCAGGGTGGAGCGGTCGAAGAGCGCGTGAATCAGCGTGCCAGCGCCCAGCGCGCCCACCACCAGGCTGCCGCCCGCCACCGCGGCGGAGCGGGCCAGCAGCGCACGCCGCTCCGCATCCGGCGCCACCTCCCCGCGTGCCGCCCGCGCGGCGACGCGCGCAGCCAGCGCATGGTAAGCGAGCGCCAGCACCGCACCATAGAGGGCGAAGATCGCCGCCAGCCCGACGATGGTGATGAAGCGTGCCGGGCCTTCTGGATACCCGTAGAGATTCTCCGGCAGCACCGGCCAGAAGAGCGCCAGCGCCAGCAGCCACAGCAGCAGGCTCAGCGCCCCCGCCGCCAGCCACTCGGCGCCGCTCGGCCAGTCGCCGACTGCCGCGTGCTCCGCGCCGCCCACTCCCCGGCGCGCACGCACCCGCTCGACCCCCTCCAGCAGCACGGGGAAGAGCAGCGCCGTCAGCGCGCCAAGCACGACCTGGCCAATCAAGGCGTAGGCCAGCGGCTTGATCTTGCCCAGCTGTATCAGCACCTGCACGAACATGCCGGCGCTCATTAGCGGCAATACCCGCTCGCCCACCATCTCCGGCAGGGTGACGATACCAGCCACGAGCCGCAGCGCGAGCATCAACACAGTGGCCGCCAGCGAGGCAGCCAGGCCGGCCGCCAGCACCGCCGCGAGCAGGGTCGGCGTGCGCAGCAACGGTGGAAGCGACGCAGTGGCCTGAGCCAATCTATGGCGCATATTGATTACCATGGCGGGTCTATCCCTCTCAGATACCAGGTATAGTCGCGTAGATGTCTATGCCGCAGCGCCTCGGCGGCTTCCGGCAAGCAGAGCCGCGCAGCGCAGGCGCGCACCCCGGGCTGGTACTCGACGATGCGGCCGAACGCCGCGAATGGCAGCCCGCGCAGCCGCAAGGCCCGGATGTGCCGCTGCTCACAGACGCCGTACCAGTCGCTGCGGTGTGCGGCAATCGCCCAGCGCGCGATGCGTCGCGCGAGATGGTCTGCCACGCTGCGACCGTTGGCGTCGCGCAGCCCGCGATAGTGCGGATGGACGACGAAGCGCGACACCTCGAACGCACAGCGCGGGTCCAGCCGCAGCGCCTCCCCCGCCAGCAGCGCGCTGAACTCGCGTGCCAGCATGAAGCCATGCTCCGGCAACAGCACCCGCGCGTAGCCCACCAGCCCGGCGCCCGGCGTGAAAACCGCGAAATGCAGCGCAGCGGCATCGCAGCGGTCGCGTTCGTGGCCGTTGCGCGCCGGCACCCAGGCCAGCTCGTCCGCGAAGACGGCGGCGCGCAGCCGGTAGGCTTCCTCCAGCGCCGTGAAGTCCGCGGCGGAGGCCGGGCCAACCGCCCACATGCGCGGATGCTGGCGCTGGCCCGTGGGCTGCGGCGGTCGTGTCGCTAGTGTCTGGCGCGAACTTTCGTGCCGCGGCTGTCTCTGCGTCATAAGCATCACAGGCTCCATCGAGTGCCGCAGCCTGCGCACTGCGGCCACGGCGTGTCGCTTTCGAACGCGGCGCGGAACGCCTGGTAGCGCGGCCCATTCCAGATCTCCGCGAAGGGCTGCTCGAAGACGTTGCCGAGCCGCCGCTCGCTGGCGGGACCCGGATGGAATGGCGCGAAGCAGCAGGAGAAGACATTGCCGTTGGCCGTGATGTAGGCCAGCGCATACGGCCGGTGGCAACCAGACCAGGGGCGTGCCTCTGTGGGCTGCTCGCCGCGCACCAGATAGGTCATCGGCGTGGCGGCGCCCGTCGCGCGAAAGGCGATGCCCAGCGCGGCGCAGCGCGCCTCGGCGGTGCGAATCAGCTCCAGCTCGCGCTCCTGCGTGCGCCGGAAGAGCGCCTGCTGCTCGGTGGCGAGTCCCTGGCCGAAGTAGATGAACCGCTGGACGTAGACCTCGGGGATGCCTGTCGCCGCCGCCTGCTCCACCAGTTCTGGCAGCTCTTCGATGTTCTCGCGCATGGCGGTGAACCAGAACGAGGTGCGCGGCAGCTCGGCCCCGCGCGCCTGCTTCAGCGCATGGAAGGCGCGTAGATTTGCCAGAATGTGCGGCAGCGCCTTGCGGTTCACGCCGCGCACGCGCGCATACGTCTCCGGGCGCGCGCCGTCCAGCGAGACACGCAGCTCGTTCAGGCCGGCATCAACCAGCGCCGCGCCCCGCGCCGCGTTGAGCAGCAGCGCGTTGGTGTTGAAGAGCACGTAGGCGCCACGTGCCCGCACGTCGCGCACGATCTCCGGCAGCTCTGGATTCATCAGCGGCTCGCCCAGCCCGTGCAGCACCACGCGCTCCAGCTGCGGCAGCTGATCCAGGATGCGGCGCACCTCGGCCAGTGAGATGTCGCGGTCGGCCTCGCGTCCCAGGTGGGTGCGCGGGCACTGATCGCAGTGCTCGTTGCAGCGGCTGGTGCTTTCGATATAGAGCTCGCGCGGCAGTGGCAGCGGCACCTGCTGCTCCGCTGCGCTGCGCGGGGCTTGCGAGATGTCAGCCCACTGAAGTGAGGTCGCCATGTGCGCTCTCCTGTCGCTCGCTATAGTCACGCAGCGCCGCCGCGGTATGCCGCGCCACGCAGTTATCCTCCGTCAGCGCGGCCTCCAGCCGCGCCAGGTCGCCCACCTCGTCCACATCGAAGGCCGGCTCCAGCAGTGCCACCGTCAGGCCGAGCGCGTGCGCCCGCGTCAACGTCTCGCGCAGCACCTGGGGCGTGCTCATCTGGATGCCCCTGAAGAGATCGGCGCGGGCGGCCAGGTGCAGCCCGATCAAGTAGTAGCCGCCATCCTCCGCGGGGCCGAGCACCACATCGCGCTGGCACAGCGCCGCGAAGGCCTGCGCCACCACGCGCGCGGGCAGTTGCGGGGAGTCCGAGCCGAGCAGCACGACGCGCCGGTAGCCACGCGCGCGCAGGCTGCGGCAGACGTTGTGAAGGCGCTCGGCCAGCCCCTCGCCGCGCTGATCGAGGCAGCGGGCACCCGGCCCCAGCAGCGGCGCTAGCTGCGCGGCGCGCGGCGTGCAGGCCCACCAGAGGTCGTAGTCGTCAGCGGCTTGCGCCGCCGCAAAGCGCTCCGCCAGGTCCGCCAGAAACGCACGATAGAGCGTCGCCGACGCGACGAAGCCGATGGCCGCGCCCAGCCGCGTCTTCACCTGCCCCGGCGTGGGATACTTTGCGACGATCGCCAGCGCGTCGCCAGAGGTCATGCTCATGCGCCGTCTCCCCCTATTTTGCCTATCGTGGCTGCCGCCAGACCCGATGACCGCGCCTGTCCGGAGGAGGGCGATGACGGGCGCCAGCGCGCGTGGCGCGCGATGGTCGCCAGAATCGTCCAGCCCGCGCGCAGCGTGCCCAGTACAGTGCCGGAGACCTTCGAGACACCGCCCGCCCGCCGGTGGTAATCCACCGGCAGCTCGGCCAGCCGGTAGCCCGCGCGCGCCGCCTTGAGCAGCATCTCCGTGGACCATCCGTACGTCATCTCGTGTGGATCGAGGGCGAGCAGCGCCTCGCGCCGGATCGCTCGCACCGGCCCGAGGTCCGTCACTCGGGCGCCGCAGAGCAAGCGCAGCAGGGTCGCCGCGAGCGCGTTGCCGAGCCGCTGCTGAGTGGTGAGCGCGCCAGGATCGCACTGCCCGCGCACGCGCGAGCCAACCGCCAGATCAGCCGCGCCGCACAGGACAAGCTGGGCGACGGCGGCGGCGCCCGCCAGATCGTCGCTGCCATCGGCGTCCAGCAGCAGCAGGATGTCGGCATCCCGCGCCGTCAGGACGCCCGTCAGGCATGCTCGGCCGTAGCCGCGGCGCGGCTCGCGCACCACGTCGGCGCCGGCCGCCCGCGCTACCTCCGCCGTGGCGTCGTCGCTGCCGTTATCCACCACCAGCACTCGCGCGAGGGGCAGCGCACGCAGGGCAGGATGCGTCAGCATCGCGCGCACCTGCGGCCCTATCGCCTCAGCTTCGTTGAGCGCCGGCAGGAGCGCGACAATGGTCTGAGTGCCGGATTGTGGGCGTATATTCGAAGGCATAGCCACTCCTCCCGCATGCGGGTTTTGCGCGTACGAGAGCAATCATGGTCTCTATTCCTTGCCGCTCGGTAACGAAGCTTAAGGAACTCTTACGCGGTTACTACAAGCGGTGGGGACCTCACCTCCGCCCCTCTCCGGCGCGGAGAGGGGAGCCAGAGCGCGCGCGTGGTGAACGACTCCCTGCCCTGAAGCGGCAGGGCTCATCCTGATTGCGATATCATCGTGGGTGGCGAATTCAGCGGCCACCGCAGGGCTGCCCCCGCCGCGACGCGTGGAGGCGGATTAGCCCCGGCCTTCAGGCCGGGGACTGTGCCCCCACTCCAAAGGGAGAGGGGCTGGAGGAGGGGGCCGCGCGTAAGACCAAGGTAAGAACTGCGGGGTACACTGACAGACGAGCACGAGGCGCCCGGCGGAGTGTGTCTGCCAGCGGGCGCCTTCCAGGTGCCAGGAGCGAGCGCGAGCGATGGGCGATCCAGCAGCGAGAGACGATCAGGCACGCGCGGCGGTCGCGCCGCGCCGCCGCATTCTGGTGGTGGACGATGAGGCGAGCATTCGCGAAGTGCTGACGCAATATCTGGAGCTCGAAGGCTTCACGGTGCTGCAGGCGGCAGATGGAGTGGAGGCGCTGCGCAGCGCCGAGGCGCAGCCACCGGATCTGGTCGTGCTCGACCTCATGTTGCCCGGCATGGATGGCCTCGAAGTCTGCCGCCGCCTGCGCGCCACCAGCGCCGTGCCCATCCTGATGCTCACCGCCCGCAGCGACGAGACGGATAAGTTGGCCGGATTCGCCGTCGGCACAGACGACTACGTGACCAAGCCGTTCAGCCCGCGCGAGGTGGTCGTGCGCGTGCAGGCGATCATGCGCCGTATCGAGGCCACGAGCGTGCCGGCGATGGTGCTGGACGATACGCTGCATCTGGGCAATCTCACCATCCGGCCGCAGTTGCGCTACGTCGAGCGCGACGGCACGCCGATCGAGCTGACGGCCAAAGAGTTCGACCTGCTGCACTTCCTGGCCACCCACCCGAAGCAGGTGTTCACCCGGCAACAGCTGCTCGATAATGTATGGGACTACGGCTATTATGGCGATGCCAGCACCGTCACCGTGCACATCCGCCGCCTGCGTGAGAAGGTGGAGCTAGACCCGGCCCGGCCGCGGCACATCAAGACGGTCTGGGGCGTGGGCTACAAGTTCGAGCTGTGACCGGCGAGCGCGACCCCGGCGGGATGGAGGATGGCGATGGACACGACACAGTGGAAGCCGGAGGCGCGAAGCACGCGCCTGGCGCAAGCGTCGCGGCTCGACCAGCGGCGGCGCCTCCACATCGGCGTACGCTGGGCGGGGGTTATCACGCTTGCCTTCATCGTCACCAGCGCCGGCAGTGTGCTTGCGCTGCGCCTCAAGCCGGACCACATCGCGGGACTAGTGCTGAATCTGGCCGTCAGCGGAGGCGTCAGCTTGTTGCTCGGCGCCGCGGCGCTCTGGCTGGCTGATGCCGCGCACATCGGCGGCGTGCGCTTCAAGCTGGCCATTCCGTCGCTGCTCACCGCGGTGGTGATCGCCTTCAACGTCAGTCTCGTCGCACGGCAAATGTTCATTTCTGAGCAGGACGGCCAGATCCTGCTCGCCTTTCTCGTCTTCGCCATCGCAGTCGCGCTGCTGCTCTCCGACGGCGTCGCTGGGGAGCTGACCACCGCGATTGGGCGCATCGAGATTGGCGCGCGTCGCATCGCCGACGGCGACTACAGCTATCGTATCGCCGAGCACGAGGTGGGTGGCCCGCAGGAGCTCGCGCGGCTGGCCGGCTGGTTCAACTCGATGGCCACCAATGTCCAGCAAGCCTTTGAGCGGCAGGGCACCGCCGAGGCCGACCGCCGGCAGGTCGTTGCCGCCGTCTCGCATGACCTGCGCACGCCGCTCGCCTCGATTCGCGCGATGATCGAGGCGATAGACGATGGCGTGGTGACCGATGCCAACACCATTCGGCGCTACCAGCGCAGCATTCGCGCGGAGATGGGCTACCTCACCGTCCTGATGGACGACCTGTTTGAGCTGTCTCGCCTGGACTCCGGCGCGCTCGCACTCGAGCGTGAGCCGTTGGCGCTGGACGACATCCTCTCGGACGCGCTCGAGGCCACGCGCGACGCCGCCGCGCGCGCGTCGGTGGTCCTCAGCGGCCATATCGAGGAGCCACTGCCGACCGCCAGCGTGGACGCGCGCCAGATCTATCGCGTGCTCGCCAACCTGCTGAGCAACGCCATCCGCCACACGCCCGCCGGTGGCGCCATTCTGCTCCATGCCTGCGCGCACGCTGGCCCCGAGGGCCGCCGTGAGATCGTCGTGCGGGTCATCGACACGGGCGAGGGCATCGCCCCCGCTGATTTGCCGCACATCTTCGAGCGCACCTATCGCGCCGAGCCGTCGCGCGCGCGGGTCGCGAGCTCGGCCAGCGGCGTCGCGAGTGGGGCTGGGCTAGGATTGGCGATTGCGCGCGGCCTCGTCGAAGCACATGGTGGACGCATCTGGGCCGAATCGCCGTTGACGGTGGAGGCGCGGGCGCTGGTCTGCTCCTTCGCGCCGGCGGGCGCGCCCCTCCCAGACCTGCCGGGAGCCATGCTCAGTTTCGCGCTGCCGGTGGAGTGAGCCGCATCCTTCCCATGCTATACTGGTGGCGCCAGGGAACCGAGCTGCCCTGGTGGCCCGCCCGCCGGCGGGCGGGCCAGCGCGAGGGAAGGGCTTGCCATGCACGAACAACCGTCGGGTGGGACGGGCGCACAGCATCCACCGGAGCCACCAGCCTCGGGGAGCTCGCTGCCTGGCTTTCCGCCGCTCTCAGCCTATCCGCCGCCGCTGCCTGCCGACCCGGCGCTCTATCCGGCGGACCCGACGATACCTTCATCCAACTGGTATCCGCCGCCGCCCGCCGTGCCACCATCCTATCCCTATCCCCTGCCGCCAGGATACCCCGGCCAGCCGGGCGGCTATCCCTATCCACTGGCCATGATGCCCACCGCGGCGCCCGCCTTCCCCTATCCCTATGCGCCGCCGGACCCCAATGGGGGCATGGCGATCGCCGCACTCATTCTCGGTATCGTCAGCATTGTTTTCGCGTGGACGATCGTCTGTAGCATTCCGTTTGCCATCGTCGGCATCGTCATGGGGGAGCTTGGGCGCCAGTCTGCCCCCAAGCGGGCCATGGCAACCTGGGGGATAGCGCTCTCGATCGCCGGGATTTTGCTCTCCTTGGCATGGATAGCCCTGCAGGTCGCGTTTGTGTATGCGATTTCCCCGCCGTCCTAACGGGCGGGTGTCGTGCCCCAAGCTGGCTGGCTTGCATCCTCGCGTCTGGCCCGGTACACTGACGCCGGGCACGTGGAGTCGAGGGCGGCGAGAAGGTGAGGGGTAGCATCCATGCGACAGCAGACACAGGCACAAGCGCCGGTAGCCCTCGCACCGGTCTCGCCGGCAGCTGGGAAGCCAGGTTGGCTGCTGCGTGTCATTGGCGAAAACGTGCTCTATTTCACGCTCTTCGCGCTGCTGTGCGTCATGCTTGCGATACTGCGCCTCCCCGTCCACCAGATCTATGATCTTGACACGGGAAGCTGGCGTGTCGCCCCCGGCACGCTGCCAAATCTTCTGCCGATCCTGCTGGCCGCGCCCGCGATCATCTACCTCAATACGCTCGTTCACGAAGGCGGGCATCTGCTTGCCGCCCTGCTTACCGGCTTCTGGGTCTACCGAGTGCGCATCGGTCCGCTGGCGCTGACCCGCAGACGCGGCGGGCTGCGGCTTGGCCTCATCCGGGAGCGGACGTTGGGCGGCGACGTGCTGTGCTTTCCGCGCGATGACGCCCATCTGCTGCCGCGTCGCGCGTTGATCTCACTGGCGGGGCCGCTTGCCAGTCTGGCACTTGCAGCCGTCGCCTGGTCTCTCTTTCGCCACTATGACCTCATGTCTACCACGCCGCTGGCAAACAGCGCTGGCGTCATCGCCACCACTCAGGGTGATGTGACGCTCGCCGACCTCTTCTTCTGTGTGACGCTCTACGCGCTCGGCTCGGGGCCAGGAAATCTGCTGCCACTGCGCGAGCGCGGCCGCCCGACCGACGGCATGACGCTACTGCATATGCTCACTGAGCCCGACAAGATGGAGCGCGAGACGCTGGTTGCCATCGCCTATGGCATGTTGCTGCGCGGCATTCGCCCGCGCGATTGGCCGATCACCCTGGCGCTCCGCGCGGTCTTCTGGATCCCGGATGGGAGCGAGGTTGACGTGCGCGCGAGCATCATGGCGTATTCGCAGGCGCTTGACGCCGGTGATATCCCGAGTGCTCGGCGCTACCTCGCGCGCTTCCTGGCGCCGACACCCACCCGGCAACAGAGCCTGCCGACACTCGCGCTCGAAGCCGCGTACTTCATGGCCCGCCACGACGGCAACCCGGCACTTGCGCGCGCCTGGCTCGTCTCGGGCAACGGCTCCCCGTACGACGCCTACATGCGCCCGCGCGCCGAGGCCGCGATTCTGCTGGCAGAAGGTCGCGCCGCCGAGGCACATACGCGCGCCGCCAGGGGACTGGACGCGCTTTTGCGCCGGCGGCCAGCGCTGCTTGCCGACATGTTCCTCGAAGAAGACAACTTGCGCGAGCTGCTGGCGCTGTCTGCACCTTTCGCCCTGCCGGCGACGGACGCGCGACGGTAGAGAGACGCGCCGCCCCAGCGCCGCCAGCTGAGCATGGGCAGCGGTAGTGCGACGGCAAGCGCCACCCCACCAACGGATACATCGCGCAGGGGCATATGCAGTAGCAGCGCGACGGCGGTGACGGCCGGGATGCCAAGCAGCCACCAGGCCGCGCAGGCGATCAACCAGCCACGATTGCCGCCGGTGAGCGCGTCGAAGGTGGGGACGGCCAACAGGACGGCGACGATCACGCCTGTGGTGATGCGGCCGGTGCCTGAATAGATAAAGTACGAGGTGGGGGCGAGCATGACGACCAGGACTTGTAAGTTGAGCAGCAGCGACCAGATCCCGACAGTCCATGCGCGCCGCGCCAGCGCCCACAGCGCCATGGCGGCGCAGGTCAACGCGGGCACGATCACCGCGACGACCACGATAATCTGCTGATACTGCCAGGGCCACAGGAAGAATAGGCCCGAGAACGGCACCAGGTGCGGCGCGAGGTCTGGCCGTGTGCCGAAGTCGCCAAGCCAGGCGAAGAGAAAAAGCTTGTACGCGGCGAAGGGCGCCAGCGCGGTTGCGAGCAGGAGCGCCGCCCGCCGCAAATTCGCGCGCACCCGGCGCAGCGCCGCGGTCGCCCACCGCTGGGCGGACACCCTGCTGGCCGTTGTGCGGCCGTCTTTCAGCACCCCTGCTGGCGCGATCTCCGTTGCGGGCGCGCGCAGCAGGAGCGCCAGGCCGTAGACGATGGGGAAGAGCGCCGCCGTCTCACGAGAGAGGGTTGCCGCCGCGAAGGCCAGCCCGGCCCACAACGGCGCCCAGCGCCCGCCGAAGTCGTAGAGATAGACCGCCAGCGCCACCAGCGCATACGCGAGCACCTCTGTGAGGTCGCGTTGCAGCACGACGGCGACGCCGGGGTAGAAGCCGAAGAGCAGCGCGAGCCAGGGCGAGCAGCCGCGGCTGCGCAGCCACGCGGCGAGCGCCAGCGTTCCGCCCGCGACGGCGAGCAGGTTCACCAGCAGCAGCGTGTACGGGATCAGGCCCGCCTGCCCGAAGGCCAGCACACGCGCCGCCAGCGGGTACAGGATGCGCGTGTAGCGGTAGCTGGGATAGTCCATGTAGTAGCGCGCGTTGGCGGGATCGAGCGCGAGATAGTAGGCGAACTGGCCGTCGTTGCCTGTGTTGTCCGCCATGTAGGCATAGTGAGGGTCGTACTGGATCACGGCGCTCGCATGGCTGCGCAAGACGAAGCGCTGCCCAATCCGGATAAAGTCGCGGGCATCGTGACCGCTGGCAAGATAGCCAATGAGAATGGCGCCGTAGACAAGCAGCACGACCAGCGCAGGCATCCAGGGGGCGTTGGGGCGTTTCCACCGGGACGCGGCCACCGTTGCGCTCACTCCAATCGTGGTCGGACTGGCCGCCATCGCCGCTGCCTCACTCCCCACTGCTGCACTGCTCTCCGCGAGCAGGTGTGCCCGTGCCCGTGCCAGGTTGAGTGTAGCGGAGCGCGGCGTCGCCGTCCAGCCGTCGCGCCGAAATGGTCAACCCGTGCTGGCCCGCGCCGCGCGCCGCTTTGACACCTCCAGGCGTGCGGGATACAATGCCAATGATAGGGGAGGAACGGCGCCGGTATGAGTGAGAACGCACTGAGAATGCCGATGGCCGTACGTTTCTCGGGTCGCGTGCTGGCACGGCGATTCAGCAAGCTGCTGGCGATTCCTCTGCTCTACAAAGTGCTGCTGGCGAACAGCACCGTCATCCTCATCGGCGCCACGCTCGGCACCTCACTGGCCACGCAGCTACAAGGGAACACACGGCCCGTCATCCTCGTCGGCTTTGTCGTCAGCGGTCTGCTCATCAGCGTCGGCATCAACTTCGTGCTGCTGAAGCTGGCGCTCTACCCACTGCACCGCCTGCGCGAGACCATGCGCCAGGTGCAGACCGGCGACCTGGCGCATCAGGCGCTCGTCAACGGCCAGGATCCGGATGCGGATCAGCTCGCCATCGCATTCAACACGATGCTCGCCGCGCTCGACGACCTCTCGAAATCGCGCGCCACCCAGATCTTGCACGCGCAGGAGCAGGAGCGCAAGCGCATCGCGCGCGAGCTGCACGACGAGACCAGTCAGGTGCTGACCTCACTGCTCATCAGCCTGGCGCTGCTCGAAGAGTCGGTGACCAACGAGGTCTCGCGCGCCCGCATCACCGAGACGCGCGCCCTCGCCCATCAGACGCTGCGCGCGGTGCGTAATCTGAGCATTGATCTGCGCCCGAGCGCGCTGGATGATCTGGGGCTGCTGCCGGCCTTGCGCTGGTACATCAAGGAGTATCAGCAGAAGTGCGGCATCGAGGTCGAGCTGACGACCTCCGGCTTCAAAGAGCGGCTCTCGCCGGAGATGGAGACCGCCGTCTACCGCATCGCGCAGGAGTCGCTCACCAACACCGCTAAGCACGCACACGCGCACAAAGTGCGTATCGCGATGAGCGAGGACGGCAAGACATTGCGCATGCACATCCGCGACGACGGCCAGGGATTCGATGCCGAGGCGGTGCTGAAGACACCCTGGCAAGACCGCGGGCTTGGCTTGGCCGGCATGCTGGAGCGGGCGTCGCTCCTGGGCGGTAATGTCCACATTACCTCTCGCAGGGGCGAGGGCGCCAGAATCGATGCCATGATACCGTTGGCCCATGTCGCCCGCCAAGAGGAGGCCGCACTGCCGGCATGAACCTATGACGACGATGAGTGACGATCTGCTCGAACATATCCGCGCCAACACCGCTACCGACGCGCCCCCCCGCGCGGTAGCCGATGAGGGTAAGATTCGCGTGCTGCTGGCCGATGACCATACGATCCTGCGCGCCGGGCTGCGCATGATGCTGAACGCCCAGCGCGACATCGAAGTGGTGGGCGAGGCGAGCGACGGGCGCCAGGCCATCGCCGAGGCACAGCGGCTGCTGCCCGACGTCATCATCATGGACATCACGATGCCGGAGTGTAACGGCATCGAGGCCACACGCCAGGTCAAGCGGATCTTGCCCGACGTGCGCGTGCTCGTCCTTACGATGCACGAGAATGAGGAGTATCTCTTCCAGATGCTGCGTGCGGGCGCCTCGGGCTATATGCTCAAGGAAGCCGCCGACACGGAGCTGATCTCTGCGATTCGCGTGGTCTCCTCCGGGCGCTTCTATCTTTCCACCTCGGCCCAGAGCATGATGGTCAGCGACTATCTGCAGCGCGTGCACACCGGCGAGGAGCGCGACAGCTACAGCGCGCTCACCGAGCGCGAGCGCGAGATTCTGAAGCTCGTCGCCGAGGGCTACACCAACAATCAGATCGGCGAACAGCTATTCATCAGCCCCAAGACGGTGGACACGCACCGTACGCATATCATGGACAAGCTGAATCTTCACAGTCGCGCCGAGCTAGTCAAATACGCGATGCGCCGGGGGCTGCTCGAGGATTAGCGAGCAGCCCAATGGGGTGCGCTATGCGAAGGGATCCTCGTCGTCCCCGAGCGCGTCATCGTCGCCTTCCTCATCCTCGTCGCTTTCCTCGCCCAGCGAGAGCTCATCCTGGTCGGCGCGGAAGGAATCGTTGAAAAAGCCTACCTCCTTGCCGAGGTAGGCGCTGACGAGAAAATCGTCGCGCGGGGTATCAGCGGAGAGCACCAGATCCTCATCCACCTGCTCGATCAGCTTGGCCAGGTCGTCGCGCGCCAGCTCTTGTTCGAGCACGAGCGTGCAGTGGACCGTGGTGGAGGTAAAGTGCAGATCCACCGTGCCGACGCGTGTCGTGCCGGTCATCATGTGGTAGCCCTCGGAGTGGGGCGTCCGGAACTGGCGGTCAAAGCGTACATCGTCCATTACGTGCATGCAGCGTGGGCGTCGGCCACGCCCCTCCCTTCGGCAGTACGAGCGGCTCATCGCGTTATGCGAGCGTGTGCATTGTCGCACACAAAGCGCAGGCACCGCCTACGCGGGAATGGTGCGTCAGTGAGCCGCTTGCCGCAAGCCCTGTGCCCACGTGGTAGCAGTACGCGCAGAGGATAGGGGCCCGCACATGCTTCGCCGTCCGCGGGGGAGCGCGGGTTTCTTATTGTGCGCTGGCGGGCAACCAGCGCTCCGCCCACTGGGAAATGCCCTGGATGACGTCGGAGAGCGTGTGCCCGGCGTCGGTCAGCTCGTACACCACGCGCACCGGCGGCCCGGGATGTACCTCGCGTGTCACCATGCCGGCGGCTTCCAGCTCGCGCAGCCGCTCCGCCAGCAGGCGGTCGGACAGATTGGGCACCTTCGCCAGCAGCTCGTTGAAGCGGCACGGTCCGTCCAGCAGGACGTACACAATGGCGCCATTCCAGCGGCGCCCAATGAACTCAATGGCACACTGGAAGCGTGAGATGACCAACGTCCACTACTTGTGGAGACCCTAACTTCGATCAACTGATAGCGTACGCATCCAATAGAAGTTAACTCGGTTTCGTCCACTGGATATCGCCCAATTCGACGCTTAAGGCATTCGCCATTTTCTCAGCATTTCTTATGTGCGGGGTTTTCCTGAACGATTCGGCGTCTGTCACAGTGCTCAGAGAGACACCAGCCTCATTCGCTAATTGTTGCTGTGTCTTGCCGCGTTCGATTCTCCATTCCCGAAGTGTTTTCCTTGCAAGTTTTTCCATACAAGCGCTCCGATGCCTATTTGGTATCTCACGTCTCTCAGCCCGCCGTACCGTACCATGGCGCGCATCGCCCCGCAAGCGGCAGATTCGTCCGCTCGCTATGGACAAAGTACGATACGCGCGAGTAAACTAATGCGAGAGCAATAGTGCGTGTGCAAGAGTAAGATAGAGATTTCGGAGGAGTACGAACATGCCGCTCCCAAAGTTGAATTGCAAGCAGTGCGGCAGGGAATTCTATGTGTTGCAGGCAATCCAGCGCGTTTTCTGTTCCCCTGAATGTCGGTACCTCAACAATAAGGGTTTGCCTCCCATTTCCCTGGATAATGCAGCGCGCATTCGTGCGCCGGAAAAAGGGATACAGCAGGTGGAAGACGACGCCAGGTTAGCCGGGCAAAGGGCCGGGAGAACATTCGAGGCCATCACGAAACGTGCGCTCGGCAGGGAATTGGAGACGAAATCGCAGCAGTCAGTAATTATTTCCGGCCGCGGCGCCAATCTCTCTGTCATGAATGACGCACTCCAGATTAAGCACGGGATGTCTTATGCCCCACAAGAGGTATTGGCCGAGGAGTTCAACAGGGCCGTCCACTCGTTGAAGCGGATCGTGTGGTGCGCCGCGACGGGTAATATCAGTTTCGCGGCCCTCACGTGGTGCCACGAGCAAAGTATAGACGTACTCATGCTGGACAAGGACGGCACCGTTATCTACGAATCAAACCCTGACAAATCGGCGAATATCCACATTAAACGAGCGCAACACAATATCTCCAGGGAGCGCGAGGTAGAAGTAGCCCGCTGGCTCATCCTGGGAAAGGTCACGGAGCAATACAGGACCTACAACGCCATCATCAATCCGCACAATAGAGTCACGACCGAGGCTTTTACGGGCGGCTTACATTGGCTGTCCTCCGACTCGATTCCTTCCCGACGCGACAATCTAGAAACGATCAGGCTTCAAGAGGCGAGGGTGGCGTCGGCCTATTTTGCGGCATGGTGCGACATCCCTGTAAACTGGGCGGATTCTGACAGAGACAGAATCCCGGGACATTGGAAAATAGTAGGGAACAGAAATAGCCCGTTGCACAGCGGGAATTCGGGAGGAAAAGCCGTGCGACCAGCGCAAGCGATCTTGAATCACGCCTATGGGGTCCTAGAACACGCTGCGAGAGTAGCCCTCCTGGCGGTCGGCTTAGATATCTCCGTGGGAATCCTCCACGCGGACAAGCCCGGACGTGATAGCCTCGTGTACGACTTGATGGAATTGGGGCGTGGGACGGTAGACCAGCTCGTGTTGTCTTTTCTGCGAAAGTCCGAATTCCATAAGGGAGATTTCACACAGGAAGCGACGGGCGAGGTGAAATTACACCCTGAGTTAGCCAGGGCGGTCGTTGCGACGTGCTCCATCGCACCGGACGAGCTGGTACAGCACGCGACGATCCTGCGAAATTTGATCGCTAGGGACGCATCCAACTTTGACATTAGTGCGCCTCCCGGCGATCCTTCGTCTGCAGGATACCTTCGGTAGCCGAGCAAGACTGCATGCATCTGCTGATGCGACATCGTGGAATCGCAGAAGAAAGTGGGACGGAATATGACAGTGGCTTGGGCGTCGTTGATCATCCGCCTGGTAGTCGGCCTGACGCTGGCAGCGCACGGCGCGCAGAAGCTCTTCGGCTGGTTCGGCGGACCCGGATATGAAAAGCTGGGGCAGGGGTTTCGAGCGCGGGGATTCAGGCCTGTCCAGCTCTGGACGGCGCTGGTGATTTTGGGTGAAGTGGGTGGCGGCCTCTCCCTCGCCTTCGGCTTGCTGACTCCACTAGGCGCCGCCGGTGCGCTCGGCGCCATGGTCATGGCGATCAGGACGCACTGGGCGAAGGGCTTCTTTGGCAGCAAAGGCGGCTTCGAGTACCCGCTGGCGCTCCTGGCGGTGAGCCTCGCCATCGGCATCGCCGGGCCTGGCGCGCTGTCGCTGGATGCCCTGTTCAAGATTGCGCCACCGGTGCTACTCTTTGGCGTGCTGGCCGTCGTCGCGCTCATCGTGGATGTGATCGGCATCCTTATCACACGTGCGCCAGCCGACGCGACCACGCCGGGCAAGGTCCACGCGGCCTAGTCGCCCGCCGGCCGTCCTCTACGGCCGGCGGCATCTCGGCTCCATCCGGAAGGAGTGTGCTCCATGCCTGATTACGGCCACGAACTGGAATTTGGCTATTTTCTGACGCCAGAGGCGGCCGACCCCGCCGGTGTGCTCGCGACCACGCGGCTGCTCGACGCGCTCGGTTACGACTTCATCGGCATCCAGGACCACCCGTATCAGCCGCGCTTTCTCGATGCCCTCGCGCTGCTGGCGTACATCCTGGCGCAGACCGAGCGGGTGCGCGTCTTTCCCGCCGTCGCCAACCTGGCGCTGCGCCCGCCTGCCCTGCTTGCCAAGGAGGCGGCCAGCCTCGATCGCCTCAGCGGCGGCCGCTTCGAGCTCGCGCTCGGCACCGGCGGCTTCCAACAGGCGGCGGCTGCGATGGGCGGCGCCGTGCGCAGTCCTGGGGAACAGATGGCCGCGCTGGCGGAGGCGATCGAGATCATCCGCGCCATGTGGAGCGGTGAGCGCGGCGTCCGCTACGCCGGGAGCTACTACCAGCTCGCCGGGCTGCATGCAGGCCCGACGCCCGCGCACGATATCGGCATCTGGATCGGCTCCCGTGGCCCACGCGCCCTCGCGCTCACCAGGCGCTCCGCAGACGGGTGGGTCAGCCCGATGATGGGCTACCTCCCGCCGGGAGAGGCGGCGCAGGCCAGTCTGTCGATCGATGCCGCCGCGCGTGAAGCGGGGCGCTCCCCTGCGGCAGTGCGGCGCATCTACATCATCCCCGGCGCATTCGCCCCGGTTGCCTCCCGGCCGCCCAGCGACGCCGACCAGTCGATCGAAGGGCCGGTCGACCACTGGGTAGCGGCGCTGGAACATCTGGCTGCTGACTTCGGCTTCAGCTCGTTTAGCTTCGCCGCACCGCCAGACCCAGACGCGCTGCGCACCTTCATCGAGGAGGTCGCGCCGCGCGTGCGCGAACGGGTGGCCGCCCGCCGCGCGACAGCGCTTGAGACGCCCTGAGACGGATGTGAGAGGCAGACAGGACAGGTTGGGCGCGCCTAGTGTGGTGGGGCGCTGTACGCGCATGACGCGCAACGCGCCGCACCATACGTTGTACGTGCACAGAGAGAGGGAGCCATACGCCGCTCTCTGTGCGAGGTGGGGAAACCTTCATGGCCCAGCGCGACAGCCAGCCGCCGACCGAGCAGCCCGGAACGCCGGGGGAGGCGCTGCAGCGCGAGCTGCAGATGGTGCACGTCACATGGTGCGTCACGATCTCGCGGTCTGCCGCGCGCTGGCGGACGAGGTCACGGCCGGCGTGGCTCCTGAGCAGGTCCGCGCGCGGATCATGTCGCTGCAGACCAGTGGCCCGCTCTGGAAGCTACGGGTCAACTGCCTGTACTATTGCCGGGTCGTACACACGCACCACAGGATTGAGGACGCGACGCTCTTCCCGGCCGTCCGGCGCACGAATCCTGAGCTTGGCCCGGTGATAGACAAGCTGAAGGCCGATCACCGGCGGGTATCGCATCTGCTCGACGAGGTTGAAGACGGCGCGGAGGCGCTGCGGCAGCAAGACGACGCGGCCGCCCGCACGCGGATGGTCGCCGCCCTGAACGACCTCGCCGGCGACCTGCTGACGCATCTGGAGTTCGAGGAAGAGGCCATCGGACCGGCTCTCCTCGCGTGGGAAGCGTGGCCAAGATGAACGCCTCATCCATCGCGATCATGGGAGGCCATTCCCCGCGCCGGTGCCCTTGACCCGCGTTCGCCCCTCCCCCACCGAAGTGGGGGAGGGGTTGCCTGCTCGTGGAGCGCTACCCTTGCAGGTTAGTCGGGCGCTCGCCGAGCGTCACCTTCACCGAGAGCTGGCTGTTGCCACGCTGGATCGACAGCGTGACCTGGGTGCCGGGTGAGAGGCTGATCAACGCTGAGGCGAGATCGCCATTGTCGTTGACCGTCTGGCCGTTCACCGCTGTGATGATGTCACCCGTTCGCACGCCGGCCTGCTGCGCGGGACTCTTCCCAGACGCGTCGTTGGCAAAGGCGGAGACGAGCACCCCGCTTTGCACGCTCAGACCATTGGCAGCCGCCAGCTGCGGCGTCACATCCGCGCCGCGCACGCCGATGAAGCCCTGGCCCGTGTTGGTGAGATGCCCCTGCTGGATCAGCTGCTGGGCGACGAATTTAACACGGTTGGACGGAATGGCAAAGCCGATCCCTTCGGCGGCCGTGCCACTTTGCGGATCGGCCGCCGCCAGCGTCGGGATGCCGATCAGCTGCCCTTGCAGATCGACCAGGGCGCCGCCGCTATTGCCCGGATTGATTGGCGCGCTGGTCTGCACGAGGCCCGTCAGCACGGCCGCCGGCCCGCCCTGACCCTCGCTGGCGGAGCGGTTGAGCGCGCTCACGATGCCGAATGTCGCGGATTGCTGGAAGCCGAGCGGGCTGCCCAGCGCGATAGCGAACTCGCCGACCTGCACCTTCGAGGAGTCTGCGAAGGCCAGCGGCTGCAGCGTGCCGGCGCTAACCTTGAGCACGGCCAGGTCGTCCTGCGGGTCCGCGCCGACGAGCGTTGCCGACTTCTGGTCGCCGTTGGAAAGCGTCACCGTGTAGGTGCTGAAGCCCGCCACGACGTGGTCGTTCGTCGCGATGTAGCCGTCCTTCGTCAGCACGACCCCAGAGCCAATCGCCCCTCCCTGGCCACCGCGGCTGGTCACCTCCACGACGGAGGGCTGCACGGTATGCACAACCGTAATGAGCGTCTGCTGCAAGTCTTGCGCGCTCGCGGGGACGTTGACGCGAGGGCCGTCGGTGCCGATGTTCGCCACGGCGGGATTGTTGTTCGCCGCGGAGGAGCCAACCCCCTGGCCGATGGCGAATGCGCCGGCGATGAGCACCAGCAGAACCAGGATAGCGGCAGGCACGATCCATCCGCGCCGCGCGGCGGGCCGCCCGCTGGGCGCGGGCATGGGCGGCGCCCAAGTACCGCTCTGATACGGTTGCGGATAATAGGGCTGCGGAGAGTACGGTGTGGGCGGGTAGGGCGCGGGCGTATAGGGCTGCGGTGTTGGCGCTGCGGACCCTAGTGCAGTCGGCTCGTAGCCAGGTGGCTCATAGCCAGGCGGCAGCGGCAGCGGCTGGGGCTCAGCCGGTGGCGGTGTGGTGGAGTCGGCAGAGTCGACCGTATCGCGTGATTCCATAGGAAGAGTCCTCCTCGATGCGCCACGGGTCCGCGCCCCTGGCATGGCGTAGGAAGCAGCAGGGCGCCGAAGACACAGCGATGCACCCCTCGCTAGAGAGTGTAGCGCGCTGGGATGGGAGATCTATTGGACACAGATGAGAAAACTCTCATCTGCGTGACCAGGCGGGATGCCGACGCCTGCTGGCTGGCACTCCGGCGCCTGCGCCAGCGAATTCCACGCGGCCCCCTTGCATCTCGCACTTTGTGGTGCTATCGTCACATCAGGCAGCCGGCATCATGGGGGCCGCGCGCTTTCGAGGCCGCTAGTTTCCGCGGTTCGCCTACCATGTGGTGGGCGAAAAGGGTGACGTAGCGATGCCGCTGTACGTGGACGTCTATCATCATGCGGATGGGCTGACGGCCGACGCCGTCAAGGGTGCGCGCGAAGCCGACGTGGCGACCCAAGACGAGTTCGGCGTGCGCTATCTCCAGTATTGGTTCGATGAAGGCAGCGGCAAGCTATTCTGTCTGGTCGAGGTCCCAACGCGGAGATGGCCGCGGAGGTCCATCGCCGTGCGCATGGCCTTGTGGCCGATGAGATTGTCGAGGTCAAGCAGGGCGCGTGAGTGGTAGGTCTGACCGCCCCGGGAACCCTCGCGCGACCGACCGTGCGGGCCGAGGGGGAACTTCTGCGGGCGGGCATGGAGGACCGTGAGCGGCTCTGAGTTCACCACCAGTTGGTGACCACGCCGTCACAGGTGCCGAATGTGATGTACCGGTTTGGCAAGCTGCTGGACTGCATGGAGTTCGGCCAGGATCATATCATTCGGGTGAGCGGCAGCCAGGCGTCCGACAGCCTGACGATGACGGTGGTTAACGTGCGGCTCGGCAACTAGATCACGGTCGCCGGCAATGAGACGCTAGTGAAGGCTGGTTCGAGTTAGCAGAGTGACGTGATCACGGTGGGGTAGGCGCCCCGCACATTTTAGGAGGCAAATAGTCACATGCAGAATCCCGAAGCGATCCTGGCGGCTGCCAAGAGTGGAAGCGTGCCGGCGACGTGGCGTGTGCTGCGCCCCAAAGGGAGCTACCCTGCGGGTGCGGGCTGTGGCGGCGCGTTTGTCGGGTTCTTCATCCTCTTCCTTGGCATAATCGTGTCGTTCTTCATCCGCGTCATAAGTGAGGCCACTAGCCACAGCACCGACGGTTTCAATGCGAGCGATCCGGGGGCTTTCTTCACTTCGTTCCTGCCGGTATCGCTGCCGGTGCTGATCGGCGGCGGGGTGGGGCTGATCGTCGTGGTTGGGCTGCTCAATGCCATGCGCGCGATTAGTCGCATTCCGTATTCGTATTTTGTCTTTACACCGGAGGGGGCGGTGCAGGCCACCGGGCCGAAGAAGATCACCGCAATTGACTACGGCGCGATTGACCTAATCAATACACGCATCAGCGTCACCACGACGACGAACCAAAACTCGAGCAGCACCACTGTTTCGGTCTGGGGCGAGCTGCACTACGTCGACGGGCGCACGGTGCGCTTCCGGCCGGCGAGTCGCTTCGGGTCGGCGGAGTCCATCATTCAGCGGCTAATCAACGGGCACCGCGAATACAAGGCGATGGTGGGCCCGCAACGGCCGCCGCGCCCTGCGTACTAGACACACGTGACAGGTTCTGGTGGGCGCCCGGGGTTGGTCGGTCCGACGCTCGCCAGAGAGCACGACGATTGGGGGAGCGTCGGTGAACAACGTCTTCATCTCATACCGCCGCGAGGATAGCGCCGCGATCTGCGGGCGCATCTTCGAGTCGCTGGAGTGGTACTTCGGCAAGGGTGCCGTCTTCAAAGACGTGGACTCGATTCCATTCGGCGTCTCGTTCCCGCAGTACATCACCTCGGTGCTGGAGAAGTGCAGCGTGACGCTGGTGGTGATCGGGCGGCGCTGGCTGGAAGTGATAGGGCCGGACGGACGGCGCCAGCTGGACGATCCGGGCGACTTCGTGCGCCTGGAGATCGAGACGGCGCTGCGGCGGCCAGGCATGGTAGTGTTGCCACTGCTTGTGGAGGGGGCGACGATGCCGCCGACCGACCTGCTCCCACGGAGTCTGCAGCGGCTGGCGCAGCTCAACGGCGCGGTTGTGCGCAACGATCCGGACTACCAGGGGGACATGCGCCGTGTGCAGACAGCAGTGCAGTCCACACTGCTGGCACAGGGGCAGAAGGGCTCATGGACGGCAGCGGAGCCGTCCGGAGCGACCGATGCGGCGAAATATGCGCCGGGGCGGGCCAACCGCGGTCTGCTGATCACGCTGGGGGCAATCGTGCTGGCAGTGGTGATCGCCGTGCCCGTGCTCCTCGCGTCGGGTGTGCTGGCATCTTTTGTGCCGGGCGGGGGCAGCGGGAGCGGGAGCGGCAACAGCGCGGCAATACAAACGACCGTCACGCACTTCTGTCAGGCTCTGCACGATGCGAATTACAACGCGGCCTATGCGTACTTGTCGCCGCACTACAAACAAACGATCACCAGCGCCTCGGATGTGCCCAACGTTCTGCAACAATGGGGGGCGTCGTCGGATTGCTCGGAGTTCGGCAATGGTGGCTTCCTCCACATCAACGGAAACAGTGCACAGGATAGCGTCTCATTCACGGTGAACCGACCTTCATTGGGGACGAGCAGCATTCCCGCGACAGTCAAGTTCGTGAAGGCTGGCTCAGACTGGCAGATCGATTCGATCGTCGTGTAAGAGCGCGAGAGTGGTGCATCCCGAAGGACACGCCGCTCCCGCTGCGGTGCGACGACGGTTAGAAGCTGGGGTGACACTCCCCATATCTGAAGACAAGGGGCTTCTCGGCTGAACGACTTGATGCCGAGCTACGTGCTGGGTGTCCGCCAGAACTACTGGGGGCCGAAGCTCCCAGATACGTGGAGGTATCCACGTTGACCGCGCC
>Ga0070706_100000827_pt1 | contig 34214 bp, 28 predicted proteins | sample KBSK5501metaG_FD_65476 | JGI IMG/M metagenome (GOLD analysis project Ga0070706, IMG submission 65476) | Corn, switchgrass and miscanthus rhizosphere microbial communities from Kellogg Biological Station, Michigan, USA - KBS K5-50-1 metaG | ecosystem: Host-associated > Plants > Roots >... | reverse complement strand
GCCAGCGACGGCGCGATCCGCGTGGCGGCGTCGCCGCCGCGGGCGGCGGCCAGCAGGCGGAGGTTGTCCCGGCCGGTCAGGTGCGGGTGGAACCGGGGCTCGTCGACGATCGCGCCGACCCCGGCCAGCGCCCGCTTGCGCTCGGCCGGGACGGGGAACCCGAGCAGCGACATGGTGCCGCCATCGGCCCGGGTCAGGCCGAGCAGGGTACGCATCAGCGTGGTCTTGCCCGCGCCGTTCGGCCCGAGGTAGCCGAACGTGGACCCGCGCGGGACCTGCAGTTCCACGCCGTCGACCGCCACGTTGGTCCCGAACCGCTTGGTCAGGCTGCGGGTCTCCACCGCCCATCCTCCAGCCGGGCGCTCGAACGAGTCGGCGGCGTGAGGCCTGCGAGCTGGCGAGATAGTAGTGGCGCCAGGCGGCTCGGACGGCGAGGGCGGTTCCGGCGGCGGTTCCCGCCGGATCCGCTGATCGTCGTGCGGCGCGGCGTGCCGGCCGCGGCGAAGGCGTGCCACGCCGAAGCCCAGCCCGCCGAGCACGAGGAGCGCGAGAAGGATCTCCCCGATGTTGTGAAAGCCCCCGCCCACCGGTGCGGCAACGGCGGCCGCCCACCGGACCGGGCCGGGCGCGTGATGCGAGACGGCTTGCATGTCGATAACGTTCATGGCACCCAGCGTGACCGGCCGGCGGCCGGCCGTCATCGTGCGCAAGCAGCACAGTCCGGCGTCATCCCTCAGACTGAAGGGGAGGCCGGCTCAGCGGGTGAGCATTCCCGACTCGTAGGCGAGGATGGCGGGCTGAGTCCGGTCGCGGGCGCCCAGCTTGGTCAAGAGCCGGCTCACGTGCGTCTTGACCGTGGGCAGCGTGACGTACAGCGTCTCGGCGAGTTCGGCGTTGGACAGGCCGCGGGCGACCAGCACCAGCACCTCCCGCTCACGGTCGGTGAGCTCGTCCAGGCCCCAGGGCGTCCTGGCCGTTGCCCGGGTGCGGTCGGTGAAGTGCGCGATGAGCCGCCGCGTCACGGTCGGCGCGAGCAGCGCCTCGCCGTCGGCGACCGTGCGGATGCCGCTCAGCAGTTCCTCGGGCGGGCGGCTCTTGAGCGCGAACCCGCTCGCCCCGGCCCGCAGCGCCTCGAAGACATACTCGTCCAGGTCGAACGTGGTGAGGATCAGCACCCGGGACCCGGACCGGTCGCGGGTGATCCGCCTGGTCGCCTCGATCCCGTCCATCACCGGCATCCGGACATCCATCACGACGACGTCCGGTGCCAGGCTCACCGCGAGCTCGACCGCCTGCCGGCCATCAGCCGCCACGCCGACGACCTCCAAGTCGTCCTGCGCCTCGATCAGCGAGCAGAACGCCGAGCGCAGCAGCGCCTCGTCATCGACGACGAGCACCTTGATCAACGCGTCGCACCCCCGACCGGGACCTCGGCAGTCACCCGGAAGCCGCCGCCGGCGGCCGGCCCGGCCACCAGCCACCCGCCGAACGCGCCGACCCGCTCCCGCATCCCGGTGATCCCATGGCCCGTGCCCAGCCCGGCCCGCGGCGCCCCGCCGCCCGGCCCGCCGTCGTCGCGGACATCGAGGCGGACCTTCCCGGCCGAGACGGTCACCTCAGCAACCGCCCGGGCACCAGGCGCGTGCTTGACGACGTTGGTCAGCGCCTCCTGCACGACCCGGTAGAGCGACAGCTCAAGCGACGGGGAGAGCCGGCGATCGGTCCCCTCCATCCGCAGCTCCACGGGTACACCGGAGGCCCGCACCGTGTCGGCCAGGTCCTTGACGTCGATGAGCCGTGGCACCGGCGCCAGCGGCGCGGTCCCGTCCTCCCCGTCGCGCAGCAGCCCGAGCACGACGCGCAGCTCGTCCTCGGCCGTCCGGCCGATCGTCTCGATCGATTCCAGCGCGGCGCTCGCCTCCTCCGGGCGCTTGCCCGCCAGGCACCTGCCAACCCCCGCCTGGACCGTGATCACCGCGAGGGCATGCGCGACGACGTCATGCATCTCGCGGGCGATGCGCACCCGCTCCTCCCGGACCTCGGCGGCCCGCTCCCGCTCCGTCTGCGCGGCCAGGCCTGCCTGGTAGCGCCGCCGCGCAGCGACGCTATCCGCGATAAACCACGCTCCAGCCAGCGGCACGAAAATCTCGGTGGCCTCGGCCGCGGGCTGTGCGGTCCTGACCGCGAACGCCGAGTACACCACCGCCGCGCCCAGCGCCGCCGCAACAGCCAGGGCGAGCGCGATCGACCTGGGCCTGGGCAGTCCCAGAGCCGGGAAATACAACGCCAGCCCGAGCAGGGCGCCGAACGGCAACAAGGCGAAGCCAGTGGCCGCGACCACGCCGGCCGCGGCCGTCACCACCCCGAGCACCGGCAGCGGCCAGCGCCGCAAAACAACGACCGGGACACAGGCCAGCAGCGGGATAAGGAGCCGCCCTCCCTGAAGGCCCCACGGCTCGGCCACCACCATGAGCACGACAACCCCGGCGGCAGCGGCCAGCACGACGATGGCCAGCCACTGGCTCTTCGCGACCCCGGCGGGAAACCAGCGCCTGGCCGGCACCCCAGCGCCTTCGGCTGGACGATCCGTCGTCACACAACGACGGTAACCAGCGCATCCATCCAACGCATCGTTCCCCAGGATGACAGACACCGCTACATCGCTGGTCACCCAAACTCTCCGGTGCCCAGGGCCGATCGGGCTGGCATCCGCGAGCGGCGGGAGCAGTGCTCGATCGCTGCCGAACCTGACCAGTGCACTGACACCGAGATGACCGAATCACTGACAACCAGCTGCGGCCTCTCAATGCGAGCTTGACATTATGCAGGTATTTGCCTGCATAATGTTGCCCGTGCCCGCAGAGATGGACAAGGTCTTCAAGGCGCTGGCCGACCAGAGCCGGCGTTACCTGCTGGACAGGCTGCGCGAGCACAACGGGCAGACGCTGGGCGAACTGTGCGAGCACCTTGACATGGCGCGCCAGTCGGTGACCCAACACCTAGCCGTCCTGGAGGCCGCCAACCTCATCAGCACGGTCTGGCGGGGCCGGGAAAAGCTGCACTACCTCAACCCCGTTCCCATCTACGAGATCCAGGAACGGTGGATTGACAAGTTCGAGCCTCCGCGCCTTCGCGCGCTGAGCGCCCTGAAGCGACGAGCAGAGGAGCAAGACATGGCCGACAAGCCGGCTTTTGTATATGTCACCTACATCCAGAGCACTCCGGAGAGAGTCTGGCACGCCTTGACCGACTCCGACTTGACCGCCGAGTACTGGGGCCACAGCAACATCTCAGACTGGCAGGCCGGCTCCAGCTGGGAACACCAACGCACGGACGGTTCAGGTATCGCTGACGTCGTCGGCACCGTCCTGGAGACCGTGCCACCCAGGCGGTTGGTGCTCACCTTCGCCGGACCCGGCGAGGAGCGGAGCGAAGGGCCGTCCCGCGTCACGTTCGAAATCGAACCCCACGGCGAGATCGTCCGACTCACCGTCACCCACGAGAATCTGGCCGACCAGGCTGAATACGACGCGGCCTCCGCCGGATGGCCCGCTGTGCTGGCCAACCTGAAGTCCCTCATGGAGACCGGACACGTCCTCCCGCAAGCGCCCTGGGAGATGCACGCGGAACTCCGGGCCGCCCAGATGGCACAGAACGCCCCTCGGTGACACGCCCGTCCGCAACGAGCCCGGAGCGGATGCGGGCTCGTCAGGCGGGGAGGGCGCGGGAGCGCAAGGCGCGCTCGATGTTAGCGCGGTGCTCGACAATGACGCGCGATAGGCCGGGGTCTCGCTCCTGCGTGGCGAGGTAGGCGTCGATCTGGTCAAGCAGCTCTGGCGAGGCCGCCGGGTACGGGAACAGCATCTCGCTGAGGAGAAGCCGCAACGCCTCGCCGCGCGATGACCACATGACCGGAAGGATCTCGAAGTACCGCTGCGCGTAAGGGACCAGCAGGTGTGCGTGCTCGGGCTGGGTGAAGCCCCGCGCGACCTCGATGACGCCCTCGACGCCGAGGTCCTCGCTCTCGGCCAGCAGCGTCCAGGCCGCCGCCTTGTGCTGGGCGTCCGGCAGCGCCGCGCGGCAGGCGGCCGCGTGCCGCCTGCCCGCGTCCGTCGCGTCCCGCTCTAGCTCGGCATCGATTTGCACCTCGCCCGCCCGGCCGGTCGCCGCGAGCCTGCTCAACAACGACCAGCGCAGCTCGGTGTCCACGGTCAGGCCGGTAATCTCCGTGCTCCCGCTGAGCAGCCCCGCAAGCAGGTCGAGCTGTTCGGGTGTGATCGCGGTCCAGCCGAGCAGCTGCGCCCAGGCCAGCTGGTGGTCGCTGCCCGGCTCGGCGGTGTGCAGCAGCCGGGCGGCCACCGTGGCGAGCCGCTGCTTGCCCTCCGGCACCCACTGCGGGTCCGCCATCAGCACGAACATGCGCCCGGTGACCAGGTGCAGGACCTGCAGAACCGAGACCGACTGCTCGGCGCCCATGCCGTTGGCCAGCATCCGCACGAACGCGGGCAGCGACAGCTCCGCCTCCTGCACCATGTCGATCGCCGCGCTCCAGCACACGGCGCGGGCCAGCGGGTCCGTGAAGTCCGCGATCGACTCGGTCATAGTGGCCAGCGACCGCGGGTCGAAGCGGGTGATCGCGTAGCCCAGGTCGTCGTCGTTGAGCAGGATCAGGTCGGGCTGCGCCGCGCCGGCCAGCTCCGGCACGGCCGTGCGTGAGCTGGCCACCTCCACCTCCACACGGTGGGTGCGCGCCAGGGCGCCGCCGGCCCGGTTGTAGAGGCCGATCGCGATGTGGTGCGATCGCAGCGTCGGATGCTGTTCGGGTGCTTCCTGCAGCACCGCGAAGGACGTGAACGCCCCGTCCGCATCGACATCGAACTCGCTGCGCAGCGTGTTGGGTCCCGCCGTCTCCAGCCAGGCGCTCGACCAGTCCGTCAGGCTCTTGCCCGAGCTCGTCTCCACCGCGCGCAGGAAGTCCTCGAGCGTCGCGTTACCCCAGCCGTGCTCGGCGAGGTAGGCGCGGATGCCGGCGAAGAAGCTCTCCCGGCCAACATAGGCGGCCAGCTGCTTGAGCACGGACGCGCCCTTGGCGTAGCTGATCCCGTCGAAGTTCGCGATCGCCTCGGTCAGGGTCGCCACGTCCGCGGCGATCGGATGTGTGGATGGCAGCCGGTCCTGCATGTAGCCCCACGTCTTGCGGAGGTTGCAGAAGGTGGTCCAGGCGTCGGTGAACCGGGTCGCCTCGGCGCTGCTGAGCGTCGCGCAGAACTCGGCGAACGACTCGTTGAGCCAGAGGTCACCCCACCACCTCATGGTCACCAGGTCACCGAACCACATGTGCGCCAGCTCGTGCAGGATGACGGCAGCGCGCAGCTCGTACATCATGTCGGTGACCTTGGAGCGGAACAGCAGCTGCTCCGAGACGACCACGCAGCCGACGTTCTCCATGGCCCCGGCGATGAATTCGGGTACGAAGACCTGGTCATACTTCGCGAACGGGTAGTCGGTCCCGAAAAGCCCGATGTAGAAGTCGAGGCCCTGCTTGGTGATCCCGAGCACGTCCTCAGCCTCAAGGTGCCCGGTGAGCGAGGCGCGGCAGGCTACGCCGAGCGGGATCACCTGGCCGGTGACTGTGGTGTGGGAGTCGCGGACGACCTGATACTCGCCGGCCACCACCGCCGTGAGGTAAGTGGAGATGCGCGGCGTCGGCGGGAAGTGCCAGACGGCGGCGCCTCCCGCGGCAGGTTCGGGCGCGGGCGCGGGCTGGTTCGAGAGCACGGTCCACGACGCGGGTGCGGTGATATGAAAGGTGAACTCGGCCTTCAGGTCCGGCTGCTCGAAGTTGGCGTAGATCTTGCGCGCGTCAGCAGGCTCACAGTTCGTGTATACATACACCTTGCCGTCGGCCGAATCGACCGCGCGGTGCATTCCGGTGCCCTCGCCGGAATAGGCACAGTCGGCAACGACCCGCACCTCGTTGCGCTCCGCGAGCCGCCGCAGCGCGATCCGCCCGTCCGCACAGGCCGCTGCGGGGTCGATCGCGGCACCGTTGAGGGTGATCTCGCGCACCGTCTGCGCGACCAGGTCAAGGTAGCTAGCGGCGCCCGGTTCGGCGCAGCCGAACCTGATCACGGACACCGAGCCGAACACGTCCCCGCCGCCCGTCAGGTCGAGGGATACGTCGTAGGAGTCCACGTGCAGCAGCCGTGCGCGTTCGCTCGTCTCGCTACGGGTGATCTCTGCTGCTGGCATCCGGGGACGTCCTTCGTGGGAAACGAGGCTGCGGACCAGCATTAGGGTAGAGGCATCCAGGCCCGTTCTGACAGGCCGTCAGGTTCCCTGCGGGCCGTCTGCGGCCGGGCGCGGGACCGCGCGGCGGGCGCGGTAGGCGGTGAAGCCCGGCAGCGCGAGGCAGACGAGGCCGACCCCACCCACACACAGCAGGCCCCCGGACCACAGCGAGATGCGGGTGGTCGTGATGGCCGCTATCCCGCCGGCCCGGAGCTGGCCGGCTGACGGGCCGACGCTGTAACTCAGCAGCTCGACGCCCGCGAGGCGGCCGCGCAGCGAGTCCGGGATCGTCTGGTTCCAGAGCGTGTCGCGGAAGATCCCGCTCAGCATGTCGGCCCCGCCTGCCAGCACCAGGCAGGCCAGGGCGATGCCGACATCGGGAGCGAGCCCGAATCCGGTGATCGCGAGTCCCCAGCCGCCGGCCGCCAGTGCGATCCCACGGCCGTGACGGCGCACGCGTCCCGTCCAGCCGCTGGTGGCCGATGCGGCCAGCGCCCCGGCCGGCGGCGCCGCGAACAGCAGCCCCACGGCCCACGGCGCATGAAGGGTGGACGCCATGAACGGGAACAGGGCGTTGGGGTAGGCGAAGGTCATCGCGGCCAGGTCGGCCAGGTAGGAGCCGACAAGCTCCTGGCGCCCCCGTGCGTACCGGATGCCAGCCGCCACGCTGCGCAGGCCCAGAGCCGGCGCGTGCTCGCCGGACTCGGGCGGCGGAAGCGGGCGCAGCAGCCACAGCAACACGAAGGACACGGCAAAGCTGGCCGCGTCGATCCCGTACACGACCTCGGGGCCCAGCCCGGCGGCGAGGACACCCCCATACGCCGACCCGATGATCATGCTCACGTTCCCGGACACCGACATGATCGCCGACGCGGCGCTCAGCTGATCACGCGCGACAAGGCGCGGGACCGATGCGTCCAGGGACGGCCGCTGCAGGGCAGCGAGCGCGGTCATGGCTGCCGCCAGGGCATACAGCGGCCACAGCGCTGGCCGGGGCAGCGACGCGTTGACCACGAGGAGGGCCGCGCAACAGCCGAGCCCGGCCTCGCACCAGCGGATCATGCGCCTGCGGTCCACCCGGTCGGCCAGCACCCCGCCATAGAGGCCGAAGATCACCACTGGCACCAACTCGGCCACGCCGAGCACGCTCACCGCGACAGTGGACCCGGTGAGCTGCTTCGCCTGCACCAGCAGGGCAACGTCGGACGCGATGGTCCCGAGCAGCGTGACAGTCCGGCTGGTGAACAGCAGGCGGAAGTCGCGAGAGTCCCGCACCGGGGCCAGGTCCATACGCAGCAGGCTGAGGCTCATCGTGATCGTGATCGTGGGCGCCGCGATGGCCCGATGATGTTCGCTGGATCAGCCCCAGACGTCGTGGGCGACTCCGGCAATGAGCCTGAGCTTGGCGACTTCCTCGTCGTAGCTGAGCGCGTTCCCTTCGACGGTGGAGGAGAACCCGCACTGCGGCGACAGGCACAGCTGGTCAAGAGGCACGAAGCGGGAGGCTTCCTCGATCCTGCGCTTCAGGTCGTCAGGGCTTTCCAGGGCGCCGCGCTTGGTCGTCACCAGGCCAAGGACCACCATCTTGCCGGGGGGGACGAAGCGCAGCGGCTCGAAGCCGCCGGACCGCTCGTCGTCGAATTCGAGGAAGAACCCGTCCACGTCGAGGTCACTGAACAGGGCCTCGGCCACGAAGTCATATCCGCCCTCGGCCGCCCACGAGGAGCGGAAATTCCCCCGGCACAGGTGCGTGGTCACGGTGAGCGCCGGCGGCCTGCCCGCGAGTGCGGCGTTGACCTGCCTGATGTACCGCAAGTGCAGGTGCTCGGCGTCCTCGCCCCGCGCGGCGATCTCGGCCCGCTGCACAGGGTCGTTCAGGTAGGCCAGGCTCGTGTCATCAAGCTGCAGGTACTCACAACCCAGCGCGGCGATCGCAGCCACTTCGTCGGCGTAGGCCGTGGCCAGGTCGCTCCAGAATTCCTCGATGTCGGGATAGACCGCCGGGTCGAGCGCGGCCGGGCCGCCCCGGTAGTGCACCATGTTCGGCGACGGGATGGTCAGTTTCGGCATCGCCGAAGTGACGAGCGACCGCAGGTAGCTGAAATCCTTCTCGAAGATCGTATGGTCCAGCTGGATCTTGCTGCCGATGTGCAGCGCGGCCGGGGTCCACTCGATGTCCCCCGATGGGTTGTGGAACTTCACGGCCATATTGCCCGGCGCCTTGCTGACGCCGCCCAGCTGGTAGATGAAATCCATGTGCCAGGAGGCACGCCGGAACTCACCGTCCGTGGCGGATTGCAGGCCAGCCTCCTCCTGCATGGCCACGACGCTGACGATCGCCTCGTTCTCAATGGCCTCAAGCTGCCCGGCGGTGATCCGGCCGGCGGCGAAGTCGTCACGGGCGGCCAGCAGCGGGGCGGGCCGGAGAAGGCTGCCGACGTGGTCGGCGCGGAACGGCGGAGTCTTGCGCATGACCGACATCGTGGCCGGAGTGACCCCCGCCGGTCAATCCGCCGCGGCCGCAGCGAGCAGAGCGGCACCGCGCAGCCCGGCCTCCGCGCCCAGCAGCGCTGGCCGCAGCTCGGCGGCGGACCACCGCGGCCGTTCCAGCGGCCAGCGCTGGTGTACCAGCCTGGTGAGTAGCGAACCAGGGCTGAGAAGACCGCCGCCCAGGACAACATTGTCCGGGTCGATGGCTGCGGCAATGGAACGGAGCCCCGCGACGAGGGCCGACGCAGCGCGCTCCAGCGCGGCCGTGGCCGGGCGGTCGCCGGCTTGCGCCGCCACGTCGAGGTCCCCGGCATGCACCTGCCCCCGATCGGCCGCCCGGGCCGCCAGCCAGGGGGAAGCCCCCGTTCGGGCCAGCTGGTCGGCGGCCAGGTTCAGGACCCGGCCGGACACAAGCTGCTCAAGGCACCCGCGGGCACCACAGCGGCAGCGCGGCCCGTCAACCGCGACGATCATGTGGCCGAAGTCGCCGGCCGCGCCGCGGCCAGCGACCAGCCTGCCATCCTTGACGATCGCGCCACCCACGCCGGTTCCCACGGTCAGCAGAACATGGGTGCCGGGCCCGAGCTGGCCTGCCTCGGCGATGGCCGCTGCCTGCGTGTCGTTGACGACGAGCACCGGCAGGCCGGTGCCGTGCTGGAGGCGGCGGGCGAGGTCGACAGGCTGCTTGATCCCGATATTCACCGCGGATTCGACCCGCCCGCCGCGGGCAATACCCGCTATGCCGACGCCCACTGCGGCGGGCAGCAGGTGAAGGCTGGCGCCGAGCCGGGCCATCTCCGCGCACACCAGATCGCACTGCTCGGCCAGTCCCGCAGGCCGCGGCGTGCGGGACTGGCCGAGCAGCTGGCCGTCGGCGGTAGCCAGGGCCACCCGGATCCACGTCCCTCCCCAATCGACCGCGGCGACGACCGCCGCACCGCCGGGGCCGGCCGCCGGACCGCGCCGCGGCTCCCGCTGGTTGGCCGCCTCAGCGGTCACGCCTCAGGCCGACGCGATCTCGAAAATCCGCCTGGGGTTGTCGACCAGGAAACCGCGGATCACGTCCTCACTCAGGCCGAGCTTCGACAGGCGGGGGACGAAGGAGTCAAACATGTGGTTGTAAGGGACCCTCGCGTTGAGGAATTCCGGGTCGAGATCGGTGACCGTCGCGCGCGGGTTGAAGAACCAGCGGTCGTAGGACATCGAGATCCGCCCGGCATGGCCACGTGCGACGAGTTCCGCGACGTGCCCGGCGAGAAGCCCATCGAGCTCCTCCGTGCTGTCGTGTTTCCAGGGGATGCCGACATGGTCGACGTTCACCGTCGCTCCGCGCTCGCAGATCTCGGCGGCCTGGTCCAGGCCGCGTGGCTGGATCAGGGCGTGGCCGACGATCACCTTGGTGAGATCCGCCCCCTCTTCCTCGAGGATGTCGAGCTGCTCGATCCCCGGGTTGGTGACCGCGTAGTCGTTCGGGTCGGTATGGGTGTTAATCGCGCAGCCGACGGCCTGCTGGGCGCGCGCCGCAGCCCTGATGATGCGGTCCTCGATTGCCGTGACCCGGCGGCCGTGCTCCCCGATCGGGCTCGGTCTGGTGGCAACTCCCTCGCCGCCGGTCGCGATCTTGATCGCCCCGGCCCGGATCCCCGTCTGCCGGGCCTGGAACATCATCCCCTCGGTGAGATCGGTGACGAAGAATTCCGTCAGCTCCTCGATGGTCTGCCGCCGCCAGTAGTACGGGATGCCCATCGACTCGGGGAAGAACCCGGTGACCGCGATGATATTGACGCCACTGCGCTCCGCCACCGCCCGGAAGAGCGGGGGATGACGGTAGACCTCGACTGGCGTCATCTCCACAATCGTGGCCACGCTGTTGTCGTCGAGGCCGGACCGGAGAACCCCGGCGATCCGGTCTGCCACCTCATCGAAGTCAAACTGGGTGCGGTGATCGAGATCGGCGCCCGGATAGGCGTAGAGGATGTGCTCGTGCGCGAGTGTCACCCCGGCCTGGCCCGAGTCGACGTCGCCGAGCACAGTGCGGATAACAGCCATGTGAGTGCCTCCTCGTCCTGGTCTGGCCGCGTCATCGCGCGACGGCAGCCGAGATCGTTCGGTAGTTCGCCGTTGCTCTGCCACCCGGCGCCTGGCGGAGCTCGGCAGGTACCGAGTACGTCGCAGCCGACTGGCGGCCCTCCGCGGGCGGCCACGAGCGGCCATCGCCACGGGGCCCCTTCGCCGCGTCGAGCGCCACGACAATCTCCGCGCAGAACGCGGGCAGATCGTTCGGAAGCCGCGATGTAATCAGGTTCCCGTCCCGGACGACCGGCTGGTCGACGTAGTCGGCGCCCGCGCTGATCAGGTCGTCCCGGATGATCGGGACGCAGGTAAGCCTGCGGCCGCTGGCGATGCCCGCCGAGACCAGCACCCAGCCGGCATGACAGATTGCCGCCACGATGGCCCCGTCCTGGTAGCACGTGCGGACCAGGTCGAGAAGCGGTGCCGAGCGCCGCATGGCCTCGGGGGCGAATCCGCCGGGAATGATCAGCGCGTCGACATCAGCGGCGTCGATCTCTGTCACCGCGGCATCCGAGCGAACCGGGTATCCGATCTTGCTCGCGTAGAGCGCGCCGCGCTCGGGCGAGGCCACCACCACATCGGCACCCGTCTCCCGGAATCGCAGGACCGGGTACCACAGCTCGAGTTCCTGGTACTGGCTCTCCACCAAGACGAGGATCCGTGCGTCGTCCAGGTTCATCTGGCCGTCCCTCCGCTGAGATTTTCGCGTTCTGCCGCCGCGGCCGTGCCATCCCTAGCCATTCAGCGCCTTGAGCAGCGCCGGCACGAGCGCGGGTAGTTCATCAGGGGTCGCGCTGAAGATGTCACCGGCGAGACCGCCGGGGTCGCCGACCACACAGACGAGTGCCCCCCTGGCGGCCTGGGCCCGCACGAGGTCACCGAATGGCTCACTGGCCGCAAGCCGCCGGCCTGCGTCATCTCCCGGCACAATGAGCACATCGGGTTTCCTGGCCGCACCGGCGGCCAGGTCACCGTCCGGGATGACCGGATAGCCCAGCTGGCTGCGGTACGTCTCCTCCGCCGATGGCCCGGCGATGAACACATCGGCGCCGAGTTCGCGCAGCCGGAGCACGGGGTACCAGAAGCCGAGTTCTTGGTAGCCGTGCTCGACCAGCGCCACGACGACCCCGGCCCAGTCGCCCCGCGGCCCGGTCATCCGAGGCACCCGGGCCGGTACTCGGGCGCCACGGAGAAGACGCACCGCGCTGACTCGTGCGACATGTTATAGAAGGAGTGCCGGGTACCTTCGGGGATCCGGCAGCCGTCCCAGGCGTCCAGCTCGACCCATCGCCGGGTGTCGGGGAACTCGATGTGCAGGTTCCCCGTCTCGACGAAGACGACCTTGTCTCCCTCGTGCGCGTACTCGCTGCTGCGCTGGCCGGCCAGGAACTCTATCTTCCCCACGGTCATGTGCTCGGTGCTGGCCATGATCCCGACCAGCAACTCCCGGCCGCGGACGCCGCCCTCCATCCGCCACAAGATCTTCTCGTTCCGGATGGCCCACATAGTCTGCTCGCCGGCCGCGTCGGCCTGTGCCATCGGCCAGCGGCCGAGCAGGTCGTCCCGGCCATGCCGGAACGGGGGCACGATGTTCTCCTTCTCACGGGCGTAACGGCCGCCCGTGCCGGCTTTCGGCGATGGCTGGAAGAACTCCAGCATGCGGAGCTGGTGATTGCTGTAGTTCCACTGGTGGTGCCAGGTGTCCTTGCGGAAGAACGTCGCCTCACCAGGACGGATCACGAGGACCTCGCCGGTGACTGGATTGGCCTGGACCATTGTGCCTTCCAGCACGTAGAAGAGCTCATCGGCACCGAAGATCGAACGATTCTGATCCGAATGCAGCGCGGCACCGTTCGGCGCCATCCCGACGATATTCAGGTTGAGCCGCACATTGTCGGCGTAGAACCAGTCGGAGAGACGGCCAGCCTCCTCGTCCCCCCAGGTCCGGCGCTCTAGGTCCGCGTACCGCACGACGACGGGCCCGGTGTCGGCGTCTGCCATCTGAAGCTCACTCCATTCGGGTGGGAACAATGTCTCGCACGGGGCACGGATCTCACGCAGCGCTGCCGCGAGGCGTTGCTGGGGCGGCGACCGGCCCGGGCCCCGGCTCAGCCCGGTTTCATCACGATCACCTCCTCATCCCGCCAGCTGAGGCTCACCCTGGTCCCCTCGGCGAGGACGTCGGCGCTGCCTGCCCGCGTGCTCACCTGCCACTTCCGGCCGGGCACCGTGACGAGATAGTGAACGAGGGAGCCGATGAACCGCACATCGCTGACCTCGCCGACCACGTCACCGGCGGCGTTCTCGCCCGCCTTCAGCGGCGCGACATCGAACGAGTCCGGGCGGATGACAACGGTCACCCGGCCGCCGGCCGCGGGCAGCGGGGCCGGCGCCGGGGCGCGAAGCGCGAGGCTCCCGCCGTCGAGCTCCAGCCAGCCGTCCGCCACGGCGACTACCGTCGCCTCGAAGACGTTCGACATGCCGAGGAAACGGGCGACAAACGGGGACCGCGGATGACGGTATATCTCGACCGGCGAGCCAGCTTGCTCGATCCGGCCGTCGCTCATCACCACGACCCGGTCGGACATGCTCATCGCTTCTTCCTGGTCGTGCGTGACGTATACGAAGGTGAGTCCGAGCCGCCGGTGGATGTCCTTCAGCTCGGCCTGCAACTGCCTGCGGATCTCCAGGTCGAGTGCGGACAGCGGCTCGTCGAGGAGCAACACCTTGGGATCATTCGCGATGGCCCGGGCGAGCGCGACGCGCTGCGCCTGGCCGCCGGAGAGTTCGGTCACGCGGCGGTCGCCGAATCCCGGCATGCGGACGAGCTCAAGCGCGGCCAGAACCTTCTCGCTGACCTGCCGCTTTTTCATCCGGCGCAGGCTGGGGCCGAACGCGATGTTCTCGGCGACGGTCAGATGGGGGAACAGCGTGACCCGCTGGAAGACCAGGTTGACCGGGCGCTTGTTCGCGGGCCGGTCGGTGACATCAGTGCCGAAGATGGACACCGTCCCGTCATCTGGCCACTCCAGGCCGGCGATGATACGCAGCAGGGTCGTCTTCCCGCAGCCGCTCGGCCCGAGAAGCGTCACGAACTCCCCCTCGCTGACCGTGAGGTCGAGCGGGTGCAAGGCGATCTGGGTGGAGAAGCGCTTGGTGACCGCGGCAAGCCGGACCGCGACGCGCTGCTCCGTTCCGGCCGCTGGCATGGCCACGCCTGACGATGACAGTCCGGCCATTGGCGCGCCAGTCTCCGTCATGAGTAGCTCTCCGCGATGAAGCGCCGGGTGAATATGACGACGAGCAAGGAGCCGGCCACCATCAGGGTCCCTATCGCGTTGACGGACGGGTCGATCGAGAGCCGCGCGCGCGACCAGATGACCAGTGGCAACGTGCTCTGGTCGCCGATTGTGAAGAAAGTGATCTGGAACTCGTCCCAGGAGAGGGCGAGCACGACGAACGCCGAAGCGACGATCGCGGGGGCGATGAGCGGCGCGGTCACCCGGCGGAATCGCTGCAGCGGGCCCGCTCCCATGTCGGTCGCGACTTCCTCGAGCATCGGGTCGAACCGGCGCAGCCGCGCGCTGAGCACGAGGTAGAAGTAGGGCAGCGTGTAGATGACGTGGCCGATCATCACCGTCAGCAGCGACAGGGTGAGGTGGATGTCACCGAAGAAGTTCAGCAGCGCGATCCCGATCACCAGGCCGGGCAGTGCGGCCGGGGCCAGGATCATCCCGGCCACGACGGCCGAGCCGCGGAATCGGTAGCGATTCACCGCCACCGCGGCGAGGGTGCCGACGGTGGCGACGACCGCGCCGGTGACCGCGGCGACCCCGAGGCTGGCCAGGATGCCGTCAATCACCGCGCTGCTGGAGAAGACCTCCTGGTACCAGCGGAGGGCGAGGCCGGTGATGGGGAACCTCAGCTGGCCCGAGGCCGAGAAGGAGAAAAGGACAAGAACGGCGAGCGGCAGGAAGAGGAAGAGCAGCAACAGCCCGACGTAGACGTGCAGCAGGCCGATGCCGCGGCGGCGAAGCCGCCGTCGCAGTCGTCTCAGCACTGTTCTCATACCCCTTTAAATCTCTCCAGCCTGGTGAGTACGAGATAGACGATCACGAAGACGGCAAGCATGAGAAACGACAACGCGCTGCCCAGCGGCTGGTCGCCCACGCTGAGAAACTGGTCAGAGATCGGCACCCCGATCATCTGGCCGGTCGTCCCGCCGACGAGTTGCGGGGTGATGTAGTCACCCGAGATGACGACGAAGCCATAAGCGAGGCTCGCGACAATCCCGGTCATGCTGAGCGGCACCAGCACTGATGTGACCGCGCGTAGCCCGCCTGCGCCGAGATCGCGGGCATTCTCCAGCAGACTGCGATCCACGTTCTGCATCGCGCCGACCAGGATGAGAGTTGACACCGGGATGGAGAGGTAGGTGACGACGATGAGCACCGCGATCTTCGAGAAGAGCAGGACGCTGAGCGGATGGCGGATAAGCCCGATGTCCTGGAGCGCCGTGTTGATCACGCCGTAGGTGCCGAGGATCGTGGCCCACGCGTAGATCTTCACGATGTATCCGGCGAACAGCGAGATCATGATCAGCAGCAGGACCGTGTGCTGGCCACGGCGCAGCCGGAACCGGATGAAGTACGCCAGCGGGAAGCTGAGAACCAGGGTCAGGACGGTTCCGATGCCGCCGATCTCGAACGCGTTGACCGCGACCGTCCGGTAGAGCGGCGAGGTCAGCGCGGTTACGTAGGACGAGAAGGTCAGGTGCCCCGATACCTGCCCGTACCCGAGCGAGGTCTCGAAACTCTTGACGAAGAGCAGCGCCAGCGGGACGACGAAGCCCAGCGAGATGGCCACTCCCAGCGGCAGCAGCAAGAGCAGCGCCCATCGCCGCCTGGCAGGCGCGGGAGTCTGCTGCCGCCGCGTCGCCGTCAGGACGCCTTGACCGATTCCCACGCGTTGGTCCAGTCGGTGAAGGAGGCATAGCCAGCCGGGGGGCTGAACGGCAGCCCGAAGAGAGGTGCTTTCTCGAAAAGCGACGTCACATCGTTGTACGGCACGTAAACGCGATTCGGAGCGGCGACCGCCGCGGCACCATTGACCGTGGTCACCCCGGCCTGCAGGTAGCCGGCCTCCTGCGCCTGCATCGGCGGGGTGAGGCACTCGTTGATGAATGCGTATACCGACGCGGTGTCGTTCCCGCCCGCCGGGATGAAGTAGGTGTCGCAGTAGGACAGGCTCCCCTCCTCAGGCAGCGCACTGCGGATAGTCGTGATTCCCTTCTGGGCGACGAGGACCTGCATCCCGGGGAAGCCAGAGATATTGGCGACGATCTCCCCGCTCGCGTAGAGATTGACGATGTCGCCGAACCCGGACGCGACCGTCCGGGCATTCTTCTTCATCTTCGTCAGGAACGCCACTATCTGGTTCAGCTGGCTTGTGGTGAATAGGCCTCGTGGGTTCGCGATGCCCAGCGACTGCGCGGACATGAGGATCATTCCGAGCATGTCATCGGCGACCGCGAACTTATTCTTCAGCTCGGGCAGGAGGAAGTCACTGGTCTTCGTGATGGGCTTGATCTTCGCGGCGTTGTAGTTGATTGAGTCGTAGCCCCACGTGAACGGGACGCCCCACTGGTGGCCGTCGAAATTCCAGTATTCCGACCATATCTTCCCGCTCTTGAAGAACGGCATCGAGTTCGCGTAGTTCGGGATCTTCGACATGTCAAGGGGGGTCAGAATGCCCAGCTTCTTGTAGAACGGCGCGTACTGCGCACTGTAAGAACTCAGGTTGTACAGGCCGTGCCCGGCCGGGGACGTCAGCTTGGCGGTCACCTCGGACTGGTCGCTGATGTAGGTCGACTTCAGGTCGATGCCGTGCGAGGAACGCCACTTGTTCATCAGCGGGAACTTGAGGTCGTAGGCGACGTAGGAGATGAAATCGATCGTGCCGGCGATGCTTCCGCCGGACGACTGGGTCGCCGCCGTTGAGCCACCGCTGGCGCACGCTCCGAGCAGTGGCAAGGCCAGCGCGCCGCCGCCGATCGCGAGGCCGCCCCGGAGCAGGCGCCTGCGGGTCATCGCCCGGTCGAGCAGTTCTAGATCATGCCGAATACTTTCCTCGCCGTGCATAGCAGTCCTTCCGCCTGTGGCACCCTCAGTGGCCGAAGCGCCGGAGGCGGATGCAACCGGAGCATCTCGGGCCGGGCAGTCCCGCACCCGGGACCGCTACCGCGCGCTGCCTTCGCACCGCTGCGCAAGCGCGCCGAAACCGTTGAACTGGATGGTTCAGCGTTTATCTGGGCTTAAGATGACTTGGACAATACTTCAGCACAAGTTCAGGCGCAAGAGGGGTTCTGATACTCCGGAGGCCTGGGGTCTAGCTGGGGAAACCGGTGCCGTTAGGCGCCTGTGGCACCGCGCCCGCCCCGGGCCGGTGGCAGTTCCACGTCAGAACAGTGGTGGCGTCTGAACCCAGAGCATGGTCGCCGGTTCCGGGCCAGGGTTGACGAAGCTGTGCGGGTCCTTGGGGTCGAACAGCAAGGCGTCGCCGCTGCCCAGTGTGTAGGTCTCGGCCGGCAGGCCCACCTCGAGCCGCCCGCTGAGCACGACGACGCATTCTTCGTCGGCGACATGCGAGTAGGGCTCCGGCCCCGACCCCTCGCCCGGGCCGGCCACGCAGTAGATGATCTGCAGACTGCGCGCCGTGGCCGGGGTCAGCAGGTAATCCTCAAGCGCACCCATGGGATGCACCAGGCGCCGTCGCTCCCCCGCCCGCACCAGCATGCCCGACTGCGCTTCACCAACGAAGAACGATGCGACCGGCTCACGGATCGCGTCGGCGATGCGCCGCAGTGAGGCCACCGAGGGATTCGCCAACCCCCGTTCGACCTGGGAAAGGAAGCTCTCCGACACGCCAGCCGCGACAGCTGCGTCGCGGAGCGTCATCTTCTTCTTCCGGCGAACCTCGCGGATTCGCTGTCCAAGCTCGTGGGCCGGGTCGGGAGCGGCGGCCGCCGCCGGGGCCGGCGTTTCCCCAGCTTCCGCGGTGGCCTCGCGGTTACGCCCGAGCGTCCTGCCCACGTACTCGGCCTTCTTTCACAGCCCTGGATCCACCGATCAGCCTGCTCCTCGGCACCGCACCCGCGTCAGCATGCCACCCGGAGCGCGCAGCCGAAGGCGAAACGTAGCGTACCGCCCCACAGCGGTCTTCGCCCCGGCCCACGCCATGGGGGGCAGGGCTCACCTTGTCCCGGTAAGCCGACTAAAGTATATTCCAAGTCGAGTTAAGCGCTATCAAAGTATTGATCCTGACCGCCGACCCCGTCCGGCCTGCGCGGTCCGTCCTGCGCGACGGCCAGCCTGGGCTGGGTGGCGCGCCCGCTGATGACAGGAGAGGCCGTGCTCGCGACGACATCACCCGCGCGCCATCCGGAGTCCGGGTGAGTGCCGCCCTCGTCGCAGGCGGCGCGACCGGCATCGGCCGCGCAACGGTCGAGTTGCTGCGCGCTCAGGGCACGGATGTGTATCTCGCCGACATCGATGAGCAGGGAGCGGCGGCCGTGGTAGCGGCCGGAGCTCCGGGCCGGGGCCGCTCCGGCCGCCACGACCTCGCGACCCTGGACGGCCCGCGCCAGGCGGTCTACGCGGCGATAGCCGCATTCGGCCGCCTCGATGCGCTCGTGGCATGCGCTGGCTTCCTGGTCGAAGCCGAGCTGTCCGACATCGGGATCGAGGACTGGGAGCGGACGATCGCGACCAATCTCCGCGCCCCGTTCCTCCTCGCCCAGGCCGCGGCCGGAGCATTGACGCGTTCGGAGCACGGGCGGATCGTGCTGACGGGATCGACGTCGGCGTTCCGCGGCGGGGTCGGGAGTGTCGCCTACGCGGCGTCGAAGGGCGGGCTGGTCGCGATGACTCGTTCCCTGGCCCTTGGGCTTGCACCGGCCCGGATATGCGTCAACTGCGTGGCCCCCGGCTGGATCGACACTCCGTTCAATGACCCCTACTGGAAGCGAGTCGGGAATACCGATGAGGCTCGTGCTGCGCTGAACGCCCGGATCCCGCTCGGCGGCCAGGGCACGCCCCAGGAGGTAGCGGCCCTTATCGCCTTCCTCCTCTCACCGCAGGCCGGCTATCTCACTGGCCAGACGCTCGTTGTGGACGGTGGCCTGCTGGCTTCGTGACGGCCGGTGGGATGCCGGGCAGCGCGTGCGGCCCGAGGCCCTGCTCGCGGGCAAGCTGCCTCAGCAGGCCCAGCAACTGCGTCCGCTCGGCATCGCTCAGGCCGGCCCCGATCCGGGCCTCGTGTTCCATGGTGGCGGCCCTGACCCGCTTCAGCATGGCGGCGCCGGCCTCGGTCAGGTACAGCGCGTGCGAGCGGCGGTCGCCTGGATTGCGCCTGCGCTCGACCAGGCCGAGTGCTTCCAGCTCATCGACCAGGAATACCATGCGGGTCGCGTTCACCCCGACCAGCTCGGCGATGGCCTGCTGGGACTTGCCCTCGTTCTGGGCCAGGCGGGTCAGCATCCCGGCGTGGCGCTGCTCCAGGCCCAGCGGGGCCAGCCGCTCCCCGAACTGCCGCGCCGCATGGAAACCCAGCTGGACGAGCAGAAACGAGATGCTGTCGGCCGTGTTGAGTGAGGAAGGGCCGACGGCGTCGTCAGCAGGATCTCCCATGACCTGAATACTATCAGCCTCGCTAATACTTGTCTGAAGATATCATCTCTGATAGAAAACTATATCAGAACGAAACCACTAGAAACCGGCCGGAGTACAGAGTTCGGTGAGCGCCGCAACCACAGGAGTCCAGGTGGCGCGGTTCACCGGGCGACGGAGGTGACACCTTGAGCGAGCCGGAGGGGCGCGGCGCCGCCCGGACTGACGCGCCGAAGGGGCGCGGCGCTGCCTGGACTGACGTGCCGAAGGGGCGCGGCGCTGCCTGGACTAAGGAGCGAGGAGCGAGGAACGAGCGACGAGCGACGAGGGAAGGCGGCGCGCTAAGCGCCCCGGAGGCGCATAGCAAGCAGAGCACGAGGAACGAGCGACGAGCGACGAGGGAAGGCGGCGCAGTGAAGGGGGAAGGGGAGGCGGGCGGGGCCCCGGAGGCGCATAGCAAGCAGAGCAGGTCCGCTGCCATCGACGACGGCATGCGCCGGGCCAGCCTGGGCACGGCGATCGGGCTGCTCATCCAGTACGGGCTGGGGATGTGGGTGAACCTCTACGTCACCGTGCCCGCGCGCGATCACGGCGGCGGCGTACCCGCCGCGATCGGCAGGTCCCTGGCGAACGGCCCCGGCGCGCTGGCCGCGCATTCGGGGCTCGGCCTGCTGATCACCCTCGGCTCTATCGTCCTGGTCGTCCGGGCTCTGCAGGCCCGCAGCCGGGTCACCATCGTGACCTCGACGATCAACCTGGTGGCCGTGGCGGGCGCGGCCGCGAGCGGGGCGGCATTCGTGGACAATGGCCGCGCCAGCGCGTCGGTGGCCATGGCCCTGCTCACGGGGGTGGCACTGCTCTGCCAGGTGGTGAACCTCTACGTGCTCGGCTCGCCGCGCCGCGGCGACTGACGCGAGCCGGGCCAGATTCGGGTCCGGGCCGGGCTGGAACAGGAACCGAGGCCAGATCGGTCCTGTTCCAGCCATGGCCCTAGGACACTCCTTAGGAGCCGATCATGCAGGGGACGTCGTAGGGGTCGTAGCTCTGGCACACCGCGGCCGGGTTCTGGAAGAGCCCGATCGACGGCAGCGCGACGCCCTGGAAATTGAACAGGGTGAGGTTGACGTTCGGCGAGCCCACGCCCGCTCCCGGCTCCCAGCCCACGCCGGGAATCCAGTCCGGGGACCAGTAGAACAGCCCGGCGCCGAGCCCGTCGGGCACCTGCGCCAGGATGGACAGCTCATCGGACAGGAAGGAGAGCTGGCCGCCGGCGCTCGCCGGGTAGCCGGGCGAGATCTGACTGGGCTGCCAGACGAAGTCACCCGTGCTGTCGCCGATCGCGCTGTTGCCGTTGGCCAGTGTCCACGCGTACTGCGTCTCGGCAATGATGATCTTCTTGTGGAACTGCGTGGCGAGCGCGTCGACATTCGCCTTCATCTGGGAGATCGTGCCGTGGAAGAACGTGTAGTAGGACAGGCCGATCACGTCGAACTGCACGCCCCGTGACACCAGGTTCTGGTAGAAGGCCTGGCCCAGCTGGTTATTGCCGCCCTGGTCGTAGTGCATCATGATCAGCAAGTCGTGCCCGGCCGGATTCCCGGCCTTGGCGCCGGCCTCGCCCGCCTTGAGCAGGGTCGCCAGCGCGTCGTAGCCCGCGCCGGTGGTCGGGTCGACCTGGCCGACCGGCCACAGGATCCCGTTACGAATCTCGTTGCCGATGGACACCATGTCGACCGGTGTTCCCTGCTTGGCGAAAGCCGAGATCACCTGCTGGGTATAGGTCTGTACGGTCGCGGTGAGCTGGGACAGGTTCTGCCCCGCCCAGGCCGCGGGAATGTTCTGGTGCTGTGGATCGGCCCAGAAGTCGGAATACATGATGTCCAGGTAGATCTTCATGCCGGCCTCGTGCACGCTGCGGGCCAGGGCCAGGTCGCTCGCCAGGTTGCTGTAGCCAGGCGGCGGATCCACCCACAGGCGCATCCGTACATAGTTGGCCCCGTGGTCCCGCATGATGGTGACCGGGCTCGCCTGCCTGCCCCGGTCGGTGAACGTGGCCCCGGCGGCCAGTTCCTGCCGGGTGAAGGAGAGATCCCCGCCGAGGGCCATCCCGGCCGTGGCCGCGTCCCGGCCGAACATCCGGAACTCGCCCACGCAGACCGGTGCGCCGGTGCCGCTGAACACGGTCAGCTGGGCGAACCGGGCCTGCGTGTCGCGTGGCAGCGGGATGTACATCGGCTTGCCCGGATCCAGCGCGACATTGCTGGCGGCCGGCACGGGCTGCCAGTCGCCGGCCGTGCTCGCGACCTTGATTGTGGCGTCCGCGGAGGGGCTGGCCGAGTCCAGCGTGATGCCCAGGTCGCTCAGGGACCGGACCTGGCCGAGGTCGACCACGAGGCTGCCGGTCCATGAGTCCGGACACCAGGTCGTGCCGGCATTGCCGTCAATCGCGTTGGCCGCCGGATTGCCCGTGAGCGACGAGGTGGCGCTGGCCTGCCCGGCCAGGGCCCAGTTGACGGTCAGCGCGGCGCCCGGGCGGTCCGCCCCGGCCGCCGTCGGTGAGCGGCCCAAGGACGGCGCGGAAGCGGCCAGCGGCAGCACCAGCACCACCGGGCCGGCGATCAGCGCGAGCCCCCGCACGAGCGGCCGACGATGACCCTCCCGTGCCCGCGGCCTGGGCAGCCGCCTGGCGAGGAGGGCCAGGCGCCGGGGAATACCTGGAGTGGCCATGGTGTGTCTCCATTCTGTACTCGGCTCTCTTCATCGGGAGAGAGCATGCGCGCCCGTCGTGCCAGCGGCGAGGATCACGCGGAACGGAATGCGATTGGACGTGATCGCACACAGTCGGACTAGATCGCACACTAAGCCCGGCAGGGTGTTCCTGCAATGGATTGTTGTGGCTGATCGGCGGGTCGTGGTCCGGGGCGTTCAGCCAGGCCGGGGGCGGGCCAGCGGCCGCCTGGCCGGCGCATGAGGGCGCGGGATAAGTTGGGGCCGATCCGGCAACGGCCGGGCGGCATCACCGGCAGCGGAGGAAGGGCGTCATGGGCGGCGGGGTCGGGAACCTGGTCCAGTCCGGGCCGCTGCTCCTGGCTGTGCCTATAGCCGCCGCCGCAGGTGCGATCACCTTCTTGTCACCATGCTGCCTGCCCCTGGTTCCTGGCTATCTTTCCTACGTCACGGGGATGTCAGGAACTGACGCCGAACGGCCTGCGTTGGCCGGTGCTGGCGCCCGCGAACCCGATTCCCGGCGTGGCCGGACAGTCCTCGGCACAGCCCTGTTCGTGCTGGGCTTCTCGGTCGTCTTCACCATTGAGGGCGGCGCCTTCGGAGGGCTCGGCGTGGCCTTGCGGGGGCAGACCGGCGTGCTCACCGCGATTCTCGGCGGGCTGACGATCGTGCTTGGGCTCCTGTTCGCCGGGGTCTTCGACCGGTTCCCGGTCACGGGCCGGATCATGCGGCCGTCCATGCGGCCCCGGGTCGGCCTGGCCGGGGCGCCGCTGCTGGGCGTTCTGTTCGCCCTGAGCTGGACGCCGTGCATCGGGCCGACCCTCTCCGCCGTTCTCACCCTCGCGACCACAACTGGCTCGGCCGGGCGTGGCGGCGTACTGGGTTTCATCTACGGGCTCGGCCTCGGCATACCGTTCCTGATCGTGGCGATCGCGTTCCAGCGGGGAGCCCGGGCCTTCGAGTTCGCGCGCAGGCACGCCAGGCTCATCGCCCAGATCGGCGGCGGGATGCTGGTCATCGTCGGGGTGCTGGAGGTCACCGGGGTGTGGACGAACACCATTCTCTGGATGCAGACCCACTGGATCGGCAACTACCAGTCACCGCTCTAGGCCGCTACGGCCGGGGCGCGGCGGAAGGGGCGGCCTCCGCCGGGACGGCCTGGTCGATGTGTCCGGCGGCTGGGCCGGCGGCCGGGCCTCCAGCGCCTCCATGGCGAGTCGCACGGCGGTCTCAAGCTGGGGGTCGGCCTCCCGGGCCCAGTCGTCCGGCGAGACGGCGACCTCCACGTCCGGGTCGACCCCGTGGTTCTCCACCGACCATCCGTAGCCCTCCAGCCAGATGGCATAGCGCGGCACCGTGATCTGGGTGCCCTCGACCAGAGTGAACGGGTCACCGATGCCGACCACCCCGCCCCAGGTGCGAGTACCCACGACCGGGCCCAGGCCGAGGATGCGGATCGCGGCCGTGACCATGTCCCCGTCCGATCCCGCGAACTCGTCGGCCAGCGCGACGACCGGCCCGCGTGGCGCGTCCTGGGGGTAGGTCGATGGCAGCAGCCCCCGGGGCATGTCCCATCCCATGATCTTGCGCGCCAGTTTCTCAACGACCAGTTCGGACACGTGCCCGCCCCGGTTGGCGCGGACGTCCACCAGCAGTGCGTCATGCGCCATCTCCGCCCGTAGGTCACGGTGGAAATGCGCCCAGCCTTCGCCGAGCATGTCAGGCACGTGGAGATAGCCGGCCCGGCCGCCACTGAGCTCACGGACCAGGCGGCGCCGCCCGCCCACCCAGTCCTGGTACCGCAGCCGCCGGTCGCTGGCGAGCGGTGTCACCGCGAACCGGCGCGGCGCGCCGCCGTCGCTGGCCATAGTGAGTTCCACCGGCTTGCCCGCCGCGCCGACCAGCAGCGAGCCAGGGCCGGCGACCGGATCCACCGGCCGCCCGTCCACGGCGAGCAGGACATCGTCGGGCCGGACAGCTACCCCCGGGGTGGCCAGCGGCGAGCGAGCGCGCGGGTCGGACGACTCACCGGGCAGCACCCGCGCCACCCGCCAGGTGCCGTCCGGCCCGGGCGCCAGGTCGGCGCCGAGCAGCCCCACCTGCCCGGATCCCTCATCGCCCGGCGGCTTCGCCGGCCGCACGTACGCGTGCGAAGTCCCGAGTTCGCCGAAGATCTCCAGGAGCAGGTCGGCGAAGTCACCAGACCCGCCGATCCTGGACAGGGCGGGGCGGTAGGCATCCAGTACCCCCGGCCAGTCGACGTCGGCCATGTCCGCAACCCAGAAGTCGTGGCTCACGTACCTGCCCGCCTCGTCGTAAGCGTGGCGCCACTGGGCGACCGGATCGGCCATGAACCGAGCACGGGACAGGTCCACCGTGACCGCGTCCGCTGGGCCGTCGCCGTCTTCCTTGCGGTCTGACGGCACGACCCGCAGGCTATCCCCGTCGTGGACGACCAGGCGCTGGCCGTCGCCGCTCACCTCGAACCAGCTCAGCTCGGAGATGAGTTCGGTGCAGGTGCGTTTGGCAAGATCGAAACGTTCCAGCGCCGGGCGCGGCCGCGACGCGTCCGGATCGGCGGCGCCCTCGCCGAGCACCCCGGCGAGCGGCTCCCTCAGCCAGGCCAGGCCGCCGGCAACAGCACGCAGCGAGGAGTAGCGTGACTCGGCCACTGGCACGCCGACGACGCGGCCGGGCAGGCCCTCGGGGTCCACTGTGACGGCCGGCGGAGACCCTCCCTCCGGGCTCTCGTCTTCCGCGCTGGCATCTTTGCCGCCGGCATCCTTCCGGCCGGCGTCCGGCCCGTCCGCGATCGGCCGGCCCTCGGCCAGCGGGGCGAACGGGGACGGCGTGGCCGCGGCCAGCGGCACCAGGTACGGGCGCGAGCCGAACGGGAACGAGAGGTCGAAGAAATGCGCATCGTAGATGGGATCGAAGCTCCGCACCGACAGGAAGGCGAGGTAGCGGCCGTCGGCGGTGAACGCCGGCTCGGAGTCGGCGAAGCGCCCGTCGGTAACATCCACGATCACGCCGTCGGCCAGCCGGGCGAGGCGGATCCGGTTCAGCGGCCGGCGGTCCGGATGCGCCCAGGCGAGCCAGGCGGAGTCGGGCGCGTAGGCGAGCCCGGTCACCGGCCCGTCCTGTGACGCCGCCAGGAGGGTCACTTGCCCGGTCGCGATGTTGACGACGTGCAGCCGCCCGTCCCTGGCGGCGACCGCCACAGTGGCTCCATCGGGCGCCGCGGCCAGGTCGCTGACCAGCCCCAGCGCCCCTTCGGCCAGCCGGCGGAGCCGAGCCGGCGGCGCCCCCGCGGTGAGCTCGGGACCATGCGCGGGCGCGATCTCCAGCGCGTCCGAGCCCCCGGCATCGCTCACCCAGACCACCTGGCCCGTGGTGCCCAGCACGCGGGGCAGCCGGGCGCGCGCATCGGGCGTCACGGCCAGGGCCCGGGCCGGGCCGTCGCGGTGGGTGAGCCAGTGCACCGTGCCGCGGACCTCCACCGCGCTGGCCCGGCCCGTGGCATCGCAAGACAGATCACCGAGATGATCCTCGGCCGACACCAGCCGCGGAGCGCGAGCCGCCGCGGCCGAGCCGAGGGCGATGCTCACCGGCCGCGGCTCGCTTGACGCATCGAGGTCATCGAGGATCCAGATCTCCCCCGCGCACTGATACACCACGCGGTGGCCGTCAGTGCCGGCCTGGCGGGCGTAGAAACCGTCGTGGTCGGTGTGCCGCCACAGGTCGGAGCCGTCCAGCTGGCACGAGTAGAGGTTGCCGGTGCCCTCGTGGTCGGAGAGGAAGGCCAGCCTGCCCCCGACCAGCATCGGGCTCGCGAACTGGCCGGGCAGGTCGGCCAGGATACGGCGGAACGCGCCTGCGGCCCCGGCCGTCCAGAGGCGTCCCGAGGTGCCGCCCCGGTACCGCTTCCAGAATGCCGGGTCGCGCCCCCAGGTGCCGTTCAGCAAAACGCGGGCATCGGACTCCAGGGCAATATCCGCAACCGGGCCGACCTCGAGGCGACGCGGCGCGCCCGCATCGGCAGGCACGGTGTGGGCCCAGGTGAACCGGTCGAAGGCCTGGCCGGAACAGGTGAGCGCGAGGATCTCGCCGGCCGGCGTCCAGCCGCACACCCGGGTGTCCGGGTCACTCCAGTAGGTGAGCCGGCGGCCGCCGCCGCCGTCCACTCCGGTCAGGTACACCTCGGGCGGCCCGTCACGCCAGCTCGTCCAGGCCACGAGGGTGCCGTCCCGGGCCAGTCGCGGATGACTGGCCTGGGCCCGGTCGGCCGAGACACGCCACGCCCGGCCGCCTGCGGCGGGGGCAAGCCAGACGTCATCCTCGGCCACGAAGGTGATCAGGTCGCCGTGGATGTGCGGAAATCGAAGGTACCCGGCTGAAGTCACCGGATCATCGTAGGACCGCGCCGGTGCGGGCTCACTGGGGGCTGGCGGGCCGCCAGGCCGTCAGCCGGCCTCGGCCGCCTCCGCGAACGCCTCGAATATCCGCAAGTCATCGCTCTCCTCCGGGCGCCACTGCACTCCGACACCGAACGGGCTGCCGCGGAGTTCGGCTGCCTCGACCACCTGATCGTCGGCCCACGCGACCGCCTCCAGCCCATCACCGAGCCGTCCCACCGCCTGATGGTGCGAACCGGGCACGCGCGCCTGCTCGCCGAGCAACTTGCCGAGCTTGCTGGCCGGATCCATGCGCACATCGTGAAAGCTCAGCCTGGCCCGGTCTGGGGCGTGCCCGTGATGGCCCACAGTGTCGGGGAGGTGCTGGACGAGGGTGCCGCCCCTGGCCACGTTGAGCACATGCAGGCCGCGGCAGATGGCGAGGAACGGGAGCCTCGCGTCGATGACCGCGCGGGCCAGGGCGAGCTCGAACCTGTCCCGCGTGGCATCCGGCTGATCAGTCCGCTCGTGCCTGGCCGCGCCGTAGAGCGCCGGATCGACATCGGCGCCGCCCGTGAAGAGCACGCCATCCAGCCGGTCGATCAGCCGGGGTATCCCGCCCGGCGGGATGGGCGGGATCAGGACGGGCACTCCCCCGGTGCGCTCGACAGCACGGCAGTAGGTCTGCGGTGACAACACCGCCTCACGGATCCAGTCCCCCCAGCGCGCCGCCGCCATGTCGCTGGTGATGCCGATGAGCGCGCGAGCCATGCGTCTCCCCTAGCGGCAGGCGTCCGGAAGGCAGGAACATCCAAGGAGAAATGATTCCTCCTTGGATGTTCCTGCGAGTGAGTCCACCGATCCTATGCCCTTGACACCCGGTTTCGGCGGAAAGCACCTGTTGCCCGCCGAGCGGCGCCGCTCGCCGGCCCCGGTGGTCGATGTGACAACGAGCCTCCGCCAGGGGCCTCGTTGTCATATCGACCCGTCCCAGGGTGCGCCGGGGCGGCCAAGGTGAGACGTCACCGCCCAGTCCCACCCAGCCGGCTGACGGTGCATCATTGGGCGCCCGAAGACGGCCGGAAAGACGCCACCCATCATCGCGGACGGCTGTGCACCGGCTCAGATAACTGTGCTTAAACATTTGTTTGGGCAGCCCAATACACTAAGTATTATAGTAGTTGCTCGATCATTATTCCGCCATAGCCAGTAGCCTAGATCCAGTCTTGTCTGGAATCACTTGTCGGTTTCGGGCGCTGATGCCACACTAACGGGGTGACAATCGCGTTGGCCGGCGGATTCCCTGAAGGACCGCCGGGAAAGTGGCCTTTGCGCCGGGAGGGAACGGCCCCTCCCGGGTGCCAGCGCGCGAAGGAATCACGTGCTGGCAGCGGCGCAGACCCGTCCGGCCGGGCGGCCGCCGATCCGGACGCAGGCCTGTGCGCGATAACCCAGTTCGATTGCGCGATCCTGAAAGAATCATTTGCGTACATAGAGCCACTGGCCGAAAAGGCCGTGGCATATTTCTACGCACGGCTCTTCGTCGCCAGCCCCGAGCTGCGCTCAATGTTCCCGCTGGCCATGGACGTGCAACGGAAGTGCTTCGTCGCCGCTCTGGCCCGCACGGTATGGAGCATGGACGACCCGAAGGCCCTGGCCGAATATCTCCGCTCCCTGGCGCTCGACCATCGCAAATTCGGTGTGCGGGAGAGCCATTACCAACTGGTCGGCGAGACCCTGCTGGCCACCCTCCGCAAGTTCAGCGGCGGCCGGTGGACCCCCCGAGTGCAGTCCGCCTGGCAGGCGGCGTTCAATCGCGTCGCCACTATCATGATCCAGGCCGCACGGGACGCGGAGGACGAGCCGGCCTGGTGGCTCGGTGAAGTGGTCAGCCATGAACGACGCCGCCGCGACCTGGCCGTGCTGACGATCCGGACCGATCCCGCCCAGCCCCTCCGCTACCGGCCCGGGCAGTATCTCAACGTCCAGGTCACGCGGTGGCCCGGGGTATGGCGCAAGTACTCGATCGCCAACGCCCCGCGGCCGGACGGATCGGTGGACCTCCATGTCCGGGCCGTTCCTGCGGGCCGGGTGAGCCGGGCCCTGGTCCGCGAAACGTGGCCCGGGGACACCGTGGTGCTCGGTCCGGCTCTGGGCACCATGATCGTGGACGACGGGTCTGCCCGCGACCTCCTGTGCGTGGCCGGCGGCACCGGCCTCGCCCCGATCAAGGCCATCATCGAGGGGCTCGCCGACGCCACCGGCCCCCGGCCGGCCCGCAGCATCCGGCTGTTCCTCGGCGCCCGCCGCCGGGAGGATCTGTATGACCTGCCCGACCTGTGGCGGCTGGAAGCGGCCTGCTCATCCCTGCGGGTGATCCCGGCGCTCTCGCACGAGCCCGGTTTCGCTGGCCTGCGGGGCATGCTCCCCGATGTCGTGCGGCGGCACGGCCGGTGGCATGACAGTGAGATCTTCGTGAGCGGGCCGCCGGTCATGGTCCGCCGCACCGTGCGGATGCTCGCGCACCGGACGGCCGGCGAGCATATCCACTTCGACCCGCCTGACGCCCTCGACGCCGGGTGAAGCCCTCAGAACCACCCTCGACCGCCGGGCGAGGCCCTCAGACCTTGCGCCACCGCGGCACCCACGCGCCGTCGGTGATCTCGTAGTCACCGAACAGCGCGGGCGCCTCGGCCCGCATCAAGTCTCCGATCTTGCCGAACACGAGCCTGATCTCCTCCTCCGCCCCGGGATCGGTCCTGGCCTCGATCGTGTGCCGCAGCGCGCGGATGTTGGCCGTCCAGACCAGCCCAGTGGCCACGCCGTCCGGCGCGAACCGCCGCATGAACGAGGTCTTGTGCTTCTTCTCATGGAACGGCGTGCCGTCCTCGTCGAGGCCGAAGTGGTCCGCCAGCCAGCGCTGGAACTCCTCCAGCTGCTCGACCACGGCGGTCGCCCGCTTCATGAGCTCCGCGTCCTGGCGGGCCCACTCGGGAAACCAGAACGGGATGTCAGCCAGCCGGACGTACCGGAGCGACTCCTGCGAAATCGCGGTCCCGGGCCGATGCCGGGCCAGCTCGTGCGTGAGGACGCGGCTCACGTTGTGCAGCACGAAGCTGAAGCTGGCGTGCTCCAGCACGGACCCGTGTAGCTGGCCCAGGATGTTCCGCAGGTATCCGTCCTGGTCGGCGCGGATCCGGCTGACATTCGGGTTCAGCCCGGGCTCCCACGACCGGTAGCAGAGCCGGCCCGCGAACTCGGACAGGTTCTGCGCGTCGTTGGCCAGGTCGCCCCGGTCCAGGCGCTCCAGCCAGCTCTCGCCGCCGACCTCGCGCAGGTACGCGGCCAGCTCGCCGTAGTCGATCGACGGCCTGGCCACGAGGAACACTTCGGGCTGCACGCTTCTCATGGCACGGCAGACTACCCGGACCGGCCGACAACACCAGAGACCGTCGTCCATGACTACGGAAGATTCGCGTCATATATAGAGCCGCGAATCTTCCGTAGGAATCATGGGACGAGCGTGCGCCCGGCGCGGTCCCGGCACAGCCGGAGCACGTTGGCGACAACCTGATGCCCGACGCCACCGGAGGCAGTCAGGATCGATTCCGGGTGGAACTGCACCGCCCACCGGCCTGAGGCATCGTCCTCGATCGCCATGACCACCCCGTCCTGCGTCACCGCGGTCACCTCGAAGCCCCCTTTGACCTGGTCGGGCACCGCATACAGCGAGTGATACCGGGCCGCGCTGAACTCCAGCGGCAGTCCATCCAGCAGCCCGCCGCGCGACCCGCCGTGCGACCCGCCGCCGGGGCGCCGCCCGCCGGCCGCAGTGCGCAGCACCAGGCCCGGCTTGCCGTGCACAGGTTGCGGGAGCAGCGCGAGGTCTCCCCCGGCGTGCTCCACCATCGCCTGCAGCCCCAGGCACACACCGAAGGCCGGCAGTCCCCGCGCGTCGAGTTCCGCCAGGAGGTCGTCGCAGGCGAAGTCGGAGGGCTGCCCAGGTCCCGGCGACAGGACGACGAGGTCGGGCGCGAAGTCATCCAGCGCTGCCGGGGGCAGCCCGGCCCGCAGCGTCGCCACCTGGGCACCCTGCTCACGGAAGTAGCTGGCCAGAGTGTGCACGAAAGAATCCTGGTGATCCACCAGGAGTACCCGCATGCCCCGGCCCGGCAACTCACCCGGACCGGCCGATGACAGTGGCGGCAGCGCGTTTCGTTCGGTAGCGGTATTTTCCTGGGCGGGCGCCCCGGCCTCGGCCAAAGTCTCCAGCAGGGCGCGGGCCTTGAGTTCGGTCTCCCGCTCCTCAGCCAGCGGATCGGAGTCGAATAGCAGGGTGGCCCCCGCACGCACCGCCGCCACGCCATGGCGGATGTGAGCCGTGCGCAGGGTGAGGCCGGTGTTCATCGCCCCGTCGAAGCCGATCATCCCGACCGCCCCGCCGTACCAGCGGCGCGGCCCGCCCTCATGATCCTCAATGAACTGCATCGCCCAGGTCTTCGGCGCGCCGGTCACCGTGACCGCCCACATATGGGACAGGAACGCGTCCAGCGCATCCAGGCCGGGCCGCAGCCGTCCCTCGATGTGGTCCACGGTGTGGATGAGGCGGCTGTAGATTTCGATCTGCCGCCTGCCGATCACGGTCACGCTGCCGGGCACGCAGATCCGCGACTTGTCGTTGCGGTCCACGTCGGTGCACATGGTCAGCTCCGACTCTTCCTTGAGCGAATTGAGCAGCGAGCGGATGTTCTCGGCGTCCTCGAGCGGATCGCCGCCCCGGCGGATCGTGCCGGCGATCGGGCAGGTTTCCACCCGGTCCCCGGTGACCCGCACGTACATCTCCGGGGACGCCCCGACCAGGCACTCCCCCTCCCCCAGGTTGAGGAAGAACTCATAGGGCGCCGGGTTGCGCTGCCGCAGACGCTCGTAGAACGCGGCCGGGGACGCGCACCGCCCGTGGAACACGTGACTGGGCACCACCTCGAACAGGTCACCGCGGGCGAACCGCTCCCTGGCCTGCTCCACAATGCGGGCATACGAGCCGGGTTCCGGCGGCCCGGGCACGGCACCCGCGCAACCATCAGCCTTAACGTCAGGTTCCAGGCCGCGGCCGGCCGCAGGCCAGGCCCCGCGGCAGGCAGGCTCGGGGGGCGTATCGCGCGGCAGCCCCTCGGTGGACGCGCCGCCCACGGCGAACTCGTAGCGGTACCTGATCGCCTCCTCGCGCTTGCGGTCCAGCACGTACAACTCGTCGGGCAGGTGCAGGACCAGGTCGCGCTGGTCATCGGGACGGTCGTGGCGGAGCGCCACCGGCTCGAACTGGAAGGCCAGGTCGTAGCCGAACGCGCCGTACAGGCCCAGGTGCGGGTCGCCGCCCGCGAACGCGGCGATGACCTCGCGCAAGGCGGAGAACACGGTGGGCCGCCGGCTCCGGTCCTCCTCGGCCACCAGGCCCGCGGGCTCGGGGACGACCACCTCGATGCCGGTGCCGGGGGGCGGGCCGGCGTCGGACGGTGTCCCGGCCCTGAGCAGGGCCGGGACCAGGACGGGGAGCAGCACCTCGCCCCGGGCGTTGAGCGCCCGCACGGCGATCCGCCTGCCCCGGGCCACGATCTCGACGCAGGGGTCCACATAGGCCATGTGCCAGCGGCTGTACCGGCCGGGGTATTCCATGCCGGAACTGAGCACGCCGCCGCGCCGCTCATCGACCTGCACGCAGATATCGTCCAGGGCCGAAGGGCTGAACGGCTCGGCGGTGCGGGTCACCCGGACACCGCCGGCGGTCACGAAATCCGTGCTGTCACGCTGCTCACGCTGTGCTGCCGGGTCCACTGGGGCTCCCTGCCTCATGCTGCCTCATGCCAGGCAACCCAGCGAACGCGAGAAGCGACCGCCGGTGCCCGGGCGATCGCTTCTGGGTATGCGCGAACCAGGACCGCCTTACCGGCGGCGCCACCACTGGAGGCTACGGCTGGATCGCATGGGGCCGAGCTTAGCGGCCCTCACCCCGCGACGCCACCGGGCGGGGCGCGCCGACCGGCCGGCCGCGCGCCCATGGCGGGTCCCCGACCGGCTACCGGCCAACAGAACAAGAACAGCGGGAACTCACCGCGATCCGTACCCGGTTCACCCACGCGGCGCGGTTTGATGAAGATGACTGACACCCGAACCCGCGGAGGCGGACGGCCCGCATGACCGAGACGTCATGGAAAGACGCGCCGCTCGTCGCAGTCGACCTAGAAGGCAGCGGCGCTCAGGACCGCGGCGACGAGGACATCCTTGAAATTGCCCTCATCCCCATCGCCGACGGGCATCCTGCCATGGCCAGCGCCTACACCACCGTCATCAACCCTGGCAGGCCAATCCCCCGCAGGCCCTGGATCTCCCCCGGCCTCACCAGCGACGTCCTCGCCGCAGCGCCCGGCCTCGCCGGCGTTGCCCCCGAACTCGCAGCACGGCTGGAAGGGAAAATCATCGTCGGGCACAACGTCGGCGTCGACTGGCGGCTCCTGCACCGCCGCTGCCCCGACGTCCACCCCGGCGCCCTGATCGACACGCTTCGGCTGGCCCGCCACGTCCACCCGGGCACCAAAGGCAACCGGCTGACCGCGCTCCTGGACCGGCATCACCTGACCGAGACCGTCACCGCGCTGGCGCCCGGCAGCCAGCCGCACCGCGCGCTGTGGGACACCCTCGGAGCCGCCCTGCTCCTGGCCGCCCTCATCGACGCGCTGCCGGATGGCGGCACACTCACCTTTATCGAACTGAACAGCATCGCCGGATACCCCGGCGACGCGGACCACAAGAACCTCACCCAAGCCCAGCCAGAGCAGATCTCGCTCCCAGGCATCTGAAGAACCGCCGCATCCCGGCCACAGAAGACATCCGCGCGGGACGAGATCAGCATCCACGCGACGATGGCATCGCGTCCAGGCGTCTGATCCAGGCTGTGCGGTCTCGGTACAGTGAGGCTGCATCTCTCCCTCCAGAGCCAGGCATGCAAAGGCCAGAACGGGATCAACAGCGAGCATGCCAGCGTGACTGCGGTCCGCACTCGGGACGATTTGACACTTGAATCGGGATCAAGCGGTTCGGTGAACCGCTGGCCCCGTTTTCGCCGCTCCGGACCCGGCACCGCCCTCTACCAGCGAAGATCCTCGATGACGCAACGCGCGTCTACGACATCGGCGGGGACCAGGTCGTCGAGGTCGGCAAGTACGCATACCGCTGGCGCGGGAATCCGCCGCTGGAGGTGGGCGAACGCGTGCTGCTGCCGGAGAACTGGCTCAGCCGTGTAAAGGACGGCGCCGGAACCTACCAGGGTGTCGTGACCAGGCTCGGCGCGACCTATCGCGGCGAGTTGTCTTTCATCGTCGGCCGGGCACCAGCGGAGGGGCCGTGAGCATCGAGGCAGGCACCTGGCTACGGCCGGCTGACCCATGAGCAGGTCGCGAAGCAGATCGGGGAGTCGCGGGCGCAGATCTCCCGGCTGGAGAACGGGCACATCGTCGACCAGGCGGACGTGATGAAGATCCTGGACGCGCTGGGGGTAGAGGGCGAGCGGTGGACCCAG
>Ga0070706_100000822_pt1 | contig 34270 bp, 32 predicted proteins | sample KBSK5501metaG_FD_65476 | JGI IMG/M metagenome (GOLD analysis project Ga0070706, IMG submission 65476) | Corn, switchgrass and miscanthus rhizosphere microbial communities from Kellogg Biological Station, Michigan, USA - KBS K5-50-1 metaG | ecosystem: Host-associated > Plants > Roots >... | reverse complement strand
TCGATGTCGTAGCGCGCCGCACCGGCATGCATCATCTCGACCGCACAGCAGGCCAGGCCGAACGTCATCGGCCACAACGATCCGGTCTTCGACCAGTTGATCAGCGCATCGACGCTGGTCGTGACGAAGCCTTCTTTCAGAACACCGTCAATTGCCATGGTTCATTCCCAATCGAGCGCGCCCTTCTTCCACTCGTAGGCGAAGCCGACGACGAGAATGCCCAGAAAAATCATCATCGCCCAGAAGCCTGTTGCCCCGATCTCGCGCAGCGTCACCGCCCACGGAAACAGGAACGCGATCTCGAGGTCGAACAAAATGAAGAGGATCGCAACCAGGTAGTACCGTACATCGAACTTCATCCGCGCGTCTTCGAAGGCTTCGAAGCCGCATTCGTACGGAGAGTTCTTCGCCTGGTCAGGGCGGTGCGGGCCGAGCAGGAAGCCGAGCACCTGGGGCGCCACGCCGACCGCCGCGCCGATCAGGATGAACAGGATGACGGGCAGGTAGGGTTCCAGATTCATGTTCGGTGCGACGCGCCTTCTGCCCGAAGGACAACACCCGCTCGGGCAGAACACGAAGAAATGTTTGGTGCCGACGGCGAGACTCGAACTCGCACAGCTTTCGCCACTACCCCCTCAAGATAGCGTGTCTACCAATTTCACCACGTCGGCGGCACACCCACTTTCGATGTCGGATCGCTTGAGGATTGCTCACCGAACAGCCACACATTCTAACCCCAAAGCATGAGGGGTTCTCCGGGGGCGCTGCGTTGCAACAGCGCATGACACGCGCGCGAACGGCTCGTGTTTGGGCCGCGGCCGAACCGCTCCTGTTCCTACTTGGTCGGGATCGCGCCGGCGCCGGAAGCCGGCAGCACGGGCGCCGAGGCCGCCGGCGACGACGCGGATGCGGGTGCCGGCGCGCTGCTCGTGCCGGGGATCAGCGCGGCGCCCGATGCCGGCACGCTCGCCGCGGGGGCGGTGGTCGTCGGCCGGTCGAGCACGCTGCCGGTGGGCGCGCTGCCGCGCTCGTTCGAGAAGTACGCGAGCGCCAGCGTGCAGACGAAGAAGATCGCGGCGCACACCGCCGTCGAACGCGACAGGAAGTTCGCGCTGCCGGTCGCGCCGAACAGGCTGCCCGACGCGCCGCTGCCGAACGACGCGCCCATGTCGGCGCCCTTGCCGTGCTGGATCAGCACGAGGCCGATCATCACGAGCGCTGCGAGGATCTGCAGCGCGATCACCAGGTTCAACAACAAGTTCATTCTTCTACTCCGTTCAATCTCTCGCCGGGCGCGCACATGCGCGCCGGCGGTCATTCGGTTTCAGTTCAATGCGCCGCACGGCAGATGGCGGCGAAGTCGGCCGCCTTCAACGAGGCGCCGCCGATCAGGCCGCCGTCGATGTCGGCTTGCCCGAAGAGTTGCGCCGCGTTGTCGGCCTTGACGCTGCCGCCGTACAGGATCCGCATGTCGGCAGCGTGCTCGGTCGCGGCCTTGAGTTGCGCGCGCAGCAGCGCGTGCACCGCCTGCGCCTGCTCGGGCGACGCGGTCTTGCCGGTGCCGATCGCCCAGACCGGCTCGTAGGCGACGACGATCTGCGGGATGCAGTGACCCAGCGTGTGGATCACCGCAGAAAGCTGGCGCTTGACGACCTCGTCGGTGTGGCCAGCCTCGCGCTCGGCGAGCGTCTCGCCGACACACACGATGGGCGTCAGGCGATGCGCGAGCGCGGCCTTGGCCTTGTCGGCGACGAGCTGGTCGCTCTCGGCGTGATACGCGCGCCGCTCCGAGTGGCCGACGATGGCGTATTTGCAGCCGAACTCCGCGAGCATCGCCGCCGACACTTCACCGGTGTACGCGCCCGACTCGTGCGCGGACACGTCCTGCGCGCCCCACGCGATGAATTCGCCCTGAAGAGACAGCGCAACCTCGCCCAGATACGGCGCCGGTGCGCACACCGCGATGTCCGCATCCCACGGACCGGCTACCTTCAGCGCGGCCAGCAGCTCGGCGTTGGCAACGCGCGAGCCGTTCATCTTCCAGTTGCCGACAACGAGTTTGCGAGGCATGACAGGCTTCCGTTCGGGGGGCTTACCAAGTGAGCACGAGCTTGCCGATGTGCTGGTTCGATTCCATCAGCGCATGCGCCGCGGCTGCGTCGGCGGCCGGGAACACCTGGTGGATCACCGGTTTCACCTGGCCCGATACCAGCCACGGCCAGACCTGCGCGCGCAGCGACGTGGCGATCGCGGTCTTGAAGGCGACCGGGCGCGGCCGCAGCGTCGAGCCGGTGATCACGAGGCGCCGCCGCAGCACCGCGCCGGCATCGATCTCGGACTTCACGCCGCCCATCACCGCGATGATCACGAGGCGGCCGTCATCGGCCAGGCACTGCAGCTCACGCGCGACGTAGTCGCCCGCGACCATGTCGAGCACCACGTTCGCGCCCTGCCCGTCGGTCAGGCGCTTCACCTCGGCGACGAAGTCGTGGGTGCGGTAGTTGATCGCATGGTCGGCGCCGAGCGCGACGCAGGCGGCGCACTTGTCGTCGCTGCCGGCGGTGGCGATCACCTTCGCGCCGTACGCCTTCGCGAGCTGGATCGCGGTCACGCCGATGCCGCTGGTGCCGCCCTGCACCAGCAGGGTCTCGCCGATCTGCAGGCGGCCGCGGTCGAAGACGTTGGACCAGACCGTGAAGAAGGTTTCGGGCAGGCTTGCCGCTTCGACATCGCTGAACCCCGCGGGCACCGGCAGGCACTGGCCGACCGGCGCCACGCAGAGCTCCGCATACCCGCCGCCGGCGATCAGCGCGCAAACGCGGTCGCCGACCTTGAAGCCGGCCGCGGCGATCGCCGCGGCATCGCCGTCGACGATGGTCCCCGCAACCTCGAGCCCCGGCAAATCGGAGGCCCCCGGCGGCACCGGGTAGTGCCCCTTGCGCTGCAGCACGTCGGGCCGGTTCACGCCCGACGCCGCCACGCGGATCAGCAACTCGCCGGCGCCGGCGACCGGCGCAGGCCGCTCGACCGGCTTCAGCACCTCGGGTGCGCCGTAGCTCGTGATCTCGATGGCTTTCATCCGGCGGCCCTCAGCGTGTCACTCGACCGGACGCGGCTCGCGCGGTTCACGCTCGAGCAGCGCCTTCATCGACAGCTTGACGCGGCCCTTGTCGTCGGTCTCGAGCACCTTGACCTTCACGACCTGGCCTTCCTTCAGGTAGTCGGTGACCTTCTCGACCCGCTCGTGCGCGATCTGGCTGATGTGCAGCAGTCCGTCCTTGCCGGGCAGCAGGTTCACGAGCGCGCCAAAGTCGAGGATCTTCGTGACCGGGCCTTCGTAGACCTTGCCGACTTCGACCTCGGCGGTGATCTCTTCGATGCGCTTCTTCGCGTGCTCGGCCTTCGTGGAGTCGGTCGACGCGATCGTGATCGTGCCGTCCTCGCCGATGTCGATCGTCGTGCCGGTCTCCTCGGTCAGCGCGCGGATCGTCGCGCCGCCCTTGCCGATCACGTCGCGGATCTTCTCCGGGTTGATCTTCATCGTGTACAGGCGCGGCGCGAACTGCGAGACCTCGGCCTTCGCGCCGCCCATCGCCTCGGTCATCTTGCCGAGGATGTGCAGCCGCGCTTCCTTGGCCTGCGCCAGCGCGACCTGCATGATCTCCTTCGTGATGCCCTGGATCTTGATGTCCATCTGCAGCGCCGTGACGCCGCTGGTCGTGCCGGCGACCTTGAAGTCCATGTCGCCGAGGTGATCTTCGTCGCCGAGGATGTCGGTCAGCACCGCGAAGCGGTTGCCGTCCTTGATCAGGCCCATGGCGATGCCGGCTACGTGCGCCTTCAGCGGCACGCCGGCGTCCATCAGCGCGAGGCAGCCGCCGCACACCGAAGCCATCGACGACGAGCCGTTCGACTCGGTGATCTCCGAGACCACGCGCATCGAGTACGGGAAATCGACCTTGCTGGGCAACACGGCCACCAGCGCGCGCTTGGCGAGCCGGCCGTGGCCGATCTCGCGCCGCTTGGGCGTACCGACGCGGCCGGTCTCGCCGGTGGCGAACGGCGGCATGTTGTAGTGGAGCATGAAGGGCTCGCTGAACTCGCCGGCGAGCGCGTCGATCTTCTGCGCGTCGCGGTCGGTGCCCAGCGTTGCCGCCACCAGGGCCTGCGTTTCGCCGCGGGTGAACAGCGCCGAGCCGTGCACGCGCGGCAGCACGCCGTTGCGGATCTCGATCGGGCGCACGGTGCGGGTGTCGCGGCCGTCGATGCGCGGCTCGCCCGCGAGGATCTGGCTGCGCACGATGCGCGCCTCGATCTCGAACAGGATGTTGTCGAGGCCGACCTTGTCGAACGCGACGCCGTCGCCTTCGAGCGCGGCCGCGGTCGCGGTCGACACGGCGCGCGTGGCCTGCGTGCGTGCCTGCTTCGAGCGGATCTGGTAGGCCTCGCGCAGCGGGCCTTCGGCCAGCGCGCTGACCTTGGCGATGAAGGCTTCGTCCTTGGCCGGCGCGGACCAGTCCCAGGCCGGCTTGCCGGCGTCACGCACCAGCTCGTGGATCGCGTTGATCGCGACGTTGCCCTGCTCGTGGCCGAACACGACGCCGCCGAGCATGATCTCTTCGCTGAGCTGCTGCGCCTCGGACTCGACCATCAGCACGGCCGCTTCGGTGCCGGCGACGACCAGGTCCATCTGGCTCTCGGCCATCTGCGCCTTGGTCGGGTTCAGCACGTATTGGCCATTGATGTAGCCGACGCGCGCCGCGCCGATCGGGCCGTTGAACGGGATGCCGCTGATCGCCAGCGCCGCGCTCGCACCGATCAGCGACGGGATGTCGGCCGCAATCTCGGGGTTCAGCGACAGCACGTGGATCACGACCTGCACTTCGTTGTAGAAGCCGTCCGGGAACAGCGGGCGCAACGGGCGGTCGATCAGCCGCGAGGTCAGCGTCTCGAGCTCGCTCGGGCGGCCTTCGCGCTTGAAGAAGCTGCCGGGGATCTTGCCGGCCGCGTAGGTCTTCTCGATGTAGTCGACGGTCAGCGGGAAGAAGTCCTGCCCCGGCTTCGCGTTCTTCGCGCCGACGACGGTCGCGAGGATCACGGTGTCTTCGACATTGACGATCACCGCGCCGCCGGCTTGGCGCGCGATCTCGCCGGTCTCCAGCGTGACGCTGTGCTGACCCCATTGGAAGGTCTTGGTGACTTTGTTGAACATGCTCATGCGTGTCTCTCCGGTTGTGGTGGAGGAACTGGAGCTTCGCGGCGGGATGCCATTCCACTGGTGCTCCGCGGCCTGATCAACATCAGCCGGCGCGTCGGGAAACATCGGTGGAATGACACAGCACTGCCGGCGAATCCGGCTCCTGGTGGTCTGCAGAAAAACGAAAAGCCTGTGCTGGCGGATTCCAGACAGGCTCCCCGTGCTCTGCTCCGCTTTACTTGCGCAGGCCCAGTTTCTGGATCAGCGCGAGGTAACGCTCGGCATCGCGGTCCTTCAGGTAGGCCAGCAGGCTCTTGCGCTGGTTGACCATCTTCAGCAGGCCGCGGCGGCCGTGGTGATCCTTCAAGTGGGTCTTGAAGTGCGGGGTGAGCTCGTTGATGCGAGCGGTGAGCAGCGCGACCTGGACTTCGGGTGACCCGGTGTCGTGGGTGCTGCGGGCGTTGGCCTTGACGATCTCGGCCTTGTCGATATTGGGCATGACTCGTTTCCTGAGTGGTGAAACCGAGCCCTCTGCATGAGGCGCAGAGCTGCCGCGGTTTCGAGACTTTCACTTGCGAACGCCGGTGAAACCGACCAGCGCCGTGCTTGGGTGCCCTGCCGCCCCGGCGAAAGAGTCGCCAGGCGCAAAGCGGGCAAATTATAGCCCGAGGTGCCGCCGCAGCCGCTCGACCCCCTGGGTGAGCCGCTGCGGGTCCTTCGACGCGAAGCACCAGCGCAGCCAGCCCTCGGCCTCGGCACCGAAGGCCACGCCGGGCGCAAGGCCGAGTCCCGCCTCGGTGACCAGCCGTTTGGCGAAGGTGAGCGAATCGTCCTGCCCCTCGACGCGGAAGAATGCGTACATGCCGCCCGCCGGCACCGCGACCTGCACGCCGGGCAGCGCCGCGAGTTGCGGCAGCAAGGTGTCGCGGCAGTTCTTCAGCCGCTGCACGAGCCCGGGCACGAAGTCGGCCGCACCGGCCAGCGCGGCCAGCCCGGCACGCTGCACGAAGACCGGCGCGCACGAGGTGTTGAACTCGATCAGCTTGCCGACCGCGTCGACCAGCGCCGGCGGCAGCACCAGCCAGCCCAGCCGCCAGCCGGTCATCAGGAAGCTCTTCGAGAAGCTGTGCACGACGATCAGGCGGTCGTCCGGCTCGGCGACGTCGAGAAAGCTCGGGGCGCACGCGCCGTCGAAGTAGACACGCTCGTAGACCTCGTCGGCGACGATCCACGTGCCGGTGCGCCGGCAGTGCGCGAGGATCGCCTCCTGTTCGGCGCGGCTCAGCGTCCAGCCGGTCGGGTTGTTCGGCGCATTGAGCAGCAGCACCTTGCTGCGCGGCGTGACGGCCTCGAACAGCGCATCCAGATCGAGCTTCCACGCGCCGCCCTGCGGCCTCAGCGCAACGCGCGTGACCTGCGCACCGAGGATCACCGGCTGCGCCGTCAGATTCGGCCACACCGGCACGACCGCGACGACCTCGTCGCCGGCACCGGCGAGCGTCTGCATCGCGAGCATCAGCGCGTTGACGCCGGACGACGCGACCGCGATCCGCTGCGCGGCCACCGGCCGGTGCAGCCCGCTGACGTAGGCCGACAGCGCCGAGCGCAGTTCGGGCAGGCCGAGGTTGTGGGCATAGAACGTCTCGCCGTCGTGCAGCGAGCGCACTGCAGCCTCGCGGATGAAGTCGGGCGTGACTTCGTCGCTCTCGCCGAACCAGAACGGCAGCACGTCGCTGCGGCCGAGGCCGGCATTCGCAACCTCGCGGATCTTCGAGCCGGGCAGTTCGGCAATCACGGGTCTCATCGGAGCATCCTTTTCGTCATCGTCGTCGTCATCAAGTCGGGCTCGGACGGCATCAAGGCGCCGCCGGCCGCTGCATCGTGCAGCGCGCCGGCTGCTCGGTCTGCGCCGGTGCAAGGTAGCGCACGGTGCGAAAACCATAGCCCGAGCCCTCATTGTCGTGCGCGACGCCGGCCTCGCCCTGCCGCTGCATCACGCTCACATACAGCGGCTGGATGAACTGGTGATCCGACGCGCGCATCGTGCCGTCGTGAACGCCGCCCAGGCCCGACGTCTTCGGATCGACCCGCATGCCCTCGAGCGCACGCGCGACGGCGACCGCGTCGGTGCTGCCGGCCCGTTCGATCGCCGCGGCCAGCATCTCCACCATCACCTGCATGCGCGCGTGCACATAGTCGTCGCGCGGGTTCGGGAAGCGCTGCCGGAACTCGGCGTAGAAGCGCTCCGAGCTCGCAGTGCCGACGTTCGGGTGCCACTCGGCGACGGCGAGCAGCCGTCCGACCCCGGCCTCGCCGATCGCGGCCGGCGCGCCGAGCGCATTGCCGTAGAAGGTGTAGAAGCTCGCCTCGACGCCGGCCTCGCGCGCCGCCTTGATCAGGAGCGTCAGGTCGTTGCCCCAGTTGCCGGTGAGCACCACGTCGGCGCCGCTGGCCTTGATCTTCGCGGCGTACGGAAGGAAGTCCTTGACGCGGCCGAGCGGGTGCAGCTCGTCGCCGACGATGCGGATGTCGGGGCGCTTGGCCGCGAGGCTGCGCCGCGCTTCGCGCAGCACGTGCTGGCCGAAGCTGTAGTCCTGGCCAATGAGGTAGACGGAACGCACGCGGCGGTCGTCGCGCAGCACATCGGTCAGCGCCGACAGCCGCATGTCGGCATGCGCGTCGAAGCGAAAGTGCCAGAAGCTGCACAGCTCGTTCGTCAGCGCCGGGTCGACCGCCGAGTAGTTGAGGAACAGCGCGCGGCGCGCCGGGTCACGCTCGTTGTGCTTGTTCAGCGCATCGATCAGCGCCGCGGCCGTCGCCGAGCTGTTGCCCTGCGTGACGAAGCTCGCGCCGCCGTCGAGCGCGGCCTTCAGCATCGCGAGCGCTTCTTCGTTGTTGCCCTTGCTGTCGTAGCGCACGAGACGCAACGGCCGCGCGCCGCCCTGCGCCTGCGGCAGCTTGACGCCGCCGCGCGCGTTGATGCGCTCGACGGCGATCAGCAGGTTGCGGTACGCCGCCTCGCCGCCGTTGCCCAGACTGCCCGACAGGCCCTCGATCATCGCGAGCGTGATCGGCTCGGCGCCGCGCGCCTGCGAAGCCGCGACCATCGCAATCGCCGCGAGCAGCACGGCACCCAACAGCTTCCAACGTCGTAGCGTATGCATCGAAATTTCAAGTCCCTTGAAAACAAAAATGCCGCTCCAACTTCAGCGGCATGGTTGCTGCGCGGTGCAGCGACGAAACGTCCTGATTCTAGGAGAGTCGCATGTTTGTTCTGCCTCTGAGCCGCAGCGTCGCCAGCCGTGCCGCGGTCCCCTCGTTCACGCCCTCGTTCGTTCGTGCCTTCGACCGCCTGCTCGATGACTCGCACGACCGCTACTTCGGCGGCGCCGGCGATGCCTCGCGCGTACCCGCGCTGGACGTCAGCGAGACCGGCACCCACTACATCGTCGCGCTCGACGTGCCCGGCGTGAGCCGTGACCAGCTGAACGTGTCGGTCGAAGGCCGCCGTGTCAGCGTCGAGACCGTCGTCGACAAGCAAGCCGACAAACAAGGCGAGAAGATCGCCGACGAAGCCGCTGCCGATGCGAAGAAGGAAGCCGCTGCTCGTGTGCTCTATCGCGAGCGCAGCAGCCTGCGCTACGCGCGCACCGTGAGCCTGCCGAGCGAAGTCGATCAGGCCGCCTCGCAGGCGAAGTTCGAGAACGGCGTGCTGACGCTGACGCTCGCGAAGAAGGTGCCGGCCGGCGCGACGCAGATCCGCATCGCCTGAGCGAAGTGGCGCGCGGCCCGGGCTCAGCTCGCCGAGACTTCGGCGAGCGGCCAGCGCGGCGCGACGCCGAACGCGCGGTCGCGCTGCGGCACCGCGATGCCGCGCTGCAACCGCATCGCCGCGGCGAGCGCGATCATCGCGCCGTTGTCGGTGCACAGCGCCAGCTCCGGGTAGTGAACCCGGACCTGGCGCTTCGCACATTCGGCGTTCAAACGCTCGCGCAGCAGCGCGTTCGCGCCGACACCACCGGCAACGACGAGACGCTGCAACCCGCTCGTGCGCAGCGCCTTCATCGTCTTCGCCACCAGCACATCGACGATCGCTCGCTGCGCCGAGGCCGCGAGGTCGGCACGTTCCTGCTCGCAGACGTTGCTGCCGAGCTTGAGCACCTGTGTGCGCACCGCCGTCTTCAGGCCGGCGAACGAAAAATCCAGATCACCGCTGTGCAGCAACGGCCGCGGCAGCTCGAACGCGGCCGGGTTGCCGAACTCGGCGAGCCGCGCCAGCGCCGGCCCGCCGGGGTAGCCGAGCCCGAGCAGCTTCGCGGACTTGTCGAACGCCTCGCCGGCCGCGTCGTCGATGGTCTCGCCGAGCAGTTCGTACTGCCCGACATCGGCGACACCCATCAACTGCGTGTGCCCGCCCGAGACCAGCAGCGCGACGAACGGGAACGTCGGCGGATCGGCCGACAGGAACGGCGACAGCAGATGCCCCTCGAGGTGATGCACGCCAATCGCCGGCCGCTGCAGCGCGCTCGCGAGCGCGCACGCGACGCCCGCACCGACCAGCAGCGCGCCCGCAAGCCCCGGCCCGCGTGTGTACGCGACCGCGTCGACTTGCGCCAGCGACGCGCCGGCCTCGGCGAGCACCTGCCGGGCAAGCGGCACGACACGCCGGATGTGGTCGCGCGACGCGAGCTCGGGCACAACGCCGCCGTAGGCCTGGTGCATGTCGATCTGGCTGTGCAGCGCATGCGCGAGCAGGCGCGGCGTCCCGGTGCCCTCGCTGCGCACGAGCGCGACGCCGGTCTCGTCGCACGACGACTCGATGCCCAGGATGTTCATGCCGGCGAGTTTAGGCCGGCCCCGTCCGAACACTAGCGCGTCAGGCTGCTGTTCCCGCCCGGCACGCTGCGCAGGTCCTGCGCGACCCGGCCCTCGTGCAGCACGATCACGCGGCTCGCCGAGGCGATCGTCTCGGGCCGGTGCGCGACGATCACGCGGGTCAGGTCGAGCTGGCGGATCGCGTTGTTCACCTCGCGCTCGCGCTCGACGTCGAGCGCGCTGGTCGCCTCGTCGAGGAACAGGATCTTCGGTCGCTTGTAGAGCGCGCGAGCCAGCAGGATGCGCTGCTTCTGGCCGCCGGAGACGCTCGCGCCCATGTCGCCGATCAGCGTGTGGTAGCCCATCGGCATCGTGACGATCTCGGCATGCACCGCGGCCAGCCGCGCGCACTGCTCGATCCAGGCCGGATCGGCGGCCGGATCGAAGAAGCTGATGTTGTCAGCGATCGAGCCGGCGAAGAGCTGGTCGTCCTGCATCACGGTGCCGATCATGTCGCGCCAGCCGCGCATGCCCAGCTGCGCCAGCGTGACGCCGCCGATGCGGATCTCGCCGGTGCGCGGCGCGTGGATGCCCAGCATCAGCTTGAGCAGCGTCGTCTTGCCGCAGCCCGACGGCCCGACGATCGCGATCGATTCGCCCGGCTCGATGTTCAGGTTCAGGTGGCGCAGCACCTCAGGTTCGGTATCGGAGTACGCGAAGGTGATGTTGCGCAACTCCAGGCGCAGCGGCGTGTCGCCGTGGCCGCGCACGGCGAACTCCGGCTGCGGCTCGGGTGCGCTCAGCACGATGTCGGCCAGCCGCTCGCCCTGCAGCTTCAGCATCTTCACTTCGACGATCTTGTCGATCAACCCGCTGACGCGGGTTGCGAACTGCTCCTTGTACGCGACGAACGCGAACAGCATGCCCACCGAGAAGGTGTGGTCCATCACGAGGAGCGCGCCGACCCAGATCATCGCGACGCGCTCGAGCCCGAACAGCAGCTTGTGCAGCACGCCCAGCGTCAGGTCGAGCTTGCGCGTCGCGATGTTCGCGTTCATCGAGTCGACGACCAGGTTCATGAAACGCGCCTGGCGGTCCTCCTGGCGATTGAAGAGCTTGATCGACTGCACGCCGCGCAGCGATTCGAGGAAGTGGCTGGACTTCTTCGCCTCGAACACGATCGATTCCTCGGTCGCCTCGCGCAGCGGGCGGAAGAACGCCCAGCGCAGCAATGCGTAGCCGGCCACGCCAGCCAGCGCGATCGCAGTCAGCGTGCCGCTGTAGATCAGCATCATCGCGAGCGTGACGACGACCAGCAGCCCGTCGAGCACGGCCTCGATGAAGCTCGTCGTCAGCGTCTGCTGGATCTGCTGGACGGCGCCGAAGCGCGACAGCACGTCGCCGGTGTGGCGCTTCTCGAACCACGCGACCGGCAGCCGCATCAGGTGCGCGAACACGTTGGACAGCCACTGCAGGTTCAGCGTCGCCGACAGGTGCAGCACCGCCCACGAACGGATCGCGCCGGTACCGACCTGGATCAGCACCAGCAGCGCGAACCCGATGCCCAGCGTGACCAGCAGGTCGCGGTCGAGGCTGACGAGCACGTTGTCGACCACCCACTGCATGAAGAACGGCGACAGCAGCAGGAAGCCCTCGAGCGCGATCGCCAGCGTGAAGATCTGCGCCAGCGAACGCTTCAGCCCGGTCACACGGCCGAGCAGCTCGCGCAAGCTGACGCTGCGGCGCTCGGTGCGCGGCTCGAACTCGGCCTGCGGCGTCATCTCGAGCACGATGCCGGTGAAGTGCTTCGAGACCTCGGCCAGCGGCAGCCGGCGCACGCCGCGCGCCGGATCGTGGATCACGGCCCAGCCGCGGCTCACTTCCTTGAGCACGACGAAGTGGTTCAGGTCCCAGTGGAGCACGCAGGGCGTCGCCAGGCCGCTCAGGTGCTCGATCTCGGCGCGCAGCGCGCGCGAAGCCAAGTTCAGCTGACCGGCCAGGCGCACCAGGTCGGCCATCGTCGTGCCCTTGAGTGACACCGAGAAGCGCTGGCGCAACGTCGGCAGGTCCAGGCGCAGCCCGTGGTGCGCGGCGACCATCGCGAGGCACGCGAGGCCGCACTCGGCGGCCTCGGTCTGCAGGATCATCGGCAGGCGCCTTCCGGACAAGCCGAGCTTCAAGGCGTCGAGCGGGCTGCGTGAAGAGGTCATGTCGTTCCCGTCATACGCGGCTCGCAATGCCGAGTACCGGCTCGAACAGCCACTCGATCAGGCGGCGCCGGTCGAGCAGCACGTCGGCCTCGAGCTGCATCCCGGGCGACAGCGCCTGGGCCTGGCCGTATGCGGCGACGGTCTGCTGGTCGAGCGCGACCGTGATCCGGTACAGCGGCTCGCCCGCCGCGGCCGCATCGTGCTGCAGCGGCAGCCCGGCGAGCTCGGCCGCCTGCAGCGGCGAACGGGCCACCTGGACCACCTCGCCCGCCTGGTGGCCGAACTTCTGGTACGGGAACGCCTGATAGCGCAACTGCACGGCCTGGTGCGCACGCACGAAGCCGACCGCGCTGGACGGCGCGAACAGCTGCGCCTGCAGCCTCGCGCCGGCCGGCAGCAGGCTCGCGAGCGGCACGTTCGTCGTCACCGACTGGCCGACATCGGCCAGCACCGCGGTGACGACGCCATCCTGCGGCGCGCGCACGACCAGGCTCTGCTTCGCCTCGTTCTCGGCCGAGGCCTGCGCGACGGCCGCCAGATCGCGGTCGATCTCGCCGCGTGCCGCCTGGGCGCGCAGCGGCAGTTCGCGGCGCTGCGCTTCGAGCATGGCGATCTCGCGCATCTGCGTCGCGCGCTGGCGCTCGAGGCTCTGCAGCTGTGCCTTCAGACCGAGGATCTCCTCGGCCTTGGTCTGCACCTGTGCCGACGACACGAAATTGTTGCTGTGCAGTGATTCGAGCTGCGCCAGCGTTTTCTGCGCCAGCGCAAGCCGCTGGTGCTGCAGATCCGCCTCGCCACCCATCGAGTCGAGCTCGCGGCGCATGTTGCCGATCTGCAGCTCGAGCGACGCGAGCTGGTTCTGCTCGAGCAGCCCGCGCTGTCGCGCTGCCTCTTGCAGGCTGCGTTCGCGCGACGCGAGGCTGGACTGGATCACGGTCTGCGCGTCGCCGCTGGACGTGCTCTGGCCGACAGCCAGCACGAACAGCACGTCGCCCTGGCGGACGGCACGGCCTTCGGCGACGCGGTTCTCGACCACGGTCGCCGCCTGCGGCGCCATCAGACGGATCAGGCCCCGGTCGGGAACCAGGTAGCCGCTGACCCGCGCCTTGCGGGTGTACTCGCCGCCAACCAGATAGGCCGCGACCGCCGCCGCCGCGACGACGACGAACGCCGTCAAAAGCGTCAGCGAAACGGGCCGGACCAGCTGGATGCTGCCGAGCCAGTCGCGCTGGCGGTGCTCAAGAGCTTCGGGTCGAAAGAGATTGGGCACTCGGCCCCCGCCTTCTTACCAGCTGTCGTTAGGGGTGGACGCCGTGGACCAGGTGTCGTTCGGCGTCAGACCGCCCCCAACTTGGCTCAAGACTTCGAGGGTCAATTCGACCGGGGCGCTGGGCTGAGTCGCCGAAGCGGCACGATCCGCCTCACGACGAAGTGCGACGTTCTGAAACTCGTTCTTGGTGACCTGTTGCATGCTGAACTCCTGAAGGTTGGCGGCACGACCTTGTGCTCGGGCGCCATTCCATCAGGAGGTTTGCGTTTGCGTAACTGTCAAGTCTTACAGGGTGGGGGTTGACGCAACGTACGCGGACGCGAGCGAAAGCTCTCCAAAATGCAAGTACACCGAACTGCAGAGTCGCACGAATTGACGAAAAAATCGTGACGGATTGCACAGCCGAGCCGGGTCGTGCGCGCCGCGATGCGCGGCCGCAGCTCAGCGGATCATGCCCAGGCGAAGTGCCTTCAAGACCGCCTGGTGCTTGTTCGCGCATCCCAGCTTGTGGGTCGCGTTATTTATGTGCAGCGCGGCGGTGCGCTCGCTGATGCCCAGCATGCTGCCGACTTCCCAGGCCGTCTTGCCATCCATGGTCCAGCGCAAGGACTCGAGTTCACGCGGCGTCAGGGCCGGAACGCCAGGGTCGGGCGACGGCGTCGTCAGGATTCGCCATGCCGCCTCCTGGGCGTGTACGGCAAACAACTGCAGATCGGCGACCACCCGCGTCAATTCCGCCGCATTGCGGGACATGGCCTTGTCCCGCTCGACACCCAGCATGAAATGCCGGCCGTCCGGCAGGTGCAATGCAAGCGCGATGCCGTTGCGATAGCCGAATTGGGCCTGCTCCTCCCACTTTTCCCCGAGGCCTTGGCTGACGTAGGTCTCTTGAGTCCAGATGATGGGCACGCTCTTGCGCTTGCAATGCTGCGTCACCGGATCACGCTTGCCGTTTTCGCGGTTCCGGTAATACGCCTTGTAGGCGTCAGGCGCGTTGTCGACGGTGATGAACTCGGAGTCGGTCAGCATGTGGTCGATCACGACGGTGGCCGACACCGTATCGAATCCAAGGCGCTTCGTGAAGGACACGACCTCGCCCCGGAACTCGTCCCGGTTCCGACTTCCCAATACTTCCGCGAAGCCGCCCTGCAACATTCCCGCCTCTTACACCCTGCAGAAATAGTTCACATGAGTCGCCGGCGTCAGCGCCGACCCTGACAAGTTTGACAGATGGCAAGAACAAAAAGCTTGGTCACACTTGCCGACCGTTGAAGCTTCCGTCCAAGTTGCCATGATCGACTCTACCGCCATCACGAGCATGAGCACGCCTGCCTGGATTGTCTACGCTTGGCCGCCGGTATTGTGTCAGGCGACCTCTGCGCCGGACCTCCATCTCATTCATCTCGGCACGCGAGTGTTAAGTTTTGGCGACGACGACGAGCCCTGCAGCGGCCAGACGCTGTGGGGCAGCGCCTCCGACGAGCGCTCCGCCGGCGTCGCCTGGGACTGGGTGGAGATACAGCGCGGTGTCGTCGCGATGTCAGACCCGCTCGGCGTGGTCACCAACCTGCGCCTGCTGGACGAACGCGGCGAAGCGCTGAGCCAGGTCCAGGTGGCCGTGCGGCTGCACCAGATCGTCCACACGCTGCCCTGGCAGAACGAGGTCCAGCGGGCGCTGCACACGCCGTCCTGAGGACCGCCCGTGCCCCGGGCGGCGGGGTCACACCGGCGTCATCGGCGCCAGGCATGCTCCGTGCGTGTTGGGAATTCCCGTCAGCGGCTGGTCGACCCTCTTCCCGGCACGGCCGCAAGCGAATACCCTGTCAATCCCCGCTGGAGCGACGGCACAGAACCGTCGCCCTTGACTACAAGTCGTTGGAGTTATGAAGCAGTACCGCCTCCACGCGTGGCCGCAATTGCGGCCACCGTTCGACAAGATCGCCTACCGGCGCATGCTCAGCGACATGTCGCTACGCTATGTCAGCCTGGCCCATCTCGTCGAATCGAGCGGGTTGCGCCGCCACGAGGTGCGGCAATTCCTCGACATGCTGGCCGCCTCCGATCTGCTGCGCGAGCATGAAGGCCTGGAGCCCGATTCGTTGTTCGGCTCGCTGCGCCCGCTCGGCGGCTGGCTGCGCCGGACCTTCGCCGAACACCGCCGCCTCGGCCAGCGCTGAGCCGCCAAACGCCGCGCGCCGCGTCCGATTGGGCGGGCGGCACGCGGCTTGCTAATACCACTGCGGCGGGCTTGAGCGAGCCCGTCCTGTCTCCTCAACAGGGTTGCGACCCTTTTCAAAGCCTCCGTGCCTGCGGGTCCGGAGGCTTTCTTTCGTCTTGGGATGCATGTCGTGCGGTCCGCGCTGGCCGCGCACCGTCTCGATGCGCGAGTCGCGGCGCCAGAGCCACCCCGGTGCGCTCGGCCGGCGCCATGCCCTGCGGCGGCCTTGATACGGTCTTGATGCCGCGGCTGCGAAATTTACCAACGTCTTGATGCCCCCGTTCCTACGATCGCCGCAACCTCTTGAAGGAAGGCATTCGATGGATCTCATTTACCTCGCACTGGGCATCGTGTTCTGGCTGTCGATGGTTGGCATGGTCGCCGGCTGCGCAAGACTCGGGGGAGCCAAGCCATGACCTGGCTGTATGCGCTCGGCGCACTGGTATCGGCGGGCCTGCTGGTCTACCTCGTCGCCGCGCTGGTGAACCCGGAGTACTTTTCATGACCGCCCATGCCTGGTTGTTGCTGGGGGTCTATTCGCTGCTGCTGATCGCCCTCGCGCTGCCGATGGGCCGATACATCGCCTTCGTGATGGAGGGACGCTTCGCGTTCGGCAACCGGGTCGAGCGGGACCTGTGTCGCGTCATCGGCGTGAATGCCGACGAGGAAATGGGTTGGCGGCCGTACGCACTGGGCCTGCTGCTCTTCTCGCTGCTGGGCGTGATCGCCGTCTACGCGCTGCAGCGCCTGCAGGCCTGGCTGCCGCTGAACCCGACAGTGATGGCCAACGTCAGCCCCGACTCGTCGTTCAACACCGCGCTGAGCTTCGTCACGAACACAAACTGGCAGGGTTACAGCGGCGAGCAGACGATGAGCCATCTGACGCAAATGCTCGCGCTGGCCGTGCAGAACTTCCTCTCGGCAGCCGGCGGCATCGTCGTCGTCATCGCGCTGATCCGCGGCTTCGCGCGCAGGAGTGCCCAGACGATCGGCAACCTGTGGGTCGACCTGACGCGCGTCACGCTGTGGATCCTGCTGCCGATCTGCATCGTCTATGCGCTGTTTCTCGTCAGCCAGGGCTCGGTGCAGAGCTTCAGCGGCTTCACGCAAGCCACCACGCTGGATGGGACGCACGAGCAGTTGCTGCCCATGGGCCCGGTCGCTTCGCAGGAAGCCATCAAGATGCTCGGCACCAACGGCGGCGGCTTCTTCAACGCCAACTCGGCGCATCCGTACGAGAACCCGACGGCACTGACGAATTTCGTGCAGATGCTGTCGATCTTCTTGATCCCCGGCGCCCTGTGCTTCGCCTTCGGCCAGATGGTCGGCGACCGCCGCCAGGGCTGGACCGTGTTCATCGCGATGTTCGTGCTGTTCGCGGCAGGCGCCGTCGCGGCGATGAGCTTGGAGCAGCAGGGCAACCCGCTGCTGTCCAGGCTCGGCGTCGACCAGACGGTGAGCGTCACGCAGGCCGGCGGCAACATGGAAGGCAAGGAGACCCGGTTCGGCATCGCCGACTCCGCCCTCTTCGCGACCATCACGACCGACGCGTCGTGCGGCGCCGTGATCGGCATGCACGACTCCTTCACGCCGCTGGGAGGCATGGTGCCGCTGGTCAACATGCAGTTGGGCGAGGTGGTGTTCGGCGGCGTCGGCACGGGCCTGTACGGCATGCTGGTGTTCGCGATCGTCGCCGTGTTCATCGCGGGGCTGATGATCGGCCGCACGCCGGAATATCTCGGCAAGAAGATCGAGGTCTACGAGATGAAGATGACCTCGATCGCCGTGCTCGTCACGCCGCTGCTCGTGCTCGTGCTGACTGCCATCGCGGTGATGGCCGAGGGCGGCCGCGCCGGCATCGCCAATCCCGGCGCGCACGGCTTCTCGGAGATTCTTTACGCCTTCACATCCGCGGCCAACAACAACGGCAGCGCGTTCGCGGGGCTGTCGGCGAACACGCCCTTCTACAACGTGATGCTCGGCATCGCGATGTGGTTCGGCCGCTTCGGCGTGATCGTGCCGGTGCTCGCGCTGGCCGGCTCGCTCGCCGGCAAGAAGCGCATCGCGGCCGGTGCCGGCACGATGCCCACGCACGGCGCGCTGTTCATCGTCCTGCTGGTCGGCACGGTGCTGCTGGTGGGGCTGCTCAATTACGTGCCGGCTCTGGCGCTGGGCCCGGTCATCGAGCATCTGCTGCTGTCGGCCGCGCATTGAGGAACCCCACATGACACGCAAGACATTCAGTCTGTTCGACCGCGAGTTGCTCAAGCCCGCGATCGTCGACTCGTTCAGGAAGCTCGCGCCCGCCGTGCAGTGGCGCAACCCGGTGATGTTCGTCGTCTACGTCGGCAGCATCGTCACGACGCTGTTGTGGGTGCAGGCGCTGGGCGGCCAGGGCGAAGCGCCCGCCGGCTTCATCCTCGCCATCGCGTTGTGGCTGTGGTTCACGGTGCTGTTCGCCAACTTCGCCGAGGCGCTCGCCGAGGGGCGCAGCAAGGCGCAGGCGGCGAGCCTGCGCAGCCTGAAGCGCCAGACCTGGGCCAAGAAGCTCGTCGAGCCGAGGTACGGCGCCAAGTGGAACCTCGTCGAAGCGACCGATCTGCGCAGGGGCGACGTCGCGATCGTGATGGCGCAGGATGTGATCCCCGCTGACGGCGAGGTGATCGAAGGCGTGGCGAGCGTCGACGAAAGCGCGATCACCGGCGAATCGGCGCCGGTCATACGCGAGAGCGGCGGCGACTTCTCGGCCGTGACCGGCGGCACGCGCGTGCTGTCCGACTGGATCGTGATGCGGGTCACCGTGAACCCGGGCGAAACCTTCGTCGACCGCATGATCGCGATGGTCGAGGGCGCGAAGCGTCAGAAGACGCCGAACGAGATCGCGCTGACGATCCTGCTGGTGGCGCTGACCATCGTCTTCCTCGTCGTGACGGTGACGCTGCTGCCCTACTCGCTGTTCAGCGTCGAGGTGATGAAGGCGGGCACGCCCATCACGATCACGGTGCTGATCGCGCTGCTGGTGTGCTTGATCCCGACGACGATCGCCGGGCTGCTGTCGGCCATCGGCGTGGCCGGCATGAGCCGCATGATGCAGGCCAACGTGATCGCCACCTCGGGCCGCGCGGTCGAAGCCGCGGGCGACGTCGACGTGCTGCTGCTGGACAAGACCGGCACCATCACGCTGGGCAATCGCCAGGCGTCGGCTTTCCTGCCCGCGCCGGGTGTCAAGGAGAGCGAGCTGGCCGACGCGGCCCAGCTTGCTTCGCTGGCCGACGAGACGCCCGAGGGGCGCAGCATCGTCGTGCTCGCGAAGCAGAAATTCAACCTGCGCGAGCGCGACCTGCAATCGCTGGGCGCGACCTTCCATCACTTCTCGGCGCAGACGCGCATGAGCGGCGTCGACGTCACCCGCTCCGGCAGCGCGGCTCACGATGGCGACGACGCGATCGTCGCCGCCGTCGAGCTGCGCCAGGTCCGCAAGGGCGCGGCCGACGCGATCCGCAAGCACGTGGGGTCGCTCGGCGGCAGCTTCCCGGCCGCGCTGCAGACCACCGTCGACGACGTGGCGCGCCGCGGCAGCACGCCGCTCGTGGTGTCGGACGGCATGAAGGCGCTGGGCGTGATCGAACTGAAGGACATCGTCAAAGGCGGCATCAAGGAGCGCTTCGCCGAACTCCGCCGCATGGGCATCAAGACGGTGATGGTCACCGGCGACAACCGCCTCACCGCGGCGGCGATCGCGGCCGAAGCGGGCGTCGATGATTTCCTCGCCGAAGCGACGCCCGAAGCCAAGCTCGCGCTGATCCGCCAGAACCAGGGCGAAGGCCGGCTCGTCGCGATGACGGGCGACGGCACCAACGACGCGCCGGCGCTCGCGCAGGCCGACGTGGCCGTCGCGATGAACACCGGCACCCAGGCCGCGAAGGAAGCCGGCAACATGGTCGACCTCGACAGCAATCCGACCAAGCTGATCGAGATCGTCGAGACCGGCAAGCAGATGCTGATGACGCGCGGCTCGCTCACGACCTTCAGCATCGCGAACGACATCGCGAAGTATTTCGCCATCATCCCCGCGGCCTTCGTCACGACCTACCCGCAGCTCTCGGCGCTGAACGTGATGCGCCTGGCGAGCCCGAACTCGGCAATCCTGTCCGCGGTGATCTTCAACGCGCTGATCATCGTCTTCCTGATTCCGCTCGCGCTCAAAGGCGTGAAGTACCGGCCGATCGGCGCGGCGACGCTGCTGCGGCAGAACCTGCTCGTCTACGGCCTCGGCGGCGTGATCGTGCCGTTCATCGGCATCAAGGTCATCGACATGCTGCTCGCTGCGGCCGGTATGGTCTGACGGGCAGCCTGGAGAAATCTCATGACAAAACTGATTCGCCCCGCCGTCTCGTTGTTCATCGTGCTGAGCGTGATCACCGGGCTGGCGTATCCGCTGCTGGTCACCGGCATCGCGCAGGCGGCCTTTGCGGCGCAGGCCAACGGCAGCCTCGTCACCCGGGACGGCAAGGTCGCGGGCTCGAGCCTGATCGGCCAGAACTTCAGCGACCCGAAGTACTTCTGGGGCCGCCCCTCGGCAACGAGCCCGATGCCGTACAACGGCGGCGGCTCGTCGGGCTCGAATCTGGGCCCGCTGAACCCGGCGCTCGTCGATGCCGTCAAGAGCCGCATCGAGGCGCTGCGCGCGGCCGATCCGGGCGACGACCTGCCGGTGCCGGTCGACCTGGTCACGGCCTCGGCCAGCGGGCTGGACCCGCACATCAGCGTCGCCGCGGCCCGCTACCAGGCCGCTCGCATCGCACGGGTGCGACACTTGCCGCTGGCGCAGGTGCAGGATCTCGTCGCGCGGAACAGCGAGGGCCGGCTCTTCGACTTGCTGGGAGAAGCGCGCGTGAACGTGCTGGCGCTGAACCTGTCGCTGGACCAGGCGACCGCACCCTGACACCTCGCAATCCTTCGCTTCGGCGCATTCGATGTCCAACAGCGGCGACGACCGTCCCGACCCCGACCAACTGCTTGCCCGGCTGCGGCAGGACGAAGCGCTGGCGCTGCGCGGCAAGCTGAAGATCTTCTTCGGCGCCTCTGCCGGCGTCGGCAAGACCTACGCGATGCTGGCCGCCGCGCAGGCCGCGCATGCGCAGGGGCTGGACGTGGTCATCGGCATCGTCGAGACGCACGGGCGCTCGGAGACGCAATTGCTGGTCGAGGGCCTGCCGCGGCTGCCGATGAAGGAGATGCCGTACCGCGGCAAGACGCTGCACGAGTTCGACCTGGACGCGGCGTTGCAGCGCAAGCCCGCGCTCGTGCTCGTCGACGAGCTGGCGCATTCCAACGCCGCCGGCTCGCGCCACCCCAAGCGCTGGCAGGACGTCGACGAGCTGCTGGCCGCCGGCATCGACGTCTGGTCGACGATGAACGTGCAGCACCTGGACAGCCTGAACGACGTGGTCAGCAGCATCACCGGCATCAAGGTCTGGGAGACCGTGCCCGACCGCGTGTTCGACGCGGCCGACGAGGTGGTCATCGTCGACCTGCCGCCCGACGAGCTGCTGCTGCGGCTGAAGCAAGGCAAGGTCTATCTCGCGCAGCAGGCCGAGAACGCGGTGCGCAACTTCTTCCGCAAGGGCAACCTGATCGCGCTGCGCGAGCTGGCGCTGCGCCGCACCGCCGACCGTGTCGACGACCAGGTGATGGCCTACCGGCGCGACCGTTCGGTCCGACCGGTGTGGCGCACGCGCGAAGCCTTGTTGGTGGCGATCGGCCCCGAGCCCGACAGCGAAACGCTGGTGCGTGCGACCTTGCGCCTGGCGACGCAGCTCGACGTGCCCTGGCATGCGGTCTACGTCGAGACGCCGCACCTGCAACGCCTGGCCGAATCGGCGCGCCAGCGCGTGCTGCGTGTCCTCAAGCTTGCCGAGGATCTGGGCGGGCAGACCGAGACGCTGTCGTCCGATTCCGTGGCCCGGGCCCTGATCAAGTACGCGCGCGATCACAACCTCGCCAAGCTGGTGCTCGGCCGCCGGCCGCCGCGGCGCTGGTGGCCCTGGCGACGCACGCTCACCGAGGTGGTCGGCAGCCTGGCGCCCGATCTCGACGTGGTCCAGATCGCGCTTGCCGCACCGCGCGCTCGGGTGCCGCAAGCGGAGGACGGTGCCGACCGGGCGACGCAGTGGCCGCCCTATGCCTACAGCGCGGCGGCCTGCGCGGCCGTGACCGCGGCATCGGCGCCGCTGGCCGGCCACCTCGACCTGACCAACATCGTGATGCTGTTCCTGCTGGCCGTGGTCGGCATCGCGCTGCGATGGGGCCGCGGGCCGGCGGTGCTGGGCGCCTTTCTCAGCGTGGCCGCGTTCGACTTTTTCTATGTGCCGCCGCGTTTCACCTTCGCCGTGAGCGACGCGCAGTACATCGTCACATTCGGGGTCATGCTGTTCGTCGCACTGGTCGTGGGCCAGCTCACTGCGGGCCTGAAGTACCAGGCGCGGGTCTCGACGCTGCGTGAGGAGCGCGCTCGCGCCTTGTACGAAATGTCGCGTGAGCTGTCGGGTGCGCTGCTCACCGAGCAGATCGTCGAGACCGCCGCGCGCTTTGTGGCATCGGAATTCCAGGCCCGCGCGGCGCTCTTCGTCGCCGACGAGAACGACCGGCTGAAAGCGCCGATGACCGCAGCCGACGCCGGCGATACGCTGCCGATCGACGGCAGCATCGCGCAGTGGGCGTACGACCGCGGCGAGCCCGCCGGCTTCAGCACCGACACGCTGCCGGGCAGCCCGGTGCTGTACCTGCCGCTGCGCGCGCCGATGCGGCTGCGCGGCGTGCTCGCCGTCGAGCCGAAAGAGGCGGCACGGCTGCTGGTGCCCGAGCAGCGGCGCCTGCTGGACACCTGCGCGTCGCTGCTGGCGATCGCGCTGGAACGCGTGCATTACGTCGACGTCGCGCAGTCGACGACGGTGCAGATGGAGTCCGAGCGGCTGCGCAACTCGCTGCTCGCGGCGATCTCGCACGATCTGCGCACGCCGCTCGCCACGCTGATGGCGATGGCCGATTCGCTGAGCCTGACCGAGCCGCCGCCCACCGGCGCGCAGGTGCAGATCGCGCAGTCCATGCGCGACGCGGCGCGCCGCATGAGCCTCTTGGTCAGCAACCTGCTGGACATGGCGCGGCTCGAGTCCGGCGCAGTCCGGCTCAACCGTCAGTGGCAACCGCTCGAAGAAGTGGTCGGCAGCGCGCTGCGCGCATTGGGCGACGCGCTGGCCGGACACCGGTTGAGCGTGCAGCTCCCCGACGACCTGCCGCTGGTGCACATCGACGCCGTGCTGATCGAGCGCGTGCTTGCCAACCTGCTGGAGAACGCGGTGAAGTACACGCCGGCCGGAACGGCCATCGAGATCGGGGCGCGGGCCGGCACCGAGACCATCGAGCTGTGGGTAGCCGACCATGGGCCCGGGCTGCCCAAGGGCCGGGAAGAAGAGCTCTTCCAGAAGTTCGAGCGCGGGCACAAGGAAAGCGCAACGCCGGGTGTCGGCCTGGGCCTGGCGATCTGCCGCGCGATCGTGCAGGCGCACGGCGGGACCATCGCGGGTCGCACGCGCGACGACGGCGGCGCGCGCTTCACGCTGCACCTGCCGCGCGGCGAACCGCCGAAGCTCGACCCACTGGAGACCGAAACCACCGGAGCGACGACGGCATGAGCGATCCGAGGCCGAAGATCCTGGTGGTCGAGGACGAAGCCGATATCCGGCGCTTCGTCGGCATGTCGCTGGAGCGCGAAGGCTTCGAAGTCTTCCAGGCCGACGGCGTCCAGCGCGGACTGATCGAAGCCGGTACGCGGCGCCCCGACATGTTGGTGCTCGATCTCGGGCTGCCCGACGGCGACGGCGTCGATCTGATCCGCGACCTGCGCACCTGGTCCGACATCCCGGTGCTGGTGCTGTCGGCCCGCACATCGGAAGACGACAAGATCGAGGCGCTGGACGCCGGCGCCGACGATTACCTCGTCAAGCCGTTCGGCGCAGGCGAACTGCTGGCCCGGGTGCGTGCCCAGATGCGCCGCCGCGCCAGCGCCGGCGCCCGCGCCGGAAGCACGTTGATCGAGTTCGGCGACGTGAAGATCGATCTGGCGCGCCGCACCGTCGAGCGAGCCGGCGGCATCCTGCACGTCACGCCGACCGAGTACCAGCTGCTGACGCATCTCGCGGCGCATCCGCAGTGCGTGCTGACGCACCGCCAGCTGCTGAAGGCGATCTGGGGGCCGAACCACGCCGAGGACACGCACTACCTGCGCGTCTACATGGGTCAGCTGCGCAAGAAGATCGAGCACGACCCGGCCCAGCCGCGCCACCTGGTGACCGAGACGGGCATCGGCTACCGGTTCGTGCCCTGACGGTCAGGGCAGGCTCAGTGCTGCTCCTTGGCGTGATTGATCGAGTACTTCGGGATCTCGATCGTCACGTCCTTCTGTGCCAGGATCGCCTGGCACGACAGCCGCGACCGCGGCTCCAGGCCCCAGGCTCGATCGAGCAGGTCCTCTTCGCTCTCGTCGAGCTCGTTCAAAGAGTCGAACCCTTCGCGCACGATCACGTGGCAGGTCGTGCATGCGCAGCTCATTTCGCAGGCGTGTTCGATCTCGATGTGGTTGTCGAGCAGCGCCTCGCAGATCGACGTGCCGGTCGGCGCCTTCACTTCGGCGCCTTCGGGACAGTATTCGGGATGGGGCAGGATCTTGATGGTCGGCATGAGGGTGGTCGTCAAACCTCTTCGATCGAGCGGCCCGACAAGGCCCGCCGGATGCTGCGGTTCATGCGCTCGGCGGCAAACGCCTCGGTGCCCTTCGCGAGCGCTTCGACGGCCGCGTCGATCGCGCGGTGGTCGCTGCCGTCGCGGCTCGCCTGCACCTGGGCGAGCAGCGCCTCGATGCGCTCGCGCTCGCCGCTTTGCAGCAGATCGCCGTCGGCCGCGAGCGCCGCGCGGGTCGCGAGCAGCATGCGCTCGGCCTCGACGCGCGATTCGCGCAGACTGCGCTCGACCATGTCGGCCTCTGCGGTGCTGAAGCTCTCGCTGAGCATGCGCGCGATCTCGTCATCGGACAGGCCGTAGCTCGGCTTGACGCTGATCGCCGCCTGCACACCCGAGGTCTCTTCGCGCGCACCGACGTTCAGCAGCCCGTCGGCATCGACCTCGAAGGTCACGCGCACGCGCGCCGCACCGGCCACCATCGGCGGGATGCCGCGCAACTCGAAGCGCGCCAGCGAACGGCAGTCGCTGACGACCTCGCGCTCGCCTTGCACGACGTGGATCGCGATCGCGGTCTGGCCGTCCTTGAAGGTCGTGAACTCCTGGGCTCGCGCGGTCGGGATCGTACTGTTGCGCGGGATGATGCGCTCGACCAGCCCGCCCATCGTCTCGATGCCCAGCGACAGCGCGATCACGTCGAGCAGCAGCAGTTCGCCGCTGCCGGCGTTGCCGGCAAGCGCATTCGCCTGGATCGCGGCGCCGAGCGCGACGACCTCGTCCGGGTTCAGGTTGGTCAGCGGCGCCTTGCCGAACAGCTCGCCGACCGCGCGCTGCACGGCCGGCATCCGCGTCGAGCCGCCGACCATCACGACGCCCTTGACGTCTGACTTGTCGACCTTCGCGTCGCGCAGCACCTTGCGCACGCCGGCGAGCGTACGGGCGAGCAGGTCCTTCGTGATCGCATCGAACTCGTCGCGCGTGACGCGTACGGCGAGCTCGCCTGCCGCCAGCGGGCACGCCAGCGTTGCGTGATCGGCGGACGACAGCTTCTCCTTCGCGGCGCGCGCTGCGACCAGCAGGGCTCGCTTGTCCTGCGCCGTCTCGGCGGCAAGCCCGCCTTGCGCGAGCGCCCAGGCGCCTAGCGCCGAATCGAAGTCATCGCCGCCGAGGGCCGAGTCGCCGCCGGTCGCGACGACTTCGAACACGCCTTCGGTGAGGCGCAGCAGCGAGATGTCGAACGTGCCGCCGCCCAAATCGTAGACGGCGTACAGACCCTCGGAGCCGTTCTCCAGTCCATAGGCGATCGCCGCCGCGGTCGGCTCGCTGATCAGGCGCAGCACGTTCAGGCCGGCGAGCTGTGCCGCGTCCTTGGTCGCCTGGCGCTGCGCCTCGTCGAAGTACGCGGGCACCGTGACGACCGCGCCGAAGATGTCGTCGTTGAAGGTGTCTTCCGCGCGCTGGCGCAAGGTCGCGAGAATCTCGGCCGAGACCTCGACCGGCGACTTCGCACCGGCGACCGTCTCGATCTGCACCATGCCCGGCGCGTCGACGAACGTGTACGGCAGCTTATTGCGGCCTTCGATGTCGGCGAGGCCGCGGCCCATGAAGCGCTTGACCGAGACGATCGTGTTGCGCGGGTCGAGCGCCGCATCGGCGAGCGCCGCCGCGCCGACGCGACGCGCGCCCTCGGGCAGGTAGTGCACGGCCGAAGGCAGGATCACGCGCCCGGCCTCGTCGGGCAGGCATTCCGCGACGCCGTGGCGCACCGCGGCCACGAGCGAGTGCGTCGTGCCGAGGTCGATGCCGATCGCAATGCGGCGCTGGTGCGGATCGGGCGCGCCGCCGGGTTCGGAAATCTGGAGCAGTGCCATGACGTTATTGTCCCAGCGCCTCGAGACGGCGATCGATGTCGTCGGCAAAGCGCTCGACGAACATGAGGGCTCTGACCTGCTGCGCGGCGCCGCTGTAGTCGTGCGCCTCGTCGAGCGCGTGCCTCAGCCGCTCGAGCGCGGCATCGCGATGGGCGGTGACCTGGTCGGCGATCGCCCCGACCTCGCTCGCGGCATGCGCGTCGTCCAGCGCCTCGCGCCATTCGAGCTGGTGCATCAGGAAGTCAGCCGGCATCGCGGTGTTGTTCTCGGCGCCTATCGTCGCGCCGTTCAGCTCGCACAGGTAGGCCGCCCGCTTGAGCGGATCCTGGAGCCGGCGATAGGCTTCGTTGACGCGAACCGCCCACTGCATCGCGACGCGCTGCGCGGCGGCGCCTTCGCAGGCGAAGCGGTCGGGGTGGACTTCTGCCTGCAGCGCACGCCAGCGCACGTCGAGCGCCGAGCGATCGAGCGTGAAGCGGCGCTCGATGCCGAACAGTTCGAAGTCGTCGCTGTCGAGTTTCATGGGGTCGTGGCAACAAAAGGGCGCGGCCTGCGCCGCGCCCGTTCTACTTCTGCTCGTCCGGCGAATCGATCGGAAGTCGGTCAGGAATCGATCAGACCCGGAACGATTCGCCGCAGCCGCAGCGATCCTTCTCGCGTGGGTTGCGGAACTTGAAACCCTCGTTCAGCCCTTCGCGCACGAAGTCGAGCTCGGTGCCGTCGATGTACGGCAGGCTCTTCGGATCGACGAGCACCTTGACGCCGTGACCTTCGAAGACGATGTCTTCCGGGGCCAGCTCGTCGGCGTACTCGAGCTTGTAAGCCAGGCCCGAGCAACCGGTGGTCTTCACGCCCAGGCGCACGCCGACGCCCTTGCCGCGCTTTCCGAGGTAGCGCGTGACATGGCGTGCCGCGGCTTCGGTCAGAGTCACGGCCATGAAATCACGCGGCCTTTGCAACGTCGGCAGCACCCAGCAGCCTTGCCTTGTAGTCGCTCACCGCCGCCTTGATCGCGTCTTCGGCGAGGATCGAGCAGTGAATCTTCACCGGCGGCAGCGCCAGCTCCTGGGCGATATGCGTATTCTTGATCGTCAGCGCCTCGTCGAGTGACTTGCCCTTGACCCATTCGGTCACCAGCGAGCTCGACGCGATCGCCGAGCCGCAGCCGTAGGTCTTGAACTTCGCGTCCTCGATCAGGCCGGTCTGCGGATTGACCTTGATCTGCAGCTTCATCACGTCGCCGCAGGCCGGCGCACCGACCATGCCGGTGCCCACCGTGCCGTCGCCCTTTTCGAACGAACCGACGTTGCGGGGGTGTTCATAGTGGTCAACGACCTTGTCGCTGTATGCCATTGTCGTGCTCCTGAAAACTAACTGTTCAATGCGCAGCCCACTGGATGGCGCTGATGTCCACGCCGTCCTGGTACATCTCCCATAGCGGCGAGAGCTCGCGCAACTTGGCCACGCGGTCCTTCAGCGTGGTCACCACGTAGTCGACCTCTTCCTCGGTCGTGAAGCGGCCGATCGTCATGCGCAGGCTCGAGTGCGCGAGCTCGTCGCTGCGGCCGAGCGCACGCAGCACGTAGCTCGGCTCGAGGCTGGCCGACGTGCAGGCCGAACCCGACGACACCGCGATGCCCTTGATCCCCATGATCAGCGACTCGCCTTCGACGTAGTTGAAGCTCATGTTGACGTTGTGCGGCACGCGCTTCTCAGGGTGACCGTTGAGGAAGGTCTGATCGATGTCCTTGAGCCCGTCGACCAGCCGCTTGTGCAGCATGTGGATGCGCTCGCTGTCGACGCCCATCTCCTCGCGCGCCAGCCGGAACGCCTCGCCCATGCCGACGATCTGGTGCGTCGGCAGCGTGCCCGAGCGCATGCCGCGCTCGTGGCCGCCGCCGTGCATCTGCGCCTCGATGCGCACGCGCGGCTTGCGCCGCACGTACAACGCGCCGATGCCCTTCGGGCCGTAGGTCTTGTGCGAGGCCAGGCTCATCAGGTCGACCGGCAGCGTCGCGAGGTCGATCACCACCTTGCCGGTCGCCTGCGCCGCGTCGACGTGGAAGATGATCCCCTTCTCGCGGCAGATCGCGCCGATCGCCGGGATGTCCTGGATCACGCCGATCTCGTTGTTGACGAACATGACCGAGACCAGGATCGTGTCGGGGCGGATCGCGGCCTTGAACTTGTCGAGGTCGAGCAAGCCGTCTTCCTGCACGTCGAGGTAGGTCACCTCGAAACCCTGGCGCTCCAACTCGCGCATCGTGTCGAGCACGGCCTTGTGCTCGGTCTTCACGGTGATCAGGTGCTTGCCGCGCGTCTTGTAGAACTGCGCGGCGCCCTTCAGCGCGAGGTTGTTCGACTCGGTCGCGCCGGACGTCCAGATGATCTCGCGCGGGTCGGCGCCGACCAGCGCGGCAACGTGCTCGCGCGCCTTCTCGACGGCTTCTTCCGCCTCCCAGCCCCACGCATGACTGCGTGATGCCGGGTTGCCGAAGTGCTCGCGCAACCACGGGATCATCGCGTCGACGACGCGCTGATCGACCGGCGTGGTCGCGCCGTAATCCATGTAGATCGGGAAGTGCGGGGTCATGTCCATGCGAGTCGGGGCCCGCCCGGCATTCCGGCGCCGGGCGCTGCGCGTCGTGGTTACTTGTTGAATGCGGCCGCGCCGAGCGCGAACACCGAGTTCGGCGCGGTGATCTTGATCGGCTTGACCACCGGCTGCGTCGAGATCGCGCGCTTGACCGGGTGCTCCTCGATCGAGACGCCCTTGGCGATCTGCTCGTCGACCAGCTTCTTCAGCGAAACCGAGTCGAGGAACTCGATCATCTTCGAGTTCAGGCTGGCCCACAGGTCGTGCGTCATGCAGCGGCCCGTGTCGTCGCCCATGCAGTTTTCCTTGCCGGCGCAGCCGGTCGCATCGATCGGCTCGTCGACCGCGACGATGATGTCGGCCACCGTGATCTCCTCGGCCTTGCGGCCGAGCGAATAGCCGCCGCCCGGGCCCCGGGTGCTCTCGACGAGTTCATGGCGGCGCAGCTTGCCGAACAGCTGCTCGAGGTATGACAGCGAAATCTGCTGCCGGCCGCTGATCGCCGCCAGCGCGACCGGGCCGGTATGCTCGCGCAACGCGAGATCAATCATGGCGGTGACCGCAAAACGGCCTTTGGTGGTCAGACGCATCAGAATTCTCCTAGTGCAGGGTCAGCGGGGTCGGCCGCAGGAACGCGGCCTTTGCCGTACCGACCGCCCGGGACACGGGTTAACCCGAAATCCCGAGTTCTTTGGTCGAGTATAGCCGAAGCCGACCAATTCGGTCGGGAACGAGGGAGGAAGTTCCCTCGAAATCGGCAGGGTCAATGTCGGCGCGGCACGGAACCCGCCGCGGGCCCCGAACTCGGGCCCGATGGGCTGGCGGCAATGCCCGGCGCGATGGCGGCAACATTGTCCACCCCCGGCGCCCCGAACGCCTGCTCGCGCAGCTGCGCGAGCTGGTCGCGCACCCGCGCCGCCTTCTCGAATTCGAGATTGCGCGCGTGCTCGAGCATCTGCTTCTCGAGCATCTTGATGCGCTTGGCCAGGTCCTTCTCGCTCAGCAGCTCGACCGACGCGGCATCGACCATGGCCTTCAGATCGTCCTTCGCACTTTTCTCGCCGTAGACGCCGTCGATCAGGTCGCGCACCTTCTTGACGACGCTGCGCGGCGTGATGCCCTGGGCTTCGTTGTGGGAGACCTGCTTCGCGCGGCGCCGTTCAGTCTCGTCCAGCGCACGCTGCATCGAGGCGGTGACCTTGTCGGCATACAGGATCGCCTTGCCGTTCAGGTTGCGCGCCGCCCGGCCGATGGTCTGGATCAGGCTGCGCTCGGAGCGCAGGAATCCCTCCTTGTCGGCATCGAGGATCGCCACCAGCGAAACCTCCGGAATGTCCAGCCCCTCGCGCAGCAGGTTGATGCCGACCAGCACGTCGAAGGTGCCGAGCCGCAGGTCGCGCAGGATCTCGACGCGCTCGATGTTGTCGACGTCGCTGTGCAGGTAGCGCACCTTGACGCCGTTGTCCGAGAGATAGTCGGTGAGCTGCTCGGCCATGCGCTTGGTCAGCGTCGTGATCAGCACGCGCTCGTGGATCTCGACGCGTTCGCGGATCTCCTGCAGCACGTCGTCCACCTGCGTCGCCGCGGGCCGCACCTCGACGCCCGGGTCGATCAGCCCGGTCGGCCGCACCAGCTGCTCGATCACCTGCCCGGCGGTGCGCTGCTCGTAGTCGGCCGGCGTCGCCGAGACGTAGACGACCTGCCGCATCTTGCGCTCGAACTCCTCGAACTTCAGCGGCCGGTTGTCGAGCGCGCTCGGCAGCCGGAAGCCGTATTCAACGAGCACGGTCTTGCGCGCCCGGTCGCCGTTGAACATGCCGCCGAACTGGCCGATCAGCACGTGGCTCTCGTCGAGGAACATCAGTGAGTCGCTCGGCAGGTAGTCCACGAGCGTCGGCGGCGGATCGCCCGGCTGCGCGCCCGACAGGTGGCGCGTGTAGTTCTCGATGCCCTTGCAGTGGCCGACTTCCTGCAGCATCTCGAGGTCGAAGCGCGTGCGCTGCTCGAGCCGCTGGGCCTCGACCAGCTTGCCGGTTGCCACCAGCTCGGCGAGGCGCACGCGCAGCTCGTCCTTGATCGTCGTGATCGCGTCGACGACGCGCTCGCGCGGCGTCACGTAGTGGCTCGACGGGTAGACCGTGAAGCGCGGGATCTTCTGACGGATCCGCCCGGTCAGCGGGTCGAACAGCTGCAGCGACTCGACCTCGTCGTCGAACAGCTCAATGCGGATCGCGAGCTCCGAATGCTCGGCCGGGAAGACGTCTATCGTGTCGCCGCGAACCCGGAACGTGCCGCGCGAGAAGTCGGTTTCGTTGCGCGTGTACTGCATGCGGATCAGCTGCGCGATCACGTCGCGCTGGCCGATCTTGTCGCGCACGCGCAGCGTCATCACCATCTGGTGGTAGTCGCTCGGGTTGCCGATGCCGTAGATCGCGCTGACGCTCGCGACGATGATCACGTCGCGGCGCTCGAGCAGGCTCTTGGTCGCCGACAGGCGCATCTGCTCGATGTGCTCGTTGATCGAGCTGTCCTTCTCGATGAACAGGTCGCGCTGCGGGACGTAGGCCTCGGGCTGGTAGTAGTCGTAGTAGCTGACGAAGTACTCGACCGCATTCTTCGGGAAGAACTCGCGGAACTCGCTGTACAGCTGCGCCGCGAGCGTCTTGTTCGGCGCGAACACGATGGCCGGGCGGCCCATCTGCGCGATCACGTTGGCCATCGTGAAGGTCTTGCCCGAGCCGGTCACGCCGAGCAGCGTCTGGAAGCTCAACCCGTCGCGCAGGCCCTCGACCAGCCCGGCGATCGCGGCCGGCTGGTCGCCCGCCGGCGGGTACGGCTGGAACAGCTGGAACGGCGAATCCGGGAAGCTGATGAACTCGCCCTTTGCCGGCTCGGCGGTGTCGCCGGGCGCCTCGATGACGTCGGGCACGCCGGATGAGTCGGTCGATTGAGCCATGAAAGTTAAAATCTCGAAGCCAAGCCGATGAGGTTAACGCCAAACGCCCGCCCGCTCCACTGACAAGGACTGACGATGTCTTCCCCCGCTCCCGCTTCTCTCTTCGCCGCCGTTGAAATGGCGCCTCGCGATCCGATCCTCGGCTTGAACGAGCAGTTCAATGCCGATCCGAATCCGGCGAAGGTGAACCTGGGCGTCGGCGTCTACTACGACGAGAACGGCAAGCTGCCGCTGCTGCAGTGCGTACAGGCTGCCGAGAAGATGATGGTCGAGGCGCCGAAGGCAAGAGGCTATCTGCCGATCGACGGCATCGCCGCCTACGACAAGGCGGTTCAGGGCCTCGTGTTCGGCGCCGACAGCGAAGTCGTGAAGAGCGGCCGCATCGCGACGGTGCAGGCGGTCGGCGGCACTGGCGGCCTGAAGGTCGGCGCCGACTTCCTGAAGCGGCTGAGCCCGGGCGCGACGGTGCTGATCAGCGACCCGAGTTGGGAAAACCACCGTGCGCTGTTCGAAAGCGCAGGCTTCCGGGTCGAGTCGTACCCGTATTACGACCCGGCGCTGCGTCACAGCGGCGGCATCGATTTCGGCGGCATGCTCGCCGCACTGAAGGCCGCCCCGGCCGGCAGCATCGCCGTGCTGCACGCCTGCTGCCACAACCCAACCGGCTACGACATCACGGCCGAGCAGTGGTCGCTGGTGATCGAGGCGGTCAAGGCGCGCGGCCTCGTGCCATTCCTCGACATGGCCTACCAGGGCTTTGGCGAAGGTCTTGCCGAGGACGGCGCGGCCGTGGGGCAGTTCATCGCGGCCGGCATCGACTTCTTTGTCTCGACCAGCTTTTCGAAGAGCTTCTCGCTGTACGGCGAGCGGGTCGGCGCGCTCAGCGTCGTCTGCGAGTCGAGGGACGAGGCGGACCGCGTGCTGAGCCAGCTCAAGCGCGTGATCCGCAGCAACTACTCGAACCCGCCGACGCACGGCGCGCAGGTCGTCGCGACGGTGCTGACGACACCTGCGCTGCGCGCGCTGTGGGAAGACGAGCTCGCCGGCATGCGCGTGCGCATCAAGAAGATGCGCGAGGCACTCCAAGTCAAGCTGCTGGCCGCCGGCTTGAAGCAGGACATGAGCTTCATCACGCGCCAGAGAGGCATGTTCAGCTACTCCGGGCTGAGCAAGGAGCAGATGCAGCGGCTGCGCAGCGAATTCGGCATCTACGGCGTCGATTCGGGTCGGATCTGCGTGGCGGCGCTGAACGAGAAGAACCTCGACGCGGTCGTCGCTGCGATCGCGAAGGTCTGCGCCTGACCAGCCTGACGCTTCTGCGAAACATTCTGCGGAACTACTGCACGGACGAGACCTTGCAGTGCGGGAAATCACCCTGAGCCGACACGACGCAGGATGGTGGACGCAATCCTAGAATGCTGCGTTGCATCATTCATCGCACCAAAGGTTCCCGATGCTGTATCAGCTCTATGAGTCCCAGCGTGCACTGCTGAGCCCGTTTGCCGAGTTCGCGAGCGCCACATCCAAGCTGTACAACCATCCGCTCTCGCCGTTCGCACACACGCCGGGGGCGCAGCGCGTTTCCGCCGGGCTCGACCTGATGCACCGGCTCTCGAAGGAATACGAGAAGCCCCAGTTCGACATCACATCGGTCAAGGTCGACGGCATCGACGTCGCGGTGCAGGAGCAAGTCGCGCTGACGAAGCCGTTCTGCCGGCTGCTGCGCTTCAAGCGCTTCACCGACGACGCGCCGTTGCTGGGCCTCATGAAGGACCAGCCGACCGTGCTGGTCGTGGCGCCGCTGTCGGGCCACCATGCGACGCTGCTGCGCGACACCGTGCGCGAGCTGCTGAAGGACCACAAGGTCTTCATCACCGACTGGACCGACGCGCGCATGGTGCCCGTCAGCGAGGGGCCGTTCCACCTCGACGACTACGTGACCTACGTGCAGGAGTTCATCCGCCACATCGGCCCGGAGGTGAACGTGATCTCGGTGTGCCAGCCCACCGTGCCGGTGCTGGCCGCGGTTTCGCTGATGGCCAGCCACGGCGAGCCCGCGCCGCGCACGCTGACGATGATGGGCGGCCCGATCGACGCCCGCCGCAGCCCGACCGCCGTCAACAACCTGGCGATGACCAAGAGCTACGAATGGTTCGAGAACAACGTGATCTACCGCGTTCCGACCAACTACCCGGGCGGGGGCCGGGCGGTCTATCCGGGTTTCCTGCAGCACACCGGCTTCGTCGCGATGAACCCGGACCGGCACCTGAAGTCGCACTACGACTATTTCCTCGACCTGGTTCGCGGCGATGACGACAGCGCCGAGTTCCACCGCGGCTTCTACGACGAGTACAACGCGGTGCTCGACATGCCGGCCGAGTACTACCTCGACACGATCAAG
>Ga0070706_100000821_pt1 | contig 34271 bp, 29 predicted proteins | sample KBSK5501metaG_FD_65476 | JGI IMG/M metagenome (GOLD analysis project Ga0070706, IMG submission 65476) | Corn, switchgrass and miscanthus rhizosphere microbial communities from Kellogg Biological Station, Michigan, USA - KBS K5-50-1 metaG | ecosystem: Host-associated > Plants > Roots >... | reverse complement strand
GCTGGCGTCGGCGGCTGATCCGGCGCCTCTGGCCGGGGCGGCGCGGACGGGCGGGCAGGCCTCGGGGATGCCCGGCGTCGGGGCTACCAGGCGTCGGGCTACCAGGCGTCGGGGCTACCAGGCGTCGGGGCTGATGGACTCGTCCGGCCAGCCGCCGGGGGCGGACAGCAGGCGCAGGTCGGACTCGACCATCATGGTGACCAGCTCGTCGAACTTGGTCGCGGGCTCCCAGCCGAGCCGCCGCCGGGCCTTGGTCGCGTCGGCGCACAGCTGATCGACCTCGGCGGGCCGGATGAACGCGGCGTCGCACACCACGTGGTCCTGCCAGTTCAGGCCGGCCGCGGTGAACGCGCGCTGGACCAGCTCCTCGACCGTGTGCGTCACGCCGGTGCCCACGACGTAGTCCTCCGGCTCGTCCCGGGCGAGCATCAGCTCCATCGCGCGCACGTAGTCGCCCGCGAACCCCCAGTCGCGGCTGGCGGACAGGTTGCCGAGCCGCAGCTGGCGCTCCACGCCCAGCTTGATCCGGGCCGCGCCCAGCGTCACCTTGCGGCTGACGAACTCGGCGCCGCGGCGCGGCGACTCGTGGTTGAACAGGATCCCGGACACCGCGTACATGCCGTAGGACTCGCGGTAGTTCTGGGTGAGAAAGTGCCCATAGGCCTTGGCCACGCCGTACGGGCTGCGCGGGTGGAACGGCGTGCTCTCGGTCTGCGGCGACTCGCGCACCTGCCCGAACATCTCCGACGAGGACGCCTGGTAGAACCTGATCTGCCCGCGCCCCGGCGAGCGGGACGCGCTGATCCCGCTGCACACCCGGATCGCCTCGAGCACCCGCAGCACGCCGAGCCCGGTGACCTCGCCGGTGAGCTCAGCCTGCTGCCAGGACATCGGCACGTAGGAGATCGCGGCCAGGTTGTACACCTCGTCCGGCTGCGCCCGCTCGACCGCGGAGATCAGACTGCCCTGGTCGAGCAAGTCGCCGCGCACCAGCCGGACGTCGGCCAGCAGCTCCCGGATCCGCGGCACCCGCGGGTTGGCCTGCCCGCGCACCAGCCCCCAGACCTCGTGCCCCTGGGCGAGCAGGTGCTCAGCGAGGTACGAGCCGTCCTGCCCGGTGATGCCGGTGATGAGCACGCGCCTGGTCAGCGGAACCTCCGCACGCTCGGCAGATTCGGGTGATGTCGCGGTAGCCTACCCAGTCGGCCCGGACCGGCGGCCGGCGCCGCCGCCAACGGGTCCGCGATCCTGCCGGTAGCCGCCCCTTACTGGGTGGTAATGTTCGCTGCCTGGGAGGTCACGCAGGCAGGCCTCGACCAGCTCGGCCACCGGCTCCGCATGAGGAGGGACGACCTGCGTGACCACCGTGCGAGCCCGGGCGCCACGGAGCGCAGCAGCGCCTGCCGGTGACGCGCCGCAGAGCGCCGCAGCGCCGGTCAGCGCCACCGCGCCGCCGGCGGACCGCCCGCTGCGCGTCGCGATGCTCTCCTACCGCAGCAAGCCGCACTGCGGCGGCCAGGGCATCTACCTGCGGCACCTGAGCCGCGAGCTGGCCGCGCTCGGCCACACCGTGGAGGTGTTCTCCGGCCAGCCCTACCCGGAGCTTGAGCCGGGCCCGGTCCTGCGCGAGATCCCGAGCCTGGACCTGTACCGCGACCCCGACCCGTTCCGCACGCCGCGGCTGGGCGAGTTCCGCGACTGGATCGACGTGCTGGAGTTCGGGGCGATGAAGACCGGCGCGTTCCCCGAGCCGCTCACGTTCAGCCTGCGGGCGCTGCGCGCGCTGCGGCCGCGCCGCGGCGACTTCGACGTGGTGCACGACAACCAGGTGCTCGGCTACGGCCTGCTCGGCGTCGCCCGGCTCGGGCTGCCGCTGGTGACCAGCATCCACCACCCGGTCAGCGTGGACCGGCGGATCGAGCTGGCCGCGGCCCGCGGGCTGTCCCGGCTGTCCAAGCGCCGCTGGTACGCGTTCGTCCGGATGCAGGGCCGCGTCGCCCGCCGGGTCAGCCGGCAGGGCCCGATCCTGACCGTCTCCGAGTCCTCCCGCCGCGACATCTGCCGCGACTTCGGTGCCGGCCCGGACAGCGTGCGCGTGATACCGCTCGGCGTGGACACCCGGCTGTTCCACCCGCGGCCCGCGCCGCGGGCCCCCGGCCTGATCGTGGCGGTGGCTAGCGCGGACTCGCCGATGAAGGGCGTGACCACGCTGCTGCGCGCGTTCCGGCTGCTGCTGGACGGCCTGCCGCCGGGCGGACGGGCGGACGACGGCCGGGACGAGCCGCCCGCCCGGCTCGTCGTGGTGAGCAAGCCCACCCCCGGCGGCCCGACCGACAAGCTGACCGGCGAGCTGGGGCTGGCCGGGCACGTCCGGTTCGTGCACGGGATGGGCAACGAGGAGCTGGCCGCGCTGCTGGCCAGCGCGCAGATCGCGGTGGTCCCGTCGCTGTACGAGGGGTTCTCGCTGCCGGCCGTCGAGCACATGGCCTCGGGCACGCCGCTGGTGGCGTCCCGCACCGGCGCGCTGCCCGAAGTGACCGGCGACGCCGCCGTCCTCGTCGAGCCCGGCAACGCCGACGAGCTCGCTGCTGCACTGCGCCGCCTGCTCGATCACCCGCAGCAGCGGGAGCGGTTGGGCGACGCCGCCCTGCGCCGGGTCGCCGAGCGGTTCGCCTGGCCCGCGGTCGCCCGCGCCACGGTGGCGCAGTACCGCGCGGCGATCGGGACGGCGAGGGGAGCCGGGCCCTGCTGACCGTCGACTTCGGCCGCCTCGGCGTGACCGCGGGCACCCGCGTGCTCGACCTCGGCTGCGGCGCGGGCCGGCACGCGTTCGAGGCGCTGCGGCGCGGCGCGCACGTGACCGCGCTGGACTCCGACGCGGATGAGCTGGCCCAGGTGAGCGCCATGTTCGCGGCCATGCACGAGGCCGGCGAGGTGCCTTCGGGAGCGACGGGAGTCGCGGTGCGCGGCGACGCCACGGCGATGCCGTTCGGGAAAAATGTTTTTGATCTTGTCATCGCCGCCGAGGTGCTCGAGCACATCCCGCGCGACCAGCAGGCGATGCACGAGATCGCGCGGGTGCTGGCGCCGGGCGGCGGCGCCGCGGTGACCGTGCCGGCCTGGCTGCCGGAGCGGATCTGCTGGGCGCTGTCCGACGACTACCACAACGTGCCCGGCGGGCACGTCCGCATCTACACCAGGGGCGAGCTCGAGGCCAAGCTCGCCCAGGCCGGGCTCGCCGCGGGCGCGCGCCACCACGCGCACGGCCTGCACTCCCCCTACTGGTGGCTGAAGTGCGCGGTCGGGGTGCACGACGACGGCCACCCGCTGGCCCGCGCCTACCACCGGCTGCTCGTGTGGGACATCGTGAAGCGGCCCGCCGCCACCCGGCTGGCGGAGCGGGCGCTCAACCCGCTGATCGGCAAGAGCCTCGTCGTGTACGCGAGAAAGATCGCTTCACCGAACGGCGCTGCCGGACGTCCCGCCCGCGAGAGCGCGCGTGTCGGCGCGTGACGGCCTGGCCTGCGGGCTACGGCAGGCGCGGGTCCCCGAGGTCACGGGCGTGCTGACCGCGGACCAGGTACTGGCCACCGGGCGCGCGATCGCCGCCGTGCAGCGGCCGGACGGGGCGATCGGCTGGCCGGACGGGCACGCCGACGCGTGGAACCACGTGGAGTGCGCGATGGCGCTGACCGCGTGCGGGCTCACCGGGCCCGCGCGGCGGGCCTACCGCTGGCTGGCCGCCGCCCAGCGCGCCGACGGCTCCTGGCCGAAGAAGACGGCCGGCCGGGTGATCACCGACGCCGCGGCGGAGAGCAACCAGGCCGCCTACGCGGCGGTCGGCGTGTGGCACGAGCTGCTGGTGACCGGGGACGAGGACTTCACCTCGGTGATGTGGCCGGTGGTGCGCAGGGCGATCGAGTTCGTGCTGGGGCTGCGCACGGCGCGCGGGGAGTTCCGATGGCAGCGGGACGCCTGCGGCGTTCCGGCCGCGTACGCGCTGCTGGCCGGCTGCTCGAGCATCCACCAGAGCCTGCGCTGCGCGATCGCGCTGGCCGAGCACGTGGCCGAGCCGCAGCCGGAATGGGAGCTCGCCGCCGACCAGCTCGGGCACGTGATCGCGTGCCACCCGGAGGCGTTCGCGGACAAGAGCGAGTTCTCGATGGACTGGTACTACCCGGTGCTCGGCGGCGCGGTGCGGGGGGAGGCCGCGCGCGGCCGGCTGGCGGGGCGGTGGGACGAGTTCGTCGAGCCTGGCGTCGGGGTGCGCTGCGTCAGCGACCAGCCGTGGGTCACCGGGGCGGAGACGTGCGAGCTCGTGCTCGCGCTGGACGCGATCGGCGACCGGGACGCCGCGGTCGAGCTGTACGCGGCCGTCCAGCACCTGCGCGACGGCGACGGCGCGTACTGGACCGGCTGGCAGTTCGCCAACCGCGACCACTTCCCCGCCGAGCGGAGCAGCTGGACCGCGGCGGCGATGATCCTCGCCGCGGACGCGCTGTGCGGCGCGACCGGCGGGTCGGGCCTGTTCCGGGACGCGGGCGCGCGCCCCGGCCCGGCGGCCGCCGCGGACCCGGACACCTGCGGCTGCGCGGCCGCGGCCCGGCCTGCGGCCCGGCCCGCGCCGGCCGACGGGGGCTGACCGCGTTCGCGGCCGGTGCCGCCGCCCCCTGGGCTGCGCGTGGGCCGCTAGCCGATGCCGTCGCCGGAGCGCTCGAGGACCCGGAGCGAGCCCTCGCGCCGGACCTCGGTGAACGCGCCGGACGCCAGGGCTCGCAGGTAGATCCGGTACGGCGCCTGGCCGCCGTCGGCGGGGTCAGGGAACACGTCGTGGATGGCCAGCGCGCCGCCGCGGGCCAGGTGCGGCGCCCAGCCCTGGTAGTCGGCCACCGCCGCCGCGTCGGTGTGCCCGCCGTCGATGAACACCATGCCGAGCCTGGTGCCCCACAGCCTGGCGACGTCGACGGACCGGCCGACGACCGCGATCACGCTGTCCTCCAGCCCGGCCGCCGCCAGCGTGGACCGGAAGTGCGGCAGCGTGTCCAGTCGCCCGCTGCGCGGGTCGACCAGCTCGGCGTCGTGGTACTCCCAGCCCGGCTGGTTCTCCTCCGAGCCGCGGTGGTGATCCACCGTGATCACGAACTGCCCGGCGGCGCGGGCGGCGGCCGCCAGGTAGATGGTGGACTTGCCGCAGTAGGTGCCGATCTCCAGGATCGGCCCGACGCGCGCGTAGCGGGCCGCGGTCTCGTGCAGCGCCAGGCCCTCCGGCGCCGGCATGAAGCCCCTGGCGGCCTCCGCCGCCTTCCTCAGCTCCGCGTCCACGCGGCCCGCGCCTCCCGGATGCCGTCGGGACGCGGGTTAGCCGGCCGCGTCGAGCTTGGCCACGCTGGTGTCCTCGGTGGTCCACGACGCCGACAGGTCGCCCTGCTTGGCCAGTACCTCGCCGCGCTTGGTGAGCACCGCGAGCAGCGGTCCCTGCGCGCCGTCGGTCGCGGCGGCCAGCGACGAGACCGCGGCGTACTCGGCGACCCACCGGCCCGACAGGGTGCCCTGCCGCGCGACCACCTCGCCGCCCTTGGTCAGCACCGCGAGCAGCGCGCCGTGCGTGCCGTCGCTCGCCACCGCCAGCCGCGCCACCCCGGCGAACTCGCTGGCCCACCCCCCGGCGAGGCTGCCCTGCTTGGCCAGCACCTGGCCACTCTTGGTCAGCACCGCCAGCAACGGCCCGTGCCTGGCGTCGCTGGCCACCGCGACCTGCGCCACCCCGGAGTACTCGCTGGTCCACCCCCCGGCGAGGCTGTCCTGCTTGGCCAGCATCTTCCCGCCCTTGGTCAGCACCGCCAGCAACGGCCCGTGCCTGGCGTCGCTGGCCACCGCGACCTGCGCCACCCCGGAGTACTCGCTGGTCCACGGGCCGGTCAGCTGGCCCTGCTTGACCAGCACCTGGCCGCTTTTGGTCAGCACCGCCAGCAGCGGTCCGTGCGTGGCGTCGGTGGCCACCGCGACCTGCGCCGCGCCTGAGTATTCGCTGGTCCACGGGCCGGTCAGGCTGCCCCGCTTGACCAGGACCTTCCCGCCCTTGGTCAGCACCGCCAGCAGCGGCCCATGTCTGCTGTCGCTGGCCACCGCGACCTGCGCCACGCCCGCGTACTCGCTCGTCCAGGGCCCCGCCAGCCGGCCTTGCTTGACCTGCACCTTCCCGTCGCCGCCCAGCACCGCGATCACCGCGGGCGCCGGCCGCGGGGCCGCCGGGCGGGCGTGACTGCTGGCGACCTCGCGGCTCTCCATGGAGGTGTCCGTGCCGCTGGTGAGGAGGTAGATCGCGACTGCGGACGCGCCCAGAGCCGCCGCGACGCCCACGATCGCCGCGCGCACGCGTACGTTCATCGTCGCCCCCTTCCGGCGCGACCGCGGAGCCCGCGGCCCCAAGGCGAAGCATGGATGCTGCTATAGCACGCTTAACTCTTCATGATCATGGAAACGGTGGAGAAACCCCGGCGTCCGCGGGTCCGAGGCCGTGCCGGGCGAGACACGAGCTAGCCAGCAGCGGCGATCTGGGAGACGCTGCTGAGCTGGTTGGTCCACGGCCCGTTCAGGCTGCCCTCCTTGGCGAGCGCCTGGCTCCCGTTTGTGCTGGTAGTGAGCACGGCGATCAGCGGGCCGTTCGTGTCGTCGCTGCCCACCGACACCGCGGCGGCCCCCGTATACTCGCTCGTCCAGCCGCTGGTCAGGCTGCCCTCCTTGGCCAGCACCTGGCTGCCCTTGGTGCTGGTGGTGAGCACCGCGATCAGCGGGCCGTTGGTGCCGTCGGTGGCCACCGCGAGCTTGGACACGCCGGTGTACTCGTTGGTCCACGGGGCTATCAGGCTGCCCTGCTTGGCCAGCACCTTGCCGCTCGTCAGCACCGCGATCAGCGGGCCGTGCGGGCCGTCGCTGGCCACCGCGAACTTCGACACCCCGCTGGAATACACGGTGGTCCACGGCCCGTTCAGGCTCGTCTGCTTGACCAGGAGCGCCCCGGCCGTGGTGAGCACCGCGATCAGCGGGCCGTTCGTGACGTCGCTGGCCACCGCGATCTGCGAGGCGCCGGTGTACTCAGTCGTCCACGGCGCGTCCAGGCTGCCCTCCTTGACCATCACCACGCCGGCCGTGGTCAGCACCGCGATCAGGGCGCCGTTCGTGCCGTCGCTGGCCACCGCGATCTGCGACGCCCCGCTGGCGAGCTCGTTGGTCCAGCCGGCGTTCAGGTTGCCCTGCTTGGCCAGCACCTGACCGGAAGTTTTGAGCCGCACCGCCACCAGCGCGCCGTTCGTGCCGTCGCTGGCCACGGCCAGCTGCGCCACCCCGGTGTGCTCGTTGGTCCACGGCGCGATCAGGCTGCCTTCCTTGACCAGCGCCTTCCCCGAGGTCACGACCCCGATCACCGGCGGGGCGGGCGCCTGGGCGGCGAGGGTGTGGCGCGCGCCGGCGACCGTGTGCTCACGCGCCCAGGCGGCGCCGCCGCTCGCGGCGAACGCACAGCCTAGGGACACCGCTATTGCTGCCCCCGTGCCCCTGATCAGCTTGCCAGCAGTTCGCATCGTTCCCCCTTGCGGGATACCGCGGCCCGGACCGAGGAGCCTCTCACCAGATAGACGCGCAGCCGGGACGGGCGGATGACGCGGACCGGAAAGCTATGCCGTTCCGCTGCGGAGCCTGGCCAGCCGGGAAAGCGCCTCCTCGAGGACCTCGGTGCGCTTGCAGAACGCGAACCGGACGTGGCTGCGGCCGGCCTCCTTGTCGTCGTACAGCACCGAGGTCGGCACGGCGACCACCCCGGCGCGGTGCGGCAACTGCCGGCAGAACGCCAGCCCGTCGGTCTCGCCGAGCGGGCGGATGTCGGTGGTGACGAAGTACGTCCCGGCGGGCCGGTACACCTCGAAGCCGGCCGCGGACAGCCCCGCCGACAGCAGGTCGCGCTTGCGGCGGAGATCGTCGCGCAGCCCGTGGAAGTAGGTGTCCGGCAGCCGCAGCGCCTCGGCCATCGCGTACTGGAACGGGCCGCCGCTGACGAACGTGAGGAACTGCTTGGCGGTCCGCACCGCCGCCACCAGGTCGGCGCTGGCCGTCACCCAGCCGATCTTCCAGCCGGTGAAGGAGAACGTCTTGCCCGCCGAGCTGATCGTCACCGTGCGTCCGGCCATCCCGGGCAGCGAGGCGACCGGCACGTGCTCGCCGTCGAACACCAGGTGCTCGTACACCTCGTCGGTGACCACGAGCAGGTCCCGCGCGCAGGCCAGCTCCGCGATCGCGGTCAGCTCGGCGCGGGTGAGCACGGTCCCGGTGGGGTTGTGCGGGGTATTGAGCAGGATCATCCTGGTGCGCGGCGTGACCGCGGCGCGCAGCGCGGCCAGGTCAGGGCGGAAGTCCGGCGCACGCAGCGTGACCGGGACCCGCACGCCGCCCGCCATCGCGATGCACGCGGCGTAGGAGTCGTAGTACGGCTCCAGCGCGATGACCTCGTCGCCGGGCTCGACGAGCGCGAGCAGCGCGGCCGCGACCGCCTCGGTCGCGCCGGCCGTCACCAGCACCTCGCGGCCCGGGTCGTAGTCGAGGCCGTACCAGCGCTTGGCGTGCCAGGAGATCGCGTGCCGCAGCTCGGGTATCCCGGGGCCGGGCGGGTACTGGTTGCCCCGGCCGGCCAGGATCGCGTCGGCGGCGAGCTGGGCGACCTCGCGCGGCCCGTCGGTGTCGGGGAAGCCCTGACCGAGGTTGACGGCGCCGGTCTCGGTCGCCAGCGCCGACATCTCGGCGAAGATCGTGGTACCCAGCCCGGCGAGCCTGCGGTTGAGCAAGGGTCGGTTCACCCAGCAATGACATCATGTGGGCACCGGAGGGCGGGCGGCCGGCGTCGCCTGGGCGCCGCGGTGCGGGCCGCTGGCGTCGCCTGGCACCGATCCGCGCCGCCGCAGATCGGCCAGACACGCCCTAAACTTCGGACATGCGAGTCGCCGTCTGCCAGATCCCGGTCAGCGCCGATCCCGCGGTCAACCTTGACCGGGTGCGGCACGCCCTCGACGACGCGGCCGGGCAGGGTGCCGACCTGGCGGTGTTCCCGGAGGGAACGCAGGCGCGGTTCGGCAGCGACCTGCGAGCGGTCGCGGAGCCGCCGGACGGCGCGTTCGGATCGGGGATCAGGGAGGCGGCCGGCAAGCTCGGGATCGCGGTGGTCGCCGGCCTCTTCGAGCCGGCCCCGGACGGGCGCGTGCACAACACGACGGTCGCCTTCGACGGCACCGGCCGGCTGGTCGCCTCGTACCGGAAGATCCACGTATTCGACTCGTTCGGGCAGCGCGAGTCCGACCTGGTCGCGGCCGGCGGCGAGCCCGTGGTCGCCGACCTCGCCGGGTTGCGGGTCGGCTTCCTCACCTGCTATGACGTGCGGTTCCCCGAGCACGCGCGGGCCCTGGCCGCGGCGGGCGCCGAGCTGATCGTGCTGCCGTCGGCCTGGGCGGCGGGCCTGTTCAAGGAGGAGCACTGGGTCACCCTAGTGCGCGCCCGGGCGATCGAGAACACGGTGTGGGTGGCGGCGGCCGGCCAGGTGCCCGACCCCGGCGAGCGGCCGTCCCGCGCCCCCACCGGCATCGGCCGCAGCATGGTCGTCGACCCGATGGGGGTGACCAGGCTCGACCTGGGCCCCTACGCGGGCGTGGGAGTGGCGGAGATCGACACCGCGCTGACCGCCCGGGTCCGGGCCGAGGTGCCGTGCCTGCAGCACCGCAGGCCGGACGTGTTCGGCGGCTGACCGGCTAGTGGCTGCCCAGCCGGCCGCTGCCTATGAGGGCACTGCCTAGCCGGCCGCGGCGGTGGCCTGCCACAGCGTCGGCTGCTCGCCCTGCGGGGTGGCGACGTAGCCGGCCCCGGTCAGCCGCGACCCCGACGCGGCAAGCGCGGTGAGCGCCTGCGAGCCCCGGCCGCTGAGCCCGGTGCCGACCGGCTCATGGGTCTTCCACGAGATGCCGTCCCGCGACGACCACACCACGACACGCAGGTTGCCCGGCTGACCGACCGTGCCGACCGCCTCGAAACCCCTGCCCGCCGCGGTCAGCGCGGTGACCGCGGGGAAGCCACCGGGCGCAGTGAGCGGCGTCTCCTGCCAGATCGTCCCGCCATCGGTGGAGTACGCGGCGAACGGCTCGGTGCCGGCGCCGGTGGTGGCGGTGCCGGTGGCCACGATCACGTTCCGCCGGGCGGCGACCTGCTGCAGCAGCGCGGTGCTCGCGCCGGCCGGGGGCCGCAGCCGGGTCAGCTGCCAGCGCCTGCCGTCCGGCGAGGTCCAGACCGCGGGCGAGTGGCTGTCCGAGCCGACCGCGACGAACCGCGTCCCGGCCGCGGCGACCGCCAGCATCTGCGGGCTGCCCGTGCCCGACAGGTCGCCGGCGGTCACGCCGGTCCCCCTGGCCCAGCCGGTCAGGCCGGCCGACCACCACGCCGCCGCGATCGTCTGCGGCGGGATGACCTGCGTGGTCACGTGGTTGTGCCCGCCGGTGCCGGCGGATTTCGTGAAGGTGCGCCCGGGGACCACCTGCCTGCCCACGATCACGTAACCGGAGCGGCCGGCCGCCGCGGCGCTGACGGCGATCCCCGGGCCCGCGAAGGCGGCCTCGCCGTCGGCCGCCTGCCAGCTGCCCGCGGTCGCCGACACGACCACGGCGGGGCGGCTGAGCGCCCCGGCGGCGACCCCGCCCACCGCGAGCCAGCCCCGGCTGCCGTGCACGACGCCGGCGAGCGCGCCGGGGCCGGGCCGGGCGAGCGCGGCGGAGCCGACCCGCCGCCACCCGCCCGATCTTCCCGCCGACCAGATGGCGGGGTACCCGTCGGCGCTGCCCACGGCGACCGTGGTGCCGCCCGCCACGGCGATGCCGCTGACCCCGAGGGACGGACCGGTCGCGCCGGCGATGGAGCCGAAGCTCACGGTTCTCGCCTGGGACCCGGCCAGCACCAGGTACGGCTGCTGACCGTCGGCGGCGCGCACGGTGGCTCCCGCCGCCACCACGGTGCCGCCGGCCGTCACCGTGACGCCCGCCAGCGACTGCGCGGAGCCGCCGAGGTTCGCGACGCTCCGCCACGTCGTGCCGTCCGTGCTCACGAACGCGACCCTGGCCCCGCCCGCGACCTTCGCGGCTATTGCAGCGCCCTGGTCGCTGCCGCCAACGGCGGTGACGTGCAGGTGGGCGTTCTTCGCCACGATGATCGTGGCCGCGCGGCTCCAGTAGGACCCGCCCTGGGAGACGTAGGCGACGGCGTCGCTCCCGCGGATCTTGCCGCCGCCGGACCGGACGACCACGAACCCGGAGCCCGTGGTCGCGACGCCGTCGATCAGGCTGGCCTCGGAGCTGCCGAAGGGAACGTGCGCGGCAGCCCAGCTCAAGCCGCCGTTGGCGCTGAACCAGATGCCTTTCGACGCCGAGGTCGTGCGGTGCTTGCCGCTGCCGTGCGTGCTGACGATCACGCCCACGACGATCACGTGGCCGCCCCGGGCGGCCACGTGAGTCAGCCCGGTCACGCGGCCGCCGGGAACGGTCAGGCGGAGCGCGCCGGCGGAGAGCCGGCGCCAGTTCAGCCCGTTCGCCGACTCCCAGGCGACCGGGCTGCTCGCCGCCGGGTCGCTGGCGGGCTCGTTCTCGCCCACGGCTACGAAGCCGCCGGCCGTTCGCGCCAGGGCCAGCACGTGGTCACTGGCCTGCAGCGGGCCGACGCCGGCGCCGGGCGCCAGCGTCCAGGTCCTCCCGTCCGGGCTGGTCCACGCCGCGCCGGTGCCCAGGGCGAGCCAGCCGCCCCGGCCGCCGGGCAGCGGCGGCCCCCCGGCCACCAGCACGGGCAGGTCGGCCGGGGACGGCGCCGCTCCGCCCGGTCCCCGGACGGTGGCCATCCGCCAGCTGCGCCCGCCGTCGGCGGACGTGAAGAACTGAGCGCGGGGGATCCACTGCCCGGCCTGCGATCCGACGGCCACGACCGTCGCGCCGGACGCGGCCACCCCGCTGACCGACTGGAAGATGCCGCGCCCCTGCTGGCCTGGGGTGGTGGTGAAGTCGGCGCCCGCGAGCCGGGCGGGCGGATAGGCCGCGGCGGCACCGGTCCGGGCGGGCGAGCCGCCGCCGAAGACGAGCAGCCCCGCGACGCCGAGCACGATGGCCACGGCCGCGGCTACGACGGCCAGCCACAGCCCGCGGCGGGCCCGCCCGGGGCCGTCCGGCGGCCCGAACGACGTGCCCGGGAGCTGGAACGGCGCGTCCCCGGGCCTGACGGGCACGCCCGCGGGCCCGACGGTTGCGCCGGGGGGCGCGGCGGTAGCGACCGACGGCCCTCCTGCGGTACCGCTACCGGCCGCAGTGCCCGCGCCGACGGCGGGGTCCGCCGGGCCGACGGCGGGGTCCGCCGGGCCGGCGACGGCGCCCGGGACGGCCCGGGCGACCGCCGCGGTCTGGCCGACGGCCTCGCCCTGGCCGGCCGCCGTCTCGGGACTGGCGGCGGTGCCCGGGACGGCCGGGGTGAGGGCGGAACCGCCCGGAGGCTGGAGCGGGCCGCGCAGCGACCTGGTCAGCGCGCGGGCGGAGATCCGGCTGCCGAGCCTGCCCGCGGCGACGCCGGCGGGCCACGCGGCCTTGCCCGCCGCGCCGCGGCGCTTGCCGGGGGATGCCGCTTGCACCCGCTCCCACTCGGCCTCGGCGGGCTCCCCGTCGGTGACCGGCCGCTGCCATTCCACGCCGGCGGCGCGCCAGGCCCGCTGGGCTTCCTGCCACACCGTGGGGCTGGCCAGGCCGCGCGGTTCGCCGCCGCCACGCCCGCCAGCGGCCTCCGTCAGCCCCTCGAGCCCCGGGCCGCCGGGGTGACCTCGCAGGGCGGGTGTGTCGGCGACCACCGGCGGCAGCGGCGGGGCTCCGGCCTCGGCTGCCGCGTTCGCGGCGGCCGACCGGCCGGCCCCGGCGCCCGCCGCCGGAGGGTAACCCCCGGCCGGCCCGGCGTCGCCGGGCGCACCGGCGTAGTGCGCTCCGGAGCCGTATCCGGAACCGTCATCCAGGTCGGCGTATCCCGGCTGGCCGTAGCTGTAGCCGGCGCCGCCGTCCGGATCGCCGTAGCCGGGCCCGTAGCCGTAGCCACCGCTGTAGCCGTAGTCGCCGGCAGGCTCGGGGCCGGACCCTGATTCGCCGCTCCCGGGATTGCCCGTCGTATTCACCACTGCCTCAGCCGGTTGCAAGCCGCGTACATTACCGGGAGAATTTCCCGCCGCCCCGATCGTACCGGTCGGGTGCCAAGGCCAGGGGCGTGTTGCGCCGACCCTCCTAAACGCCGGCGGCCGATCTATGAAGCGGCTACGCGGCGCGGAATCGCGTCTCCGACGGCAATGCGAAGGCTCTCCATCTCCTCGGCACTCACCCGCTCGAGGAAGCGGCGCATCGTGACGATCCTGTTGCCGCCGGAGCGCAGCACCTCGGCCATCAGGCGCGCGTCGTGTTCCTCCCGCGCCTCGGCCGGCCAGTACCGCCAGGCCCGGCCGTCTTTCTCCCGCCGCAGCACGCCCTTGCGGTACAGGATGTCCATCACCGTCATCACGGTCGTGTAGGCGACCGGCCGGCGATAGCTCATCCGCTCGCGCACGTCACGGACGGCAAACGGGCGGTCCGCCGCCCACATCACATGCATGATCGCGCTCTCGAGATCGCCGAACTCCCGCACCGCTACCCCACCTCCGTGCGGACATGCTTAGCACGCCCGGCCGGGCATACCTAGCTGCCATTTACGGCGAAGGACAGCAAAGGTCTACCGCAGCGATGATTCCTCCCCTGGATTTGACGGTTCTTGTCCGGTACGGGAGCGGGCCCCGTTTCCGCGCGCCCGGACGGGCTGCCGCCGAACGCGGCGCCCCGCCGGCCGGCGCCGGGTAGCCTTGACGGGGTCAGAACTCGTTATCGGAGCGGAAGTAGGCGATCTCCGCAGTGTCTCCTGAGTCGCGGCGGGGGCCCGCGCGGTTTCCCGAGTCGGATGGCGACGAGCTGGGCGCGCAGGACAGGCTGACCGCGGGCGTCACGGACTTCGGCCCGAACGAGCTTCTCGTCGACGAGCTCTACCAGCGGTACCTCGCCGATCCGGCCTCGGTGGACCGGGCGTGGTGGAACTTCTTCGCCGACTACCACCCGACGTCCGCTCTGGACCAGCACCCCGGCACGGAACAGGCTGCCGCCGCCAAGCTGGCCGCGGAGTCCGCGCCCGAGGCGCGCGCGGCGGCCGGCCCCGCGGTCGCGCCGGCCACTCCGGCACCTCCCGCCGCGCCGCCCGCGGGAGCCGCGGCGGCGCCGGCCCAGGGCGGGCAGCCCCCGGCCGCTGGCCCGCGGCCCAGCGCGGACGCGGAGCAGACCCGGCTGCGCGGCGCCGGCGCGCGAACGGTCAGCAACATGGTGGCGAGCCTCGGCGTTCCCACGGCGACGAGCGTGCGCTCGGTCCCCGCCAAGCTGCTCGTCGACAACCGGATCGTGATCAACAATCACCTCGGCCGCGGCCGGGGCGGGAAGATCTCGTTCACTCACCTCATCGGGTTCGCGGTGGTCAAGGCGCTCGGCGTGCTGCCCGAGATGAACGACTCCTTCGCCGAGGTGGACGGCAAGCCGACGCTCATCAGGCCGGCCCACGTCAACTTCGGCCTGGCGATCGACGTCCGCAAGGGCGACGGGACGCGCCAGCTGCTGGTTCCCGGCATCAAGGCCGCGGAGACCATGGACTTCCGCCAGTTCTGGAGCGCGTACGAGGACCTGATCCGCAGGGCACGGACCGGCAAGCTCGAGGTCGACGACTTCGCCGGCGTGACGATCAGCCTGACCAACCCGGGGACCATCGGGACCGAGCACTCGGTGCCGCGGCTCATGCCCGGGCAGGGATGCATCATCGGCGTCGGGGCGATGGAGTACCCGGCGGAGTTCCAGGGGGCGTCCGAGGAGACGCTGAGCCGGCTGGCGATCAGCAAGTCGGTGACGCTCACCTCGACCTACGACCACCGGATCATCCAGGGCGCGCAGTCCGGCGAGTTCCTGCGCGTGATCCACGAGCTGCTGCTCGGCGGGAGCGGCTTCTACGAGGAGATCTTCCGCTCGCTGCGCATTCCCTACGAGCCGGTCCGGTGGGTGCGCGACCTGCCCGCCGGGCACGAGGACGACGTCGCCAAGTCGGCCCGGGTGCACGAGCTGATCCACGCCTACCGGGTCCGCGGGCACCTGATGGCCGACACCGACCCGCTAGAGTACAGGCAGCGCAAGCATCCCGACCTGGACATCAACCAGCACGGCCTCACCCTGTGGGATCTCGAGCGGGAGTTCGCGACCGGCGGGTTCGGCGGCAAGCCGATCATGAAGCTGCGCGACATCCTCGGCGTGCTGCGCGACTCCTACTGCCGCACGGTCGGCATCGAGTACATGCACATCCAGGAACCCGACGAGCGCGCCTGGATCCAGTCACGCGTCGAGCGGCCGCACGACCCGCCGGACCACGACGAGCAGATCCGCATCCTGAGCAGGCTCAACGTCGCAGAGGCGTTCGAGATGTTCCTGCAGACAAAGTTCGTGGGGCAGCGCAGGTTCTCGCTGGAGGGCGCCGAGTCGCTCATCCCGCTGCTGGACGCCGTGCTGACCGAGGCCGCGCTGCAGAGCATGGACGAGGCCGTGATCGGCATGGCCCACCGCGGCAGGCTGAACGTGCTGGCCAACATCGTCGGCAAGTCGTACGCGCAGATCTTCGGCGAGTTCGAGGGCAACCTGGACCCGCGCAGCGCGCACGGCTCCGGTGACGTGAAGTATCACCTCGGCGCGGAGGGCACGTTCACCGCCGCCGGGGGGTACTCGATCCCCACGTCCCTGGTCGCCAACCCGAGCCACCTGGAAGCGGTCGACCCGGTGCTCGAGGGCGTGGTCCGGGCCAAGCAGGACGTCCTCGACGTGGGCGAGGAAGGGTTCACCGTCTTGCCCATCCTCATCCACGGCGACGCCGCGTTCGCCGGCCAGGGCGTGGTGGCCGAGACGCTCAACTTGTCCCAGCTGCGCGGCTACCGGACCGGCGGCACCGTGCACATCGTGGTCAACAACCAGGTCGGCTTCACCACGGCACCGGAGTCCTCGCGGTCGAGCGTGTACGCGACCGACGTGGCGCGGATGATCCAGGCGCCGATCTTCCACGTGAACGGCGACGACCCGGAGGCCGTCGTGCGGGTGGGCCGGGCCGCGTTCGCCTACCGGCGGAAGTTCAGGAAGGACGTGGTCATCGACCTGGTCTGCTACCGGCGCCGGGGGCACAACGAGGCGGACAACCCGTCGTTCACCCAGCCGCTGATGTACGACCTCATCGACGCCAAGCGGTCGGTCCGCAAGCTCTACACCGAGGCGCTGGTCGGCCGCGGCGACATCACGCTGGAAGAAGCCGAGAACGCGCTGCGCGACTACCAGCAGCAGCTCGAGCGCGTGTTCACCGAGACGCGCGAGGCGGACAGCCGCCCGGCGGAGCCCGGCGCGGTGGTCAAGCCGGAGCCGGTGGCGGAGGAGCCGGTCGACCACGCCGCGGTGCCGACGGCGATCACCGACGAGGCCATCAAGCAGGTCATCGACACCCAGCTCAACCTGCCGGAGGGGTTCACCCTGCACCCGCGGCTGCAGCCGCTGCTGCAGCGCCGCGCCGCCATGATCGGCGAGAACGCGATCGACTGGGCGACCGGCGAGCTGCTCGCGCTCGGCTCGCTGGTGATGGACCACCACGGCGTTCGCCTGGTCGGCCAGGACACCCGCCGGGGCACGTTCGGCCAGCGGCACGCGGTGCTGGTGGACCGGCTCACCGGGGAGGACCACATCCCGCTGCGCACGTTCAACTCGGGCACGTCGAAGTTCTACGTGTACGACTCGCTGCTGTCGGAGTTCGCCGCCGTCGGCTTCGAGTACGGCTACTCGGTCGTCCGGCCGGAGATGCTCGTCTGCTGGGAGGCTCAGTTCGGCGACTTCATCAACGGTGCGCAGTCGATCGTGGACGAGTTCATCAGCTCGGGCGAGCAGAAGTGGGGGCAGCGCTCCAGCCTGGTGCTGCTGCTGCCGCACGGGTACGAGGGCCAGGGGCCCGACCACTCTTCCGCACGGATCGAGCGTTTCCTCGGCCTGTGCGCGCAGAACAACATGACCGTGACCGTGCCGACCACGCCGGCCAACTACTTCCACCTGCTGCGCTGGCAGGCGCTGTCCGGGCGGCGCAAGCCGCTGATCGTGTTCACGCCCAAGTCCATGCTCCGGCTGAAGACCGCGACGTCGCAGGTGGCCGACTTCACCAGCGGGTCGTTCCTGCCGGTGATCGGGGACCGCGAGGTGGCCGGCGACGCCGCGCGCGGCGTGCGCCGGGTGCTGCTCTGCAGCGGCAAGGTGTACTACGACCTGGCCGCGCGGCGGCACGTGCTGACTGCCGACGGCGGCGCCGGCACGGCGATCGTCCGGGTCGAGCGGCTCTACCCGCTGCCGGTCCCCGAGCTGCAGGCCGAGCTCGCCAGGTACCCGGCCGCCGAGGAGATCGTCTGGGTGCAGGAGGAGCCGGCCAACATGGGGGCATGGCCGTGGATGGCGCTGAAGCTCCCCGAGGTCCTCGGCCGGCCCGTCGGGAGGGTCTCGCTGCCGCCGAGCTCCGCGCCGGCGGGCGGCTCGGCCACCCTGCACGCCAGCGAGCACCGGGCGCTGATCGAGACGGCGCTGCCGCCCGCCGCGCAGCCGGCGCCCCAGCCCGCTCCGCAGGCCGCGACCGGGGCCGCGTAACCTGGAGGCGGGCCGGGATCGCCGTGTTCCCGCAGGCCCGCAGCCTGTGGACGGCACGCGGACGATGGGCACGGAAGGCCGATGTATTTCACCGATCGCGGCATTGAGAAACTCGAGGAGCAGCGCGGCGACGACCAGGTGAGCCTCGCCTGGGTGGCGCGGCGGCTCAGGGAGTTCGTGGATCTCAACCCGGAGTCCGAGGCCGCCGTCGACCGCCTCGCCAGCTGGCTGGCGGCGGTCAGTGACGACGAGGACTAGGAGAGCGGCAAGATCGCGGGCTGGCTTGACTTTCAACAAACGAGATATATCGTAAGTGGTGCGGGGCTCCGGCCGGCGGCCGGCTGCCCCTCGCCGCACGTACCGGAAGGAGTCGCGTGATGCCACGCTGGACCATCGACTCCCCCGCCACCCTGGACTTCGACGGCGTCGTCGCGCTCCGGGTCAGGATCGTCGCCGGCTCGGTCGCCGTGCTCGCCACAACGGACCGGCCGCGGCTGGAGGTGATCGAGGTCGCGGGCCAGCCGCTGCTCGTGACGCACGAGGCCGGGATCCTGACCGTGGGGTACGAGGACCTGACCCGGGAGGGCCTGCTCGGCTGGCTGCGGCCGCAGCGGCACTCGGCGAACGTCACGGTCATGGTGCAGAAGGACTGCCCGGCCCAGATCGGCGTCGTTAACGCGACCGCGATACTGGCCGGGGTGTCGGCGCGGACGTCGGTCAAGAGCGTGTCCGGGGACGTGACGCTGGACGGCGTGACCGGCGCCGTCGACGCCAACACCGTCGCGGGCAGCCTCGAGGCCCAGGGGCTGGGCGGGAACCTCGTATTCCGCACCGTCTCCGGCGACCTGACCGTGGCCGACGGGCAGGTCGGCCGCCTGGACGCCAGGACCGTCAGCGGCCGGGTGACGGCGGACGTCGACATCGCGGCGGCCGGCGAGATGCGGGTGAGCACGCTGTCCGGTGAGGTCGCGATCCGGCTCCCCGCCGAGGCCAGCGCCGAGGTGAGCCTGCGCTCGGCGGCCGGCCAGGTGCACACCGACTTCGACACGCTGAACGACGGCCGCGGCCCCGGGTCGAGGAACGTCACCGGCACGCTGGGCGACGGGTCGGGCAGGCTGTCGGTCAGCAGCGTGTCGGGGGATGTCACAATTCTGCGAGGCAGCCAGCAGGCCGCGCCGCACGACGGCGACGGCGCGGCTCCGCCCGGCGAATCGGCCGCCGCGGCACCAGACGGCGGGAAGGAAGAAGGCGAGGCCCGATGAGTCCGGTGTTTCGCCACGGCAGGCTGCGGCTCTACCTGCTGAAGCTGCTGGACGACGCGCCCAAGCACGGCTACGAGGTGATCCGGCTGCTGCAGGACCGGTTCATGGGCGTGTACGCCCCGTCGCCGGGGACCATCTACCCGAGGCTGGCCCGGCTGGAGGAAGAGGGCCTGGTCACCCACGACGAGGTCGACGGGCGCAAGGTCTACAAGATCACCGACAAGGGCCGCGAGGAAATCCGCGCGCGGATGGACGACCTCGCCGAGCTCGAGCAGGAGATCTCCGATTCCGTCCGGGACATCGCCCGGGAGGTCAAGGAAGACGTCAGGGAGACCGTCCGGAGCCTTCGCGAGGAGATCGCGCGGGCGGCGCGGGACGTGCACCGCGAGGAGCGGCGGCAGGCGGCCGAGGAGATGCAGCGGGCGCACGACGAGGCGCGCCGGGCCGAGGACGCGGCGCGCGGCCGCGCGCGCGACCAGAAGGCCGGCGGGGACCCCTGGGACCAGGCGACGGAGTGGGCCCGCGAGGACGACGCCAGGCGCGAGGCGGAGCAGGCGCGCGCCGAGGCCGGGGACCAGGCGCAGCAGGTGCGCGGCGACGCCAGGGACGAGGCGCGGTCGGCCCGCGACGACGCCGGGGACGAGGCGCGGTCGGCCCGCGACGACGCCAGGGACGAGGCGCGGTCGGCCCGCGACGACGCCAGGGACCAGGCGGAGTGGGTCCGCGAGCAGGCACGCCGGGTCCGCGACGAGGCACGCCGGATGCGCGACGAGTCACGGCGGGCCGGCCACAGAGAGCACGATCCGCGTGGCGCAGGCCGCGGGCCACAGGCCGGGCGTGAGCGAGCGGGCGAGGAGGCCGGGGCACGGTTCCGCGCGGGCCGCGGTTGGTCCCGGAGGGACTGGGGTGACTGGTCCGGGCTGCGAGACTGGCCGGGCTGGCGGGACTGGCCCGGGCTCAGGGACGTGCCCGGCTGGCGAGACTGGCCGGGGAGCCATGACTGGCCCGGACCGGGCCGCGCGCCGGGCTGGCCTGACCCCGCCAAGTTCAGGGATCTCTGGCCGGATCCTGCCAAGTTCCGCGACCTGGAGCGGCTGGCCCTCCAGTTCGCGGGCGAGCTGCGGCGGGTGGCCGCGCACGCCAGCGCGATCGGCGAGGACACGTTCGGCGATCTGCGGGCCATCCTGGATGAGGCTCTCACCAAGATCAGGACCGAGGTCTTTCAGCCCGAGCGGCCGCAGGGCGAGGGCGAGCCGGCGCCAGGCGGCGACGCGGCCCCGGTGCCGGAGGACGGCACCGGGCCGTCACCGGCGGGCAGCGAGGGCCAGGACAGCAGCGCCGAAGCGCCGCGCCCGGACGCCACGCCCGGCCCGGAGTGACGAGAAGCCCGGAGCCACACGTCGACCGCCCAGCTAGCCTCCAGCTAGCCTGCCCTAGCCGCGGGTAAGTGGCGGAGCCAACGATCATGAGCGGGTGTGCCTGGAGCGGGTCCCCGGAGCGGGGCGAACGGGCTAGAGCGTGAAGACGATCTTGCCGAAGACGTCGCCGGACGCCATCGCCGCGAAGCCCTCCCGGGCCTGCGTCAGGGGCAGCGTGCGGTCGATCAGCGGGCGCACGCCGGTCTGCTCGCAGAACCGGACAAGCCGGCCGAGCTCGTCGCGTGACCCCATGGTCGCGCCGACGACCGAGAGCTGCAGGAAGAACACCCGGGCGAGGTCGGCGGACGGCGCCGGGCCGCTCGTGGCGCCGGAGACCACGATGCGGCCGCCCGGCCTGAGCGCGCGCAGCGAGTGCGGCCAGGTGGCCTGCCCGACGGTCTCCATTACCGCGTCCACCCGCTCCGGCAGCTTCGCCCCCGACGCAAACGCCTGATCGGCCCCGAGCGCGACCGCCCGGTCCCGCTTCTCCTCGCTCCGGCTGGTCGCCCACACCCGGTACCCGGCCGCCCGGCCGAGCACGATGAGGGCGGTGGCCACCCCGCCGCCCGCGCCCTGCACGAGGATGGTGGCGCCCGGCTGGAGGCCGGACGCGGAGAACAGCATGCGGTACGCGGTCAGGTACGCGGTCGGCAGGCACGCGGCTTCCTCGAAGGTGAGCGCGTCCGGCTTGGGCAGCAGGTTCTGCCGCGGCACGGCGACCCGTTCCGCGAACGTGCCGTCGTACCGCTCGGACAGCAGCGAACGCCCAGGGTCGAGCGTCTCGTCCCGGTAGCGGCTGGCGTCCCCGATGACGGCGTACACGACCACGGGGTTACCGTCCTCGTCCAGCCCGGCGGCGTCACAGCCCAGCACGATGGGCAGTCGCTCCGCCGCGACCCCCACGCCCCGCAATGTCCACACGTCGTGGTGGTTGAGCGCGGTGGCCTTGACGGCGACGGTGGTCCAGCCCGGCTCGGGGACCGGCTCCGGGCGGTCGTCGAGCACCAGCCCGGCGAGCGGGTCATCGTCGTCGAAGCGCGCCGCGGTGACTGCGAACATGGACTGCACCCTAGGCCATCTCCCGCCGAGGTCCGGCGGCGCGGACCGGTTACTGCCGGGCGACGCCCTCGGCGCGGGCCTGCGCGGCGACGGCGGCCGCGACGGCCGGCGCCACCCGGTCGTCGAAGACGCCCGGGATCACGTAGCCGGCGGCCAGGTCGTCGCCGACCAGGGCGGCGAGCGCGCCGGCCGCGGCGAGCTTCATCCCCTCGGTGATCGCGGCGGCGCGCACGTCGAGCGCGCCGCGGAACACGCCGGGGAACGCCAGCACGTTGTTGATCTGGTTGGGGAAGTCGCTGCGCCCGGTGGCCACCACCAGGGCGTGCTCCCCGGCCACGTCCGGGCGCACCTCGGGCTCGGGGTTGGACAGCGCGAACACGATCGAGCGCGGGGCCATCGCGGCGATCGCGCCCTCGGCCACCGTGCTGCCGGACAGCCCGATGAACACGTCCGCGTCGCGCAGCGCGTCCTCGGTCGAGCCGGTGTACCCCGCCTGGTTGGTGACCTCGGCGAGCGCCGCCTTGACCGGGTTCAGGCCGTCCCGGCCACGGTAGATCATCCCCTTGCTGTCGGCCACCGCGAGGTCGCCGATCCCGGCGCTGAGCAGGATCTTGGTCACCGCGACGCCGGACGCGCCCGCGCCGGCCACCACCGCGCGCAGGTCGCCGAGCCCGCGGCGCGCCAGCCGGGCCGCGTTGCGCAGCGCGGCCAGCACAACGATCGCCGTGCCGTGCTGGTCGTCGTGGAAGACCGGGATGTCGAGCATCGCGCGCAGCCGGTCCTCGACCTCGAAGCAGCGCGGCGCCGCGATGTCCTCCAGGTTGATGCCGCCGAAGCTGGGCGCCAGCGCGGCCACGGCCGCGACGAGGTCGTCCGTGCCGGCGCAGTTCAGGCACATCGGCACCGCGTCCACGCCGGCGAACCGCTTGAACAGCAGGGCCTTGCCCTCCATGACGGGCATGGCCGCGGCCGGCCCGATGTCGCCGAGGCCGAGCACCGCGGTGCCGTCGGTGACCACCGCGACCGCGTTCGCGACCCAGGTGTAGCGCGTGACGAGGTCCGGCTGCTCGGCGATCGCGTCGCACACCCGGGCCACGCCGGGCGTGTAGGCCATGGCGAGCTCGGCCTCGCCGGCCAGCGGGACGGACGGGTGCATCCCGATCTTGCCGCCGCGGTGCAGCAGGAAGACGGGATCGCCGGCGGGTTCGGGATGATCAGGAATAGGCTCTGCGGCCACGATGACCCCCAGGTGAGAGCTGAGTTTCTGCGACGCCGCTGGCTGGCCGGCCGGGCACGGGTAGCTGACGGGCAGCTGCGGTCGTCTGGCGCCGTACGGGGGTCACCCGTGCCGTCATTGTCGCACACCGCGCGCGGTGTCACCCTCGCGGGCGGGGCGCCGGGCCGGCGGGACGAGGTACCGGGCGCGAGATCTGGCGAACGGCTGACGGCGCGGGCGGGGCGGTGTATTATCGGCTCGGTTTTCGCCATTCACCCGTTCTTGTCCGCATGCCTGGACACACAGCCGCGGGCATTGCTGTTTACTGCTTACTGCGGACTCCCCAGCTGGCTAGGAAATCGAGAGAGTGGATCTGAGCGGCTACGCCGAACTTGCCGTACGCCTGGCAAACGCCGTGGGCGATGAACAAGAAGCCGGGATGGCCGAGGGCGGCGAGAATATTTCCACTCTGGAAGGACTCCGCGGCCTGCTGACCGGCCTGCGGTTTCCCGATACCCCGGTAGCCCCGGCCGACCTTGACGCGATGCGGGCGCTGGCGGCCGAGTTCAGGAAAATTTTCGCCGGATCCGCCGCGGGGGATGGCGCCGAGGCCGTTGACCGGCTGAACGCCCTGCTCATCCGCCATCCGGTCCAGCCGCAGATCCTGCGGCACGACGACCAGCCGTGGCACCTGCACCTCACCGAGGGCGGCAGCGTCACGGATAAGTACGCCGCGGGCTCGGCGATGGGCCTGGCCATGGTGGTCGCGCAGCTCGGCATCGACCGGCTCGGCACCTGCGCCGCCCCGTCCTGCCAGCGAGTTTTCATCGGCGCCAGCCCGAGCCGGTCCCGGCGTTACTGCTCGGACGCGTGCGCGTCCCGGGCCAACGTCACCGCGTTCCGGGCGCGCAGGCGGTCCAGCGCGGCCAACGTCCCGCCGACCGCCGCGGTCTAGCCGGTGCGGCGGCATTGCCGCCCGCCGCGTCTCGGGCTGCGGATAGGCGTCTCGGTCTACGGGATGGATAGGCGACCAGCAGCCCGGGGATAACGGCCGATGTCTCGCCCGATGAACGCGTATGTATCTCGATAGCGAGACAAGCCAGGTCGTGATCTGCCGGCCGCTGCCCGCGTTACGAAAAAGATGCAACACCATACTTTTCAGGCGCGCTAACGATCATTACGATGATGCCAACTCGCAGGCGAGTACCCGCATCCTGCACACACGGGCCGAAAGAAGGTTCGGATATGGCAACTGATTCGGTAACCACCGTCGCCAGACCGGCGGACGTCGGCCTCCGGCGAGAGATGGGGCTGGTCGGCGCGACCTGGGCGTCCGAGACCTCGATCATCGGCTCCGGCTGGCTGTTCGCCCCGCTCAGCGCGGCGCTGCTGGTAGGAGGCGCCTCCATCCTGGACTGGGCCATCGCCGGGGTCGTGGTCATCATCCTGGCCCTCTGCCACGCCGAGCTCGGCGCGATGTACCCGGTCTCCGGCGGAACGGCCAGGTTCCCGCACTTCGCCTTCGGCAGCGGGGCCGGCATCGGGTTCGGCTTCTTCGCCTACCTGCAGGCGGTCACGATCGCGCCGGTCGAGTGCTTCGCGTTCATGAACTACGCCTCCTACTACTGGCACGGCCTCTATGACCCCAAGACCTCGAACGTCACCGGGGCCGGCTTCGTGTTCACCATCATCCTGATGGCGGTGTTCGTCGCGGTGAACTTCCTGGCCATACGCCTGTTCTCCCGCGTCAACAGCGCGATCACGTGGTGGAAGGTCGCCATCCCGGTGCTGGCCATCATCGTGCTGCTGTTCAAGTTCCACGGCAGCAACTTCACCGCCGGGGGCTTCATTCCGGGCGGGGCCCACGGCCTGTTCGCGGCGCTCCCGCTGGCCGGCATCATCTTCGCCTACTCCGGCTTCGAGCAGGCCGACCAGCTGGCGGGCGAGATCAAGAACCCAGGCCGCAACCTGCCCCTGGCGATCATCATCTCGGTCCTGATCGGCACGCTGGTCTACACCATGCTCGAGGTCGTGATGGTCGGCGCCATGCCTGCGAACCTGCTGACCCACGGGTGGACGCACTTCAGCAACGCCGCGATCTCGGCCGGGCCGTTCGCCGGGCTCTCCGTCGTCGTCGGGCTCGGCTGGCTGGCGACCATCCTGCGGATCGACGCGTTCATCTCCCCGTCCGGCACCGGACTGATCTACACCACCGGGACCTCGCGGATCAGCTACGGCCTGTCCAGGAACAGGTACGCGCCGCAGATCCTCGGCCGGGTCAACGCCAACGGCATCCCGTGGGTCGGGCTGATCTTCGCCTTCCTCTTCGGGCTGCTCTTCCTGCTGCCGTTCCCGAGCTGGCACTCGCTGGTCAGCCTCATCACCGGGGCCAGCGTCCTGATGTACGCCGGGGCGCCGCTCTCCCTGGGCGCGTTCCGCGGCCAGGTGCCCGAGGCGAGCCGGCCGTACCGGATGCCGGGCGCGGCGGTCCTCGCCCCGCTCGCGTTCGTCGTCGCCGACCTGCTCATCTACTGGTCGGGCTTCGAGGTGATCTGGAAGCTCGGCATCGTCCTGGTGATCGGGTACGCGCTGATCGGCGTCACCATGGTGTTCGACAAGCAGCGGCCGCCGCTGGACTGGAAGTCGGCGGTCTGGCTGCCGGCCTGGCTGATCGGCCTGGGCATCCTCTCCTGGCAGGGCCAGTACAGCGGCGGCAGCGTGCTCGCGCCGGTCAACACCAACAACATCCCGTTCTGGTGGGACATCGTGGCCGTGGCCGGGTTCAGCCTGATCATCTACTACTGGGCGATGTGGACCAAGCTGTCGAAGGCGGAGATGCTCAAGCTGGTCAACGCGCAGTCCGGACCGGTGGAAAAAGTCGGGCACTGACCTGGCTCGCGGAAACGCCGGCAGCGCGAGGCCCCGCCGATCGGCGGGGCCTCGCGTCGTCACGGACGGAGCCGGCGGTAGCGGAACAGCACCCGGCCACAGATCAGTGCGGGCGGCACCGGCCCGAACGAGCGGCTGTCTGCGGCGAAGCCGTTCGGGCCCTCCGACTGAAGCCACCATCCGCCGGGCTCGCGCCGGAGCGCGCGCTTGACCAGCAGCAGCGTGGGCCGGTGCGGGTGCCGCGCGACGACCAGCTGGCCGGGGCGCACCCGCGCCGTGCGCAGCACCAGCAGCCAGTCGCCGGGCCGCAGCGTCGGCTCCATCGAGCGCTCGGCGACGGCGACGCGCAGCAGCGGCCAGCGCATGCATCCCTCCCAGGTGAGGTCGGTGTCGGGCGGGGTAGGGTCGGAACCTGTACCCAATGATCCGACACGAGAGAAGGGGAGCGATGAAGTTGCTCCTGGCCCGCCTCCTTGAACCGAAGGCGACCGTGTACGCGCACTGCGACTTGCCGTGCGGGGTCTACGACCCGGCCCAGGCCCGGATCGAGGCCGAATCCGTCAAGGCCATCATCGAGAAGTACCACGCGAACCAGGACCCGGAGTTCCGCACTCGATGCGTTGTCATCAAAGAACAGCGCTCCGAGCTGGTCAAGCACCACCTGTGGGTGCTGTGGACGGACTACTTCAAGCCGCCGCACTTCGAGAAGTACCCGCAGCTGCACGAGCTGTTCAACGAGGCGACCAAGCTCGCGGGTGCGGCGGGCACCAAGGGCAGCACGGATGTCGCCAAGGCCGACGATCTGCTCGCCCGGATCGACGAGATCGCCAAGATCTTCTGGGAGACCAAGCAGGGCTGACCCGGCTGGTCGCGTACCCTTCGGAGCAGTCTGGATCCGCCGCCTGGGGTCCGGACTGCTCCTTTGCTGTCCCGGCTCGGGGGCGCTGGCGGGCGGCCGCAGCGCGCCGCGTCTGCGCGACCCCGGTCGGGCGGTAAGTTTGCCAGCAGGACGGCAGGTAGGAGAGACGTGACAGAGAAAACCACGCCGTGGACGGCGGCCGGCGGAGCGGGCGCGGCGGGCGCGCTGCGCGCGGGGGGCGGCACGCCAGGCACCGGGACGCTGCCGCCGGAGGCGCGCTCGGCGGAGGGCGCGCGCGACCAGGTCACCGTGCGGCTGCCCGCGGAGAGCGCGTACCTGTCGGTGCTGCGCACGGCCACCGCCGGCCTCGCCGCCCGGCTCGACTTCACTCTCGACGAGATCGAGGACCTGCGGATCGCGGTGGACGAGGCCTGCGCGATGCTGCTCGCCGAGGCCGACGAGGGCAGCAGCCTGCAGTGCGAATTCACCCTGTCCCGGGACACGATGACGATCGCGGTGTCCGCGCAGTCCCGGCTGGGGCAGCCGCCGGCCAAGGACACGTTCGCGTGGACCGTGCTGTCGGCCCTGGCCGGCAGCGTCGATTCCGTGGTCGGCCCCGGTGACCAGGTCACGATCGTCTTGCGCAAGAGCCGCGGGCTGACGGGGTCAGGGTGACCGAGGAAGCCAGGATCGAGGTGCCGGGCGAGCCGGAGTTCCGGATGCCGGCCGAGATCGATGGCGACGAGGCCGAGGTTGCCGAGGTCGCCGCCGAGGTCACGGTCATCAGGTCGTCGCACGCGGTCGAGGACCGGTTGCGGGCGCGGGCGCTGTTCGAGCGGCTCGCCGAGCTGGACGACCGCGATCCGGAGAGGCTGCGGCTGCGCGGCGAGCTGGTCGAGCTGCACCTGCCGCTGGTGGAGTACCTGGCGCGGCGCTTCCGCAACCGGGGCGAGTGGCTCGACGACCTCACCCAGGTGGCCACCATCGGGCTGATCAAGTCCATCGACCGGTTCGACCTGTCCCGCGGGGTTGAGTTCTCCACCTACGCGACCCCGACGATCGTCGGGGAGATCAAGCGGCACTTCCGGGACAAGGGCTGGGCGGTCCGGGTGCCGCGGCGGCTGCAGGAGCTGAAGCTCGCGCTCACCAAGGCGATCGGCGACCTGGCCCAGCGCGAAGGGCGCGCGCCGACCGTGGCCGAGCTCGCCGCGCACCTGCAGATGAGCGACGAGGACGTGCTGGAGGGCCTCGAGTCCGCGAACGCGTACTCCACGGTGTCGCTGGACGCCCCGGACTCCGGCGACGACGACGCGCCGGCCGTGGCCGAGTCGCTGGGCATGCTGGACGACGCGCTCGAGGGCGTGGAGTACCGGGAGTCGCTCAAGCCGCTGCTCGAGCGGCTGCCCCCGCGGGAGAAGCGGATCCTGCTGCTGCGGTTCTTCGGCAACATGACGCAGTCGCAGATAGCGGCCGAGCTTGGCATCTCCCAGATGCACGTGTCCAGGCTGCTGGCGCGGACGCTGGCCCAGCTGCGTGAGGGCCTGACCGAGGATGAGTGAGCCGGCCTACCCGCGCGACGCCGGCGGGGTGCGCGGAGCGCGCGGGGTGCGCGGGGTGCGCGGGGCGTCTGGGGCTGGCGGGGTCTGCGGGGCGCGCGGCTCGCGGGCGAGCGCCTGCAGGCTCGGCGGCACCAGCAGCGCCGCGGACGCGGCCAGGGCGAGCACCACGGCGGGCGCGCCCCACTCGGCCCGGTGCCCCTGCAGCAGGATGATGCCCGCGATGAGCGTGAACAGCTGGCTGAGCAGGGCGGGCGTCCTGCTCCACGGCCGCGCCCTGGCCAGCCCGAGGGCGACCACGGCGAGAAAGGCGGCGGTCGCGAAGCCGATCACGGTCAGCGCGATGCCGCTGCTGACGTGGTAGGACTTGCCGGCCGCCGTGTCCAGGGCGGACAGCGCCGACGCGATGACCAGCCCGGCGGCCTCCGCCGCCTGCGCCCCGGCCGCGCCGAGCAGGACGACGGGACGATCCTGCATGTTCGCCTCCCTTCCGGCCTGGCTACCCTGAGCCCGTGCGCGCACTGCTGATCGTCAACCCACGGGCCACGTCCACGAACCCGCTGCGCCGCGACGTGCTCGCGCGGGCGCTGGCGTCCGAGATCGACCTGGAGGTCGTGGAAACACGTTACCGGGGCCACGCGGATGCGCTCGCGGCGGGAGCGGCCGGCGACGGCCGGGACCTGGTGATCACGCTCGGCGGGGACGGCACGGTGAACGAGGCCGTCAACGGACTCGTCCGGCCGGCCAACGGAAAGCGAGCGGCCGGTGGACTTCCGGCGCTCGCGGCCATTCCCGGCGGGAATGCGAACGTGTTCACCCGCGCGCTCGGACTTCCCGCTGACCCGATCGACGCCACCGGTCACATTCTGGCGGCCATTTCGAGCAAGAACACTTCCGAGATCGGGCTCGGCCTGGCGGGCGACCGGTATTTCACCTGCAGCGCCGGGCTCGGGCTCGACGCCGAGGTGGTGCGGGCCATTGAAGGACTGCGCGCCACCGGCCGGAAAGCATCTGATGCGCTCTACGTGTGGACGACTTTGCGGCAGTACTACGCCGCCACCGACCGGCGGCGGCCCGCGCTCACCGTGGAACGGGACGGGCACCCCCCGGTGGGGCACGTGTTCATGGGTGTGGTCTCCAACACCGCGCCCTGGACGTACGTCGGCAGCCGCCCGGTCAACCCGAGCCCGCTGGCCAGCTTCCGCGCCGGGCTAGACCTATTCGCGCTGCGCCAGCTGCGGACCGTATCCACGCTGAACGTGCTGCGCCAGATGCTGTCCGCGAGAGATATTCCGCCGAACGGACGCCATGTGCTGTCGCTGCACGATGAGCCGGAACTCACGCTGCGTTCCGATCGCCCGATAGCCTTCCAGGTAGACGGAGAGTACATGGGCGAGCATGAATGCGTAGCATTCCGCGCGGTGCCGTGCGCGCTGCGTGTCGTGGGGCTGAACGGTAACGGCCTCGGCAACGGGCGGGGTAACGGCTCTGGTAACGGGCACGTGGCGACGCTGTGACGCATCTGACACCGAATTCGGCCCGAACCTTGACCGGATCTCTTGCGCCTGCTACTCATGCTTTGACACAGTAGAAGCGATGCATCGCGAAGACAGGATGCACGTGCCGCGCGACCGGAGCATCGCGCCCCGGATGGCACCGCGGGCGGTCCAGCCTGACCGGGCCGCCGCGGGGCACTAGCACCGATCTGGTGTATCAACCCGGGAAGTTCGCATGTCCCGATATATGGATTAGCTCGTGAATTCGTTCACAAGACTGGAACGATGCGCCGGGTCGGCGACACCCGGCGATGAAGAGGAGTGGACCACATGGACTGGCGCCACCACGCCGCCTGCCAAGACGTGGATCCCGAGCTGTTCTTCCCCATCGGCAACACCGGTCCCGCGCTGCTCCAGATAGATGAGGCCAAGCAGGTGTGCCGGCGCTGCCCGGTGGTGGAACCGTGCCTGCAGTGGGCGATTGAGAGTGGCCAGGACGCCGGCGTCTGGGGCGGGATGAGCGAGGACGAGCGGCGCGCGCTGAAGCGGCGCGCCAGCAGGCTCAGGGCCCGCGCCCACGTCTGACCCTGGCGCCTGATCCTGGAGGTTGACCCTGGCTGGAGCTTGAACCCTGGCGCCTGACCCTGGCGCCGTCGCGAGGTCACGGCGAGCCGGGCGGTGAATCGGTCTCGACCGGCAGGTCGATCACGACCAGCGTGCCGCCGGCCGGCCGCCCGGTGATCTCCAGGTTCCCGCCGAGTTCCGAAGCCACGAGCGTACGCACTATCTGCAGGCCTAGGCTGGCCGACGCGGTCAGGTCGAACCCGTCCGGCAGCCCCGCGCCGTTGTCGGCGATCATGACGGTGAGCTTCCCCGGGCGCCGCCGCGCCGTCACGTCGAGCATCGCCGCCGGGTGGCCGTCCGGCGCGCCTGGGCAGCCAGGGCCGAACCCGTGCTGGAGGGCGTTCTGCAGCACCTCGGTGAGGACCAGCGCGAGTGGCGTGGCGACCGCGGCGGGCAGCAGGCCGAACGCGCCGGTGAGCTGAGGCGTGACGCCGAGCTCGGGCGCCGACACCTCCACGGCCATCGTGGCGACGCGCGCGGCGACGTCGTCGAAGTCCACGACCTCGTCCGGGGTGAGCGAGAGCGTCTCGTGCACGACCGCGATCGAGCCCACCCGGCGCACCGCCTCCTCGAGCGCCGCCCGCGCCTGCGGCTCAGAAAGCCTGCGCGCCTGAAGCCGGAGCAGCGCGGCCACCGTCTGCAGGTTGTTCTTCACCCGATGGTGGATCTCCTTGATGGTCGCGTCCTTGGACAGCAGCTCGCGTTCCCGGCGGCGCAGCTCGGTCACGTCCCGCACCAGGATCAGCGCCCCGGTGCGGGAACCGCTGACCACCAGCGGTATGGCCCGCAGCTGGACGGTCGAGCCGTTGGCCTCCACCTCGGTCTCCCGGGGGCGGCGGCCGCCGGCGACGACCATGAGCGAGTCGTCGACCGGCTCGCCGGGCGCGCACAGCCGGGCCGTGACCGGGCCGAGGTCGGATCCCACCAGGTCCGCGGAGAGGCCGAGCCGCCGGTACGCGGACAGCGCGTTCGGGCTGGCGTAGACGACCCGGCCGGCGCGGCCGAGCCGGAGCAGGCCGTCGCCGACGCGCGGCGACCTGACCAGGATGGGCTCCTCGCCGGGGAACGGGAACGTGCCCTCGGCCACCATCCTGGCCAGATCGTCCGCGCCGCGCAGGTAGGTCAGCTCCAGCCTGCTCGGGGTGCGCGCGGAGTTGAGGTTCGTGCTCCGCTCGATCACCGCGATCACCAGGTCGCCGCGAGTCACCGGGATAGTCTCCGAGCGCACCGGCACCCCGCTGGTCCAGTCCGGGTCGCCCTCGCGGCAGATCCGGCGCTGGGCCATCGCCTCGTCCAGCAGGGGCCGCTGCGCTGTCCTGATCCGGAGCCCCACCACGTCGTCCGGGACCGCCGTCGGCCCGGTGGTCGGCCGCATCTGCGCCATCGCGAGCCAGCCGCTGCCGTCCCGCAGCGGCGCCCACAGGATGAGGTCGGCGAACGACAGGTCGGCGATCAGCTGCCAGTCCGACACGAGCGCGTGCAGCCACTCCACGTCGCCGGCGGTGAGCACGGTGTCGCGCCTGGCCAGGTCGGAGAGGGAGGGCACGCCTGTCATCATGCCATCCGCCCCGGACCGGCCCGGCCGGCCGCGTCCTCAACCTCCGCCCCCCCTCCCGGCCCCTTCCAGCTCCTTCCGGGCCCCTTCCAGCTCCTCCCGCGAGGTGGGCCGTGCCAGCGTGGCCGAACGCGGCTACGCTGTGCAGGCGCGGGGGCCGGCCGCGGCAGGCAGCTTGTCCTCACCCGCGCGCGGGCCGTTAGGAGGAGCACGTGACCGCCTCAGCGGTGACCACCGGCTCAGCGGAGGAGCCGGGGCGCCCGCTGCCGAAGTACTACGCGGTGAAGCAGCGGCTGCTCGAGCTCACCGGCACGATGAGCCCCGGCTCGCCGGTCCCGCCCGAGCGCGAGCTGGCCCGGCAGTACCGGACCTCGCGGACCACGGTCAGGCAGGCGCTGTCCGAGCTGGTCATCGAGGGCCGGCTGCTGCGCATCCAGGGCAGAGGGACGTTCGTCGCCAAGCCCAAGGTCGCCCAGGTGCTCGAGCTCGCCAGCTACACCGAGGGGATGCGCGCGCACGGCCTGCACCCGCGCACGTCGTACCTGGAGATCGGCTTCGTCACCGCCGACGCCCACCTGGCCGGCCTGCTCGGCATCAGGGTCGGCGGCCGCGCGGTGCGGGTGCACCGGCTGCGGCTCGCCGACGGCGAGCCAATGTCCATCGACACCTCCCACCTGCCGGCCCGCCGGTTCCCCGGCCTGCGCAGGCAGCTGGGCCGGCATTCGTCGCTGTACGAGGCGCTGGCCGGCTCCTACGGCGTGCAGCTGGCCGAGGCCGAGGAGACGATCGAGACCGTGCTGGCCGGCCCGGAGGACGCGCGGCTCCTCGGCGTGGACGTCGGGCTGCCGCTGCTGCTGCTGTCCAGGCACGCGTTCGACACCGGCGGCCGACCGGTCGAATTTGCCCAATCCTGGTACCGCGGCGACAGGTACAAGTTCGTGACCAGGCTGCGCCCCCCGCCCCCGTCCCACACAGTGGAGGACCCGCGTGACCGATGACATCCTCGACGTCGCCCGGCGGCAGGTGCTCGCCCACGGGCGCGGCCTCGGCGAGGCGCAGGTGCTCGCGTGCCTGCGGCTGCCGGACGACCGGCTCGGCGAGCTGCTGGCGCTGGCGCACGAGGTGCGGATGCGGTGGTGCGGTCCCGAGGTCGAGGTCGAGGGCATCGTCTCGGTCAAGACCGGCGGGTGCCCGGAAGACTGCCACTTCTGCTCGCAGTCGGGGCGCTTCGACACGCCGGTGCGCGCGGTGTGGCTGAACATTGCCGAGCTCGTCGCCGCCGCCCGGGCGACCGCGGCGTCCGGCGCGACCGAATTCTGCATCGTCGCGGCGGTGCGTGGCCCGGACGAGCGCCTGATGGCGCAGCTTGCGGACGCGATCGCGGCTATCAGGGACGCCGTGGAGATCAATATCGCCTGCTCGCTCGGCATCCTCGAGCCCGCCCAGGCCGGCCGGCTGGCGGCGCTCGGCGTGCACCGCTACAACCACAACCTGGAGACCGCGCGGTCGTTCTTCGGGCACGTGGTGACCACGCACAGCTGGCAGGAGCGCCACGCGACCTGCCAGCTCGTCCGTTCGGCCGGGATGGAGCTGTGCTGCGGCGGGATCGTCGGCCTGGGCGAGAGCACCGCGCAACGGGCCGAGCTGGCGGCGCAGCTCGCCGCGCTCGGCCCGCACGAGGTGCCGCTCAACTTCCTCAACCCGCGCCCCGGCACGCCCTTGGCGGGCCGCCCGCGGGTCTCCGGCCCGGACGCGCTGCGGACGATCGGAGCGTTCCGGCTGGCGCTGCCTGGCACGGTGCTGCGCTACGCCGGCGGGCGCGAGCTGACCCTCGGCGACCTCGGCACCGAGGCGGGGATGCTCGGCGGCATCAACGCCATCATCGTCGGCAACTACCTCACCACGCTCGGCCGGGCCGCCCAGGACGACCTCGACATGCTGGCCAGGCTGCGGATGCCGGTCAAGGCCCTGTCGCAGACGCTCTGAGGCCGCCCGCGTCCGGCCCGGCGGTTCTTGGCGCCCCTCAGCGGGGCGGCCGGGGTATCAGCGGCGGGTGGGGCAGCCGCGGCGGGTGGGGCAGCCGCGGCGGAGCATGGTCCCATTCCCGCTCCAGGTCGGCCTGCTCCTCCTCCAGGTCGGCTTGCTCCTGCTCGCGATCGGCCTGCTCCTGGGCCCGGTCGGCCTGCTGCTGCTCGCGATCGGCCCGTTCCTGCGCCCGCTCGGCCTCCCGCTCGGCCAGCTGGGCTTCCCGCACAGCCATTGCGACGCGCTGGTCAGCCCTGGCCATTCCCTCCCGGTCGCCCTCGTCCCTGGCCACATTGACCTCTTCCCGGGCTTCATCGATCCGGTCGTGCGCCTCGTCGGCCCGGTCCCGGGCTTGGTCCGCCCAGTCCTGAAAGTGCTCGGCCCGCTGCTGGGCCTGGTCGGCCTGCTGCTGCGCCCGCTCGGCGCGCCGCTGCGCCTGGTCGGCCCGCCGCCGCGCCTGCTCCGCCTGCCCGCTGTCCGGGTCGGCGAACCGCCGCGCCCCGGCCTC
>Ga0070706_100000820_pt1 | contig 34294 bp, 31 predicted proteins | sample KBSK5501metaG_FD_65476 | JGI IMG/M metagenome (GOLD analysis project Ga0070706, IMG submission 65476) | Corn, switchgrass and miscanthus rhizosphere microbial communities from Kellogg Biological Station, Michigan, USA - KBS K5-50-1 metaG | ecosystem: Host-associated > Plants > Roots >... | reverse complement strand
GGGCGGGGCCGCGGCTGCGGGAGCAGGTGGAGCCGGAGCAGGTGGCGCGGCCCAACCTCCATCAGATGCACCTATCTCCCCCGCCACTCCAATGATGATCGTCTTTCGAAGGATCCCTGACACCGAGAAGCTGAACGAAAAAATGTTTCGCAGTTGGATTCAGTTGAAGTGGCAGGACAACCTCGAGACGATAGACGCCGCCGCTGCGTACAGTCAGCCTTTTCCGTATCTCTTCAGCGTCACGGGACTCGCACTGGACACTCTCAATACGATCGTGATGGAGCGAGACAAGTACAAACGATTTCGTTCGACTCAGTATCCGCATGGAATCGCTCCCGCGAAAATCGAGCAGCCGCGAGGGTTGACCGAGATTGATTACTTGTCTTACATCACTGTTCCGGTTGCGAGCGACATGGGTCAACCGGAGCAGACGAAGCTTGGAGTGTTAGACGTGGACACGAAACTGTTCGCGGCCGCGCCCGCGGATTTGAAAATCATAAGTGAGGACAACGGGGTCTGCACTGCGAGAATGAGTCCGGACGAGCTAAACCAACTCGCAAACAACCTGTATGACCAGAAGGACGCCGGGGTAGAATACCTGGAAGATATGCGAGCGGTGCTGGTGCCGGTTCTGAAGCTTTATCTAAGATGCCGGCAGGGATCCACGTAAGGACAATGAAAGTCGAGCTGACGGAAAACGCTTTGCTGGTGCTGGAGAAGCGAATACTCGCGCGCGATCAGCAAGGCCGCGTCGCCGAAACACCCGAAGACATGTTTCGCCGAGTCGCGGCGAGCGTCGCATCGGCGGACTTGCGATACGGAACGCCCGCCGATGCCGCTCGCAGTGAAGAAGAGTTCTTCCAGATCATGACCGCCCTCGAGTTCCTGCCGAATTCACCTACGCTGATGAACGCCGGAAGGAATCTCGCTCAGCTCTCGGCTTGTTTTGTGCTCCCGGTTGAAGACTCGATGGAATCGATCTTCGGGACGCTGCGCGACACCGCGCTGATTCAAAAGAGCGGCGGAGGAACCGGCTTCTCCTTCTCGCGGCTGCGTCCAAAGGAAGCTCCCATCGAATCCACGCACGGTGTTTCAAGCGGGCCTGTTTCGTTCATGCGTCTGTACAACTTCGCGACCGAAGTCACTAAACTCGGCGGCAAACGCGCGGGCGCGAACATGGCGATTCTCCGCGTCGATCACCCCGACATCGAAGAGTTCATCGCTTCGAAAACGAATCCGCTCGAGTTGAATACCTTCAATATCTCCGTTGCCGTAACCGACGAATTCATGGAGAAGGTCAAAAAAGGCGAGCCGTACGATCTTATCAATCCACGCACGCGCGAGGCCGCAGGACAGTTGGACGCGCGCGGGATACTGGATCGAATCGTCCAGTCCGCATGGCGCAACGGCGAGCCGGGAGTGATCTTTATCGATCGAATCAATCGCGACAACCCGACGCCCGAGCTTGGACAAATAGAGAGCACGAATCCATGCGGCGAACAACCTCTGCTGCCTTATGAATCGTGCGTGCTAGGCTCGATAAATCTGGCAAAGTTTCATCGCGACGGCGCGATCGACTACGATCGGCTGAAGACGGTCGTGCGTCTTGCGGTTCACTTCCTGGACAACGTGATCGATGTAAGCGAGTACCCGATCGCGGAGATTGCCGGCATAACGAGGCTCAATCGAAAGATCGGGCTCGGGGTGATGGGATGGGCCGACCTGCTGATTTTGCTCGGGATTGCTTATGACTCGGACGAAGCGATCGGGCTCGGCGAAGAGGTGATGCGGGTCATCTCCCGCGAGGCGACGGAGGCTTCGGTTGAATTAGCGCGGCAACGCGGGCCGTTTCCGAGATGGATGGACGAAAGCATCTATCACCTGGCCGGCAAGGCGGGATCGCCCGGCTGGCGAGCTCGACGAAACGCGACCGTGACGACGGTGGCGCCTACGGGCACGATCAGCCTGATCGCGAATTGTTCGAGCGGCATCGAGCCGGTCTACTCGATCGTGTACCGGCGGCTGTCGTTCGAATCCGATCGGATGACTTTTGTTCATCCGTTGTTTGAAGACTATGCGCGCAAGCACGGATTCTACAGTGATGGTTTGATCAAGCGCGTGGCCGAGACCAGAACGGTAAGAGATATCGCCGAAGTACCGGATGAAGCGAGACGCGTGTTCGTCACCACGCACGAGATAGCTCCCGAGTGGCACGTGCGAATGCAGGCCGCGTTTCAACGAAGCATCGATGCCGCGGTTTCAAAGACGATCAACTTCCCCGGCGAGGCGAGCGCCGATGACGTGAGGCGAGCTTACGTTTTGGCGCACGAGCTTGGTTGCAAAGGCATCACGGTGTACCGAGACGGTTCGCGCGAGAAACAAGTACTGAGCACCGAGATCGAGAACATGACCGAACCGTTGACTCTCGCATCCGCCGGCCAAGCCGAGATGCAGCGCCCCGAGAATCAGCTTCTGGCGAGAAACATTTGTCCCGAATGCGGCGAGACGCTGCGGCACAACGGTGGGTGTTTGTACTGCTCGTGCGGATACTCGGTGTGCGTCCAAACGTAATCCCCGGCACTCTCTGAACGGAACTACTGTCACCTAATCATCCTCGTCAGCTTGATCACAGAGTGAACCTGTAATAGTATCGCGCGGTCTGGTATGGGTTCATACACGTTGACCCATCCGGCCCAGACTTTGCGGGATCAACGCTCGACAGAGGTACTAAAGGCAATTCACTGGACTGCCTTTCCTTGCACGAGACTCGACGACTCAAGGAGTCCTTATGGCTACAAAAAAACAGCCCACGACTAAGCCAAAGCGCAAGCCAACATCAACCCCGGCCGCCCCGCCGCCTTCGGGACAAGCCGCGGATTCACGTTCGGAAACAACAACCCGCGCAAAGCCCGTCTATCGCCGGCTGCGCGGCTATGCGTTCGATCCGAGCCTGTCGATAAAGGTCGAGACGGCACTGGTGAACCAGATGACCTATAAGGTTATGTGGGAAGACAAAGCCGCCGGCAAGGAAAAAGGACTGTCGAAGGGACCCGTCGGCGAGTATCTCGAGATTGTGGATTATGATCCTGCCAGCAACTGTTTCTACGAACCTATTGATCTCAACGATCCGGACATCCTCGCTCAAGACGGGTTGCCGCCCTCGGAGGGCAATCCTCAATTTCATCAGCAGATGGTTTACGCGGTCGCGATGACCACCATTAGAAATTTCGAGAAGGCGCTTGGCCGGCGTGCGTTGTGGGCGCCTCTGGAAACGCCCGGCCTCGAGACCCCGGAACGTTTTGTTCAGCGCTTGCGGGTATACCCTCACGCATTGCGCGAAGCGAACGCGTATTACAGTCCGGAAAAGAGGGCGCTTCTGTTTGGGTATTTCCCGGCGTCTTCGGATCGGCCCGAACGTTATCTGCCGGGCGGAATCGTGTTCACTTGTTTGTCGCACGACATAATCGCGCACGAGACGACTCACGCGTTGCTTGATGGAATGCATCGGCGCTTCATCGAAGCGAGTCATCAGGACGCGCTCGCGTTCCATGAAGCATTCGCGGATATCGTCGCCCTGTTTCAACACTTCACGTTTCCTGAAGTGCTCCGCAACCAGATCGCGCGCACTCGCGGCGACCTCGCTTCTCAGAATTTGCTGGGCGAGCTTGCGCAGGAATTCGGCGAGGCAATCGGAAACTACGGCGCGCTGCGCAGCGCCCTGGGCGAAACCGATCCGGACACGGGAAAGTGGAAGCCTCACAAACCGAACCCGGAGGAATATCAAACGGTTACCGAGCCTCACGCTCGCGGCGCGATTCTGGTGGCAGCGGTGTTTGATGCGTTTCTTTCGATCTACAAGAGAAGAGTCGCCGACCTGCTGCGCATCGCGACCAGTGGAACCGGTGTGTTGCCCGAGGGCGAGTTGCATCCCGACCTCGTAAGACGCCTGGCCAACGAAGCGGCGAAATCGGCCCAGCACGTTTTGAACGCCTGCATACGCGCGCTTGATTACTGCCCTCCGGTGGACATCAGTTTTGGCGAATATCTTCGCGCGATCATCACCGCCGATGCCGATCTGGTTCCCGACGATGATCTGGGTTATCGAATCGCGTTCATCGAAGCATTCAGATGGCGCGGCATTTATCCGCGGGATGTGCGGGCGCTGTCGGTGGACAGCCTTCGCTGGCCGGCGGTGAGAAGCAGCCAGGGATTTTTCGAGCCGCTGGCTCAAAAACTCCGCGATCTGGTTGCAGAGTACCGTTATTTTCAAACGCGAAGAGACGTATACGAGGCGACGGAAAAAATCAGCGGCGATCTGCACGACTGGATCGCCACGGAAGGTCACGCGCAGCTTAAGGAGTTCAGCCAGATTGCCGGTATCACCTTCGAGTTCGAGTTCCCCGGCCTGCGCGGTAACAAGAAAGCGGGCATCCCAAGTTTTCAGATTCACTCGCTTCGCCCCGCTCGCAGGGTCGGCCCTGACGGAGACTCGCTGAATCAGTTAATCATCTCGATCATTCAAACCCGCGACGTCACCGTAGACTCGCTCATCGACGGAAGATCGAAGATGAAATTCCGCGGGGGCGCGACGCTTATCCTCAATCTCGACACGATGCAGTTGCAGTACGCGATCCCAAAGAGCATCGGCGACGTGGGAAGACTTGAGCGTTACAAAGACTACTATCGTGGGTTGACAATGGACGGTTCGCCGCGGGCCACCTATTTCAAACGCGTGGCCAGCGCTGAAGAGCCGTTCGCGCTCTTACACCGAAGCGCGGAATATGGGAGGCCCTGATCATGGCTAAAGCAAAAGAAGTTCGAATCCGAATGTACAAACAGGGGCTGGGTGACTGTTTCCTTCTGACCTTTCCGCGCACTCCCAAACCTTTTCACATGCTGATCGATTGCGGCGCGCTTGCGAGCAAACACTACGGTGACGCCGAGATGAACAAGATCGTGAGCGACATCAAGAAAACCACCGGCGGCCGGCTGGACGTTCTGGCTGCAACACACGAACACTGGGATCACACTTCTGGATTCGTACAGGCGCAGGCGGTTTTTGATGAAATAGACGTTGACAACGTATGGGTGGCCTGGACCGAAGACCCCGACAGCGAAGCCGGCAAGAAAATAAGAGCGGAATTCAAGAAGCGAGAGAAAGCGGTTCAAATGGCCGTAGCGCGGATTCCCGACGAGAAGCGAAACCGCCAGCTCGGTCTCTATAAGAAAGCGATCACCGAAATGCTGGGCTTCTACGGCGGGCTCGGGGCCACGGCGGCGGCATCCGGGGGAAAGAGCCGCGCCGAAAAAGCGTGGGATTACATACTCAACAAAAGCACCAAACAGTATTGCAATCCGAAGGGCCAGCCGCTGGAGTTCGACGGCGTCAAGGGCGTGCGAGTTTACGTCCTGGGCCCGCCGGAAAATCCCGAGTTCATTCGAAAGACACTCTCAAGCAAGGAAACCTATGATAAGAAGGGGATGTCGCTAGCGACCAGCTTCCTTGCCGCGGTCGACGACACGATGCTCGACCCCGAAACTCGCGAGAGCGCATTCCCATTCGAGAAACTTCATCGAACGACGCCAGAAAACGCGCGCGAGAATTCCTTCTTTCAAACACACTACGGCTTCGAAGAAAAAGACAAGAACGAGTGGCGCCGCATCGATCACGATTGGCTGACGGTCGCCGGTGAGCTTGCGCTGAACATTGACAGCTACACAAACAACACCTGTCTGGCATTGGCAATTGAGTTGATCGACTCAGGAAAAGTACTACTGTTTCCCGGCGACGCGCAGGTGGGCAACTGGCTTTCGTGGGAAGAACTCGAATGGAAACTCAAAGACTCTGACGGCACGACTCGCACGGTGAAGTCGGACGACTTGCTTCGGCGTACGGTGTTCTACAAAGTGGGGCATCACGGAAGTCACAACGCAACGCTGCGCGAAAAGGGACTGGAGAAAATGGAGAGCCCGAACCTGGTGGCGATGATACCCGTTCACCGATTGACCGCGCAGGACCAGGCGTGGGCGTTTCCGTATCCGGCGCTGTGGACGCGGCTGAAGGAAAAAGCTCGCGGCCGCGTATTGCTCGCGGATGCGCCCGATATCACCGAGATCGAAGACGAAGCGAAGAAGGCCCTGACTGAATCGGAGTGGAAGAGCTTTGAAAAGTCGGTCACGTTCAGCGATACATTCGTCGAGTATCGGCTTCGGTTCTAAAAACGAATGTGCCGCGGGGCACAAAATGCGAATTGCCAGCCTGTGAATCACCGCCCCAGCATAAGCGAAGGCTTACGTTAGAAAGTGCCGGCCCGTCGATACCACTCGACCGTGCGGCGAACACCTTCGTCAAAATCCACCGAAACGCGATAGCCGAAGCCCTGCTCGGCGGCTTCAATCGAAGCTTGCGAATCCCGCACATCACCCGCGCGCGCGGCTTCGTGAATCGGCTCAATGCCGCTTCCGAGAATCGCTTTCAGTCTTGCGAGCAACTCGAGTAATGTGTAGCGGCCGCCACACGCAACATTGAATGCCCGTCCCGCGATCCCTTCGGCTTCCGAAGCCAGCAGGTTCGCATTCACCACGTTTTCCACATAAGTGAAATCGCGCGACTGAAGCCCGTCGCCATAAACCACGGGCGGCTTTCCGCCGAGCAGCGCCGTTACGAACCTAGGCAGCACTGCGGCGTATTGGGATTCCGGGTCCTGACGCGGTCCGAATATATTGAAGTAACGAAGCGATACGATCTCGAAACCATGAATCTGCTTGAAGACGCTGGAATATTGCTCACCCACGAGCTTTGACAGCGCGTACGGCGAGAGCGGTTGAGGAATCATGTCTTCGCGTTTCGGGAGCACCGGAGTCTCGCCGTAGACCGACGAACTCGACGCGTATACGACTCGCTTTACGCCTGCGTCTCGCGCGGCAAGGAAGACGTTCAGCGTTCCAGTCATATTCACTTCGTGAGTCGTAAGTGGATCCACGACCGAACGTGGGACCGATCCGAGCGCCGCTTCGTGAAAGACTATATCAACACCTTTTGTCGCGCGCTTCACAACATCGGCGTCGCGAATGTCACCTTTGATAATTTCGATGTCATCGCGAAAAGAATCAAGATTTGATTCTTTTCCCGAGCTGAAATCATCGAGCACCCTTACCGCGTGCCCATCCCGCACGAGGCGCTCCGTGATGTGGCTCCCGATGAATCCAGCTCCGCCGGTCACCAGATAAGCTCGTTTTGGCATATGTTCTCTGGGTAACTTGAATCGGTCAGTCGACAGGCACAAACCGTCACTCAAGTTAAAGAATCAAAGGCGGCTGTTTTTTACTTCCTGATCAGAAAGTTCCCAATTGCCAGGCAGTCGATTCCCGAACAATAGAAACCGCGCACGGCTTCGCGAGGCGTTGACACGACAGGTTCGCCAAACAGATTGAACGATGTATTCAACAGCACAGGCACGCCGCTCGCTTCGCCAAACTTTGTCAGCAGCTTCCAAAACGAAGCATTCGTTTTGCGGCTGACGGTGTGAACACGCACCAGGCCGTCGCCGAACAGCGCAGCAGGAATCGCCTGTCCCTTCCCTTCTTTGATTCGGCTGACACCCTGTAGAAATTCGTCGAGCGCGCTTGGTTCGAAGAATTCTTCGGCCCGCTCCTCGGGAACCGACGCGCAGAACGGACGAAATTCTTCGCGATGCTTGATGAAGCTGTTCAGATTGTCCCGCATCATCTCCGAAGCCGGCGAAGCCAGAATACTGCGAGCGCCCAGACTGCGAGGTCCGAATTCCATCGCGCCGCGAAACCAACCGACGATTCTTCCCTGTCCAAGGAGCCGCGCAACCTCCGCGGTCAGCTTGTCTTCAGTCAAACAATACTCATAGACGAGCTTGCAATTATCCAGCACGCCCTTGATTTGATCGTCGCTGAATTGAGGCCCCAGGAAAGCGTGCCGCATTTCATAAGCTCGTTCGCGATTGCCGAGCACTTGATGCCACACGTACAACGCAGCGCCGATCGAACACCCGGCATTGCCCGCCGCCGGTTGCACGAACAGCCGCTTGAATCCGGACCGTCGTTCGATTGCGGAACTGGCAAGGCTGTTGAGCGCGACGCCGCCGCCAAGGCACAAATCCTCTTCGCCGGTTCGCTGGCGATGACGCGATGCGATTTCGCACAGTACGTCTTCGATGCGAGCTTGAACGCTCGCGGCAAGATTGCGATGCAAGCTGGTGATTGGCTGATCGCTCGCGCGCGCTTGGAACCCGATTCGATCAAAGAAGCGATCGCCGAGAACGGGTGTTCCAGCCAATGAAAAATATTCCAGATTTACTGACGGCAGTCCTTCGCCGTCTACTCGAAGGACATCCTCCAGCACGTTCGCGAACTCCGGCTTGCCGGTCGGCGCGAGCCACATTGTCTTGTGCCAGTCACCATCGGCGTTGAATCCGAGGGCGGCGGTCACTGCGCTGTAAACCAATCCGATCGAATTCGGGAACTGAGCTTCGGCATCGAGACGAAGCTGGTGGCCTTCGCCTGTCATCAACGCAGCCGAGGTCATATCGCCTTTGTTATCGACCGAAATCACTGCGGCGCGCTCGAAACCCGAAGCGTAGAACGCGCTCGCGCCGTGCGTGAGTTGATGAGGAACTTCGATAAACTCCGCGTCTGCATTCAAGCGAATTTCAACGAGCCTTCGGGTCCTCAATCGTTGCTTCAGGTCATTGAGGCTTTCAACGAAGTAGGGTGGAAAATCTTCGATCGATCCGTGATCGGATGAGTTGATGGCAACCCGGGAATTGAATGCGATTTCGCGATGAAAGCGCTTGTGAGGTTCGAGATAGTACGCAACACAATCGATCTTGTCGAAGCTTATCCCCGCGCGTTCGAGACAAAACTCAATCGCGCGAAACGGAAGTCCGCCCGCGTAGTTCATCCCGATGTGCCGAATGCGCGCGAGCTTCTCTTCTTCGATCGCCGCGATAACTTTGCCGTCCTGAATCAGCGCTGCCGCGGCGTCTCGCTCCTGTCCGGATATTCCAAGAATATTCATCGATGAGTTTCGCTCTGCATTGCGTCGTTGGGATGAATACCATTAACACCCGAGGAAAGCGTTTTCAAGCTGCCCGGTAACCAAATCACTCGCCACGAAGACACAAAGTCACAAAGGGGCACGACGGCGCCCTGGTGGCGGCTTGGTGCAGCCTGGTGTCTTCGTGACTTTATGGCGAGCAGCTCTGGTGCGGCCGCTCGCGAGGTTACAATTACATCGCCGCGCAGTATAATTCGCGCTGGCCCGAGCAGAGTGCACACAGGAGAGAAACGTGGCGATCGTCAACGGGATTATCGATGCGTGGATGCAGCATCCGGCGCCGGGTTTCAGCCAGCATCCGATGTTCGAGTCTCTGCGCCGATGGACTCGCGGCAAAACGATGAACTCTGACGTCACTCTTGAAACCACCATCGCGGCAATGGATCAGGCTGGCATCAGTGTAGGATTGATCTCGGCGTGGTGGGGGCCTCAAGGTCCGATGATCTCGAACGACGAAGTCGCCGGATTCGTGAGGGCTTATCCTGATCGATTCGCCGGAATTGCTTCCGTGAATCTGTATCAACCGATGGAAGGCGTTCGTGAGTTGAGACGGTGCGTTCGTGAACTCGGTTTCCGAGGCCTGAGAATTATCCCGTGGCTCTGGAACTTGCCGCCCGATGATCGACGTTATTATCCGCTCTACGCTGAATGCGTCGAGTTGGGGATTCCGTTTTGCCTTCAGGTTGGACACACCGGCCCGCTCTGTCCGTCGGAGCCCGGCCGTCCTATTCCATATCTCGATCACGTCGCGCTCGAGTTTCCGGAACTCAAAATCGTCGCGGGTCACATAGGTTATCCGTGGACCGCGGAGATGATTTCGCTGGCGATGAAATATCCAAACGTCTACATCGACACATCCGCTTACAAGAGCAATCGCTATCCTCGCGAACTGGCCGGCTATCTAAAAGGTCACGGGCGAAGGAAAGTGCTGTTCGGATCGAATTATCCAATGTTGATGCCGGCCGATTGCCTGAAAGATCTGGCCGCCCAAGAGTTGGATGATGAGGCAACGCGATTGTTTTTGCACGAGAACGCGGCGCGAGTGTTTTCTCTTAGAGAAGATTGAGAGGGCAAGGAGTTGATCCGGACATCTCTCCAATCAATCGCAACTGTTTTTGTGATCGTCGCAGCGGCGACTGTTTCGCTTGCGCAAACCGGCCCCGAGCAACAGCCTCCGAATGTGGAGGTGCTAAGTCACAAATGGTCGAAGATTTCGATACTGAGCCGCAGGGACTACGACAACGTCTTTGATCCGTCACGATCCTCGCACGAAGAAAGAGAAGCCCGAAAAGCGCAAAGCACACGTTACGCCTACGAAATAAAAGTCAGGAATACCAGTGACAAAGTTATTCGAGCGATTCGATGGGATTACGTGTTCTTTGAACCTGGGACCCGGGAGGAACTCGGACGCCGGCGGTTTTACAGTCCGGTCAGCCTTCGGCCAAAACAGGAAAAGAAGCTGGAGGGAATCACCCGGTATGCGCCAACGCCAATCGTCTCCGCGAAGGGTCTGCAAACCGAGCGAGTCGTAATCCAGTGTGTGATTCTCTCGGACGGTTCAATATGGCAAGAGCCTTCGTTCACCGGCAGTTGCAACATTGATCGCAAGTGAATCCACACAAAGGCAGCGAATGCGTCGCCAGAACACGGGGTCACAGTGCAGTACGAAGATACTTGGTGGTTCTTTGTGTCTTCGAGTCTTCGTGGCGAGCTTGCGTCAAATGGTGACCTCTTGTCTTGTTGTGGCATTAGCGCCCATCCTTATTGCATCTGGCGCCAACAGCAATGCGCCGGAGCGAGCGCATCTTACCATCCTCTCAACCACCGATTCGCACGGTAATATTTATCCCATCGATTACAACACCAACACGCCGGATGCGCGCGGGCTCGCTCGCGTCGCAACGATCGTGAAACAGGCGCGAAGTGAAACTCCAAATCTTTTGTTGCTGGATTCAGGAGACACGATTCAGGGAACGCCGCTGACTTTCCATCACGCAACAATAAATAACACGCCGCCCGATCCGATGATGACCGTGATGAGCGCGATGGGTTACGACGCGATGGCCGTGGGAAATCACGAATACGAGTTCGGCTGGGATGTGTTGAACAAAGCACGAAGTGAAGCTCGATTTCCGTGGCTCTCGGCTAACACTTATGAGAAAGGAACCGATCAAACTTACTTCGAGCCGTTCCTCATCAAGGAAGTCGGCGGCGTTCGAGTTGGGATCCTCGGCCTGACCACGCCCGCGATGCCAAGCCTCGATGACCCCGAGCGCTACTATTCAAGAATAGAAGTGCGCGAGCCGGTGAGCGAAGCCCGCAAGTGGGTTGCCCACCTTCGAAACAAGGAACACGTTGACGTCGTGGTCGTTGCGATGCACATGGGGCTCGAAGCCGACTTGCGAACCGGTGAACCATATCCCGGGCAGATGCCAAACGAAAACGCGGCAATCGCAATAGCTCGGCAAGTCCCGGGCATCGATGTGATTCTGATGGGCCACACTCATCGCGAAGTGTCTGACCTCTACATCAACGGCGTGCTGCTGGCTCAGGCGGAGAAATGGGGCCACTGCGTCGCGCGAGTTGATTTGTCACTGGAAAGAAGCGAAGGAAACGGGCCCTGGCGAGTTGTTTCCAAATCGGGTCGCACGATCGCCGTCGGCGATCAAGTGCCCACCGATCCTGAGATCATGCGGATCGCTGAGCCCTATCATCGCGAAACGCAGGCGTGGCTCGATCATGTGATCGGCGATTCGGCTGTCGAGATGCGCGCGGGAGAAGAACGCTTCCGCGACACGGCGATCCTCGACCTCGTTCATCGAGTGCAGTTGGAATCAGGCAACGCCGATGTAGCGATCAGCATGAGCCTGAACGCGAGAGCCCGCATACCAAAAGGCGCGGTAACGATTCGCAACATCATCGGGCTATACGAGTACGAAGCAGCGCCGATAGTCGTCGAGGTCACGGGCAAGCAATTGAAAGAAGCGCTCGAGCATTCAGCGCGGCATTTCGGCGAGTACAAACCGAACACGCCGCTCGCGGATCTTCTCGACGAACGCTTTCCGCCTTACACCTATGACGTCGCCGAAGGCATTAACTACGAGTTGGACATCTCAAAGCCAATCGGCAATCGGATTCAGAACATGCGTTTTCGCGGAAAGACCGTTGAGCCTGCGCAGAAGCTGCGTCTTGCGACGATCACATTTCGAGCAAACGGCGGCGCGGGCTACACGATGTTCAAGGATGCGCGAGTGATTTCAAGATCGAGCAAGGACCTTCGCGAGTTGATAATCGAGTGGGTGAAGCGGAAGGGTCATATTCCAATCACGGCGACAAACAACTGGCGACTTCTGCCGGAAACAGCACGATAGTCAAGTAGCCGTAACCTGGAACGACTGACGAGATGTACTGATGTTTGTTGAGTCTGGCTTTGACAAACGTTAGATTGCGGCCTGAGGTGATCAATATGGACAATACAATAACCGCTGAGCGAGACGCCGAACCCGCTGACATAAAGGCGGCTGTTCACGAGTGTATCGTAGAAATCGATCGCGTCAGGAAACAAATGGAAACTGATCAGGTCGAGATCGAACTGCTCAAGGCGGAGACTCGCGAAATGTTAGGGCGGTTGAAGGCGGCGTAGGATTATGTGGAAGCAGATTCTCGACATGGCAAAGCGGTTGTTGCTGCTGGCTCAGGACACGCAACGGAACCGCGATGAGATCAAAGAGCTGCGGCAATAAGTACGGGACTTAACGCGGGCTGTCGAGCGTTTGGCTTACGAGATTCATCGGGTAGGCCATCACTTGGTTCTGGCGAGAAGCCAACGGACGAATAATGACCACACCATACCAACCTCGCACACTCGAAACCGGTAGTCGATGAAGTCAACAACCTCGATTGTGGAGGATGCTCGAAGAAGCTGAACTAACGAACGAGCGACGTTTCGAGTATCTCAAGAGCGCACTGAAGTGACTTCGGTTAGCTCTTATGTCAATGCTCAACCTCCCTTCTGGAATACAGGTAGGCAAGACGTTTCGGCTCAAGTAACTGAGCTTGCGTTTCCTGAAGTGCCGACATAGTTTTCTAAGCGAAATGGAACTGGGCCCCCAAGAAGACAATGTCGCCGCAGACTTTCAACGCGAAGAGGAACGCGTCGAAGCACGGAGCGCCGCTTTCAAGAAAGAACTCGGGCTCAGCGATCTTGCACTCACTCAAATCCTGTTTATCGTAGGCCTCCCGTGGATTGGAGTCGCCGCCAAACAAGGCCCTTCACACGTAGTCCTTTGGTTGCTCGCGATCTTTCTCTTCTACATTCCGTCCGCCGTCGTCGTGATCTATTTGAATCGAATGATGCCTCTCGAGGGCGGGCTATATCAATGGGCGAAGCTGGGCGTCAACGAGACAGTTGGGTTTCTCGTCGCGTGGAATATGTGGCTGGCCGCCATCTTGAACACTTCGGAGATCGGACTCCAGGTCACGCAATATATCGGCTACATCATCGGACCAAGCGGCGACTGGCTTACCGGCAGCAAATGGTTCAGCGGCGTCGTGAGTTTCATCATCATCTGCGGGCTTGTGATGATTGCGACAATTGGACTCGGAGTCGGGAAGTGGGTACACAAGGCGGGTGGTGTGCTGATGCTGACGGTCTTCGCGGCGATCCTGATCCTTCCGTTCTTGAATCGCGCGAATGGCTCGCTCGCCGAATACCATCCATTCAGAACCGAGATGCCTCTGCTTTCGATCATGACTTTGAACCTGCTTGGCAAGATGGGATTCGGCGCGCTCGGTGGATTCGAATACGTCGCGATCCACGCGGGCGAATGCCGCGACCCCGTGCGCGCGATTCGCCGCTCGGTCATTGTCGCCGCGCCGGTGATCGCTGTCATGTTCATCCTCGGCACAAGCTCGATGCTCGCGTTGATCGGTCAGGCGCGAGTCGATCTGATCGCTCCGATACCTCAGCTTCTCAGCGAAGGATTCCGGCCGTTGGGAATTGTGGCGGCGGTTGCGCCTCTCACCATTCTGGCGCTGATGGGAATTCGAATCGCGCAATCAAGCGTGATGTTCGCCGCCAACACGCGGCTTCCGATGGTGGCCGGTTGGGATCGCCTGCTCCCCGATTGGTTCACGAAGCTGCACAGCAAGCACAAGACTCCGGTGAATTCGATTCTCTTTGTAGGCGCGGCGACGCTCGCGATGGGACTTGTTGGCCTGATCGGCGTGGGAAAGCAGGAGGCATTTCAATTGTTGTGGAACGCGTCCGGAGTCTTCTACGCGCTTAACTATCTCGTGATGTTTGCGATACCAATGATCGGGTTGAGAGGGACGGTCCCGCGCCCGCCACTGTGGCTAAAGCTAGCCGCATTTTCCGGATTCTTGATGACCCTGTTGTATGTCGCGGTCTCCATAGTTCCGATCGTTCAGGTTGAAAGCCGTGTGTCCTTCGCGATAAAGATCGGCGGGTTGATTGTGATAACCAATCTGATTGGCCTGGCGATCTGCATTTTCGCGGAGCGGCGAAAACGAATCCGAATGGCGGATGTGATTAGTACGCCGGCGGACTGAGTCCTGCCACGAAGACACGAGGACACCAAGCCGCACTTCGTGCCTTAGTGCCTTCGTGGCGAGAGCGGGTCCTCTAATCATCCTTGCCGCTCACTTCCCTTCTTCGTTAGAATCGCGCCACCTTCGTAGCTTTAACAAACAGTGGAATCCAATATCTCCCAGGAGGAGAACGACCATGTCCGCGAAACGACTCTCGCTCGCTCTGGTGTTATTAATCGCTTTCGCAGCCGCGATGCCGGCACAAACCGCGAAGCACGCGCTCAAACTCGACGATCTCTTTCGCATGCGCGACGTGCGCGATCCGCAAATCTCGCCCGACGGCCAGTGGATCGCTTACGTCGTATCGACCGTCGATGTGAAAGAAGACAAGAGCAACTCGCATATCTGGATGATCAGCTATGACGGCAAAAGCGATCGCCAGATCACTTCGAGCGCCGACAGCGAGAGTTCCCCTCGTTGGAGTCCCGACGGCAAGTACCTCGCATTCACTTCTTCGCGGCCTGGCCCGACCAAAGGAAGCCAGGTGTGGCTGCTCGATCGCAGCGGAGGCGATGCATTGCAGTTGACCAATCTGAAAGGACGCTTGCAGGGCTACGAATGGTCGCCCGATTCGAAGCGACTAGCACTGGTTGTCGGTGATCCCGATCCTGAAGCGGAGGCTGCCGCTGCCGCAACCGAAGCCGGCGGCAAACCGAAACCACCAAAGCCTATAGTCCTCGATCGCTATCATTTCAAACAGGACGGCCAGGGTTATCTTCTCTCTGGCCGGCACAGCTACATTTACTTGTTTGACATCGCGACGAAGAAGCTCGATCGGCTTACGAAAAGCAAGTGGGATGAATCCACGCCGTCGTGGTCGCCCGATGGAACTCGAATAGCTTTCATGAGCAATCGCGCCGATGATCCCGATCGTGAGCCGTCGGCTCAGATCTATGTCGCCGATGCAATGCCGGGATCAACGGAGAAACAACTCACGCACGCAAGCAGTCGCGGAGGCCGCTCGCGCCTCGAGTGGAGTCCCGATGGAAAATGGATCGCGTTCCTCGAAGGCGAAGAAAAGAAATACGGCGCGTACAGCATGAGTCACCTCGCGCTTGTCGCTTCGGATGGCAGCGCGGCGCCCACTCACGTCCAGGCGGTCGAAGCTCTCGACCGGGGCGTCTCATCACCGACATTCAGCGCGGATGGAAAATCAATTCGATTCCTGGTCACCGATGATCGTTCGGTGTATCCGGCGCAGGTGAACCTTGCGAGCGGCAAAGTCGATAAGCTGCTCTCGCCGCCGATCGTGTTGTCGAGTTGGGACACCGCGGCCGGTCATTCGATTGCTCTCTCGGGCGGCGATATGAAGTCCACTGAGATCTACGCCGTTGAAGGAACCGCGCTGCGACAGCTCACTCATCAGAACGAAGCATTGTTCGCCGAGCTTAATCTCGCTCAGACGGAAGAGGTCGGCTTCAAGAGCAAAGACGGAACGGAAGTGCATGGCTTGTTGACCTATCCGGTTGGTTACGTGAAGGGAACGAAAGTTCCATTCCTGTTGCGCATTCATGGAGGCCCGAACGGACAGGATCAGCATTCGTTCAGCGCGGAACGGCAGTTCTTCGCCGCCAGTGGATACGCGGTGCTGGCTGTTAATTATCGAGGAAGCTCCGGACGCGGGATGAAGTATTCGCGTTCGATCTTCGCGGACTGGGGTCACTACGAAGTCGAAGACTTGCAAGCGGGCGTGGATCACGTGATCAAGATGGGCGTCGCGGACCCCGATCGCTTGGGCGTTGGCGGATGGAGCTACGGTGGAATCCTGACTGACTACATGATCGCGACCGACACGCGCTTCAAAGCGGCGACGAGCGGCGCGGGCACGGCGTTCACGATTGCGTTCTACGGTACGGATCAATACATCATTCAGTACGACTACGAGATCGGTCCGCCGTGGGACCCGAAGGCGTGGGAAACCTATCAAAAGATTTCGTATCCGTTCCTGCATGCGGATCGCATCAAGACACCGACGTTGTTTCTCGGCGGCGAGCGAGACTTCAACGTACCGGTGCAAGGCGGCCAGCAAATGTATCAGGCATTGAAGAGCCTCGGCGTAGAAACGCAGATGATCATTTATCCGAATGAGAATCACGGCATCCAGCGCCCGAGCTACCAACGCGATCGATATGAGAGGTATCTTGCATGGTATGACAAGTATTTGAAGAAGACATCCGACGCAGCAGGCAGCCCCGCTGCGGTGCGCTGATTGTAATCTAGAGGGGACCTGTTATGGGCCGCGCAATCCGGGAGTTTTATGCGGAAACCGCATAAAACCTTTGCCGCTGTGCGAGAGTCGGTAATTCATGAACGGGTTGACCTTGTGAGAGACGGCTTTGAAGTCTTATGCCGCGAGCAAGACAACGTTCGAGGTTTATGTGGTTTCCGCATAAACATGAGTTGGGCTGCACGATATCTTGAGAGGAGGACAACTCATTCAACCGGACGCGCCGATAATATTCTTTTCATGATATCCCCTTGGTCGCAGGTTGAAGGCATTCGCGACGCGACGGTTAAATTCGGGCGCTAGATTGCATTGGTCAGATGCGACCCCTTGACCTCATCACTAAACACTGAATGGTGCTTTCACCGAAAGCAAAAACCTACTTCCGTGCGCAGTCGACACTCATTGAAGAGCGCGGCTTCTGGAACTGTCTTGCGGCGGTCGAGACTCTGGCGGGACTGCTCCTCGAAGAAGGAAGATCGCCCTGGATCGGGCGGCTTCGCAAATCAGAAGCGCGCGGCGACTCGGTGTTTCACGCGCCGTTGATGCCGCTTCGCTTTCACGGAGCGATTACGTGGACTACTCATTATGTCTGCGTCGAGCGCGGGATCGTTTATGACCCTGTCGCGTTGCGGCCGCTTCCACTACGCAGCTACAGCCAGGCGGTGTTCGGCGAGGATATCCCGATCGAAACATTCGTCACCGAAGGCGATATTGAGAAATACCTTAGCTCAAGACTCTCACGAAGGTCGTCGTAACGCCCGCTCATCTTTCGCAACACGGGGCTTGACCTCTAGCGATGCTACCCTTTGTTCGTAGTCCGGCCTTTGAGGCGGAAGTTTGTAAGCTCGCGCTAAGGACAATGATGAAGCTACGAACTTCCGCCTAAAGGCCGGACTACAAACGCTGACTTCCTCGAATTCGAATCTTAAAGAGTGCAGGACGGCAACGTTCCGGAGCTGCCCGGTTTATCCGTATACGAACCGTTGATCTGAATGTTGTCCAGAGTGTAAGAACCCATGTCGTCCACAATCAGAACGACGCTGGTATATGTTGATCCAGCCGGAATCGGCGGAAACGCCTGAGTCGGGCTGCACGGATCGAATGTCAGCCGCGACCATCCATTACCGAGCGAGACTTTTGTTCCATTGGCACAACCACCGACAAAACTGAATCCCGAAACGTTGGCCGCCGTTGTGTATGAAACGTTGAACCTCGGAGAGCCCGCCTCGCAGGTGCTGCCGTCCTTTATGTCATATCCAAGCGTTGGACCGCATTGGACCGCCGCACCTTTGATGTTGTTGAGCACTGCTCCAGCCGAAGCAAACGTTGATGTCGCACATTCCTTTGCCAGAGACAGTCCGAAGTTCGTTTTACAATTGCTGTCGGTTTCACCAATTCGCTTCGACCATCGCGCCGACACACAGCCGGTATGATCGGGGTCGAATTCAAAAGTCCGGGAAGCGTTGAAGCCTCCCTCGTCTGCAAAAACTACACTCGAGAGCACGAGTGCTCCTACTGCAAGAAAAGCAACTACTGGTCTGATCATAAACTTCTCTTTCCTTTCAATGCCGGGAGTTTGTCGCCAGCCGGACAACGTTCCACAATTTTTCCTCACTGACTGACATATCATTCTGGTGCATAAGAGCGATACAGAATCTTGCGTGATTAACTGATAGAGCAAGATTGATTCCATCGCAGAGGAGTTGCCGTGAGAAAGAGGGTATTCGGAAGGAAATTGTCTACGCGAGTTCGCTGGACTTGAGCCCCGACTTGAACGCAATCGCCAAGAGCAGCAGCACCGCCGCAGTCAGTATCAAACTCAACGCCGATCCGAACGGTTGATTGAGCTGCGCGAACTGATTCTGAATCAAGTTGCCGATCATCACCGACTTTGCCCCGCCCAAAAGATCCGGCGTTATGAAAGCCCCAAGCGAGGGAATAAAAACCAACACCGTCCCGGCGATCAGTCCAGCACGCGACAAAGGCAACGTTACTTTCACAAAAGTCCAAAAGCGATTCGCGCCAAGATCCTGCGCCGCTTCGAGCAAGCGAATATCGAGCCGATCGAGCGCCACATAGATCGGCAAGATCATAAATGGCAACTCTCCATACACCTGCCCAACCAACACAGCGAAGTCCGAATAGAGCAGCTTGGGCGGCGAGCCGATCAGGCCAGTGCCCATCAACGCCGAGTTGATCACGCCCTCGCTTCTAAGCAAAAGAATCCACGCGTAAGTTCGAATCAGGAAGCTGGTCCAGAACGGAATAACCGTCAGCACCAGCAGCGGGCGCTTCCATCGCTCGGGCGCACCGAGCGCCAGATAGTACGCGACCGGATAACTCACCAACGCACATAGCACTGTTGTGGTGGCCGCGATCCAAAGCGTCCTCCAATAAGCGCGCAAGTAAACGGGATCAAACGCGCGCAGGAAATTTGCGAGCGTGAAATCGTAGATTGTTTTCCCATACGCCCCGCGCGTCGCAAGGCTCACGATGACGACGATCGCAAGCGGCGCCGCGATGGCGAGCTCGAGCCACAAAACGGCGGGTGCAAGCAGCAGGTTGGCGGGCGTGTGTTTTCTCATTCGATCACCAGTGTAATAACTAACCATCAGTTTGATGAGTAATCGATACGTCAGTCAGCCAATCCCCACAGAATCATCGCCTGAAGTCACCGCTCCGCAATCCATCATGCTGAAATTGCTTTGCACTACTGCCGCCTCCAAACAGGAACCAGCACGGCCCGATGACTTGGCGCTCTTGCTTCGATGATATCGCCGACACGGTATCCGGCTTCTTTGAGTGAGTCCTGCAGCAGCGGCTGATTTTCGTGATCGTAATGAATGAACGCGACCCACCAATGATCACCGCCCGGCCTGGTCAGGTCTTCAGACATCACGATCTGGAAACGCGCGCCGGCTGCTTTGTCCAGATAGAACTGAACGGTATTGCCGATATTCGGGTCGGTAACATAAACCGCGATCGGTTTCGCGCTCGCGGTATCAGGCTCGGCTTGAATCATCCTTTGCACCAGCGGCTCCCATGCGACTCGATCGCGATTGAAGGCTTCGACGAATCCGCTCACACCTGCCCAACCGGCTATTAGCACGACGAATGCGATTCGCACTCGACGCGACTTAAGCCTCTCGGTAGCCGTTGCCACCAGAAGCAAGTACGCGGGAGCGGCAATGATGAGATATCGAAACGCCCACACCGGCTGAGGCAGTACGTGACTTGCACCGAACGCAAGCGCCACCGGTCCGAATGCGAACAGCGACAGAAACCAGAGCGGTCTCGCCTCTGTTCGTGACGATCGAGTTCTAATTACTTGAGCGGCCCACGCGATGATCGGCGCCACAAACACCGTCATCACCACCGCCGTCCCAAAAACCTTCCAGCGATAACTGAGCGGGCCGTTGAGATTCCCGTAGTATCCGGCAAGCTCCGACAACGGTGGAGGCCGATTCCAAATAAAGTCCACGCGGCTGGGATTGGCTCGCGCCGCTCGCGCTACGAGATAAACCCAGGGCGTGAAGCACACCCCAATGAAGCCCGAACCGATAATGAACGAACGCAGCAGCTCTCGCCGCCAGATCAACAAGAACACAAGCTCCAACGCGACTATCACCCATCCGAAATAATGAGTGAACACAAGAAGAAGGTTCACGACGCACAATGCGATCTGAATTGAATTCGCATGTTCGCGACACAGCTTGGCTAAAAGCCAAAGCGAGCAAGTGGTCAACAAGAGCAACAGGCTGTACATCCTGGGCTCCTGCGCGTGAGTTATCAGAAATCCGTTTACCGACATCAACCACAGCGCGAGGCTCGGTGCTATCAAATTGAGATTCAATTCGCGGCAAAGAAATAGAAACGGAAAGATCGTCGCGATCGAGATTAACGCCGGCAACAGCTTGATCCACAACAGCGACTGTCCGCCAATGTCGATCCACACTTTAAGTATCGCGTAGTAAAGCGGCGGGTGCGCGACATCGCCGATAACAGACGCGAACAGCCCGTTCCAATCCTGAGCCGCAGTCCAAAGCGTGAACACCTCGTCTCCAAACAGACCGAATGATGTGAGGTGGCACAAGCGAGCCGCGACATAAACAGCCGCGATCACCACAAGACTCGCGCTTGTCCGTGTGCGCATCAACGGAGCCGCAAGATCAAAACTAATTCGAGCCTCAGCCATCTCACCTCAAAATCACCGCGCTGTCGGGCTCCCAGTGAAGAAACACGCGCTGACCGATTCGCGATTCCGTCGATCGAAAGGCCGAACGATTCTGCTCCAACACGGTCAGTGCCTGGCCATCGCCGAGCGACACTCGCAACTGCGTGCTCTCACCGAGATAGACCGCCGATTCGATTTCTCCGGCCAGACTCTGCTCCGAGCCTGCGATCGCGATGCTGATCTTCTCGGGTCTAATAAGCAGACGCACCCGTTCGGCGTTTGTTAGTCCGGCGCTTGCGACTTTGATCGTGGCGTTGCCAATGCGAACCGAGGAATAACCGTCGCTCACGCTTTCGATGACGCCTTCAATGATGTTCGACACGCCGATGAACCCGGCCACGAATTCAGTCAGCGGGTGCTCGTAGATTTCTTCCGCCCGACCCGTTTGCTCGATCCGGCCGGCGTTCATAACGACAATCCGATCGCTCATCGTCAGCGCTTCTTCCTGATCGTGAGTGACGTAGACGAAACTGATCCCAAGTCTCCGTTGCAAGCTCTTGAGTTCGAGTTGCATTTGCTTTCTGAGCTTCAGATCGAGCGCGGCGAGGGGCTCGTCGAGCAGCAGCACTCGCGGTTCTAATACCAGCGCGCGAGCGAGCGCAACGCGCTGTTGTTGACCGCCCGACAGCTCGCTCGGCTGACGCGTCTCGAGTCCCGCAAGCCTTACCATCTCGAGCGCTGCTCCGACCCGACGTTTTATTTCATCGCGTGCGACGCGCCGGCGCTCGAGCCCAAAGGCCACGTTGCCGGACACCGTCATGTGAGGAAACAGCGCATAGTGCTGGAACACCGTGGTGACGTTTCGCTCATTAGGTGAGACATCGGTAACATCGCGGCCGGCGAGAATAACGCGGCCCGAGTCCGGAGCTTCGAACCCGGCGATCATTCGCAACAATGTGGTCTTGCCGCAACCGGAAGGACCCAACAGAGTGAGAAACTCACCTTTAAGCACCGACAGTGAGACTTCGTCGACGGCAGTCACTTCACCGAAGCGCTTTGTGACGTGTTGGAGTTCTACTTCAAAGGCGGCTTCCATTCGAGTGGCCGCGATTATATCACAGCGCGATTTCGATTCCGTCGCGCCCGTTTGCTACAATCGCGCCGGGAAAAACTAATGGCAGATCAAATTAAGATTTATCAGAAGCCAACGTGCAGCAAGTGCCGCGAGGCGATCGGCATCCTCAAGGAGCGCGGCGTGGACTTCGAAGCGATCAACTACTACGACACACCGCTTGGTGCCGACCGGCTACGTGAGTTGATTGAGCAGATGGGAATCGCGCCTCGCGAACTGTTGCGCAAGGGCGAGCAGGTGTATCGCGATTTGAATCTCGGAAAGAGAGAAGTGTCCGATGATGAGTTGATACGGCTGATGGTTGAACACCCGGATCTGATTCAGAGGCCAATCGTAGTCCGAGGCAACAAAGCGGTTCTGGCTCGCCCAACGGAGAACCTTAAGGAACTGCTCTGAGCGGCTTCAGGAGGTCCAACGACAAATTCTGTACGGAAATTGCGAAGCCGACTGTCGGTAATGCGGACGAAACGGCCGACAAGCCGAGGCGAACCCCCTGATCACGAGCGCTTTTTAACGGAATATCGTTTGCAATGTTCGAGTGCTGTACGACGTCATATAGATTAGAGAAAAAAGCAGGACACCAAAAGACGTCAGGGGGCAAGAACAATGAAGATACTGGCTTTTCTTAGAAACCACGCACACTACTGGGGCATTCCTCACACCAGGACCTCAGACAATCGGCTGATTCAAACCTGTTATGAATGCGGTGCGGAGCGGCAAATGACAATAGAGTTGCGGCCATCGCCGTTTGTAAACATCGACGCGCCAATCCACGAAGATCACCTTGCAGCCTAGTGGCCAATCAACTTATCTCGACAACTGAGCCGCTCTCTTTCGCGTAGCCTTTTCCGCAAGCGGAACAGATTGCGTTTCCATTCGGATCGGAAGGCGTTCCAAAGTCGAGTTTGACGCCACATTGGCACATCCATCCGACGATTCTACCGGGATTGCCAAGAACCATCGCATAATCCGGAACATCTCGCGTGACGACGGCGCCCGCGCCAATGAAAGCATAACGTCCAATTGTGTTCCCGCAGACTACAGTTGCGTTCGCGCCGATCGACGCTCCGCGCCTGACTAATGTTCTCCGATATTCATCCTTGCGCGAAATGTGACTGCGAGGATTCGTGACGTTGGTGAAAACCATCGACGGGCCGCAGAACACGTCGTCTTCAAGCTCGACTCCGGTGTAGACCGAAACGTTGTTCTGGATTTTTACGTTATCGCCGATCACAACCTTCGGCGAGATGACAACGTTTTGGCCGATGTTACAACAGCGGCCGATTTTCGAGTCCGCCATCACGTGTGAGAAATGCCAGATCTTTGTTCCTTCACCGATCTCGCAAGGCTCATCGACGTAGCTAGATTCGTGGACGAAGTAATCCTTTTCCATAATGAGCTACAACTCAATCGGATTGCCGCCCTCAGCAAGCGAGCGTTCGGCGGCGTCGAGAACCCTCAACACGCGAAGCCCGCTTTCACCGTCGGTCAGCGGACGCCGGCGCGTCTTGATGCATTCGAGAAACTCCACACACTGTCGTCGCAGCGGCTCTGCCGTTTCGAGTTGTTCGGCGACGCCCTCGTGTTTTCTCGTTATCGGTTCTCCATCCACGAAGTCTACTCGTTGATCGTACACCATCAGCTTACCTTCCGCGCGCACGTCATCGAACACCGCCATTCGCTTCGATCCGACAACGACCAGCCGCTGCTCTTTGTAAGGATGCAGCCAGCTTACGAATATGTGCGCGCGAATGCCCGAGGCAAACTCGATATTGGTGACGGTCACGTCGGCAATCTCGGGTTGAAGGTAAGCCCCGCCCGTCGCAGCGACACGCTGCGGCCAGTCACCAACAAGCCGCAGAATGAGGGCGATGTCGTGAGGCGCGAAGCTCCATAGTATGTTCTCTTCCCGTCTGATCTTTCCAAGATTGAGCCGATTGGAATAAATATATCTCAAGTCGCCAAGCTCACCCGAGCCGATCAACTCGCGGAGTCGCAACACCGCCGGATGATATTCGAGAAGGTGTCCAACCATCAGGATCACACCGCGCTCACTCGCAAGTCTTACCAACCGTTCACCCTCCTCAACATCGAGCGCCAGCGGTTTCTCAACGAGCACATCTTTTCCGGCTTCGATTGCAGCCGCCGCGATTTGATAATGAGTTTCCGCGGGCGTCGCAATCACAACTCCGTGAATGCCGGGGTCAGCAAGCGCGCTCTCGAAATCATTCTCTGTTCGAACACCGGGAAACTTCTGAGCGACGCTCGCACGCGACGGCTCATTCGTATCGCAAACCATGCCGAGAGCGCTAAGCTCGGAATAATTCCTAACGTGATTGAAACCCCAGTATCCGGCGCCGATCACGGCTATTTGCGGATGCGATGAATGGTCGAGATCAGACATCAGCTCAGGTTCGTTCCGCAGTTGTAGCAAAACTGCGCGTTCGCGGGCAGCGAGGTGTGACACGTAGGACAGGCGCAAGACTGTTCTTGCGGAGGTTGAGCATTGAAGGACGGAGCTGGCGCGTAACCGCCGGGAGGCGACGATGCCGTTTCACGAAAGCTCCGCGCGCCGTCGACTCCGAAACAATCGCGATATGCGACGGCGGTCATGGTGAACATCAACGGCCAGGTCGCGAGTAACCCGACATAGCAAGCGTAGGTTCCCGCCGATGCGATCAACTGAGCGACGATCGCGAACAGAATGAACATCACCAGGTTGCGGCTGGTTACCTCGCGGCTCGCTCGCATGGCTTCGAAGACTCCCATGTTGCGCTCAATAATCAAGGGAAGTGTAAAGAACAACAGGCCGGCAACGATGAACGCCGGGATGATACAGACAATCGCGCCCAGGAATACAAACAATGAATGCAACAGTGTCGCGCCAAGCAATCGCCAGTAACAATCACGCGCCGAAAACAGATCGCTAAACTCTACCTGCCCTCCCCGAAGCTGCTTGAAGGCCGCGCGATATGCCCCGCCCATCATCAAGACGGTCAGCGGCAACAGCACAATCATTAGTCCGAAAATTCCGAGATAAAGAAATAGGATTATCGCAATCGGCATTTGCGGCGGAGCGCCGCGCGTCTGAGACTGGGTCAACATCGCGGAAAACATCACAGCGTACATCGCGATTATGAACACGCCTATCGGGACGACGACGCCAAGGAAGAATCCCAGCGAGATCTTCACCCAACCCTTCCACTGCTCGGTGAACATCTTCCAGCCTTCGCCGATCCAATCGCCAAAGCGAACTTCTATTTTCAAAGCATTGTCCATTGTTCAGGAGTTCGAGCTATCAAGCATTGGTGCGATTCGGATCATCGAATCCGAACACATCGCGATAAGCGACGGCCGAAGCCGAGATCATCCACGGAAGCGTGATCAGTATCCCAATTCCGCAGCCGATGAACCCGCCCGCGGTGATTGCGGCAAACACGAGCCCTACTACCCACCACATGAATGCATCGCGTGAGAACACGAGCCTGCCAACGTGGTTTATTGCATTGACGACATCCATATCCCGCTCGAGGACCAGCGACGTTGTGAATCCAAACATCAACGTCAGCATCGGGGTGGCCGCCGCACTCAACAGTCCGAAGAACGCGTTGTTGTTTCCGATTCCGCCCAATCCCGCGTAAATCGCGCCATAGATCAGCGCAGTCAGAAACGACTGAAGAAAGCGGCCGCGCCAATTGAACATGTCGCCCATCACCGGGCGCTCGCCTCGCATCGTAGCGAACGCCATTCTAAACAAACCCATCAGGAGCGGGCCTGCAAGAATGCCAAGCGTGCACACGCTCAGAATGAACGCGAGCAAGCTCGCGACCGACATCAACGCCCAGTTCTCTTTGTAGACTTGCCAGCCGCCCGACAACCAATCTCCGAGCGAGATGTGAGCTTGAGGCGGCACGGGCGGTTGATACGGCGTGGGGTACGGCGGCGGATAGTACGGAGTCGGCGCCGGGGGAATGTACGGCTTGCCCGTTGGCGGCGATGCGGGTGAAGTGGGCGCAGGCCGAATTCGCTCAGTCTGCCGTTCCGAGTCGGGAAGGGATTCAGGCGAGAGTATCCAGGTGGTCGCGTCTTCACCAGTCAGATGTTGAGGCATTCCGCATTGGCGGCAAAACTTCTCGCCCTCATCAACGTTTCTGCCACAGTTTGGACACCAGTTAGCCATCGTTGTTATGGAATTCTCAACCGCAATCAATCTATCGACACTGAGCGGGCACCTTCTACAATACGGCCGATCGTATAGTGCGGTTCGCCTTGTCGATCAAGATGCCCGCGAATTGAATCGCCATCGCCGGCGTTTGCAATCACAACCATCCCGATTCCCATATTGAATGTGCGATACATCTCCGCGCGCGGCACATTGCCTAGTCGGCCGAGCAAATCGAATACCGGGAGATTCGGCCACGAGCCCGATTCGATTTCAGCGGCCGCCCCTTCCGGCAAGATGCGCGGAAGGTTTTCGAGCAAGCCGCCGCCGGTTATGTGAGCGAGCCCCTTGATCAAGCCACTCTCGAGCAGCCCATCGAGAGCACCCAGATAACTGCGATGCGGCTTGAGTAACTCGGCCGCCGTGGTCGTGCGCAGTTCGTCTACGACTGTGTCCGCTGAATAACCGGCCACCTCGAAGAGCAGCTTGCGCGCGAGACTGTATCCGTTGGTGTGTAATCCCACCGAGGGCAAGCCGATCAGCACATCGCCGGGAGCGATACGCGAACCATCAATAACGTTCGGGCGATCGACGAGTCCGACGATGAAGCCGGCAACGTCGTACTCACCGTCAGCGTAGAAGCCCGGCATCTCGGCCGTCTCTCCGCCGATCAACGCGCACGCTGCTTCCTTGCATCCACGCGCCAGACCTTCAATCACCGATGCGATTGTCTCAGGCACCAGCTTGCCGGATGCAATGTAGTCCAAAAAGAAGAGAGGCCTCGCGCCCTGAACGAGAATGTCATTCACGCAATGACAGACCAAATCGTAGCCGACGGTGTTATGAACGCCGGTCATGAATGCTACTCGGAGCTTCGTGCCTACGCCGTCAGCCGAAGACACGAGCACCGGTTCTTTTATGCGCGAGAAATCCGCGCGAAACATTCCGCCGAACGAGCCGATCTCGGTCATCACGTTGGGCGTGAATGTTTCCCGCGCCAGGCGCTTGATACGTTCCTTGGCGTCGTTGGCGGCGTCGATGTCCACGCCGGCATCTCGATAGCTGATGTGCTCAGTCATTGCTTGCATGGGCGGCACTCCTTGGCCGCCCCTTTCCCGGAACGTCGTGCTGCTTAACGAGGGGCGGCCGCGGAGGGCCGCCCGTACAAGTTTACTTACCTTTTAGTTCGTCTAACAAATTACCGATTCGCTTCTTCTCAGATTCTCTGCTTGCGTTGTCTTGGGCGAAGGTCAGCAGAAGGTGGTCACCTTCGCGCGCGCCTTCAGGCAGCAACCGGAGCGGCATATTGAATTTCACGCCGTCGTCTTCATAAAGCACAAGCACAGCCAAGTCACCCTCGAATCGATCGATGACTACTCTTGCCAGGCTTGCCGATTTCATCTCGCTCTTCGGCCTCTTCCGCGCTCGGAACCCGCACTTCCGCCAACGCCCGCAACCGTACCTGCCACCTCATCACCCGTCAAGTAGAGCCGATCGCGCGCGACTTGCCGATCGCTGCTCATCGAAATTGTGTTGCCATCGCAAACCGAGGTTATCGTACCCTCAAGATCGGTCCGGTAGATTGAGGTCTTGCTTGCCGCTTGTTCCAGCATCCTCATAACTCTCGGATGCGGATGATGATAGTCATTGCCCGCCGCGCAACTGATCGTGACGATCGACGGACTCACCGCGTCGAGAATCTCCTCGGTCATTCCATTCGAGCTGCCGTGATGCGCAGCCTTTAGCAAATCAGCCCGCAGGCCCTCTCGATCTTTTTCGAGCATCTGCTCCCACGCCGAAGACTTCGCCGCAACGTTATACTCGGCGTCACCCGTGAACAGAAATCGCTTCGCGCCATACGTCAGCCTTACAACAAGCGACGCGTTATTCGGATTCTCATCGGGCAGCTCTTCCGAAGGATTGAGCACTTCGACCAACACATCTCCAAACTTACGAAGGTCCCCGCGTTTCGGAGTCGCGAACTTGATGCCTCGATCTTTGATGTCTTGAAGCATATCGCCATAGGTCCGCGTCGGATGATTGAACCCCGAATCCCAAAACTCGAGAACCTTGAACGCGCGCATAACGTCGCGCATCTCGCCAATGTGATCCGAATGCGGATGCGTTGCTATGACCAAATCGATTTGCTTGACACCAAATTTGCGCAGCAGCTCCACAGTCGGGGCGCCGCGGTCTCCGGAGTCGATCAGGATCGTTTCGCCGGCGGGCAACTGTATCAACTCCGAGTCGCCCTGACCGACATCCAGAAAGTGAACTACAAGTTTCCCCGCAACTGGACCCGGTTGCGGCTGATTGTCCCGTACGCGAGTGAGGCGAACGATCGCAACGATCGCGGCTGCGGCCAGCGCTATGATGAGGATCGATCTGAGAGTTTTATTCATCCCGGGCGGGTTCAATTGCGGGGCCAAATCGCATCGTGCAACAGAGCGCCCTCTTCTCTTTCAGTCTTTGTTCGAGCAGCCGACGTCACCGGGATCGGATAGTCGTTCGTGTAACATGCCGTGCAGTGCCGATCGCCGTAGGAATCTCCGCACGCGCCAAGCAACCCTTCCATGCTGAGGTAGCCGAGGCTGTCGGCGTCGATGTGATGAGCGATGTCTTCGACGCTCAGATTTGCTCCGATCAGCTCATCGCGCGTCGGCGTGTCGACGCCGTAAAAACACGGCGCGATCGTCGGAGGACAGCTTATGCGAACGTGCACTTCGCGCGCGCCTGCTTGCCTGACCATCTGCACGATCTTTTTCGAAGTCGTGCCGCGCACAATCGAATCGTCGATCAGCACGACTCGCAAGCCTTCGATAAGATCGCGCACCGGGTTGAGCTTGACCTTCACACCGAAGTGCCGAATCGATTGCTTCGGCTCGATGAACGTTCGTCCGACATAATGATTGCGCACCAGCCCGAATCGAAATTTCAAACCCGACTCCGACGCGTAGCCGATGGCCGCGGACACACCCGAGTCCGGAACCGGCACCACGATGTCGGCGTCCGCCGGGTGTTCGCGCGCCAGTTGCTGTCCCATCTTGTGCCGGCTCTTGTTCACCGAGCGGCCGAACACAATCGAATCGGGCCGGGAAAAATACACGTGCTCGAAGATGCAATGCGCGGGTTTGACTGTGGGACGCGAGAAGCTCGAGTGAAGCCCGTCCGCGTTGATCACCAATATCTCACCCGGCTCGACGTCGCGAAGATAAGTGGCGTCGATCAAATCGAACGCGCAGGTTTCGGATGCGATCACGTATGAGTCGCCCAGTTGCCCAAGACACAATGGCCGAAATCCGCGCTGATCGCGCGCAGCAATCATACTGTCCCTGGTGAGAAACAGCATCGAGTACGCGCCTTCGATCTCGGTGAACGTATCGACCAAAGCGCCCAGCAAATCGACGGCTCGCGAACGCGCGATCTTGTGAAGCACGACTTCCGTGTCCGACGTGGAAGAAAAAATTGCGCCGTCGAGTTCGAGTTCTTCGCGGACCTGGCCGGCATACGGCAGGTTTCCGTTGTGACAAAGCGCGATCTGTCCGCGATAACCGTCGACGAGGAACGGCTGAGCTTCTCGAAGACTGACGCTGCCGGCGGTCGAATAACGCACGTGGCCGATCGCGGAACGTCCCGGCAAATGTGAAAGCTCTTCCTGGCGGAAGATCTCGCTGACATAACCCATCCCGCGATAGGCATGCAGCCGCGATCCATCCGAAGAAACCATCCCGGCCGATTCCTGGCCCCGATGCTGCAGCGCGTACAGACCGAGATAGGTTAGGCGCGCGGCATCCTCATGATTGAAGATACCAAATACGCCACACTCGTCTTTGAACTTGTCCAGCATCTTGTGGTTTTAAGCGGATTGTTATTCTAGCTGCGCGGCGCGCGAGTGGCAATTCGGAACGGGATCTGGTGTTTGTAGTCCGGCCTTCAGGCGGAAGTTCGTAATTCAATTTATCAGCGCGGCAAACATACGAACTTCCGCCTGAAGGCCGGACTACGAACAGGTGCTAATTCCACTTCAATCCTTTGAGTTGTTGCAGGTTCACATTTCCGCCGCTCAACACGCACACAACCTTTGATCCTCGCGGCGCTTTTATCAATCCCTTCAACACAGCGGCGGCCGAAGCCGCGGCCGCGCCTTCGACTACCAGCTTGCAGTAATGCATGATCCAAATGAGCGCGTCGAATATCTCCTCATCCGGCAATGCAACTACTTCATCGACAAACTGTCGAACAGCTTCGAACGTGTGCTCACCGACGCGCTTCACACGAAGCCCATCGATAATGCAGTCGACCTTATCGAGGGTGACAAGCTGTCCTCTTTCGACGCTGAGCTTCATCGCGGGCGCTCCCGATGATTCAACGCCGATGATTTTTATTCGTGGGTTCAGGCCCTTGAGCGCCATCGAAACGCCCGATATCAACCCGCCTCCCCCAATTGGAACAACCACGATTTCGGCTTCGGGAAAGTCTTCGTAGATTTCCATTCCGAGAGTTCCCTGCCCCGCGATCAAATGCGGATCGTCAAACGGATGAATGTAAGTTAGGCCGCGTTCTTCCGAGAGCTGTTTTGATTTTTCGTTGGCCTCGTCCCAGATCGAACCGTGAAGAACTACTTCGGCTCCGTAAGCGCGAGTCGCTTCGATTTTGGATGGCGTGGCGTTTTCGGCCATCACCACGACTGCGCGCATGCCGTTGAGCTTCGCCGCGAGGGCGACGCCTTGCGCGTGATTGCCCGCGGATGAACAGATCACGCCGCGCCCGCGCTCGGCTTCCGACAGGTGCGCAAACTTGTTCAGCGGCCCGCGAATCTTGTATGAGCCGGTGCGTTGGAACATCTCGGCCTTCAGGCGAATATCAAAGCCGCTCGCTTCACTGAGTATTCGAGATGTAAGAAGCGGAGTGTGATAAACGTGCGGAGCAACGCGGGCCTTCGCCTCGCGGAAGACTTCAGGAGATAGATTGATCATTGGTTCATTCTCATGGTGCAGTTCTTAAGATGTCGCGCTGATTATGAACAAGCTGGATGGGCATTGCAAATTCCTGACTTGTGGGTTTGCGGCTCTTTGCGTTCTTTGCGCGACACCTGTCCTTGGCAAAAGGACAATTTCGCGCCAGGCCGCGGAGTTCCGCAAAGGGCCCCTCCTTGAGAGGGAGCAACTGATGACTTATTCTGTTCTACTAACATCACTCTTAGAGAAAGCAAAACAGTGAAATACATCGATCTGCGAAGCGATACCGTCACCAAACCAACCGATGAGATGCGACAGGCGATGGCGCGCGCCGAGGTCGGCGATGATGTCTACGGCGAAGATCCGACCGCTCGCCGGCTGCAAGAGCGGGCCGCCGAGATCTTTGGTAAGGACGCCGCCCTGTTCGTGCCCTCGGGCACCATGGGAAATCAGATTGCCGTGAGGCTTCATACAGAGCCGGGACAGGAAGTGATCATCGAAGAGCGCAGCCATATGTTCAATATGGAGATGGCCGGGATGGCTGTCATCAGCGGCGCGCTCGCGCATCCTATTCGCTGTTCGCAAGGAATGATGGATTGGGAGACCATTGAGTCGGCCATTCGACCGAGGTCGTCGTACTTTGCCCAGACCGGTTTGGTCGCGATCGAGAACACGCAAAACCACGCCGGCGGAACGGTGATGACCTTCGCGCGCATGCAGGAAATATCCGAACGGTCGCACGCAGCCGGCCTCCCCGTCCATCTCGACGGCGCGCGAATCTTCAACGCGGCATTAGTGCTGAAGCGAGATGTCGCCGAGATAGCTTCGTTGTTTGACTCGGTGATGTTCTGCTTGTCGAAAGGATTATGTGCACCTGTCGGTTCGATGCTCGTGGGCTCGAAGGAATTCATAGAGCGCGCGGTGCCGGTGAGGAGAATGCTCGGCGGAGGAATGCGCCAGGCCGGCGTGCTGGCAGCGGCGGGCCTGGTTGCGATCGAGAAGATGACCGCGAGGCTTGAAGAAGATCACGCAAACGCGCAGGTGCTCGCCCGTGGCCTCGCTGAGATGGGCGGCATAAGAATCGATCCCGAGAGAGTGCAAACAAACATTGTTGTGTTTGATATAACAAGCACCGGACAAACTACGGCGGAGTTTTCTGCGAAGCTCAAGCAGCGCGGCGTTCTTGCGAACGGGATCAACCCGCGCGCGATGCGAATGGTCACTCATAAGGATGTTTCGCGTGATGACATTGAAACGGCTCTGGGAGCCACTTCGGAAGTCCTGAGTGCTGAGTGCTGAGAGTCGAGCGCACGCTCTATGGACAATATCAAAACAGAATGGAGCGGACACCACGATGCAGATACTAGGGAGCAGTCTGCGTTCAACTCTCAGCACTCAGCATTCAGCACCCAGCACTTCCCCGCTGTCGCTATTGATGGACCCTCGGGTTCGGGCAAGAGCACGGTTGGTAAAGCAATCGCCCGCACGCTCGGTTACTTGTACATAGATTCGGGCGCTGTCTATCGGGCCGTGGGGCTCAAGGCACTCGAGACGAATACGTCGTTGGAGGATTCGCACGCGGTAGCTGCGTTAGCGAAGCAAGCCTCGATCAAGCTCGAAGGCGATCCCGATCATCTCAGAGTGCTTCTCGATGGCCGCGACGTAACAAGCGACATTCGCCTGCCATACGCGAGCCGCGCGGCCTCTGTGGTTGCTACGATTCCTGAAGTCCGCGAAGTGGTGGTCGAAAAACTCCGCGCGATGTCACTCGAACGCGGTGTTGTTATGGACGGCCGCGACATCGGAACAAAGGTGTTTCCAGACGCGCTCGTCAAGATATTCCTCGATGCGTCTCTTGATGTGCGCGCGCGTCGGCGTTGCGATGAAGAACGCGACCGTGGACGTGATGTAACAGTCGAACAGATCGGAGTCGAACTCGAGGAACGAGATCGCCGCGACACCGAGCGCGCCGCTACGCCGCTGGTCAAGGCTTCCGATGCCATCTTCATCGACACATCCGATATGCCCCTCGATCGCGTGATCGATCAAGTGCTTGAAATAATAAGGACCCGAAGCTAGACTTTCACCGTTGTTAAAGGACGCCTGAGTCACCACTCGCAGCGGAGACGATTTGAGAGCCAGCCTCGCGCGTTTCACTCCCGGAACCTCTCGCCCACAAGTGCCTTTCGGGGTTGACGAATCGAGCCCTCGCCTCGCATTCTGAATCAGAAATGGGAATCTTCACCGGACTCATAATAGAAACAGGCCGAGTGCGCCGCGTGACCCGAAGAGCGGACGGCGCGTTCCTTGTTATCGAAGCGAAAAAAGTTCTGGAAGGAACACGCATTGGCGATTCGATTTCGATCAACGGCGTGGATCTCACAGTGATTGAGATGGGTGGCGATTTCTTCGCCGCGGATGCTTCGCTCGAGACGTTGAAGCGCTCGACGCTCGGCGAACTTGAAGCAGGTAATCGCGTCAATCTCGAACGCGCGCTCGCGGTTGGTGAACGACTCGGCGGGCATATGGTTCAGGGTCACGTTGATGGAACTGGTGAGTTGATAAACGTCACACCCGAAGGCAACGCCTATCGAATGCGCTTCGGTTTTAGGCGTGGGTTGGGCCGCTACATCGCAATGAAGGGATCGATCACCGTTGATGGAATCAGCTTGACAGTCGCGGGACTTGGCGACGATTGGTTTGAAGTCGCGATCATCCCGCACACCTGGCGCGAGACCATCTTGAGCGATTTGAAACCTGGGGACTCGGTTAATCTTGAAGTCGACGTGCTGGCGAAGTACGTCGAGCGATTGATGCTTCACAAAGACGAGCCGGCTACGTCGAGTAATTTGACATTGGAGTATTTGATTGAACGAGGATACTAGAGTGAAGAGTGATGCGTGAAACGTGATGAGTGAAACGTGATGAGTGAAACGTGATGCG
>Ga0070706_100000819_pt1 | contig 34477 bp, 34 predicted proteins | sample KBSK5501metaG_FD_65476 | JGI IMG/M metagenome (GOLD analysis project Ga0070706, IMG submission 65476) | Corn, switchgrass and miscanthus rhizosphere microbial communities from Kellogg Biological Station, Michigan, USA - KBS K5-50-1 metaG | ecosystem: Host-associated > Plants > Roots >... | reverse complement strand
GCGCACCGAGATGCGGATGAGCGGCGATCGGCGTCTTGCGCAGCCTCGCCTGAGCGTGCGACGCGATGATGCCCGTTCCGAAGAGCTGGTAGAGCGCGATGACGATCGCGACGAGCCCCAACACGGCTCCGAGGCCGGTGATGGAACCACCGACGCTAGCCCTTCGCCGGGGGGTGTATGCGCTTTCCGGCCAGGGACTGCTGAGGGGCCCCCCGTCGAGGGCCCCTCCGTTTGCGTTCACGTTATGCGCGGCGACCCAGTACGCGACGAGCCATAAGGCTCATCGTCGCGAGGATCACGCCTCCAACGAGCAACGGCAGGGCGAGCCCGGCACCTGTCTTCGGGATCGTTTGGCCGAGCACGCTCGAGCTACTCTCGGGAGCCGGCGAGGTCGTCGACGGCGATGCCGACGCACTCGGTGAGGCGGAAGCCGACCCCGAGGGCAAAAGGCCCGGGCCGCCTGAGCCGGAAGGCGAGGCGGACGGCGAAGCCGAACCCGACGGGCTCGGGGCTGTCTGTGCATTGGATCGCGGTCCCGCCGCTGCCGCAGACGACATCAACATGAGTAGGCCGGTCATCAATGACAACGCTGCAAGGACGGCAAACACTCGCGGAACTGTCTTACGCATACGGCCTCCTTTCTGCATCCTTTTATGCCTGCCCCGTGTGCTGCCGCCTATGCACGGAATAGGAGGGTTTTTCCTTCCAGATACCGTCAGAATGGAAGCACGTGCCACTGATCTAGTCGCGAACTTCGCCCACCGTGTTTGCAGTGAGACGCAGAGGATCAGGTGGTGCGTGTGACACTCTCGTTATGAACGATGGGTGAGACTGCCAGGAAGCTTCTTGAAGGCGTTGGAAACTTCTGGCGATCTGAAGCGACGGATCGACTCTTAGCGTGCCGCGCGCGCGCGCAAGTAGTCGCGAACGACGAACTCGCCGAGCGCGTCGTCGCGTACCGCGAACACCCGGCCGGTGACGATCTTCGCGAGACGATCGATGAATCCGACGAGACCCGGATCGTCCTCGAGCATGAACACGTTCAGCGTCACGCCGCTGCGCGACAGGCGCATCGCTTCTTTGTACGTCTCTTCGAGCGTCTTCCGCACCGGCGGCCAATTGAAGTAGACGTAGTCGCCTTCGAGATGCGCCGTCGGCTCTCCGTCCGTAACCAGCAGCACCTGCTTCGTCGCACCGCGCTGCTTTGCGAGCAACCGAGCAGCAAGGTTGAACGCGTGCGCCATGTTGGTGCCTTTGACCGGCTCCCAATCGACATCGACCAGGTCGTTCGGCTTGAGCTCGCGCGCGATGTCACTGAAGCCGACGATCGAGAGCTTGTCTTCCGGGTACTTCGTCGAGATCAACGAATGCAGGGCGAGCGCCATGCGCTTCGCAGGGACCCAATGTCCACGCAACGGCATCGACAAGCTCATGTCGAGCAGCAGAACCGTGGCGGTGGAGGTTCGGTTCTCCGCTTCTTCGATCTCGAAGTCGTCGGGGTGCAAGCGCACGCGACCGCGCGTCGGCCCGGTCCTCATCACGGCCCCCGTTCGCATTACGGCATTGCCGACCGTGCGCTGCACATGGATGCGGAAGGGGTCTCCCCAACGCCACTGCCGTGTCGCGCCGGTCGGTTCACCGGTTCCGCCGGCCTCGTGCACGTCGTGCGAACCGGGACGGTCGGCCACAAGCCGCTCGAAAACACGGACGAGCGCGCGCTCACCGAGCTTTCGGATCCCGCGCGGGGTCATCTCGATCTTGCCGCCTCGGCGCGCGAGGATGCCCGCTTCTTCGAAGGCGCGCTCGACTTGCTTCATCCGCTCGAGGTCCGCCGCAGCGCCGTCGCCGAGCGTGTTGCGCAGCTTGTCGACGTCGACGTCTTCGAGCGACGCGTTCGGTCCGTCCATCTTCAGCGTGCACTCGAGGTCGTCGAGCTCGGCCAGCCGCTCGATCGCTTCCAAGCTTTCCGCAAGGCCGAGCGGCTGGTCGCCGTCGATCCCTGCGAACTGGTCCCACGGCATCTGCGGGAAGAGATCGCGCAACGAATCGTTCAGGCGTGAGACCTCGAAGTTGAGGCCCATGTCCTGCAGCATCTCCTCCGACAGGCGCTGCAGCTCTTCCCGGCGGTCGCGCGGGAGCGACGCCATCAGCTGCGACATCGCAGCCATCCGGCGCGCGAGCGCCTCCAGCAGCTCGTCCAGGTTGCGTGGGTTCTCGGGGAAGAACTGCCCGTGCTGCTGCATGAAGTTCGAGAACTCCTCGTCGCTCGGTCCGGCGCCCTCGCGACGCTGCTCGAGCATGTGATTCAAGTCGGCGAGCATGTCCTTCATCGCCGCCAGCTCTTCCGGCGACATGTTCTTCATGCCTTGAACCATCTTGTCGCCGTACGCGGCAAGCATCTCTTGGCGGATCTGCTCGAGGAGATCTTGGAACATCTCGCGCGCGTCCGACGAGGCGAATTCGTAGCTCTTCAGCTCTGAGATCGAACCGGCGACGCTGGACGGCAGCGAGTCGAGGAACGACTCGTTCAGACGCGCGGTGTCGTCGTCTTGTCGCGCAAGCTGCGCGCGCTCGGTGTCGACGACGCGATCAAGTTTGTCCCGAAGCTGCTCGAGCCAGCCATCGAGCCGGCCTTGCTCTTGCTGTTGCTGCCGCGCGCGGCGCAAGCGATCCATCATCGACTGGATCCCCCCGAACTGACCGGGGACGCCGCGGCGAAGCATGTGCTCGAACGCCATATCGGGACCGAGGCCGTCGAGGATGTCGTCGCTCAGGGCGTCGACGAGCTTGGAAACGGACAGGTCGTCGGTGATCGGCGCCTGCGTCCCGTCCCAGCGTGAGTAGCGGAACAGACGCATGTCAGGCTCCGTACCGAACGCCGGTCGCCGTCTGCTCTTTGTTCAGCCGGCGCGACAAGTGCAGCCCCTCGAGCGCGAACTCCAGCGCAGACGCTGCGAGCGCCGGCGACTCCTCTTTCACTCCCAGCCGCTTCAACAACCCCGACGCGCCGCGAACATCGCCGAGCTGCTTGAGGACATCGGCCGCAGGGACCAAGTCGCCGGTGTCGACCGCCATGCCCTCTTCGAACCGTCCGAGCAGCCCGGTGAAGTCGAAGCCGCTCAAACGACGGCGGAACACATCCAAGATCGCCTTGCGCGCAAGCTGCTCGAGGATCTCTGCTTCACGCCCTTCTTCGAAGGACTCGAACTCGACGCGTCCCATCGACGACCGGATGACGCCGGGAAGGTCGCTGACGCGTGGCACCGCTTCGACCTCGCCGGTGCGCACCGCGCGCCGGACGGCCGAGGCCGTGATGGACTCCAAACCTCCGATCGAGAACCGAACGCTCACACCCGAGCGCTGGTTCACGTGCGGAGAGCGCCGGAGGTGATGCGTGAACTCCGCGATAACTTCCGCGATGAACGGCGGCACGACGACCGCCATACCGGCGACCGACGGCTTGGCCTCTTGATGCATGATGTCGATCTCGTCTTCGATCTGTTCTGGATAGTGCGTGCGCACCTCGCTGCCAAAGCGGTCCTTCAGCGGGGAGATGATGCGGCCGCGGTTCGTGTAGTCCTCAGGGTTTGCGCTCGCGACGAGGAGCAGGTCCAACGGCAGTCGCACGTTGTAGCCACGGATCTGCACGTCGCGTTCCTCAAGGATGTTGAGCAGTGCGACCTGGATGCGTTCCGGCAGATCGGGCAGCTCGTTCACGCTGAAGATCCCGCGGTGTGTACGCGGGACGAGCCCGTAGTGGATCGTCAGCTCGTCCGAGAGGTAGCGGCCCTCCGCGACGCGGATCGGGTCGACGTCGCCGATGAGATCCGCCACCGACGTGTCGGGCGTGGCCAGCTTCTCTGCGTACCGGCGGTCGCGCGCGCGCCACGTGATGGACGTCTTGTCGCCCTGCTCCGCGATGAGCGCGCGGCACTGTGCGCAGATCGGCCGTAACGGAGAGTCGTTCACCTCACACCCCGCGACGACCGGGATCTGTTCGTCGAGCAGCGATACGAGCGCTCGGATCAGCCGCGTCTTCGCCTGTCCGCGCTCGCCGAGGAGGATGATGTCGTGACCTGCAAGGATCGCGCGCTCGAGCGCGGGGATGACTGTTTCCTCATAGCCGATGATTCCGGAGAACAGCGGTTCGCCGCTGCGAACGCGTGCAACGAAGTTTTCCCGGAGCTCGTCTTTGACCGAGCGATCGCGCCAGCCGGAAGCGGTGAGCTCAGCGATCGTGGAGGCGCGCGGCGTCATCGGCTCATGCTACGCCGCCCGGCCGGTCTGCGCCCGAGCAAATACCGAACGCGCGGATGTCTCGAACCGCGTGGCGCGTGATAGGAAGAACCGTACCGTCGCGTGGGTCGAGCGGCGTCCAAAAGGGAAACACGAGGGTGAATGCATGAGATACGTGGCGCTCCTCCGCGGGATCAACGTCGGTGGCAAAGCAAAGGTGGAGATGGCCCGGCTCAAGATCTGCTTCGAAGGCCTCGGCCTCACGTCCGTCGCTACGTACATGAATTCCGGAAACGTTCTCTTCGAGACGGGCGCGAAGGATCGGAAGCGGTTGATCGGAAGGATCGAGCGCGCGATCGAGAAAGAGTTCGGCTTCAGAGTGCCGCTCGTCCTCCGAACCTCGGCCGAGCTCGCACGCGTGACCAAGTCGATCCCACGGACGTGGGTCACCGATCAACGCATGCGGTGCGACATCATGTTCCTATGGCCCGAGGCGGACTCACGGTCGATACTTGGGAAGGTGCCGGTCCGTCTCGAGCTCGAAGATCTGAAGTATGTCCCCGGCGCCCTCGTGTGGCGTATCGACCGCTGCGACGCGGGAAAAAGCAAAGTGAGCAAGGTGATCGGGTCGGATCTGTACAAGCAACTCACGATCAGGAACATCAATACCGTGCGCAAGCTCGAGGGACTGATGCGCGGCCGGTAAGGATCGCGCGCGCGGTGGGCTCGTCCTTCGATCGATGATCAGGCTGCTCGGCGGGTACGGCGCCGCGCGATCAACACCGCGGCCGCACCGCCAACGACACCAAGCAGCGCTGCCGCGACCACGGTGAGCCAGCCGAACCCGCCGCTTTTCGCGGGCGATGACGCGCCCGGAGTCCGCGTTCCCCCGTTCCCCGTCGGAAACCGTCCCGGCGTGACGAGAAGCGACGCGTTCGGCAGGCGCTGGCGCCGGTCCCACACGGAGACCTCCGTCAAGCTGTCGACGAACGGAGTCACCACACGCACAAAGCGCGCGCGGCGTGAGGACGCGAGAGAGATAGCCGCTTCGGTGTCCTGTGCGACACCCGCCGACCGCCAGGTGCGTCCGTCGGTCGAGGTCTCTACACGGCAGCTCTGCTCGCACCCGCGCAAAACGATCAGATCGACTCCGACCGCAGAGCCGAGATCGATCACAGCGCTTGCGTGCCGTGGTTCAGTGCAACCCGATGTACCGGTGCAGACCGACGGCGCGAACGCGCGCCCGAAGTCGCCGTCGGTCAGGCCGCACGGCGAGAGTGAGAAGCGCTTTCCCTTTTCGTCGGCGACCGAGCAGCCCTTGCCGCGTGAGATCGGCGGGTCCAGCGGGCTCTCGAACGCGCGCGCACCGCTTCGGAGGGCGAATGCGATCTGGTCCCCGAGAGTCTCGGAGACGCGCACGTTGGATGCGGACACGATCACGCGCATCGTCCCGGTCGAATCTTCGAGCAGCCGCGCGTCGAACGTCGTGATTGGACGCGCCTGCGGCAGCGTCCACACGATCTCATCGCCGCGCGTGAACTCGATCGTGTACCGAGGCGGTGTCCGCTCGATCTGGCGCGGAAGGAGATCCTGCGGCAACTTCGGGAACGAAACGCGCGCGCCGAACGAGCCCGTGCGCGCGGCGACACTCGGTTCCCACAGCCGGATTGGGATGCCTACGGTCTCGGTTTGAACATGGAAACGGTACGTTGTGCTCGACCCTGCGACCTCGTCCGCTTTGGCGGGCAAGCTGCTCGTGAGCGACAGCACGGCGGAATAGCCGAACGTCGACTGGGTATCTTTGCCCTTGAGCTTGTACGAGAACGCTCCGTTCGAGCCGGCCGTCGTGATGCGCGCGTCGTCGCAGATCGCCGGAGCGTTGGTGTCGGCCAGACAAGCGAACCCGAGGGAGGCGACGGTGAGGATGACGTCGCCCGGATCGCCCTCACGCGTCAATGCCAAGCGCGCGCCTGCCACCGGGAGGCCGCCGTGTCGTTGAACGGTCCCGGAGAGGTTGATGTCGGCCTTCGGGTTTACGCGACTTGCGGTGCATGAGAAGAGCAACAGACCCAGTGCACCGACCGCCAACGTCCGCCTGACCGGCTGCATACCGCTTCAACGTACCCGGACGCGCGCCATGCATGGTGATCCGCGGTGGTCCATGTCGGAAGATCAGCCGGTGCCGCGCGCGCCGTTCATGCAGAACCGCACCAGATGGTTGACCTCCTCCGACGCCGGCCGCGTTCCCTTGATGAGGTGCGCGCGCAACGCGCCGAAGGTCGCGTAGTAGATCGCCTCGGCATCGCGCTGCGTCGAACGCCGCGCGCGGGCGGGCTGGGGACGACCCTCGAGGGCCCCGATCAGCAGCTCGAGCAAGAGGTCGAACGAGGCGTGCTGCTCGGCCGGAAACTGATCCGTGAGGCGGTCCTGGTTAACGACGAACGGCTTCGTCCGCTTCGCGGCGCGGGGATCGCCCGCTTGGGCGAGCACCCCTTCGATCCACGCGCGCACCCGTCCCTCAGGGGTCGACGCCTTGTCCATGCGGTGGCGCAGGTACCCGAGGAGCTGACGTCTGCCGTCGTCCAGGAGGACGAGAAGCAGCTCGTCCTTCGACCGGAAGTGCTTGTAGAAGGCCTGCGTCGACAGACCTGAGGCTTTGAGGATGTCCCGTAAAGGAGGGTCGGCGCTGCCGGTCTTCTCGATCACCCGGTACGTCGCCTCGACAAGCTGCCTGATCTTTTCGACGTAGGTGGCCCGTCGCTCGGCCGTGGACCGCTCGATCGAACGGCGGGCGAAGGTTTCGGCCAGATCTGCCACCGCACGCCAGAGTAGCAGAACACAGTTCTGAAGAAGTAAGATCATCGTTCTGGAGGGCCGCATGGAACGTGAGCTGCTGCTGACGGGCATCGGAGGGCAGGGTGTCCAGCTTGCCGCGCGCGTGATCGCCACCGCTGCGATCGCCGAAGGCCGCAGCGTCCAGATGTTCGGGAGCTACGGCGGCATGATGCGAGGCGGGAACACCGACGCAACCGTCGTCATCTCGGACGGTCCCGTCGAGGCACCCCCCACCGTCGGCCACGCGTGGTCTGCGATCGTGATGCACGACCAGTTCGCGCCCCCGATCCTCGCGAAGCTCACGCCCGGAAGCGTCGTCGTGGTCAACACGGATGTTTGCTCGAGCAGACCTGACCCCGCCATCTCAACGGTGGTCAACGTCGCGGCGAACGAGATCGCCCACGAGGTCGGCAACAGACTGGCTGCCTCGATGGTTCTCGCCGGCGCATACGCAGGGGCAACCGGGCTCGTCTCGTTGGACGCACTCACCGAAGCGATCGCCGCTTCGCTCCCCTCCTACCGGCAGAAGACGGTCGAGGTGAACGTTGCTGCGGTTCGTGCAGGCTTCGAAGTCGCGCCTCGCGCTTTGGTGCCGGCGTGGCCCGTAGAGGCGCGCGCATGAGCGAGAAGACCGTTCTAACGCGTGGAACAGTTGTCATCGACGTGGACGCGTGCAAAGGCTGCGATCTCTGCATCGACGCGTGCCCTCCGGGCGTCCTCACGATGACGACGCACGAGCTGAACGCGCGCGGCTACGCCTACCCCTTGCTCACGCCCGGCTGCACGGGCTGCCGCATCTGCGCACAGATCTGTCCCGACTTCGTGTTCCAGGTCTACAAGTACGACGAGCCGATCGAGCTCGTGGTGCACGAATGACGGCGCGGCTGCTCGAAGGATCCGAAGCGATAGCCGAGGCGATGGTCGCGGCCGGCTGCCGCTTCTTCGCCGGGTATCCGATGACGCCGTTCACCGAGGTGCTCGAGCACATGGCACGCCGGCTGCCCGAAGTCGGCGGCGTCTGCATGAACGCCGAGAGCGAGCTGGAAGCGATCGGGATGGCGTGGGGCGCCGCGGCAACGGGAACACCGGCCGCGACCGGCTCGACCGGACAAGGCCTTTCGCTGATGCAAGAATCGCTCGCCGAGATCACGCTCGCGCGCTTGCCGCTCGTCGTGTTGAACATGGCGCGCGCGCAAGGGGATTACTTCCAAGCGACGCGTGGCGGGGGGCACGGCGACTACCGTCACATCGTGCTGGCGCCGACGGACATCCCCGAGGCGGTCGAGCTGATCCAGCTCGCGTTCCACCTGGCGTTCACGTGGCGCAATCCTGTGCTCGTTTTCGGGGATTACTACCTCGCCCACACCGCTCAGTCGGTCGACGTTTCGCCGATCGATCATGGCGCGCGCGACCTGGCGTGGGCGCTGGACGGCAGCTCGGGCGGATCCGGGCGGGCAAAGTTGGTTTCGCCCCTCGGCGGCTTCAAACGGAAGGAGCAATCCGGCTACAACCTTGCCGACCACTATTCGACGTGCGCCGATGCAACGGCGAACATGATCGCCGGCGTGAAGCCGCTGGTCGAAACGGGGTTCGTCGACGGCGCAGAAGTCATCGTCGTCGCGTTCGGTACGCCGGGCCGCTACGTTCGAGCAGCCGTGCGCGGGCTGCGTGCCGACGGTGTTCCCGTCGGATACGTGCGCCCGATCACGCTGTTCCCGTTCCCCTCTGAGGCGGTTGCGCGCGCATGCGAAGGGGCGCGTCACGTCGCCGTGTACGAGAACAACCAGGGTCAGATGATCGACGACGTGCGGCTCGCTGTGCTCGGGCACGCGCCCGTTCACTTCATCGGAGGATTGAGCTTGGACAGTTCGGGGTTCGGGATCGCGCCGGACCTCGACGTACAAGTGTTGCGCGCGCGCATCGAGGAGGTCTTCGCGCGATGACGGAGCATGAGGGCATCAACATCGTTCCGACCGATCAACCGCCTACCCATCCGGCGACGCTCGTTCGTGACTTCACGCCCGACCTGATCGACGTCGGCACACACCACCTTTGCGCCGGCTGTGGCGAACCGGTTGCGATGCGCGCGGCGATGGAAGCGGTCGCGGAGCTCGGCGTCGTGCAGCGCACGATCGGCGTGTTCGGGATCGGCTGTTACACGGCGTTCTCGAACAACCTCGACGTCGAGGTGCTTCAGGCGTTGCACGGGCGCGCGCCTTCGCTGGCAACGGGCGTCAAGCGTGCGAAGCCCGACACATTCGTGTTCACCATGCAAGGCGACGGCGACATGGTGAACGAAGGATTGCAGGAAGTGATCCATGCGGCTGCGCGCGGTGAAAATATGACGTGCATCATGCTGAATAACGGTGTCTTCGGAGAGACGGGTGGTCACATGACGGCGACCACCGTCATCGGCCAACGCACGAAGAACACGCTCGAGGGGCGGAACGCTGCGGATCATGGCCATCCGATCTTGCTCGCGAACATCCTTGCGGGCGTGGATGGCTCGGCGTACATCGCGCGCGGCGCGGTGAATAATGCCCATAACGTGGCACTGACCAAGCAGATGATCACGGCCGCGTTCGAGAGTCAGATCGCCGGGCGAGGCTTCTCGTTCGTCGAGATCCTTACCATGTGCCCCACCGGCTGGTTCATCGAGACCGGCGAGGCTCCCGACTATCTGGCCGACAACCTAGCGGCCGTACATCAGATCGGTGTGCTCAAAGACATCGCGCGCGCCTAGGCTTAGGAGCGATGCGCTTCTCGTTCGCCGAATCGATGACCGAGCCCGCCTTCTACGCGCCGCTCGCGCGCGCTGCAGAGGACGCCGGCTACGACTCGTTCGTCATCCCCGATTCGCTGGCCTACCCGAAGGTGTCCAACGACACCTACCCCTACAACCCCGACGGTACGCGTGAGTTCCTTGAGAACAAGCCGTTCCTCGAACCGTTCTCGTTGATCCCGGCGCTCGGCGCCGTCACCCAAAAGCTCCGCTTCACAACCTTCGTGCTGAAGCTTCCGATCCGGCATCCCCTGCTCGTTGCGAAGCAGGCGACGTCGACCGCGGTGCTGACGGGAGGGCGACTCGTGCTTGGTGTCGGAACAAGCCCGTGGAGGAGCGACTACGAGCTGCTCGGCGTACCGTGGGAAGGGCGCGGGCGCCGGATGGACGAATGCATCGACATCGTCCGCGGCTTGTCGACCGGCGACTACTTCGAGTTCCACGGCGAGTTCTACGACATCCCGGCGGCGAAGCTGGCCCCGACTGCACCGATACCGATCCTCATCGGAGGACATGGAGAGCCGGCGTTGCGTCGGGCCGCGCGCGCAGGCGACGGCTGGATGCACGGCGGAGGCGACCTGTCCGAGCTGCCGGCGCTCTTGAAGCGTCTCGAAACACTGCGCGAGGAGTATGGACGTGCCGATGTTCCGTTCGAGATCCACGCGATCTCGCTTGATGCCTACACCGTGGACGGTGTACGACGACTGGAAGATGTGGGAGTCACCGACGTCATCGTCGGATTCCGGTGGCCGTACCACACGGGACCGGACCCGCAACCGCTCCAAGAGAAGCTGGACTTGATGCGCCGGTTTGCCGACGACGTGATCCAAAAGGTGAAGACCTAGAGCTACTTCTTGTTCTTCTTCACCTTCATCTTCGACTTCGCTTTCTTGGCTGGCATCGACTCGGCGACGTCCATCCCGCGCGCAACCCACTTCTGCAGCTTCGGCTACGTTCCGATCGCCGAGGCGGCGACCACGATGAACCCCTTAGGGGTTCGTCCAGCCATCATGTTCATCGTTCCGGCACCCGGCTCCTTGAGGAGCTTCTCAAACTGATCTTGCGGCACACGTACGAGCAGCCCATCCCCCATCACGCCACACGCCATGTTGCCGTTCAACGTGAAGCAGAGGCCACCGAACATCTTTATCTCGTCGATCCCCCGCCGAGAGCCCATCGCTTGGCGGATGCGGTCTGCCAGTTTCTCGTCGTAGGCCATCGAACCCTCCTTTCGCTACCTCTTCCACGCTTCGACTACGTCCTGAAGTCCTGCCTGGAAATCGGCGTAGACGGGTCGGAACCCAGGAACCACCGGCGCCGCGCGCCCCTCAACGCCGAGCTCGACCATCTGCATATGTTCCTCTGCAACCACCACGTGCGCGACCTGCCGCCCGATCGAAGGGATATGCAGCGGTAGTGGGTTGCCGATGAGGCGCGCGAATCGGTCCATGAATGCAGCAAACGATGCAGGTCGCTGATCGGCTGCGTAGACGACGCGATCTGTTGGCCTTCGGCGAGCAGCCTGTAGCAGCGCGCGCGTGGCGTCTGCCGTGTGCAAGAAGTGCTGGAGCTTCTTTCTCGGCCCGGCCCAGTATGGGCGGCCCAGCCGGAACGCGGTCCTATATGCCTTCAGGTTCCGCGACTCAGGTCCGTAGAGGTATCCGAGTCGCACAACGCACGCCGGGCGCGCGCCGGAAAGCACGAGGTCCTCGGCCGCATGCGCTGCCTCGACGATCGGCAGCAGCTTGTCGCCGACGTTCGCGCCTTGATCGACGGCCCGGATGAACGCGTAGCTCGCGTGCACGATGAAATCCACCTTGGCATGCTCGGGGGCGGCCAGCACTTCTTTTGTGCGCGCGAGGATCTGCGACGGCCGGTAGCGCTTCCACGCATGGCCGTCGTGCAAAAGGGTGTTCGGGGTCTGAAGCGTAAGGTTGAGAAGGACGGTGTCGTCGCCGGGCTGCTCGTCACGAGGCGAGTGGGCGACGACACGCCCGAGCTCGCTCTTTGGGGCCGTGACGATGATCGGCATCAGGACGCGATCCCAGCCTTGATCCGATACCGCGCAGCAACCATCACGACAACCTCCTCGAAGACCGTTTGGAAGAAGGCGGACTTCGCCGTTTAGCGGAAAGGCTTCGTCGATTCAAGACTTCACGGCGAACAGTTTCCACTCGCCGGGCACGCCCTTGAGCGAGTGCTCCCCGCGATCGTCGAACTCGAGCCCGGATCCGGCCACGAGGTCGACGACGGTGCGCGAGACCATCACTCCGCCCGGCGCGGCAAGCGCCTGCACTCGCTGCGCGATGTGAACAGCGATGCCCCCAAGATCTTCGCCTCTGCGCTCTACTTCGCCGGTATGCACGCCGCTGCGAACCTGAACTCCGAGCGATCGCAAGTCATCCTGTACTGCCAGGGCGCACCGAACCGCGCGCGCGGGGCCGTCGAAGGTAGCCAGGAAGCCGTCGCCCGTCGTCTTGATCACTTGGCCACGGAGACGCTCGATCTGGCGACGCACTACCGCGTCGTGCGAGTCGAGGAGTTCGCGCCAGCGGCCATCTCCCAACTCTGCCGCGCGCTCGGTAGATCCGACGATGTCCGTGAACAAGACGGTGGTCAGGACACGATCCTCCGAGGCCGGCGCTCCACGCGTGCCGGTAAGGAACGCCTGCACTTCATCGAGCACTCCGTCGGTATCGTGTCGCCACCACACGCCTGACGCGCCCGGGCGTTCCACAAATCTGGCTGAGGGGATGTGCTCGGCGAGATAGCGACCATGCCCAGGTCGTATCCAAGGGTGTTCCCGGTGACCAACCACCAGCGTCGGTGCACTGATCGTGGGGAGGATGCTCTGCACGTCCGCTGGCCACTGTAAGGTCAGGAGATTGAACGCCTCATACACTCCGTGGCTCATCGATAGCCGCTCGAGGCGCGCGTACCAACGCCTGAACCGTTTGTCGCGCGCGAGCTCAGGGCCGATGAACTCAAGGTCGGCGCCGGTCCCCCATCGCTCGACGGTGCCACGATTGAACTTCTCGAACGTCGACGCGGGCATGCCCCACGGGTAGTCCTCGTCGCGAACGAGCCGAGCGAAAGCGTCCAAGAGCACCAGGGCCGAAACGCGAGCGGGCGAGGTCGCGGCAAACAGCATCGCGGGGAAACCACCCTGCTCGATAGCAAAGATGGCGGCGCGCTCGGAACCAACCGCGTCGAGCACCGAACCGATGTCGAGCATGGAGTCCTCAAGATTCGGCGGAGCGCTAAGAGGGATCGGGTCGGACAATCCGCTCCCACGCTTGTCCAGCAGGATGAGCCTGGAGAAGGACGCAAGTCTGCGGAGGTACCGCTCGAGATGCGGATCCTCCCACATGACGTCAAGGTTGGTAAGCCAGTTCGGCACGAACACGAGATCGATCGGGCCGTCGCCGAGGACCTGGTAGGCGATGTACCCATCGGGTGCCTTCGCGTATCGCGGTTCGGGGATCTCCACGGCGGCCAATAGTCCTCCGAGAGGGCAATGCCGGTCAAAGTCCGCGTCGGGTGGTGAGTGGCCCCTTCGCCCCAGGACAGCCAGACCGTCATTTCTCGCACGCCTTCACAGTGTGTCGGGATGGCTGCTGTTCCGCCAAGACCTACACCGCCAACTCGATACGAATGGGCAGACCAGACCTGGTTACTAACCCAACGCCTGACTCGAAGATCACTTGCAAGAGTGGAGGCTTCCTCAGGCTGCGGGGGAACGCCGTGCGAGCATCGCATCGCCGAACGCTGCGACTAGCGCACTCGCGGCCCAGGGCCACCTTGCCGGAAATGAATTCGCTATCGCCGCAACCGCGAGCGGCAGCACGACGAGACTTGCTCCAATCAGGATTCCGGCTCGCTTCTCGGACGCACTATCGCGCGCGGCGAGGGCCAGCCCTAGAAGCACCAGGACGACTGCCCATTCCGCCGCCGTCGCACGAATGACGGTGGTTAGTCCAAACACTTTTGGCACGCGCTGCACGTCTCTCACCGTGATGAGGGCGGCGAAGCCCGCCGCTATCAGGTAAGAGATTCGGGCCTTCATGTTCCTGCCTCCCACTGCCAAAAGTGCGCCGACGCCCGAATCCTACTGCCGGGTCAGCCATCTATACCGAGCTCGATTCGGATTGGAAGACCGGACGTCAGGGTTACAAACGGTGGGGGCTACTCGTCCCGTTGCAGCCTATGAACATTGCCCGGTCGGTGATGATTCCGCGATACTCCCGGGATGCCAACTCCAGCGGGCGTCGTCGACATCTGGGTGAACCTCCTGCCCCCGGACGCCATCAAGGCGTTCATGGGCCAGCCGGGGTTCGAAGGTATGGGCGAGTTCTTCGGAGGCGATTTCGGGGATGCCTCGGGCATGGATGTGCTGATGTCGGTCATGGATCAGACCGGCGTGGACGTCGGCGTCATGACGGCAGGGCTATCGGCCGGAACCGAAGACGTCCTGGCGATCGCCGACAAGCAAACCGGGCGGCTGCTCGTTTCGGCGATGGTCGATTCTCCGACCACGCCAACCCAGAACGTGAAGCGCGTGCGGGAACTCTCGCAGCACGAGCGCTTCTGCATGGTTCGAGTGTCGCCGCTCGTCGCTCAGTACCCACTCAACGACAAGCTGTACTACCCGGTCTACGCGGCGTGCGAAGAGGCGCAGCTCCCGGTCGCGATCAACGTCGGGATCCCGGGGCCCCGCGTGCGGTCCGCGTGTCAGGACCCCGTTCTGCTCGAAGACGTGCTGATCGACTTCCCGGATCTCATCGTCATCGGCGCGCACATGGGTCACCCGTACGAGGCGCTGCTGATGCAGTACATGCTGAAGTGGCCGAACCTGTACTTGTCGACGACCGCGTACCTCGCGAAATACATGGACCCTGCGCTCGTGAAGTTCATGAACACGTCGCGCGGCCTGGGGCGCGTGCTATTCGGCTCGGATCATCCGTTCCTGCCGCTCCCCCGCGCGCTGGACGAAGCGCGCGCGCTTGCGCTTTCCGACCAAGCGATGCAGGCGTTCCTGGGTGGGACGGCGCGCCGGCTGCTCGTCAAAGGCGCGTAGCGTGCAGCGCCATCACCTGACCTTCGAGGTCGATGCGACGCCGAAGGAGTTGTGGGAGCTCTTCTGGGCGTCGCAGCGGCAGAACCTCGATTACGAAGGGGTCAAGATCCAGATCCTGCATCCGGGTGACGAGATCGGGAACGGCCTCGTCCGTACGGCGTGGTTCCGCGTGCCGAAGTACCTGTTGTCGGGCGGCAAGGCGCAGTCATGGGAGTGGATCACCAACGTGAAACCCTACGAATCGTGGCAGTACGACGCCGTCGGCAAGCCGTTGTGGTCGCGCGCGCAGGGTGTGACTCGGCTCGAAGACATCGGCGGAGGCCGCACGCGGCTCCATTTCGAGGAGAGCTACCACGTGTTCAACCCGGTCATGCGTTTCCTTCTCGAGCGGCGGGTGCACCGGTTCATCTCGAGGGATAACGACAAACGCATCCGCGAAGGCATCGAGCTGGGTGCGCAAGCGATCCAAGCGATGCGCGCGCAACAAAGCTAACAGCTAGCCGCGCGCGCGGATCTCCATGACGGAGAAGAGCTGATACTTCTCGTCAAGCCCCTTCAACATGTGCCATCCACGATCGTCGAACATGATCCCCGATCCAGCCACGAGATCCTTAACGGTGCTCGAGACGAGAACCTCGCTGGGCCCAGCCTCCGACATGACGCGGGCGGCGACGTGGACGGCGATCCCGCCGACGTCGTCGCCACGCAGTTCGCACTCCCCCGTGTGAACGCCCGCCCGAATCTCGAAGCCGAGGCTTTTCGCGGTCTCCACGAGGGTCTTCGCACAGCGGATCGCGCGCGCGGGCCCGTCGAACGTCGCGACGAAGCCGTCGCCCGTGGTGTTGACCTCGTTGCCACGCTGGCGCTGCAGCGTCAGACGGAATAGCCGGTCGTGCTCGTCGAGCAGCTCTCGCCAGCGGCGATCCCCCTTTGCCGCGGCGGTCTGCGTGGATGAAACGATGTCCGTGAAGAGCAGCGTGCAGAGAACGCGGTCGGACTCCTCCATCTCCGGCATGCCCGTAAGGAACTCTCGCGTGCCGGGAACGTACGCGCCGAGGTTGCCAGACGCGTGCGATTCCGCAGCGGTTTCCACGAGTCGAGCGCCTGGGATGTGGTCGGCTGCGTACTGGGCTTGCGCCCGATAGATCTCCGCGTACTGTTCGGGCGTCAACCCTATGAGCGGCCTCGTCGGATCGACGATGACGAGGGTCGGCACGCGGATCGCCGGCAGGATCGACCTCACGTCCGTCTCGAACAACATCGCCGTCATCGCTTTCACGACCCCAGGGCTCGCCGTCTGCCGTTGATAGCGTGCCCACCGTTCCCGCTCCGCAAGGCTCTCCGTCGATTCGATCTCGGTATCGACCCTCCCCCATTGCCTTGCTGCAACCACAAGGAAAGGCGCCACGAACTCCGGCGGCATCCCCCACGGGAAGTCGTCGGTCGAGGTCGCGCGAACGAAGGTGTTCGCCAGAACCAATGCCGTCGACCGGTTGGGGTACGTCGCGGCGAACATCGCGGCGAGATGCCCGCCCCACTCGTAGCCGAGAATCGCAGCTTGCTCGATGCCGACCTCGTCCAGCACGATCCGTGCATCGTCCATGCGCTCTTCGAGCGTCGGCAGGGCATCGAGCGGGACGGGATCGGACATCCCCGTCCCCCGCTGGTCGTACATGATCACGCGCCCGAAAGAGCCGAGCCGGTTCAGGTAAGAGGCGATCGCCGGGACCTCCCATTGCCCTTCAAGGTGCGTGATCCAGTTCGGACAGAGCAGCATGTCAATCGGCCCATCACCGAACACCTGATAGGCGACCGAGCCGGCGCCGGTATCCGCGTAGCGCGTTTCCACTTCCATGCGCGCGATTCTACCGGGAGCCCCTGAGGAGTCGGTTCGCCATGCTCCCGGAACTTGGAGCGGACTTCGCTACCGTTCATAGCGTTCCGTTCCGCCCACGGGGAGGATCCATGGCCATCCAGTTACCGCCCGAACCGCACCACCCGGCACTGCGGAAACACGCCCAGGCGCGCGCAGAAAGCCTGCAGAACCGAGTCGCCGACGGGATAACCACCTTCGCGGGCTCGATGATGTTCGTTTACATCCACCTGCTGTGGTTCGCGGTATGGATCGTGTTCAGGGTGGAGAAGTACCCGTTCGGGCTGCTCACCATGATCGTGTCGCTCGAAGCTATCTTCCTCTCGACGTTCGTCATGATCAGTCAGAACCGCGCGGATTCGAAGCGGCAGGTCTTGGCCGACCACCAATGGGAGTTCGTCCAAACGGAAGAGAAGCAGAATGAGCAGCTGATCGATCTATCGAAAAAGATCCTCGACCTTACGACGGCCATCCACCAGCTCACCGTGGTGCACGGCGGCACGCCGCCGACCACCTAGCGACTGTGTTCATCGGCCCCCGGCGCGCTCGTCGTCGCGCGCGAATGGATATACGCGTAAAGCCCAACCGGTAGCGGAAGCCAGAAGTTCACCAGGCGATACCCGAGGACGGCAACGACGGCGATCTGCCGGGGAGCGCCGAACGCAACCGACACGCCGATCAACGTTGCTTCGACGAACCCGAGACCCGACGGCGTGATCGGGATCGCGGCCGCCATATTCGCGACTGCGTACGCAACCAGCAGCGCGCCGAAGTGCTGATGATGGCCAAGCGCAAGGAAGAACAGATACAGCACAGAAACGTCGAGCAGCCAGTTCGCCAGAGCCAAACCCATCGCCATGAAGAATCTCCGACCGGTCAGCGCCGCGCGCGCCTCGTCCGCGAGCTCTTCAGCGGTGCGCGCCAATGCCTCAGGATCGATGCGGTGGATAAAACGATGGAGCAGCCTCGCGACGCGACGAACGGCGCGCGCACCCAGATCTCGCCGGAACGCCAGCAGGAAGACGATCCCGACGAGCGCAGCCAGCAACGGGATGACGACGATCGCGGCTGCGATATAGCCGACCGGAAGATGCTGCTTGATCAGGGAGTAGATCATCCCCGCAAGGAAGATCAGCGCCAGCGCGATGTCCGACAAGATCACGCAGAGAACCAACGCGAGGCCGGTCCTCCGCGGAGAGACGCCCTCTCGCTCCATCGTTCGCACGTTCATGACCGTGCCGACGGCCGAGCCGCCGGGAAGGATGTGGCTCATCAGGAACGCGGCCATGACGCCTCGTCCTGCTGCGAGCCACGGGACCTCAACTTCTTCCGCGCGCAGGAGGCTTCGATACAGCGTGACATAGGCGGCGATCGAAGCCACCTCGGCGGCGACACCAAGCAACGCGAGCGAAATGTTGGCGGTGCGCAGGGCCGCAGCGTCGCGCGACAGGCCACCGAGCCGCGGTATCAGCAGATAGAGCGCGACCCCGAAGACGATCACGCCGAGCCCGCGCTTGATCATCGAGACACAATCACACCGATCTCGCCGGTGTGCCAGCGGCCGGTCAAGGGCTCCTCTACACTTCGCCAGCCATGTCCGAGCAGCCCTGCGCGTTCCATCCCGATCGGCTGACCCGTGTGAGCTGCAGCCATTGCGGCCGCCCTATCTGTCCCGATGACATGTATCCGGCGCACGTCGGCATCCATTGCCCCATCTGTGCAGGGAAGATGCGAGAAGGGCCGCTCGGAAAGACCGGCTATCGCGTGCGAACGCGCGCGGAACGCATCCCGGCAGCCCGCTTTCTCGCGGGCGCTCAAGTCACATCGCTCATCATCGGAGCCAACGTGCTCGTGTTCCTTCTCATGCAACTCACAGGGTCGCCAACTTCCGATCGAACACTCCGGCGATTCGGAGCCCTGGTCAGCCCTCTTCCTTCAGGGCAGTGGTGGCGATTGATAACAGCGATGTTCGTGCACTTCGGTTTCTTGCACATCGTCTTCAACATGTTGGCGCTGCTCCTTTTTGGCGGGGCGATCGAGCAACGATACGGCAAGCCGCGCTACCTCATGCTCTACCTAGGCGCAGGCGTTCTTGGATCGGCAACGTCACTCGCCTTCACACACGCGACGCTGAGCGCAGGCGCGTCCGGCGCGATCTTCGGCATCATCGGAGCCATGCTGGCTGTCGCAGTTTGGAATCGCCACCGGCCCGGCATGAGCGGACAAGTACGTAGCTTGCTATTCCTCATCGGGATCAACGTGTTCTTCGGAGTCGCGTCGCCCGGCATCGACCTCCATGCGCACATCGGCGGGCTCATCGGGGGATTCGTGATCGGGTCCGCACTCGAAGCGTCGATACGACAGCGTGGGCCGGCACGCGCGGCGCTCCAAATCGCGGGGTATGCCGTCGTCGTGGTGGCTTCATACGTACTCACATCGGCGCACGTGGTCTAAACCCGTCAGGCTGCAGGCTGCTCGACGGCGATCGGTTCCCCCAGCTTGCGGCCGTGGCGCGCGAGCAACGCAGAGCCGACGACGGCGCACGCAAGCCCTGCGGGCAGGATCGCAGCCGAGGCACCGTGCGGGTATCGCTCGTGATACAGCCAGAATCCTGCGATGAGCGGTCCGATCGACTCGGGCACGGCGAGTGCGGCCATGACCGACGCGGCGTTCCCACGCTGGAACCCCGCTTGTAAGAGAGAAACGCCGCCGATCGAGACGGCGATCAAGAGCCACGGCGCCGGGCTCGCAAGGAGGTGCGGTACCGCGCGCACACCTTTGCTCGCGAATCCATCGCCGATCTCTTTCGAGTAGATCGCAACGGCGGCAAAACCGAATCCCGACGCCATACCGTATGCGAGCGCGGAGCCCCTGCGCATGATCGCGGCAGCACCCACGACCGCGACGGCGCCGACGAGGAACTGCACAGTGAAGGTCAGCGGCGCGCGCGACGCCGTCTCACCCGCCTCCGCTGCACCGGCTGCTGCCGCGCCGATCGCGACGAGAGCAACGCCGAGCAGCTCGGGTTTGCGGAACCGCTCGTGCAGGAACCACACACCCAGAACGACGAGAACCGCCGATCCCGTTGCGAGGAGCGGGACGACGAGGGCCACCGGCGCAAGAGCGAGCGACGCGACCTGCCCGCCCCACGCGAACGTCGATAGCGCGGTCGCGGCGAGCCACACCTTCCGGCGAACCAGCTTCGCTAAGAGGTTCTTCGTGCCGACGGGCACCTCGACTGCTTCGCGCTTCTGCAGCGCAGCACCGAGGTTGTATGCGATGCCGGTTAGGACGGCGAGCAGTGCACCCAGAGCAATCAAGACAGGCTACGGCGAAGCGCTCGCGGAAGGAGATGCTCCCCCGCGCTTCAAGTACGTGCTGGCGGCCCACCCAGAAACCTTGTTATACGTGACATGAAGCCACGTGTACCCCTCGGCCTTTTTGCTCGTGCCGTCGGCGTGCACAACACTCCCGGCCGGCGCGCAGATCGGCCAACCGGCCGCCAGATTCGGTTGCTTCCGGATGTGCAAGCAGCTCGTTGCGCTGACCGTGTAGTCGCCCGCGAGGCTTGGCTTGGGATGAGCGGACACGGTCGGCGTCGGCGTCGGCGTGGTCGCCGCCGGCGTCTTCGGCCCGCCGCCGCACGCAACTGCGACGGCGATCAAGATCCCGATCGGGATCGCCCGCCGCGCGCGCATCACCATCACGCCCCCATCATAAGTGCCCCCTATGATGACCCGGCCATGACCAACCGCGCGCGCGCGCCACGCCGCCCCCGAGTTGCCTTCGTCCTGGGTGGAGGCGGCCACAACGGCGCCTACGAAGTCGGCATGCTGCGCGCGCTTTTCGAGCACGACATCAAGCCAAACATCATCGTGGGAACCTCCGTCGGAGCGATGAACGGCGCAGCGGTCGCCGCCCTGCCGGCACTCAAAACGGTCGAGCGGCTCCGTGAGGTTTGGCTGACCTTGAACGAGGACCAGATCTTCGGCGGGTCTATCTTGTCCGGCGCAGCGAACCTCGTGCGCACGCGCACCTCGCTTCACTCCAACAAGGCCCTGCGAACCATGATCGAGCAGCTGCTCCCCGTCACCACGTTCGAGCAATGCAAGGTGCCGTTCCATTGCGTCGCCGCGTCGATCGAGCGCGCTGCCGAGCACTGGTTCCACACGGGGCCCTTGATCGACGCGATCCTCGCGTCGGCTGCCGTCCCCGGCGTGCTCCCCCCGGTCGAGATCGACGGCGAGCACTTCGTCGACGGAGGGATCGTGAACAGCATCCCCATCTCGCGCGCCGTGGAGCTCGGCGCGAAAGAGATCTACGTGCTGCAAGTGGGGCGCGTGGAGACGCCGCTCGTTCCACCAAAGACACCCGTGCAAGTCGCCCTGGTCGCGTTCGAGATCGCGCGCCGCCATCGCTTCGCGCGCGACCTCGCCACGTTGCCCAAAGGCATCGTCGCGCACGTGCTCCCGAGCGGCGAGCCGCAGCGACCGAGTCTCCGCCAGCTCAACTACCGAGACTTCAAAGAGGTGGCCGGCCGGATCGACCGCGCGCACCGCGCTGCAAGCGACTATCTCTCTGCTTTGCCTGCAACGGCGACCTAACGGGTTATCCTCCGGCGGAGGCCGAAGAGGGGGACGGGGTTGGATCGCTTACCGCCTCGCATCGTTCGAAGGCTCGTGCTCGCGCCGCTCGCGTTCGTGCTCTGCCTCGCCCTCATCGCCGTGTCTCCCGTCCTCTTGCTTGCGGCCGCGATCGCAGATCTGTTCCTCCCCGGCAACTGGCGAACGACTCGTCTCGTCGCATTCATCGTGTGTTATCTCGCGCTTGAGGTCGCCGGCTTGGTGCTGATGTTCGTCTTGTGGGTCGCGAGCGGCTTCGGCGTTCGCATCCGTTCGGAGCGGATGCGAGAAGCGCATTACGGTTTCATGCGCTGGTGGCTCCGTCAGACGAATCATGCGGTGCGCAGGTGCTTCCGTTTGTCGATCCACATCGAGGATCCGCCGAGCCCGAAGCCCGGCCCGATCCTGGTCTTCAGTCGCCACGCCGGGCCGGGGAACTCCCTCCTGCTTATCGGGACGCTGCTCGTCGGCTTCCGTCGTCATCCACGGATCGTCATGCTGGCGAAGCTCCAGTGGGAACCGCTGTACGACACGATGCTCAACCGGTTGCCGAACCGGTTCATCCGACACGACCCGAAGCGGCGCGACCTCTACACCCAGGCGATCGGCGATCTCGCCAGCAACCTCGGTGACATGGATGCCTTCGTCCTGTTCCCCGAGGGGAAGGACTTCACGCCGCGCGTGCGCATGCGCGCGATCGAGTACCTGCGGGGGAAGGGGTACGAGCGCTCCGCCGGCCGCGCGGAGAAGATGGAGCACGTTCTCCCGCCCCGCCACAACGGCGTCATCGCAGCGATCGACAGCGCAACCGGCGCCGACATCGTCCTCGTCGCACACTCGGTGCTGGAAGACATCGGATCCTTCAAGGATCTATGGGCTCGGATCCCCCTCGAGCACCCCGTCCACGCGCGGTACTGGAGGATCGGCCCGGGCGAGGTGCCGCACGACCGCGACGAGACGATCGAGTGGCTGTATCAATGGTGGGAACGCATCGATCGGTGGATCGAAGAGCGCGAAACAGTCTGAGAGCCCATCTTTCAGACAGAGCAGACGTCCAGTTCGTCCCGGGACGCGCCGAAGTTCCTGCTCGTTGACTCTTCCGGCCCCTTCAGACGGCACCCGCGCGCGCCGAACCTCCTTATGTAAGGAGAGGGAAGGCTTATGGCGCGCGCGCCCAGCTCTGGCCCACCCAGAGCGATATTCAAAAGCCCGGCGCCGCTGATAAAAGCGGCGCTGACGCTTGGCGTTGTCGGCTCGACCCTCGGTGCAACGCTGCTCGTGGCGAGCGTCACTCGGCCTTCCAGCGTGAGGCTCCCTTCGCTCGCCGGTCCGAGCTACGCCAGGGATGTGTCCGGCTTCCACCCCGTGTCGCGGTCCTTGACCCATGAGATCGCCGCCACGCCTGCGCCGACACCCGTCCCCTCGTTGAAGCCCGTGCCGCACTTGCCTTCCTCCAAGCCGGTCGATTCTCAGCCGCCGGCACCAACACCCACCCATTCCCCGTCCCCGTCTGCACCGTCGCCGAGCCTCACAGTGGCGATCGCGACGAGCGGCACCGTCACGCATCCAAACAAGACGATCACGTACACGATCACGATCACGAACGCCGGGCCCGGTATCGCCAACGATGTCGTCGTGGAGAGTCACATCCCCGACGGGACGAGCTTGTCTTCGTGGATGTGCAACGGCACCCTGGTGAGAGCAGGCGGCGCCGACCACTTCACATGCGGCACACTCGGCGCAGCACCGGCGCCGAATCACCCGCTTGTGTTCGCCGTCTCGGCGCTCGCACCCGGTTCTACGATCATCGAGCAGTTCACCGTCCAGGTCGATCACAACGTCAACCACAACTCCGCGATCGTCGAACACGCACATGCCTACGCGGCGAACGCGGACCTGGCCGATTCAAACCAAGCGTCGGTGATCGTGAAATGAGGCGCCGGTACCGCAACCTTCCAATCTACGCGAAGATCTTGGTTCCGTTTGCCATCCTGATCGTCGTGTGGGGCGGCTTCGGCACCGCGATCCTGGCTCACGGGACCACCAGCGAGGCGCGCGCGAGCGCAACGGCGCAACTCTCCGCGGCGTTCGACGGCGCGCGCGCGACACTGGCCGACGACGAGCAGAACCTTCTCCAAGCGGTCCGCCTCGCGGCGAACACGCAGGGCGTCGCCGGTGCCGTGTCCAAGAAAGATCAAGCCTTGCTTCGGCAGTTGCTCGAACCGGTTGCTTTGAACGCCGGACACGACGGCCTCCGCGTGATCGACCGGACGGGCAATGTGCTGTTCAGCGTCGATACGTCTGTCACACCCCCGAGGATCTTGCACGAGACGTCATTCGTTCTCGCGCCGATCATGCGCGCCGCGCGCGGTGAGAGCGATGCACGCGGAGATAAGTTCGCGGCTCTATCGCCGACCGACCTTTTGGTCGCTGCGCCGATCCGAGATGCGAAAGGCCGCTCGGTGGGTGCGGTCGTCGTGTCGGACAACCTCACCGGGATCGCGGCGCGCATGGGACGGGGCGCAGGCGCGCGCATCGTGATCTTCACGCTCGACGGCGCCCAGCGCGCCGCGAACGGTGGACCCCTTCCCTTCCGCACGACGACGACCAACGGTCTGCAGGTGCAAGTTCGAGTCGGCGGCCAGACGATGGAGACGCTGTACGGGCCGATAGACGTGCGCGGCGAACGAGCGGGGATCATCGGCGTCGGTCTCGCCTCGAAAGCTCTCCTCGCAGGCATCCAAGGGAAATCGCTTTGGCTGACCCTCCTCGTCGGCATCGCGGTGCTGGCCGCGTTGACGATCGGCTTGCTCACGGCACGCGCGATCACGAAACCGGTCGGGGCGCTGGTCGGAGCGACGCGCGCGCTCGCGAACGGCGAGCTCCACGTGCGCGCGCCCGAAGGCGCGAAAGACGAAGTCGGGACGCTCGCAGCCTCGTTCAACACCATGGCCGCGCAGCTCGAAGCGTCTCACCGCACCTTGGAGATGCAAGTCGAAGAGCGGACGACGGCATTGCGGAGCGCGAACGCGCAGCTCGTGCGCGCGAGCTCGGCCAAGACGGCGTTCATCGCGATGATGTCGCACGAGCTCCGGACGCCGCTCAACGGGATCATCGGCTTCGCCGACATGCTGAGCGACCCGATGTTCGGCGATCACACGCCCGACGAAACGCGGGACCTCGCTGCGAACATCATGGCCAGCGGACGTCACCTGCTGGGGTTGATCAACGATCTGCTCGACATGGCGAAGATCGAAGCCGGCAAGATCGAGATCAAGCCGGTACCGACGGAGATCGCAGGGCTCGTCTACGAGGTTGAGAACGTGGTGGGCGCGCTTGCGCGTGCGAAGAACATCGAGATGGCCACCGACGTGGACGCAGACGTTCCCCTTGCGTTCGTCGATCCCTCACGGTTGCGCCAGGTCCTCTTCAACCTCGTCTCGAACGCGATCAAGTTCACGCCGGAGGGCGGGCGCATAACCGTCGACGTCGTGAATCTCGAGCAGTCCGTCACGATCAGCGTCAGCGATACGGGGCCCGGCCTCCTTCCCGACGAAGCCGAACGGATCTTCCAGCCGTACGAGCGCGGCTCGGCCGGCAGCGAAGACGACGGTGCCGGACTCGGCTTGTCGCTCGCGAAATCGCTCATCGAGCTCCAGGGTGGACGCATCTGGGTCAAGAGCACCCCGGGCAAGGGAAGCACCTTCTCCGTCCTCGTCCCCGCTGCCAAGATCGAGCGCCTCGAGGTTGCCGGATGAGAAAGATCCTGGTGGTCGAGAACGACCGGATCTCACGCGATCTCGCGTCGGCTGTGCTGACGAAGGGTGGCTACGACGTGGTGTGCGCGCGCGACGGCGAGGAAGCGCTGGAAGTCGCCCCCGAGCTCGGCGCCGACCTCGTGTTGATGGACGTCGGGCTTCCGGGGATCGACGGGATCGAAGTCGTCGAGACCCTTCACCACGACCGGCGGACACAAGACACGCCGGTCCTGATCTGGTCTGCTCTCGTGCTGTCGGCAGACGTCGAGCGCGCCTGGAAAGCCGGTTGTGCCGCGTATCTTGCGAAACCCGTGAGCGCGCGCGAGCTGCTGCAAAGCGTGGACGCGGTGTTCGGCGTCTCCCGCAAGCGCGTCACGCTCTAGCCGCAGGCGCCGGCGATCGCGATACTTCCCTCATTCGAATCCGCGATCGCGAGCATCCCGTTCGTCAAGACCGCGAGCCCCTGTGCCGCTCCGATGTGGCCGACCAGAACTCGATGGGCGCGAGTTGACGGATCGAACGCGACGACCTCACCGCTCCCGATCAACGTTAGGTAGAGCAGGCCGCCCATCGAGACGACGTCGTCTGCTTGGACGATGCCGCCGAACGGCTCAGTCTTCCCGTCCTTGATCCTCAATAACCCGGCCGCTGCTTCCGCAGTGACGTAGATCGCGCCGTCTGGTCCGACGGCAGCGTCGACGGCACGACCGAGACCACGGGCAAGCTCAGTCGTGGGGCCTCCCACGACCGGCCACGCCAGTAGGGTGCCGTGGGGGCTGTCCGGGATCAGGATGCGCGCGCCTTTTGGGTCGTACGTGATGCCGTCGACGCCGAGCCCTGCACCGGCTGGCGGTAACGTCAAGACCGTCGTGGGGGTGGGATCGGGAGGCCGGAGCGACACGAGTCTGTTGCGACGCTGCTCGGCAACGATCAACCGACCGTCGAGGAGCATGACCATCCCTTCCGGCGCTTGCGGGTCGTCGATGGTCTGAAGGATCCGCCCGTCGCGGGAGAGATGCCGGAGGGTCCCGTGCGGGGGATCGCTCACCCACATCGTCCCGTCGGCAAGCGCCAGGAGGTCGTCGGGCGCGCCCAGCCCGCGCGCGAGCACAGGCAACGAGGAGAAGCGCCGTTGTGCCGGACACGCGGCAAGACCGCTCGCGCGCGGCGCGCTCGTGCCCGACACCGAGCTCGACGGAGAGGACCGGGCAACGCGGGGCGTTCCGTGTGTACAGGTAACCGCGAACGCGAGAAGAAGACAGGCAGACCCAGCGCGCAGCGGCTTCACACGTGCAGCGTCGCCTCTGCGACCAGCCGGACCTCGCCACCGACGCGCGCGCTTCCATCTCGCGCTTCGACCGAGACGAACGACGGCCGCCTGATCTCCGCGCCTTGCTCGATCTCGAATGAGATCTCGCCGACACGCGCGCCGAGGTAGACGCCTAAGCCTGTGGCCGCGGATCCGGTTGCCGGATCCTCGACGACACCGATCTCGGGCGCGAAGAACCGTGCTTTCACTCGTCCGGGCCCGAGGGGCGCGAAGCAGTAAACGCCGTCGATCCCCGGGGTGGAAGCGGGCGCGCGCAAAGACGCCACGATCGCCGGGGACGCGAGCGGCAGCATCAATTGCCGGACGCCGACATCGGTGATCGCAGGCCTGAGGGATACGGGAGCCGCCCCGAGAGACGAGGCATCGAAGCCGACGTCGGCCGGAGCGATACCAAGCACCGCCAGCACCGCGTCGATCTCATCGAGTTCGGTCCCCGGCGAGCCGCTTCGCTCGAGCCACACGCGATGATCACCCTCGAACGTGACGGCCGTCTCCCCAGCCGCGCTTCGCTGTGTCGCCCGTTCACCGGTGAGGACACCGAGATGTCTGAGCACCCACGCCGTACCGAGCGTCGGATGACCGGCGAAAGGCAGCTCGTCCGCCGGGGTGAAGATGCGGAGGTCGTATCCGTCGGCACGAGCGCCGGTCACATAGCTGGTTTCTGAGAGGTTCATCTCGCGTGCGATCTTCTGCATCGCGGCGGGGTCCACGGAACCCGGGTCGGGAAAGACAACCAGGCCATTTCCGGCGAGCGCCTCGCGGGCGAAAACGTCGACGAGCAGATAGCGCGCGCTCATGGCTCCGAGCCTAGCGGAGTGCAGGGCAACAAGGCCGTGAAAAACGACGGCTCGTTGTACCCTTGCCATCGTGGATCGAGCGGTTGACACGGACGCAGCCGACGTTCGGACCGACGAGCGAGCGTCTTCACAGCAACGCACCTGGCTCGTCACGATCCTGGAAGCCGTACTCGTCGGCACCATTTACTACGGCACGGGACGACTCAGCTTGCATGCGTCGCTCGTCGGGAGCAGCGTGACACCGGTCTGGCCTCCGACGGGAATCGCGCTCGTCGGGCTTCTGGTTTTCGGACGGCGTGTCTTGCCGGGGATCTACCTCGGTGCGCTCCTCATCAACGTAACGCTCAGTCCGCCGGCGTGGACCGCATTCGTGCTCGCCGTCGGGAACACGCTTGCCCCCCTCACGGCCTATGAGCTTCTGCAGCGCGCGCACTTCAACCCTCGTCTCGAGCGGCTTCGCGACGCGATGGCGTTGGTCGTCCTCGGTGCGCTAGGCGCGATGACGGTAAGCGCGACGATCGGAACGACCACATTGTGGGCGGCCGGCGCAGTCAGCGGGCACTCATATCTGTCGACGTGGTCTGTGTGGTGGACGGGAGACGCGATGGGGATCCTCGTGTTCTCACCGTTCTTGTTGCTGCTTCTGCGCTTCCGACCCGGACCGCTGCCGTCGCTGGTTCGTCAGCTGGAGGCGCTGGCGCTCCTAGGAGGAAGCGCGGCCGTCACGTTCGCGGTCCTTCAGAGTCGCCTCAACCTCTTGTTCTTGGTCTTTCCATTCCTGATCTGGGCGGCCTGGCGTTTCGAGCAGCGTGGCGCGGCACCCGTAACCCTGATCGTGACGGTGATCGCCGTTTGGGCGGCGGTCAACAAGGAGGGTCTCTTCGCGAACGGGAGCCTTCTTGATCGGATGATCACCTTGCAGAGCTTCAACGGAGCCGTCGCCCTAACCGCATTCTTCCTCGGGGCGAGCATGGCCGAACGAACGAAGGCGCTTGGAGAGGAAAGTGCGTATCGAGCCCATGAGGCTCAGGTCAACAGGCGGCGCGCGCTCGAGCTCAACGACGAGGTCGTGCAGGGTCTTTCTGTTGCGAAGTACGCGTTCGACAGCGGCGAGATGTCGACGGCGAAGCGCGCGGTAACGCACACGCTCGATGCTGCTCGTCAGATCGTCAGCGATCTGCTGGTCGCGTCCGGCGATGAGCGCGGGATCGGACCCGGAGACCTCGTCCGTGAGCGTCCTGCCTTGATCGGCGAGGACGCCCCCGAACTGAAGCCGTAGGGCCGCGTGGAGCCCGATGACCGACGTTGAAACAGGTGCGATGGCTGCTCGTCAAGATGAAACGCTGACGCTTCCGCGGGAGCGACACCCCGAGTGGGTACAGCCGATGCTCGCCACGCTGACGGAGAACTACTTCTCGGATCCCGCGTGGATCTTCGAACGAAAGCTCGACGGGATCCGGGCGCTCGCGTTCCGCGACGGCAAGCGGATCCGGTTGCTGTCGCGCAACAAGCTCGATCTGGCCGGCTCGTTCCCGGACGTCGTCGAAGCGCTCGCCGAGCAGCCCGAGCGCGACTTCGTGGTCGACGGCGAAGTCGTCGCGTTCGAAGGTGGCATGACGAGCTTCTCGCGTCTTCAGCGGCGCGGGATGGGGTCTCGCGTCCCGGTCTTCTACTACCTGTTCGACATCATGCACCTCGACGGCAAGAACACACGCGAGCTTCCGGTTATCGCGCGGAAGAAGCTCTTGCGCGAAGCGATCGACTTCTCACCGCGCGCGCTGCGCTTCACGACGCACCGCACCACATTCGGCGAGCGTTACCTGGATGAGGCGTGCTCGAAGAGATGGGAAGGGTTGATCGCGAAGAACACGTCCTCCCCGTATGAAGGCCGGCGATCGCGCAACTGGCTGAAGCTGAAATGCGTGAATGAACAGGAGCTGGTGATCGGAGGGTTCACCGATCCGCGGGGAAGCCGCGAGGGATTCGGCGCGCTTCTGGTCGGCTACTACGAAAACGGCGAGCTTCGGTACGGCGGTGCGGTTGGGACCGGATTCGATCGCGACCTGCTCCTCTCCCTGCACGAAAAGCTGGTGAAGCTTGAGCAGCCTGAAGCGCCGTTTGCGCGGAACGGTCTGCCTCGCAAGGGCGTTCACTGGGTCCGCCCGAAACTCGTTGCGCAGGTCGGCTTCGCGGAATGGACGCGCGACGGCAAGCTGCGACACCCGCGGTTCCTCGGGCTGCGCACAGACAAGTCGCCGAAAGACGTGGTGCGGGAGCGGCCGAAGTGACCGCGCGCGCAGTCAAGATCTCGAACCCGGACAAGCTTCTGTTCCCCGACGACGGGATCACGAAGGGCGACCTCGCCGCTTACTACGAGGCGGTCGCGCCCGCCTTGGTTCCACACGTCAAGAACCGGCCCTTGATGCTGCAGCGCTTCCCCAACGGCCTCGGCCGGGAGGGATGGATCCAACAAGACGTCGGCCGAGGCTACCCAGACTGGATGCCGCGTGTCACGGTTCCGAAGTCCAAAGGCACAGTCACGCACGCGATGGTGACCGACCCTCCGTCACTCGTCTATCTCGCCAACCTCAATTCCATTACGCTGCATGAGTGGCTGAGCCGTGAGGACAAGATCGATCACCCCGACCTCATGATCATCGACCTCGATCCCGGCCCGGATGCGACGTTCGCCGATGTACGAAAGGCTGCGCGCGCGACGCGCGCGTTGCTGGAGGAGCTCGACCTTCCGGCGTTCGTGAAGACCAGTGGAAGCAAAGGGGTGCACGTCGCCGTGCCGCTCAAGCGGCGTGACACCTTCGAGCAGGTGCACGAGACGGCCTCGATCATCGGAGCGGTCCTCGCTTCCCGGGCGCCCGAGCAGCTCACGACCGAGTTCCGTAAGGAGAAGCGCAAAGGACGGCTATTCCTCGATATGCATCGCAACCAGTACGGCCAACACGTCGTTGCGCCGTACACCGTGCGCGCGCTGGCAGGCGCACCGGTCTCCACGCCGATCGACTGGGACGAACTCGGCCGCGTCGAGGCTCAGACGTTCACGCTGAAGAACGTGCCCCGGCGTCTCGAGCAGGACGGCGACCCGTGGAAGGACATCAAGCGGCAGGCCGTAACGCTCGGGCCCGCGCGCAAGAAGCTGGAAAAGATGAGTTAAGCCGACGCCCGCGCGCGCCGGATCTGCTCCGCGTGATCCTGGCCGTGCGCAACGTAGATCTGCAGCCACGTCTCCACGCTGTAGGGCCCGCTCTCGGTATGCGTGCCCGCGCGGCGCCAGTCCTCGTCGCTCAACGCGCGAAGCAATGGCACCGTGCTCTCGCGCGCGCCTCTGAACGCAAGGAGCGATCCTTCGAGCGGCCAGTCGTACCGCAAACGCCGCGCGAACTCTTCCTGGTCGTACCCGGCGATCGTCGGGCTCTCTTCCGCGAGCAGCCTCCGCAAACGGATCGCAGACGTCATCTCGGAATCGCCAAGGTGGTGGACGATCTCACGCGCGGTCCACTCCTGGGGTGCGGGGCGCGAGTCGAGCTCGGCTTCCGTTGCACCGGCCAACGCATCTTCGACCGCCGCGTACCCCTGCTCGTACTGCTCGATCATGCGCGCGCGTGTGTCGGCATCCATCGCGACCCCCCGGCTCGAGATGAACGGATGCTAACGGACGGCGTCCGAAGACACGCGCGAATTACCGGGGCTACGCCTCGCGCGGATCGATCTTGTCCGGATCCAGCCCGAATCGCTTGATCGCGCCCGCGACCTCTTCCTGCTTCGCCTCACCGGCTTGCAGCAAGCCCTGAAGAACCGCCACGACGACGTTCTCCGCGTCCACCTCGAAGTGCGCGCGCAACGCCGCGCGGGTATCCGAGCGCCCGAATCCGTCGGTCCCGAGAGGGATGAACGGGTGACCCACCCACCGCGAGATCAGGTCGGGGATCTCCTTCATGAAGTCCGAGACCCCCACGATCGGCGCGCTCGAAGACGACAATGCCTCCGTGACATATGGAACGCGCGGTTCCTCGCCTGGGTTGAGGCGGTTCCACCGCTCGGCGGAGAGCGCGTCTTCGCGCAGGCATTTGTACGAGGTCGCGCTCCAGCATTCGGCGGCGACGTCGTAGTCGGCGGCGAGGATGTCGCGCGCGGCCATCGCTGCTTGCCACGCGACCCCGCTGAACAAGATCGTGGCGCGACGCGACGCTCCGTCCGGTGCCTCCGCGAATCGGTAAAGCCCCCGAACGATCGCGTCGTCGACGTCGCCCGGCTTCGGCGGCTGGACGTAGTTCTCGTTGTAGAGCGTCAGGTAATAGAAGATGTCTTCGGGGTTCGGCCCGTACATCCGCCGGATGCCGTCGCGGACGATCGCGGCGATCTCGTAGGCGAACGCCGGGTCGTAGGCCCTCACGTTTGGAACGGTCGACGCGAGAACGTGGCTGTGCCCGTCCTCGTGTTGCAGTCCCTCGCCGTTCAGCGTCGTGCGACCTGCGGTGCCTCCGAGCATGAAGCCCCGGCCGCGCGCATCTCCGAACTGCCACACCAAGTCTCCGACACGCTGGAAACCGAACATCGAATAGAAGATGAAGAACGGGATCGTCGGCTCGGCCCACGTCGCGTAGCTGATCCCGGCGGCCTGCATCGATGCCATCGAGCCTGCCTCGGTGATCCCTTCTTCGAGGATCTGCCCGTCCTTCGACTCCTTGTAGGTGAGCAGCATCCCGGCGTCGACCGGCTCGTATTTTTGACCCATAGAGGCGTAGATCCCGAACTCGGTGAACAGCGGATCCATACCGAACGTGCGCGCTTCGTCTGGGATGATCGGCACGACGCGCTTTCCGATCTGCTTGTCGCGCATCAAGCCCCGTAGCAAGCCGGTGAACGCCATCGTCGTCGACGCCGCGCGCTTGCCCGACCCCTTGAACAACTCCTCGAATGGATCCGGCCCGGGTGTGCCGATGTCCTTGTATCGGACCTGCCTGCGCGGGACGAACCCACCGAGCGCGTGACGCCGCTCGAGCAAGTACTTCAGCTCCGGAGAATCCTTGGGCGGCCGGTAGTACGGCGGCATCTTCTCTTCCAACGCCTCTTCAGGGATCTCGTCTTGGAGATACAACCGCTCGCGCAGATCGAGCAGCTGCTGCTTCGACATCTTCTTGATCTGGTGCGTGACGTTGCGCGCCTCGATGTCCGGTCCGAGCGTCCATCCTTTGATCGTCTTCGCAAGGATCACGGTCGGCGCGTCGGTCGTCTCCAGCGCGGAGCGATACGCCGCATACACCTTGCGGTAGTCGTGCCCGCCGCGCCCGAGCTTGCGGAGGTCGTCGTCCGAAAGGTGCTCGACAATCTTCGCCAAGCGCGGGTCGGGGCCGAAGAAGTGCTCACGGATGTACGCGCCCGATTCGGTCGCGTACTTCTGGAACTCGCCGTCGACCGTCGTGTCCATCTTGTTGACGAGCACGCCGTCGACGTCCTTCGCAAGCAGCTCGTCCCACTTGCGGTCCCAGATGACCTTGATCACGTTCCAGCCCGCGCCGCGGAAGATCGCTTCGAGCTCTTGGATGATCTTGCCGTTGCCGCGCACCGGCCCGTCCAACCGCTGCAGGTTGCAGTTCACGACCCAGATGAGGTTGTCCAAATGCTCGCGCGCGGCGAGCGAGATCGACCCGAGCGTCTCCGGCTCGTCGGTCTCACCGTCGCCCACGAAGCACCACACCTTCGCGTCTTCGGTTTCCGTCAGTCCCCGGTGATGCAGATATCGGTTGAACCGCGCTTGGTAGATGCTCGTAAGCGGCCCGAGGCCCATCGAGACCGTAGGGAACGACCACAGCTCCGGCATCAGCCTCGGGTGCGGGTAGCTCGACAAGCCCTTCCCGCCGATCTCCCGACGGAAGTGATCGAGCTGATCTTCCGAGAACCGCCCTTCGAGGAACCCGCGCGCGTAGATACCCGGCGTCGCGTGGCCTTGGTAATAGACCATGTCCCCCGGGTGGTCGTCGGTCGCGCGGCGGAAGAAGTGGTTGAAGCCGACCTCGTACAGGCTCGCGCTTGATGCATACGTCGCGAGGTGACCGCCGATTCCCTCCGACATGAGGTTCGCGCGCGTGACCATGACGGCCGCGTTCCACCGGATGTAAGCGCGGATCCGGCGCTCGAGGTATTCATCACCGGGGAACGCGGGCTCTTTGTCGGACGGGATCGTATTGACGTAGTGCGTCGACACCTGGACGGGGAACCCGACCTGCTCGAGCTTGGCCCGCTCGAGCAGCCGCTGCAGGAGGTATCGCGCGCGCGTCTTCCCGCGCTGCTGCACGACCTGGTCGAAGGCCTCGACCCAGTCCGAGGTCTCCTGTGGGTCAACATCGGGGACCTGCGACGCGAAGCCGTCGAAGATGCCCATCCGTCCCTCCTCTGCGGTCCCACCCAGGCTACTCCGCCCGAGCAGCCTCGACCGGCCCCAGCTTTCCCCCGACCCGATTGGTTGGAAAACCTCTCCTTTGGGTATCTTCCCCCCGTGGCTACCGTCCTGATCGCCCAAGAAGCGACCGACGAGCGAACCCGTTTAGTGATGGCCCTTCAGATGGCGGGCCACGAGACTGGGGAAGCATCGGACGGCGCAGCAGCCGTCGCGATGCTGGAAGCCGGCCCATACGACACCGCGGTGATCGACGAGGACCTCCCCGACATGTTCGGGACCGAGCTCGTCCTGCTTCTACGCAACGTGCCGGGTTACGTGACGCTACCGACCGTTGTGTTGCTTCCGTCGTGCGCTGAGGACGCCGAGCCGGCCGTAAGCGAGACGCCGACACCTGAGGTCCCGTCCGTGTACCGCGTGTTCAAGCCCGCGTCTTGCGGCGAGATCCAGGCGGCCGTCGAGTCCGCGGTCGCCGGGACGGCGGGAGAAACGGATCGGCACGTCTTGCTCGAGCAACGCCGGGAAGTATGGGGCGACGTTTCGGCGCTCCAGCGCCTCGCGCGCTCTGCAACCTAGCTGGGCAACCTAGCCCACCTCCTCAACCCTCTCTTCCTCTGGGTCGTTTCTTTAGCGTGGCGGAACTCTCGCCTTACCTTCGCGTGCGTACCCTCGATCCGACGATGGCTTCCATGACTCACTGGCGCGCGCGCGAAGACCTCGCGTCCAGGTCGACGTGCTCCCGCGCCATGCCCGAT
>Ga0070706_100000818_pt1 | contig 34478 bp, 36 predicted proteins | sample KBSK5501metaG_FD_65476 | JGI IMG/M metagenome (GOLD analysis project Ga0070706, IMG submission 65476) | Corn, switchgrass and miscanthus rhizosphere microbial communities from Kellogg Biological Station, Michigan, USA - KBS K5-50-1 metaG | ecosystem: Host-associated > Plants > Roots >... | reverse complement strand
CCCTCTGTCCCCGCTCCCCGTAAGTTTCCTCAGCGGTAGCGGCCTCGAAGCGGTTCTCTCACCCATCCAGGAGGCGTTCATCGCAATCCTCCGGGAGTCCGCCCCGGGGGCTGGTGCCGCAACGGGTGCCCCGTCCGTGATGCTGTTCGTCTGTGAGACCAGCACGGCCCCCGGCGACGACTTGGCCCTGAAGCTCCAGGCCTTCTGCCCGCCCGATTCCGGGCCAGCGGAGACTTCACCCTAAGCCGTCACCAGCTGCAAACCGCGCGGACCTAGTGGACTGCATTCGCAGGCAGGTCCAGCGCCCGTTGGACTAACCTAGGATTCGTTCCTCTAGGCGGAGATACTCCATCGCCGTAATCTGCTCAGGGCGGAGGGTCATGGCGAGAGGGATCGTAGCGCGAAGCCTGCGAGGAGGATGGGCGATGGCGCGGTAGCAGACCGCGGAGCCGGCTGGCCGTCTAGTTGTGCCATGCGCCCTCGAAGTGGTGTTTGAACTCGTGGAGCAGGACGTAGGGGTCAGCGGTGGAGACGATCAGTTTGTCGCCCGGCACATAGCAGCCGTAAATGCGCGCGGTCGTTGAAAGCTTGGCTCCACGGAGCAGGCAGATCTGTTCAACCTCGGGCTGGGGCCGGATCAGCACGGTGATCGGCCCGACTTCATACGCGGTGCCGCCAAGCGTCTGGCGGTCACGGTGGGTGTGCCCCGTGCTCAGGTACCCCCCTTGGGTTGCGCAGCCTGACAGCGCTAGTGCGAGCATGAAGGCTGCGACAAGTCGACTCATACCGCCCTGCCGCGACCGCTTGAGTTGGGTGCTGGGTGACGCCGCAGCCGTGTTGTCCATCGCACTCTTTGATAAAGGCAAGAGGGGTGCCACCATCCGAACCGGGCATGCCTCGTAGCCTCGCTCGATCCACTCCACCTTCATTTCAGCCGTTTACGAGACAGACTGGCTCCGTGGCCCTGACTGCGTCGAGCTCTGATCTTGGGGCTTCGCTATAGGGGCTGAGCCCGGCCTCTTGCGCGGGAACCATAGTGCCCCGTGAACAACAATTCCTGTCTGATCGAATCCCGCTAAGCAGGGATTTCCGACGTGGACCCATTGTTTCGTCCAGAACGCGGTGCAGGGATAGAACCGACTGACATTCGATGTGATGATCAACCAAGTACTGTGGTCTCAGCACAGGGCCCTCCGCCGTGTTAGGATCACCCCCTGAGGACCGCGGCGCCCGCCGCGAGCCTGTCGATGCGCACCTCCCGTCCTGAGGGAGGAACAGACTTGGGAATGCGGGCGGCGTATGAGCCGCTGAGGAGATCCCGCCATGCGTAGACGGCAAAGACGCGACGTGCTTCGGGTCGTGGCGACATCAGTGTTCGGGGTCCTGCTCCTGCTGGTTTTTCCCGGTCCGGTTCCGGCGCAGCAGACGGCCCCGAGCGTCGAAGTCAAGCGCGTCATCGGGCGGGTCGAGATCCTCCCCAAGGGGCAGACCCAGTGGGTTCCGGCGGTGATCGGGGCCCGGCTGGCCGAAGGAGATGACATCCGGGCGTTCTCGGGCGCCTCGGCCGAACTCGCACTGCCCGACACGAGCACCGTGGTGCTCGCGGAGAACAGCCGGCTCTTGCTGACCAAGCTGGACTTCGACCAGCAGAACCGGAGCCGGTTGGTGCTCTTGCACCTCGTCGTGGGCAAGGTGCGCGCCACGATCGCACAGGCCGCCATCACGCTGGCGCGAGCCCGCCAGTCAAACTTCGCGATCTCCACGCCGACGGCCGTTGCAGCGGCGAGGGGTACGATCCTGTGGGTCTTCACCGACGGCCAGAAGAGCATGATGGCCGTAGAGCCCGAGTTTGGAGCCAGCGAGGGCAGCTCCCTGGGCGCCTGGAGGAAGTAGCAGCTCCCCGGAGACACGGTGAGCCAGAACCCGCGTGGGAGAGCGCGCGAGAGGCGCCAGTTTGAGGCGGGGCCGTGGCCGCTCGTACCTGCGCTCGTCCTCACACTTCTGTTTGTTCTCGGCGGCTGCACGACCGTCCCGGCGCAGACTGACCGGCAGGCAACGCTTTCGGACCTGCTTTTGGTGTTCGACTCATCCGAGAAAATGGGAGGCGATCCACGCTGTCGCAGTCGCAGAGTCAGCACCACAGAGGTGGTGGGTCCTGTCGAGCTAGGGAGTCAAGGAGTGTCGGGTCGTTGGACCGAGCGCTGGACGGTAGAACGCTGCGGGTCTCTGGTTCCGTACCTCGTCAGGTTCGCCCGGGCCGCGGACGGGGATTTGGACGTCAGCATGCAGCGCGAGAAGCCGGCGGGCGAGGCAGCTACCTTCCCTGGCAATACCATCGCGGATCCTGTTCTCCAGGTCGACGCGTTTGCATTTCTTGCCCTGAGAGATTTTTCGGAAACCGGGGCCGAAGGGACTTGTCATGCTCGCAAGGTCATCGGCACGGAGGTGTTGCAGCCCTTGGAAGGCGCTGCGGTTGAGGACGAACGGCCCGTCGGCGGGCAGTGGGTAGAGCGATGGACACTCGATCGATGCGGGATGCCCGTTCGCTATGTTGTTCGCTTCAGCACCACTCGGAAGGGGACAACGTTTACGGCGGAGCGTGAGCGATGAGCAACGGTGGCGTGGGGCCTGTCCGTCGCCTCGCCATTGAGGCCCAGGGCTCGAGGTGATCGACGGCGCGGAGACGGTGTGCGGTAGTTTCGTAGTGCGGTGAGCCAAGACTCCTCGGCCGAGCCCCGCTGGTACGCCGTACGCACGCGGTCACGACACGAGAAGCGGGTGCGCGAGCAGCTCGCGGGCCGCCAGGAGATCGAGGTCTTCCTGCCCCTCTGGGAGCGCCGGAGCCGGTGGAAGGACCGGACCAAGAGGATCCAGGTCCCGCTGTTTCCAGGTTATTGCTTCGCCCGCTTCCGGTACTCGGACCGGCTGCGGATTCTCAAGTCGTTCGGCATCGTGGAGCTCGTTGGCTCAGGCGGTCAACCCGAGCCGATCCCGGATGCCGAGATCGACGCTATCTATGCTCTTGTGGGGAGCCGCCTCAGATACGAACCGTTTCCGTTCCTCGCCGAGGGGATGGAGGTCGAGGTGACCCGGGGGCCCCTGATGGGCGTGCGGGGGCGCCTCCTCCGAAAGGATCGCGGGCTCCGCGTGGTGCTATCCGTGACGTCGATCCGCCAGTCAGTTTCGGTGGAGATCGACGCGGTCGACGTGACCCCACTGTGACGGCTCTGAACGAAGTGATCTCGTGCAGGTTCTTCGCTCGCTCTAGCGAGAGACCGGGCTCTCGTTCCTGTCGAACATCAGCGTTCCGATCTCGCGCCCGTATCGGTCGTACTGCCAGCGGATGATGGCCGCGCCCAGGCGCCGGTCGGCCTTCAGCCGCTGATCGGTCCCGAGGTAGCGCTCTTCGAGCGTGTTTCGATTGGCGTCGTACTGCCAGCGTACGATGGCCACGCCGCGATTCTTGTCTTCTCTCAGCTGCCCGTCCGGCCCGAGGTAGCTCTCCTCGACCGTCTTCCCGTTTGACCCGTACTGCCAGCGGACGGTGGCCACCCCCCGGAGCCGGTCCAAGGTCGGCCGCCTATCGACGCCCAAGTAGCTCTCCTCCACGGTGTTCCCCTCTGGGTCATACTGCCAGCGGATGATGGCCACGCCCAGGCGCCGGTCGGCCTTCAGTTGCTCGTTCGCCCCGAAGTGCTGCTCTTCGGTCGTCTGACCCTGCGGATCGTACTGCCAGCGGATGATGGCCAGACCCGAGTCCTTTGCTTCCTTGAGCTGATCGTCAGCGCCAAGATTCCTCCATTCGACCGGATGGTCCTTGTTGCCGTACTTGAGCACGACGGCGTATACCCCGTTCTGGTTGGACACTGGCCTGCCACTGGCATCGAGGAAGACCCTCCTCTCGGCCCCGCCAGAGTGCTCGACGCGGATCGTGGCGACACCGGAGGTGGGATCGGGACTCAGCGTGCCACCCAGCCGGTAGTCCACGCGAACGATGCGGCCGTCCTGATAGACGAAGTGGTAGCAGGTGCTCTCCCGCAGGGCGGAGGCCGACTCTCGGGATGTGCCTCGGATCGCGTATCGGGAATCGAGGAAGATGTGGGGGTAGCAGTCGGCCTGGGTGATGGCGGTCGCGCATCCGGACAGAATACCCGCCCCAAGCCCGAGCGCCGTGAGTAGACCGCAGTAGCTCCGCACTCTTCGCACTCGCTGTCTCCGTAGGACCTTATGATACACGGCGGGGAAGCATTCCATAGCCGCGAGAAATCAGGAGCCAGCGGGCGCTGGGGCAGATGCCATCACTCGGCGCCGGTCGCGGCGACTCTAGGGCGTCGTGGCCGGCGCGAGCTCGACGATGAGCACAGGGACGCCCGGATCACCTCCGACGCCGCGGACGTGGCTGGCACTGCCACGCTGACCGCGCCGCTCACCGTGTCGGCGCTCCGGCTCATGTGACTCTGGGCGCTGTCGCCGCTCGGACTGCCGCCGATCGACCAGGACCTCGCGGTCAGGATTTTCGGAGAATTCCCGCTGTAAATGGGCATACAGATTGGGATGGCCCCGGGCCACGATGAACAGATAGCGCCCCATGTCCCTGGCCTCCCTCGGTATCCGGCGGCCGTTGCGCCCGTGCGCTCTGCGGGCCGTGCGTGATCGCGGCTCTCGATCAGCGGCCCGATGGTAGATCCAGGTCAAGAGGGTCGGAGGCTGGAGGAACTGTAAGAAGGTGGGCGTCCCTTGTCAAGCGGGATGTCGCCCTGAAACCGTCTAGCGGTGAAATGCTCCTTCGAGCCTGTGGCGCTCTTCATGTGCTAGGCAGGCGGTATCTTCATCAGAGCACACGATGATGTGGCGCACCATATAGCATCCGACCACGCGACCCGGCTGGATCGTGCGACCCTCGTCAGCGGCCCACCGGCCTTCGGCCCGCGCGACGTCCCCGCCGAGGGAGGCACAGAGGTTCCGGCTCACGTTTCCACTCCGCGCGAGGAGGTAGAGTGTGTCACCGCTCGCCCTGAGCTGGACGTCCTGGACTGAGAAGCCTGCCGAGCTGCAGCCACTCACTCCGACGGCCAGGAGAAGCAGGGTCGCCACGATCAAGTTCCGGGTCGGCCGCAGGGGCGCGGCGCTCTTGCCTGAGGGGGCCGGCGGCGGTGAAGAGGGAGCGAATACAGGACAGGGAGCGAGGCGCCTCGAAATCATGTAGGGAGTCTCCTTTCGCGGTAGACCCCCTCAACTCCGAGAGTTCACGATACCCTTCCTTCGATAGCCTGGCCGTCAAGCACGTGGCCTGACCCGTGGCTTTGCGTCCCCACCTCACGATGGGTTTGCCCTTGTCGGGAAGGGGTCTTCCGCCGTTGCTGCCTCAAAGAGCACGCAACCCCTATGCCAGGCCTGGCCGCCCAGTCGGGTAGGGTGGAGAAGACGTAAGAAATTCAACCGTTAGAAGCTATTCCGGAGGTGGAAGCGCCCTGGTGGGAGGCGGGGCCTATGGGCGGGGCGTCCAATTGCTGGCATAGAGGGTGCCCAAAACTGGGGGACTCGTGGCGGGAACGGAACCGACTTTATAGTTCGGCAACCAGAGAGGAGGCAGGCATGGTCTGGGAAGCCCTTGCGCCGCTCACGCTGAAAAGGCGGCTATCTCGTCTCCGCAACCCTCAGACCCCGTGAGCGATTCTATGCGCCCGCTCGCGCTCGGAGCCGCCGGGATCTTGCTGCCTGTCCTCGTTGCGGGGTGCAGTGTGCTTGCGTGTCGCCCCTTGACTGTCACCGTGGCGCAGAAGGAGGAGCGCGCGCGCCTGGATACGGTGCCCCGCGGCATTCGGACCACCGAGACCGGACGTCTCGAAGAGCTGCGCGTCCCCGAGGTGGTGCGCGAGTACTGGGTGCGGGCTCAGGATGGGACCTGGTACCCCATCTCGGCGGACCGGTTCCGAGCGGCAGAGGTCGGCGACTCCGTGGAGCTCTGCCGCTAGGAGGCACGCTCCGGCTCGCGGTGTGTAGGAGGCGTCTCGGCGACTCTCGGCAGACCTGCGCGCGGGAATCTACGCGAGTGGTGCCGGTCGGAGTAGTATCCTCTCGAGCATTCGAGAGCGCACCGCTGGAGGAGAATCAGTGTTCGGTTCCCCCGCTCCGCATGGCCGCGCGCTGCTCGTGGCCCTCACCCCCGAGTCCGGAGCCGCCCTCGGCGCCCACGAGCGGGAGATCACAAGACTCCCGTATCGGGTCGGCCGGGAATCTCGCGGGACCCAGCGAACCCCCCGCGGCTTCGTCACCGAGCGCCGCGATCCCGGATCCCGACCCAACAACGATCTCTACCTCGTCGAGCGCGACGAGCCACTGAACGTGAGCCGCGAGCACTTCGAGATCGACCGCGACGATACGGGGTACATTCTGGTGGATCGCGCTAGCACGTGCGGCACGATCGTCGAAGGCCAGACGGTAGGTGGCCAGGGGCGTGGCGGCAGCATCCCCCTCCACGACGGGGACGTGATCATTGTCGGCACGTCGCGCAGCCCGAATGTCTTCAAGTTCCGAGTCAGTTGACGCCTTGTCCCCTCCGTCAGCACGTGCCTCGGCCCGGCTCCGTCCGAGCCTCCGAGGGCCGTCGGACATCCCGGCCCGCCATCCAGACGGGTCTGCGGCGCCGCTCGGTTCATTCCAATCAAGCGATCTCGTGAGCTTTCAGGCTGGCGCTAGCTCTGGCTTTGTTTCGCAAAAATGGTCCGTCATCCGCTTGGCTTGCGCCATCGCCCTCTCGTGTTTCGCTGGATGCGTCGTGGATTAACCACGCTCATCTCTGCCGCCAAAGTGCCCAACGCTCTAGCTTGACAGTCCCCAAGTGGGCCAGTAGCCTGCCTGCCATGATGAGACCGTGGGTCCTAGCTCTCCTCCTCCTGGGCGATCTGGTCATGCTCACACCTCTGGCGCAGGCGAGTCCGCCCGACCCCTCGTGGATCTCGGGCATTTACGACGGCGGCGATTTCGACGACGTCGTCACCTTGGTGACCTCGGCGGCGTCCACCGTCGAGCTCTCTCCCCTGACCTGCCTCGACCCGGGCCACGTCGTGCTCGGCCTGATCCAGTTCGGCGAGGCCGGCAGCTCGTCGTGGCCGGCGCGCCCGGCCTTCCTCGGCCGAGCGCCTCCGCTCAGCTAGCTAGACCTCCACTCTAGTCCGCCCTTCGAGTCCGTGGAGGCCCGGCGCGCGCGTGTGTCGGTGTCCGGCCCCCGGACGGCAGAGGAAACCTGAGACTTTTCTTCCAGGGAGCAAGACCGCCATGAGACACAGAAGGCGCATCACGCTGGGCTGGGCCGCCGCTCTGCTGGCGCTGCTGGACGCTCGCGGCTACAGCCGCTAGCCGAATATCGGCGTGGAGACCATCCTTGTTGTGGATGATGAACCCGAGCTCTGCGCGGTCGCGCAGGAGATGCTCGAAGCTGGCGGATATACGGTTCTCGCCGTCACGCATCCATCTGAGGCGCTGCGGGTTGCCGAGCAGCACTCCGGGCCGATCCACTTGCTCCTCAGCGACGTGATCATGCCTGGGATGCACGGTCCCGAGATAGCCGCCCGCTTCCGCTCGCTCCGGCCAGATTCCAAGATCCTTTTTATGTCGGCTTACACGTCAGAGAAGTTCACCGACGAAGGTATCCTGCCCCTGGGCTCTTCCCTCATCTCCAAGCCGTTTACGGGCCACGAACTGAGGGTCAAGGTGCGAGAGGTCCTGGACCGGCGCTCACCGTTCACTCGGCCAAAGCCCTCGCCAGGTTCTCCGTAACAGCGTCCTCTCCCCGCGTGCCGGCCAAACCCAGCGAGCTAGCTGGCGAACTCTCGGTTCCGCGCGGCCTCGGGGAGTCCCCAAGGTGCTTGCGACGGACAGTCTTCCTCTCGGCGCCCGGCTCGCGCCAGTTCTACAGAAGGAAGCCCGGGAACCCCTTTCGTTCGAGTGCCGCCCGTACTTCTTCTGCCTGCCTCCGGTTTTCATACTTACCGACCCACACAACCCACGGATTGGCCGTCGACTCTCGGCGGCGTACTTCGGCTGGATAGCCGTCACGCCTAATGCGAGTCGACAGACGGGTGGCCTGCTTCGCCTCCTTGAACGCGGCCACTTGGATCCAGAAGGCACCCTTGGAGGAGCTCCCGGCGGGGTTCTTCGCCTTCGTTCCCTTGGGCTCGGCTGGGGCGCCCGCTTTCGAGTCGGCCCTTGACGTACCTGCCCTGGCGCTCGGCCCTGTCGGAGTTCCCGTTCTGTCTTGCTTGGGTGCGGGGGGCGAGAGCGCGAGCTTATTTTTTTTCTCGGCTTTCGCCATCTCCCCCGTTGAGGCAGAGAGAGGCGAGTTGGCTAGCGCAGAGGCTACCGACGGAGCGTCGCGCTCTCTCGTTGCGTTAGATCGGCTCGGCGCAGGAATCCACCAGCCGAGCCAATAGGGAACTATGAATACCAGGGTGAACGTGACAACTGCCGAACCATCCCGACCCAGATGCTGCGGAATGGAGAGTCTTCTAATTCCTCCTCGTCTTCAAGCCAAGGGCCTTCGTCGGAGTCGTAGGACTCCCTCGCCGGGCCCTCTTCGGCCTGCGGCGCGCTGTGGCCCGCTGGGAGGGGGAGGGAAGTCGGCTCCATTCCTTGGGCCCTGATAACACGGGTCGCTCGGATCTCCGGCAATGAAAATGAACGTTCTGGATGCGGCGTGCGCACTGGACCACCACTAATGGTTGGCTGCCAGAGCTGCTTCTGAGGCTCTCGCCCTCCAGTCCCGGAACTGCGGACCGGCCTCGATCTGGCGCGTGGACCGAGTAGGGGCATAGACGAGGCCGGGACGTCCACCTCGGGGCCACCAGCCGCCGGCGTATTTTCTTCTGGTAAGCCGGCCTTGCGATCTAGATTGGACCCGTGGGAGGTGAACGGGCGTTATTGCCTATTCGATCGTCTCAGACCACGGAGGGCTGGGTGATCGTGGGCCCCCAGGAGCAGGAAGATCTGTAAATCCTGCGTCGCCAAACCTTCGCGCGTGACCTTCGAGTCCAGGTGAACCGAGATCGCCGTAGGGATATGTCCCGAAATCCGGTGTGGGTCGCCGATCGTCGCCGTGCGCACGCGCTGGCCGTCATCCCCGCGCCAGTAACCCTCGAACCTCGGTCAATGACTGCTCCAGCTGTTCACGGGTCCACGGCTCGGTCGACCTCGTATGCCTGAACCCGAGCGACGTCGGCACGCTCGGGTGAATATCTCTTGGCCCGTGATCGTGGAGGCGGGGAACCAACTCCTCCATGTTCACACACTGAATGTCAGCCGTGGCGGGGCCAAGGTCGGGTTGACGAAGCCGCTCAAAGTTGGGACTCTGGCCCAGCTCTACTTTCACAGATTGAATGAACCCCCGCTCGACGTACCGGCCATGGTCTGGCGGACTGATCCTGACGGGGTAGCCTTTCTCTTCATCGGTAACAACCAGGAGAGCCTTACCCCGGCGTCGCCGAGCTAGGGGCCACCTGCAGTGAGGGCAGTACCGAGCGGTACCCGTAGTGACAGCGCTTGCTAATGCCATCTACTCTCCTACCACTTTCCCTACTGGGACTTTGACTACCGACGAGCTGCCCGCCGAGCTACGGTTGCTACCGACGGATTAGCGCGGTTCGTCAATGCTGCGGGCCGGAGCATGCTCCCTGTGACGTTGGTCCCGTAACGAGACAGGTCTCAACTAGAAAAAGCGATGTCTTCGACGACCCGCGTCGGCCGACGGCTGGTCCCGGCGGCCAGCGCCCTCTTCCGGGTTCTCGGGCTGAGAGGCAGGGAAATAAATTTCCCTCTACATGCATGGGTTCGGGAGGCTGACGACCGCAAGCTCTAGCGCCCCCTACTAGATCTGCGTTGGGCCTCTGTGCGCGTCGCGCCCGGCCGAGCTCTTCGGTCGCTTCTTTACCCAGTAACCACAACGACTTCGCTTGAATGTGCGATTGCTTTGTGTTGTAGTTTCGGCCACTTCAGAGCGGTAAGGGCTTTTGATCGGCTCTGTAAGTCAGAGGGCGGAGCTGTGCAGCTTCTCGCGCGGGGGATTCGCTCAAGGTCCTGTTCTCATCGTTCTCCCGCGGCCCGAGTCATTTCGAGCTCTGGCTCGAAGCCACCGGCACGGAAGCACTCCGCACACCCTGACCGGACGGCTGGTCTCGCCGGCTGGTCCGACGATCTTGCCCTAACGAGACACCATCACGGGGGCCAACATGTCTAGAGCGCTGATCACCGGTGGGGCCGGGTTCATCGGATCGCATCTATCGGAAGCCCTCCTGGAGCGGGGGTGGACCGTGGAGGTGGTCGATGATCTCTCGACGGGTAGCATCGAGAACATCAGCCATCTGAAGGGCCACCCGCACTTCACCTACGTGCTCGACAGCGTGATGAACCGCTCCCTGATGCTAGAGCTGGTGGACCGCACCGACGTGATCTTCCACCTAGCAGCCGCCGTCGGCGTGCGACTCATCGTCGAGAAGCCCGTCTATACCATCGAGACCAACATCAAGGCCACGGAGCTGGTCCTCGAGCTGGCGGCCCGCAAGCACAAGCCGCTGCTTTTGGCCTCCACCTCGGAGGTCTACGGTAAGCTCGACAAGCCGAAGTTCAGCGAGGACGACGACGTGATCCTCGGGCCGACCTCCCGGGCCCGGTGGTGCTACGCCGCCTCCAAGATGATCGACGAGTTCCTGGCGCGAGCCTACTTCAAGGAGAAGGGGCTCCCCACGGTCGTCGCGCGCCTCTTCAACACCATCGGCCCTCGCCAGACCGGGCAGTACGGCATGGTGGTGCCGCGCTTCGTCCGGTTGGCTCTGGATGGCAAGCCCATCCCCGTCTACGGTGACGGCACCCAGCGCCGCTCCTTCACCTGGGTGGGGGACGTCGTCGGCGCCATGCTCGCCCTGATCGAGCACCCCAAGGCCTACGGCGAGGTCTTCAACATCGGCCACACCAAGGAGATCTCGATCTATGACTTGGCGGTGCTGGTGAAGCAGATGACCGCCAGCCCCTCGGAGATCGTCCTCGTGCCCTACGAGGAGGCCTACGAGGCCGGCTTCGAGGACATGCCCCGGCGGGCGCCCGACATCTCCAAGATCCACCGGCTGATCGGCTACCAGCCGATGCTGAAGCTGCCCGAGATGCTGGAGCGGGTCATCGCGCATGAGAGGGAGCGGGGGGAGTGAGGCGGGTCTAGCATGTACCGCCTAATGAGCGGGGACGGTAACGCTAACGAATCGGGCTACCCATCAGCGATGATTGGGCCTCTACAACATCAGGCGTTGATCACGGGCAGATGGAGTGGCCCGACTAAACCGTCCATCTGGGTGTGTTGTTGCGCTTCGACGCTTGTGTGGCTCTTGTCAGTCGCGTTGCTTTGGCCCCACCATGCATCCCTGCTCAACTGGGATGAGGTGGATTACGTGAACGCCGCCACCTTGGGCGTTGGGGCAAATGCGTGGGACCGGGGTTCCTTATCGCCACGAGAGTTTGTGGAGTTCGGCCTCTCAAAAGTTCGACGGGAATCCCCAGTCGTTTCAGCCGCCTACGAGGAGGAGCGCGACCCATTTGTCTTACGGCATGGTCACCCCCCGCTTGTGATCTTCTTACTTGCTGCCGTCGCTGGATCTCGCAGTGAGCGGATGATTCGATCTGTTCAGCTTCTTGGGGCACTCATCTTAACGTTCGCAATGATTTTCTCGTACCGAAACATTGCTCGGTCACCTGAGTGGGCGGGAATCCTCTTGGTTTCGATTTTTGCAGTTTGGATGAGCCGATTGGTCTTCGGGACAGTTTCTTTTCATGGGTGGGAAGCGATATGGGCCACCACTACTGCAGCGCTTCTCGCGCTGCTCAATGGATCAGCGGGTATATCGCGGGCGCAAGTGAAAATCGGTCTATGCGGTGTGGTCGCTCTGGCCCTGCTGACGCTTGAGACTGGCGCCGTGGTGTGGGTCGCGGTTGTCATCTGGTTGCTCGCTGTGAGTTCGCGTGACCGCGGAGGCGCTCACTCCTGGGTTACGATGCGCGATGTTCTGTTGGGTGTGGCTTTAACGGCCTTCCTTGTGGTGATGGCATGGCCCGGATCTGTGACGAAGATATCGTTAGTGAAAACTGTTGCCACTCGACTCTATGCGGTTCGGCTGGGGAACGAATACGCCAACGTATCCTACTGGACACTGATTCAAGGGCTCTTGCCCATAGCTGGGCTCGGGTCAGTCTCGGTGGCGTGGTTATTCTTAAGGGATGGGGCAAATTGGCGGCGCTGGGGACCATTCGTCGTGATCGGAGTCCTGTACGGAATCGCTATGATTCCATTCGCGGTTCAGACGCACTATCTGCTTCCAGCGGCGGCTCCTCTCGTTTGTGCGGTTGCGCTTGCGGTTGGGCGATTGGCGAGGACGCTGAATCGCATACTTGCCGTCGCTCTGTGCGGGATCGCGGTGGTGGGTGCATGGCCGAGAGGATCATCGAGTACGTTCGACGAGAAGTCGCGCGAAGACCTGCACTTACTTGCGACGGCACTTCGCGGCCGTGACGCTTTGATCGATGGAGCGCATATCTATCAGTACTACCTCGGGCCTAACTACAGGATCCGGGCAATTACGGTGGCCTACGATGGACAGTCGGTGAGCATACGGGAGCGAAGTGAGTATCGCGAGCTCGAGCAGCGAGATGTGGCTGGAAGGATCGTGGTGATTCAGTCGAAGCGGCAGGGTTTTCTTGACGGGAATGCGCAGATAAGGCTACTTGGGCGGTGTCCACGGACCGATGGATTCAGCATCCGAATATACAACTGCGGGGACGGCGGTGCCGTTGAGGATGGGAAGAAGCAGTGACGAGAGGAAGCGGGTGATGGCGTGAGAGTCGTTTCGAGCGGGCTGGCGATACGTCGGTGTTTGTATAAGTGCGGGCGTGCGGTTGTCGAGGGTGGAGCAGGGCTGGAGCAGACGGGGGTAGTGTTCGGTGGGCAAGTGGTGCCCTGATCACCGTCCCTGCCCGATTTGTGGAGCGACCGCCGCGCGCCTCCTGGGCGCTCGCGGCGGGTGCGCGCATCGAGAAGGCAAGGGCGTCGAGACGCGGGTGGTTCGGTGCTCGAAGTGCCATGGAGTCTATCAGCGCCCCGTGCTTGTACCTGATTTCAATCCCTACGTGGAACTGGCGCCGGACGACTACTTTCGACACCATGATTCTCTTGGGAAGATTGCGCTTGGAGAGCGGTTGGCTGAGTTCGCGGAATCGATACTCGGGCGGACAGGCAGAATGCTGGAGCTTGGCTGTGGTCGGGGGGAGTTGCTTCGTGGCGCCGCCAACCGGGGCTGGAAGGTTCGCGGGGTGGAAATGACGGAGGCTTTCGCGCGGATTGCGAGGGAGACACATGGCATCGAGGTCGAATGGGCTTCAATTCAAAGCGCAGAGAGTCTTGGAGAGACCTATGACGTCGTTGTCCTCGCAGCGATCCTGGAGCATCTGTATGACCCCGCGGAGACGCTCGATCGTGTGAGGCGTGCGCTGTGTAGCGGCGGGCTGGTGTTCATAGACGTTCCCAATGAGTGTTCGCTGATGACGCGGGTTGGCAATGCGTACTTGCGGTTGCGAGGGAAGGACTGGGCGATCAACTTGAGCCCGACATTTTCTCCGTTTCACGTCGTCGGGTTCTGTCCGATGAGCCTCCGGCGCCTACTGGGCCGGGCGGGATTCCGGCCCATCGTGTTTGAGCTACATCGCTGGAACATTCCCCTGCCGCCTGGAGGGGGCTTGAGGGGAACATTGGAACGCGCGGGCCTCAGTGTAGTGTTATCGCTGGGGAAGATCATCGGAATGGGGGCGGGAATGACGTGTTGGGCGGTTCGATTGTGAACGCCGGTGCGACGGTTCTGACAGGCAATCGGTGAGATCGCTAGCCACGGAGATCATCAGGTGACGCGGCCGAAGACTTCGCTCCGCCGCGAGGTTGCCGCGGCCGCTTTCGCCTCGGGGGCCGTCGAGATAGTCACCCGGGCGCTGACGATCGTCCTGTCTATCGCGACGGCGCGAGCGCTCCAGCCGAGTGAGGTCGGGCTACTCGGGTTGGCGGTTATCATGGTCGGAGTGCTCTCCCTGGTGACCGCGTGCGCTGAGACCGCGGGGGTGATCGCCCGCTCCCTAGCGAGCGACCCGCAGTACGCGTGGTCTGCGACGGTCGTTCGTGCTGTTGTCACAGCGTGCCTGTTGGCCCTGGCGCCTTTGTCGCTGCCGTCGCTCGCTCACCTGCTCGCTGGCCGGGAGGCCGCCAGCGTAGAGCTGATGGCGCTGGTCTACGTGCTCCTGTGGCAATTGGGCCTCGACTTAGCTGGCACGTACCCGCGCGTCCTCTTGCAGCGACGCCTCAGGCTAACCTCGCTCGTAGGCGCGAGCCTGCTGCAGATCAGCGCTCACGTGGGGTTGTCCATCGTGTTGCTCTGGAAAGGATACGGAGCCATGGGGGTGGTTTCGTCGGCGCTGGTCAGCGGCGGGTTGAGCGGTGCCTTTCTGTGGTGTCGGCTGTTTGCTCAGCCAGGGCTCCGTTGGGAAGGCGGAGTCGATGCTTCGGTGTGGAGCCAGACTCTGACTTCCACGGCGCGGGTGTTCGCCGGCAGCTTCGCGGGCTATCTCAACGGGCGTCTCAACAACCTGCTCGTGGCCGGCGTGCTGGGCCCGGCAGCTATGAGCTTCTATGGAATGGCGTGGAGCGCGTCGCGCATTCCGGTCTGGGTCCTCAGCCAGGCACTCGGGGTGGTTCTCGTGCCGACGCTTGCGCACGTTCGATCCGATACGGACCGTTTGGAGCGGGTGCTCCGCGAATCGATCCGACACGCCTACATCCTCCTGACGCCGGCCAGTGCTATGTTGTTCGTCACTGCGGACTCGCTGGTGATCATTGTCCTGGGGCCCAAGTGGTTGCCTGTCGTGCCGGCGCTGCGCGTGATGAGCGTCTCGGTCCTGATGGTCCCCCTGCTGATTGCCTTCAACGGGCTCCTGGTGGCAGTCGATCGAGGTCACCTGACCGGTCTGGCCACCGGAGCCCAGCTCGGCTCGTTCGTTGTCTTGGTGGTGCCGCTGGCGACCCGATGGGGGGTGGTCGGCGCGGCACTTGGCGACCTGGCGTCTACAATCGTGGTGACGGTTGTCTTGCTTTGGCTCTGCCGTCTCAGGGCGCCCGAAGTGAGATGGGACGTGAGGCCTGCCGTGCTGCCGATGGTGGCAGCAGCGTCCGGCGGTGTGTTCGCCTCGAGTCTTTCGACAGAGCTTTCGGCCGGGGTCGTGAAGATCGCTAGCGAGATGACTATACTGATGACCGGGTACCTACTGATCATCTGGCTGCTGGGTGGGCGCAGGCGGCTGGTGGAGTTGGCAGGGCTCGTGCGCGACATCGCTCGTCGTCCACCTGGAGCGGTCTCTGCTCCGGTCAGATCGGAGATCGTAGGCGGAAATGCTGGCGGAACGTGAGTTGATCGGCTGGCGAGCGCTTCGGGACGGAAGGATCGTCGTCGGATTCCCACGATCGCGTTAGCTCTTGAGGAGAGTCGGCCATTTGCCACAAGGCTTGCATCGAATTCGGAATCGCACAGCTTCGAGGTGAGGAGGTTCGGGGCAAGGCCGTACTCGAGGTTGGAGCCTGTGATGTCAATGGTTCGCTGCGAGGGCACGTCGAGCCGCTAAGTCCCGCCCGTTACCTAGGAGTGGACTTGGAGTATGGGCCAGGTGTCGATGAAGTATGCCGCGCTGAAGAGCTAATCCAGCGCTATGGTCCCGACGCCTTCGACGTCGTCCTTTGTACAGAGATGCTAGAACACGTACGGGACTGGCGGACAGTTGTCAGTAACCTCAAGCAGGTGGTCAAGCCTGGAGGCATTCTGCTATTCACTACCCGGTCTCGAGGGTTCAGATTTCATGGCTACCCGTTCGACTTTTGGCGGTACGAAGTGAGCGACGTAGCATACTTATTCTCTGATTTCGCTACGGAAGCCCTCGTAGCAGATCCATCTGAGCCGGGGGTCTTTTTCAAGGGCCGCAAGCCCCTCGATTTCAAAGAGCGAGCCCTGACGGGCTATCCTCTCTATTCGGTCATAAGTGAGCGACGGACCTTGGGAGTGACCGGGTATGAGATCTTGGCATTTCGCACGTGGTACTTGATCCGGGCATTTTCAGCGAAGGTGCCCCCGGCAGTTAGGCGGGCTATCTTGCCCGTGCCAGTCAGACTTCGGATCAAGAGATTCCTCAAGTTGTAGTCTGAGATGTGCACGGAGTGTGGGCTTTACGCCATCTATTGTCTTCGGTGGTCGAGGGAACGTCGCCGAGGCGGTCGGCGTGCCTGTCTCAGGGGGGATATTGTGAGCGGGCGCCGATCGTGAGACGACCTGGGCTTTCCGCGACCGTCGTTGTGTACAATTCCGACGACTACCTCCGGCGGTGCCTCTCATCGATTCGCGATGCTGTGCTCGAGGGTCTTGCCGAACTGATCGTCGTCGACAACGCGTCGCCGGATCAGAGCGCCCGGATCGTAAGGGAGGAGTTTCCGGAGGCCACACTAGTGCGCTCGGAGGTGAACCGAGGTTTTGCTGGCGGGTGCAACCTGGCTTGGCCGCGCGTCCGAGGCCGGTACTGGTTCCTCCTCAACCCTGACGTGGTGGTACCCAGGGGGGGCCTTAGGCAGTTAGTAGAGTGGATGGACGCACATCCAGAGATTGGGGCAGCGAGCCCGGAATTGGTGGACCGCCACGGCAATCTGGCGTGCGTTGGTCGCCGGTTTCAGTCTGTTTCGCGAACGCTCCTCGAAATATCCCGTGTCCACCTCCTTTTACCGGCACGAGTGCGCAGTGAGATATTCCTTGGCAGCTACCGGAGGAGTCAGGGAGATCACCTGGATGTCGACTTCGTACCTGGGGCTGCGATGATTGTCCGGCGGGAAGCTGTGGAGGCGGCGGGCCTGCTGTCCGAGAGTGTTCCGATGTATGGCGAGGATACGGAATGGTGTTGGAGGATTCGGAGGGCGGGTTGGCGCATCGGGGTATGCGGTGCACTACGGTTTCAGCACGACGAGGGACAGAGCGCGATCCGGACGTGGGGGGAGATGGAGCGGACCACCCGGATGTGGCATGGCATATACGCGTCGTGCGCCAGAATGCGGGGGGCCGCGTACTGCCGGCTCCTGATAGTGGCCAATGCACTGGCCTTCGCAATCGAGGCGCACCATCCGCGGCGCACGCGGGAAGAACGCGCCCAGTCGCGTAGGCACCTTTGCGTGCACACGACGCTCCTCCGGGGGCGGAGCCTGGCTCCTCCCGGGACTCGGACGACGGTGATGCGGTAGCGCCCGGCGCGCGCTTCGACGGCATCCGGCATGGACGCGACGATCATTATCCCGACGTACGAGAGAGCGGCGATTCTTCTCGAGACCCTCGACCGGCTGGCCAGGGTGGAGCACCCGCGGGGATGCTGGGAAGTGGTGGTCGTGGACGACGAGTCGAGGCCGGAGACCATTCAGACGATCGCGGATTGGATCGAGACGGCGGATGCGCCCGTGCGGGTTCTGCGGCAGACGCACCGAGGCCCCGCCGCAGCCCGCAACCGGGGGGCCCGCGACGCAGCGGGGGAGGTGTTGATCTTCCTCGACAACGATTGCCTTGTGCCTCCGGACTTCGTCGGTCGGCACCTCCAGGGGCTGCTGGCGAACCCCGGATGCTGGGTGGTGGGCCGGCTTGTTCACCCCTCCGGGCTCCGGGACACGCCGTTCGGTCGCTACCGGGACGATTGCTGGGAGGCGTTCCATCGGTCGCATCCGGAGGCGCGCGTCTCGGAGACCGACGGGATGACTGCGGCCAACCTGGCGGTGCCGGCTACGGATTTCGCACGCCTCGGCGGCTTCGATGAGGGGTTCTCCATCGCGAGCTGCGAGGACTGGGATCTGGCCTGGCGAGCCCGGGAGGCCGGGATCCGGATCCTGTACGATCCTGGCAACGTCGCGGTTCACAACGACTGGGCCGTGAGCCTCGACCACTTCTGCGAGCGGCAGAGGCTCTACAGCATCTCCGACGTGCTCCTGTGGCGGAAGTATGGAGAGCGGAGCCCACGCGCGCGGCTCGTTCGGGAGAACGGCCCGGTCCGTTGGTCGGGCGAGCCTCCCCGGCTGGTCCTCAAGAAGCTGCTCAAGCGACTCCTCGCGACCGCCCCCGGCACGGCGGCGACGCGCTGGGCGTGCGCCGTCGCCGAGCGAGCCGCGCCGGACAGCCGATGGAGTCGTCGCTTTTACGACCTGGCCGTCGGGCTCGCGATCTTCCGGGGCGTGCGAGAGGGACTCACCCGCTATAGCGCGGCTCCCGGTCCACGCGGTCCGGGTCGGGCGGGGGAGCGGGGCCTGGCGCGGCCGGGGAGCGGCCGCCCATGAGCCGCCGCGTCTGCCACCTCATTGACGCGAACCTGGACACCGCGTACTTCCGGGCGATCGCCCGTCATCACGACCACGTCCGGTTCCCGGTCATGATCGGATCGCTCGCTGCCGAGGGCCCGCTCCAGGGCGCGATGAGGGACCTCGGGACCCCGACGTTCGCGCTCGGAGTCGCCCGGCGGCGGCAGTACTCGTGGGCGATTCCACGCCTGGCGTGGCTACTTCGGCGGGCAGGCGTGTCGGTGCTCCACGCGCACTGCTTCGATCCCACCCTCGTCGGGCTCCTGGCCACGCGGATCGCGGGCGCCGGCTTCGTGTTCACCCGGCATCATTCCGACCACAACCTGCGGCTCGGCAAGCGCTGGCACAGCCAGCTGGACGCGTGGTGTGGACGCCATGCGGACAGAGTTATCGCGGTGTCCGAGGCGACCAGGCGGATCATGACGGACGTCGAGCGCGTACCGGGGCACAAGGTCGTGACGGTGTACAACGGGGCAGAGCCTCTCCCGACGCCCCCCGCTGCTTCGCTGGAGACGCTGCGGCGTCGGTTGGGCCTCGACGGCGAGGCGGTGTGTCTTATGATGGCGCGCCTGCACGAGGAGAAGGGGCACCTGGTGCTGTTCGACGCGCTGCCGGGAGTGCTGCCCCACGTGGGCCCGCTCGCCGTGTTCCTGGCCGGAGATGGCCCGCACCGGCAGCGCCTCGAGTCGGAGGTCCGGCGCCGCGGATTGGGCTCCGTGGTGAGGTTCCTGGGCCGGCGAGAGGACATCCCGGAGCTGATTTCGCTCAGCTCGGTGGTGGTATTGCCGAGCCTCGCCGAATCCTTCGGCTTCGCCGCTCTGGAGGCCATGAGCCTGGGCCGGCCGGTGGTGGCAAGCATGGCGGGCGGACTTCCGGAGGTCGTTGTCGACGGGCGAACCGGTTTGCTCGTGACGACCGGAGATGCCGAAGCGCTTGCAGTGGCACTCTCGCGGATCATCAAGGATCGGGAATGGGCGCTGGCTTTGGGCGAGGAGGGACGTCGCCGAGCGGCGCTGTTCAGTGCCGAAAGGATGATGCGAGGCTACGAGGCAGTGTACGACATGATCGAGGCTGGATAGGTTGGCCGGCCGGCAACTCGCGTGGACAGTGGACCCGATCGAGAGTGACGGCGAAGGGGTGAGGCCATCTCGCCCTGACATCGTGGCCAGCATCATCATCAGCACATACAACCGATGCGAGGCGCTGATGGAAACGCTGAAGGCCTTGAACCACCAGACCGTGCCCACTGACTCGTACGAGGTCGTTGTCGTGGATGACGGCTCGACGGACGGCACGTGGGATGCCCTGACCAGGGTAAGCCTTGCGTGCGCGGTCCAGGTCTTCCGCCATCCGACGAATCAGGGCGTGTCGGCCGGGCGCAACATGGCGATCCGGCAATCGCGTGGGCAGTACCTGATTCTTCTCAGCGACGACCTGCTCGTGCCGGAGGACTTCATCGCCGCTCACGTGGAGACTCTGGAACGGTTTCCGGGTCACTGGGTAGTCGGGGGATTCCGGCAACTGCCCTGTCTTCGGGATACCCCGTTTGGTCGGTACCTGGACGATCTCGAAGAGAGTTTCACGAGAGCTCGAAAGGTGAGAGCGATCGCTCCCGGCCTCTGGGAGCTGAATTGGCCGACCGCGCGGAATCTCTCGCTACGGCGGGACGATCTTGAGAAGACAGGCCTGTTTGACGAGCGGTTCCGCGTCACCTGCGAGGACCAGGATCTGGCCCAGCGGGCGCGGGACGTCGGGATTCGCTTCCTTTATAACGAACAGGTTACATGCTTGCACAACGATCAGGCAGGAGACTTGCCGCGATACTGTCGATTTCAGCGAAAGGGCGCCCACGACACCGTGCTGCTCTGCGCCAAGTATCCGGAGATCCATGGCGCGTCGCCGCTCATCCCGCTCAACGGCTATGTGATGCCGGAAGACGGCCCGATCCGTCGCGTCAAGAAGGGTGTGAAGCGGTGGCTCTCCGGGGATCGAGCCATGGCGGCCCTCGAGCGGCTCGTGGCCGTGTGCGAGCGTGGGCGAGTGACCGAGCGGGCTCTGCGGCGTTTGTATCGACTTCTGATCGGACTCAGCATCTTTCGGGGGTGGCGCGAGGGTCTGGCCGCCCTCGAGCGCACGGGGCCGACTCGGTGAAGAGATGTTGAGCGTCTCGGTCATCATCCCCGCCTACAATCACGCCCCCTTCTTGCCTTGGGCCGTGAAAAGCGCGCTGGCGCAGAGCCTCCGTCCACTGGAAGTGATCGTAGTGGACGATGGCTCCACCGACGACACGGCCGAGGTCCTCCGGCCATACGAGGGGCGAGTCCGCGTCCTGAGGCAGCCGAACCGGGGCGTCGCCGCGGCCCGCAATGCCGGTGCAGCGGTCGCCTCGGGCGAGCTGCTGGCCTTTCTCGACGCCGACGACGCATGGCTGCCGGCGAAGCTGGAGCGACAGGCGGCTCGCGCCGCAGCGGAGCCGGAGCTGGGCCTCGTTCACTGCGGAGTCGTGGAGGTGGACGGCCAGGGACGCGCGCGCGCGGCGTACCTCGACGGGATGGAGGGGTGGGTGTTCCGGGAGATGCTGCTGTTCCGCCGCAGGGTGATCCTCGGCGGCGGGAGTGCTGCCGTCGTGCCACGGGCGGTGTTCGAGCGCGGCGGCGGCTTCGACGAGCGGCTGTCGACGTCGGCGGACTGGGACCTCTACTACCGCATCGCGCGGCGGTACCGTGTGGGCTTCGTGCCAGAGCTCCTCGTCCGGTACCGGGTCCACGCGGGCAACATGCACTGGAACGTCCACGCCATGGCGAGGGACATGCTCACGGCCTACGCCTTGGCGTTCTCGGAGGCGGATCCGGATCTGCAGGCGCTGCGCCGCTCCGCCTATGGGCGATTGCACTCGATGCTGGCCGGGTCCTTCTTCGGGGTGGGTGAGTATCGTCAGTTCGCGAAGCACGCGATGGCTAGCCTCGCCATGCGTCCCGGACAGGTCGGGTACTTCGCCGGGTACCCGGTCCGTGCGCTCAGGCGTTGCCTGTCGGCATCCAGAGCCGGATGAGAAGAGCGGCGCTGTATCTCTGCTACTACAACGTCACCGAACCACTGGTACAGACGCAAGTGGTGGCGTACCTGCGCGAGGTGGCGCGGAGCGGAATCGAGACCCACCTGCTCACCTTTGAGAAGGAGCGGCTAGACCCCTCGCGCCGACTTCGCATCCGGCAGGAGCTTCGACGCGACGGCATCGAGTGGTACGCGCTGCGGTATCATCGCCGGCCGTCGCTATTGGCCACGCTGTACGATCTGGTCCACGGAAGCATCAAGGCGCTTGTCGTGTGCGTCAGACACGGGATCCCGCTGATCCACGGACGGTCTCACATAGGCGCCGCGATGGGATGGCCGGTCAAGTGGCTGCGAGGCGCCAAGCTGCTGTTCGACGTCCGCGGCCTGCTGGCGGACGAGTACGTCGACGCGGGTCACTGGGCCAGGGGCGGCGTGAAGTGCAGGCTGACCAAGGCCCTGGAACGGTTCCTGTTCCGGAAGGCGGATGCCTTGGTCGTATTAACGGAAGCGCTCCGGGCCGATTTGGTGGCCGGGCAGACCGCACGGGCGTCCGACATCGAGGTGATCCCTTGCTGTGTCGCGGTTGACCGGTTCGCGGCTGGCGCCGCGCGGCGTCAGGGGGAACGACGCCGGCGGGGGTGGGACGGGCGGTGGGTGTTGGCGTACGTGGGCAAGCTGGGAGGGTGGTACCTCGTGGACGAGATGGCGCGGTTCTTCGGGCTGGCCCGCCAGGAAGATCGACGATTCTTCCTGCAGGTGTTCACCCAGAGCGAGCCGCACCCGATGCGCCGGGCTCTCGAAGCCGCTGGAGTGCCAGCGGACGCGTACGACATCAGCTACGTGGATCCGGCGGAGGTGCCGGTGGTGCTGCCGGCGGCCGACGCGGGGATCTCGTTCAGGGTCCGCTCGAGGGGCAGTCTCGGCGTGTCGCCCGCGAAGGTCGCGGAGTACCTGGCGGCGGGGCTCCCCGTCGTCAGCACTCGCGGGATCGGGGACTGCGACGAGATCCTAGCGAGGTCGAACCTGGGAGTCGTCATCGAGCGCCTGGACGAGGCGGAGTACCGGAGGGCGGCGCGAGCCCTCCTGACCCTGCTCGATGACCCGACCACACCGGAACGGTGCCGCGCGTTCGCCGAGTGTGAGCTCTCTCTCAGCCGGATCGGGGGCCCTCGATACGCATCGGTCTACACACGGCTCCTCGCGAGCGCGAGCGAGGTGCTGGCCGTAGCATCGTCGCGTGACTGAGCCAGGGGTGCCGGGTCGGCAGGAAGGGCACCGCCAGCGGGAGCGCAGGCGCCCGATCGAGCTCGTCGCCCTCGTGCCGTACCCGCCCGGCACGACGCCGAGCCAGCGGTTCAGGATCGAGCAGTGGAGCAGGGTGCTCGGGGAGGCGGGAATCAGGGTCCGCCTCGCGCCGTTCGCCGACACCCGCCTGATGGACCTGCTCCACCGGCAGGGGCGGACCCTGCAGAAGGCGGCCGGCATGATCGCGGCGCTCGCCCGGCGGCTGAGGGAGGTGGCCAGGGCGGGGCGCGGGGATGTGATCCTGATTCACCGCGCGGCGTGCCTGGCCGGCCCGGCGCTGCTCGAGCGGCTCTTGCGGCTCTGGCGCCGGCCCATCGTGTTCGACTTCGACGACGCAATCTATCTCCGGCACACCTCGGGCGCGAACCGGTTCTTCGACCGGCTCAAGTGTCCCGGCAAGACTGCCGCGCTGTGCCGGATGGGCTCGCTCGTCGTGGCGGGGAACGACCATCTGGCCGCCTACGCGCGGCGCCACAATCCGCGCGTGATCGTCGTGCCCACGAGCATCGACACCGGCCTGTATCAGCCGATGGAGCGCGAGGAAGGGTCGCGGCGTGTGACGATCGGCTGGACCGGGAGCGCGACCTCGATGACGCATCTGGAGATGTTCGCGCCGGTTCTCCGCGGGCTTCTCGAGCGCCGCGACGTGGAGATCAGGGTGCAGTCGAACCGGCCCCCGGCGCTGCCCGGCGTTCCCTTCGTCTGGCGCCCGTGGGCGCCGGCCACCGAGATCGACGAGATCCGCGCCTTCGACATCGGCATCAAGCCCATGCCTGACGATGCGTGGGCCCGGGGCAAGTGCCCCATGAAGGAGCTGCAGTACATGGCGCTGGGCATTCCGGCCGTGTGCTCCGCGGTCGGGGCAAGCGCGGAAGTGATCCGGGACGGAGAGAACGGCTTCCTCGCGGCCGGCAGCGAGCAGTGGCTCGATCACCTGACCCGGCTCGTGGATGACCCGTCGTTGCGTCGGAAGATCGGGCTGACGGGCCGGCAGACCGTGGAGGAGCGGTACTCGACCAGGGTGTGCGCAAACCGCTTCGCGGAGTCGGTGTGGAGTCTGGTCGAGGACGGCCATGGCCGCTGACAGGGCCGTGACGGCGGAAGGCCGGAAGCGGCGCGCGATCGCGCATCACTCCGATCGGACAGCCGAGTTCGCCGCACGGTACGCGGGGTTGGCCCTCGATCCCTACGCGAACTGTTTTGTGTACAGCCGCCACAGGCTTCAGGCCGTCCTGGATCGCTGCCTGCCCGAGCGCGGAGAAGGCCTCCGAGTGCTGGACGTCGGCTGCGGCACAGGCCACCACTTGGCGGATCTGCGTGGGCGCGGGTTCGAGGTGGCGGGCGCGGACGGCTCGGAAGAGATGGTTGCGCGCGCGAGGGCCGGCAACCCAGATGTTCCCATCGAGCGCGCCGACGTCGAGAGCTTGCCGTTCCCGTCAGGTGCGTTTGATGTGGTGCTGTGTATCGAGGTGCTCCGCTATCTCCAGGACCCCTCGGGCTGCCTCCGCGAGATGGCGAGGGTCCTGAGGCCCGGGGGGATCTCCCTCGTCACCGCCACGCCTCTGCTGAATCTGAACGGCTATTGGCTGGCCAACCGGTTGGCGAGCACCGTGGGCCTGCCCGGGCTGACCTCGCTGAGGCAGTTTTTCTCGACGTCGAGCGGTCTGCGGCGAGACTTCGAGGCGTCCGGGTTCGGAGGCGTGAGGATCCACGGGGTCTATCTCGGGCCGGTGAACTGGGTGGAGCGGCTGGCGCCCCGGCTGACGCCCATCTTTCTGCGCAGGTGGGAGCGACTGGACGCGACCCTGGCCGACCGCGCGGTCCTCCGGGAGCTCTCCAACATGTTCCTCGTATGCGCGGTTCGGGAAGGTCCCCGTGACTGATTCATCGCCGCTTGAGCGCGGTGTATTCACCCTGAGTCTCGATCTCGAGCTCATCTGGGGAACTCTCGATCTCTTCGGAGCGGACGGCTTCCGCCGGCGGTGCGAGATCGAGCGGCAGGTGGTCGTCGACCGGCTGCTCACGCTGCTCGCCGAGTTCCAGATCCCCGCAACCTGGTGCGTGATTGGCCACCTGTTCCTCGACCGCTGTTACCGGGAGAACGGCCGGAAGCATCCGGGCATCGTTCGCCCCCGACACGCCCGGTCTCGGGGCGACTGGTTTGCGGCCGACCCCGACGGCACGGAAGAGGACGCCCCGCTCTTTCTCGGTCGCAGCCTGGTCGAGAAGGTCCGAGCCTGTCCGATCCCGCAGGAGATCGGGGCGCATTCATTTTCGCACGTGATCTTCGGCGATCCCGGCTGCTCTCGGGAGACGGCCCAGGGCGAGGTCCGGGCCTGCGTGGCGGCGGCTCTGGACATGGGAATCTCCCTGCGCAGCTTCTCGTTTCCGCGCAATCAGGTAGGGCACCTCGAAGTCCTGGCCGAGCAGGGGTTCAGGTGCTTTCGCGGTCCCGAGCCCCGATGGTATCAGGATCCCCGGATGCCCGACCTCGTGAGGAGGTTGGCCCACCTGTGGGATGTTCTGGTTGTTGCCGAGCCGCCCGTCGTGCTGCCGAGACGCGCCCGCGAGGGCATTTTCGATATCCCCGGCTCGATGGTGTATCTGCCGATTCATGGAATCCGGCGTCTGATTCCGGTCTCATGGCGGGTCCGACGTGCCGTGAGAGGGCTCGAGGCAGCAGCTCGGGACCGCCGGATCTTCCACCTTTGGGCGCACCCGACGAGTTTCGCGGACGAGACGGACGCGATGTTCCATGGCCTCCGGCGGATCTTGGAACATGTCAGGCTGCTGCGTGATCGGAACCTCATCCGGGTGGTGTCCATGGATGCAGTCGCGGCTCTGGTAGAGCCCGTGATGAGGCGGAGCGTGAGATGAGGGAGTCCCTGAGCCGCCGCGACTCGGGCTTCGACGCCTGGGTGTCTCGTCAGCTCTACTGGTGGGCCTTCATCGTGCGCTCGGTGGCAGGCCTTGCGGCGTACGTCCTGACGCAGTACACGGATGTTCCGTTCTTCGAGGACGCGCTGTACTACGAGGAGGTGGGCTACAGCATCGCAAGTGACTGGCTGTCCGGGCGATCAGTCGATTTCGCCAGCTTGTCACAGGGCGGGGTTCGAACCGGATGGCTGATGATGGTCTGGATCGCCGTCTTCTACTTCGTGATGCAGGGGGTGCGGGCGCTACCAGTTCTGCTGGTGCTCTATAGCGCGGTCACGGCCTGGGTGCCGGTCTACATCTACCGAATCTCCCGCGAGCTGGGGATGTCCCAGGTTGCGGCGCGCAGGGCCGGATGGCTCGTCGTGCTCTCGCCCGCCTTCGTGTTCTGGTCGGGGAGCCTCTACAAGGAAGGACTGGTGATGCTGACGCTGAGTGCGGGGATCTATCATGCTCTCCGGCTGCAGGTTCGATGGCGGGCGCCGTCGCTCGTGCTGCTTGCCGCGTCCCTGTTCGGCCTGCTGGCGCTGCGGTTCTATCTCGCGATCCTGATGAGCCTCGTGGTGGTCCTCGGACTGTTTTGGGGGCGCGAGGACCGAAGCTCGAATGCCCGGGGGCATGGGCTCGTGCCGCCGCTCGCGCGGCAGGCGTTGATCGCCGTGGCGTTCGTGGGGCTCATGATCACGCTGGGGTTCAGCGAGGGCGCGGAGCACCGGCTCGCGGAGAGCCCCGAGGGGCAGGTGGTCGAGCTCGATCTGACGCGGCTCAACGTAGACCGCCAGTGGTCGGCGACCAGCGCCTACTCCGGCTACCTGACGGAAGCGGATATCTCGACGCCCGCTGCCGCCGTACGATACCTTCCCGCCGGGCTCGCATACTTCCTGGCGGTCCCATTTCCGTGGCAGTTCGGGAGCCTCCGGCAGAACCTCGTGATCCCGGAGACCGCATTCTGGCTGCTTCTGTACCCGCTGATCGGGATCGGGATCGTCCGCGGCTTGCGGATGAACCGGGCGAGTACCATGGTCCTCTTGGCCGTGACAGGGGGGATGTGCGTGGTATATGCCCTGGTCTCCGGCAATGTCGGGATCGCGTATCGGATGCGGTCCCAGGTGTGGCTCTTGTGGGCGCCATTTGCCGCCTGGGGCTGGGAAGTGTTGCGCGAGCGGCAGCGAGCGCGAACTGGCGGTGGCGCGACGTTTCCTCGTCGCCCCCTCAGCCGGCGGGCAGTGGGGCGGTAACCGTGTGCGGCATTGCCGGCGTGGTGGACACGCGAGGGCGGGTGGCGCAGCTGGGGCTGGTGCGCCGGTTGTGCGAGGTACTGGGCCACCGGGGGCCTGACGACGAGGGATACCACGCCGACGGGCCCGTCGCACTGGGGCAGCGGCGGCTGTCGATCCTGGACCTAGCGGGCGGCCGTCAACCGATGAGCAATGAGGACGGGACGGTCTGGGTCACGTTCAACGGCGAGATCTACAACTTCCAGGAGCTGCGGCAGCGGCTCGAGGGGGTCGGACACCGGTTCGCCACTCGCAGCGATACCGAGGTGATCGTTCACGCCTACGAGCAGTACGGCGGCGACTGCGTGAAGGAGCTCCAGGGGATGTTTGCCTTCGCGCTCTGGGATCAGCGGACCCGGACGCTGATGCTTGCCCGTGACCGTGTTGGCAAGAAGCCGCTGTTTTACGCCGAGGTGGACGGGCAGTGGGTGTTCGCTTCGGAGCTGCAGGGGCTGCTTCAGCACCCGGGGCTCACGCGCCAGGTCGACTGGACGGCGGTGGACGACTACCTCACCTACGGGTACATCCCCGCGCCCAAGACGATCTTCCACGGCATCTACAAGCTCCCGCCCGCTCACTATCTCACGCTCAAGCTGGGGGCGGACGCCGCCGGGGGTCCGGAAGTGCGGGTCGAGCGGTACTGGCGGCTGGCCTATGAGCCGAAGCTGAGACTGCGCGAGGAGGAAGCAGCCGAGGGGCTGCTGGAGGTGCTGACCGAGGCCGTGCGGCTGCGCATGGTCGCCGACGTGCCGCTCGGCGCGCTGCTGAGCGGGGGGATCGACTCGAGCATCGTGGTGGCACTGATGAGCCAGCTCTCGGATCGACCGGTCAAGACCTTCTCGATCGGCTTCGACGAGCAGGAGTTCGATGAGCTGTCCTACGCCCGCCTGGTGGCCCAGCGATATGCGACGGAGCACCAGGAGTTCGTGGTCCGTCCGAATGCGCTGGACGTCCTGCCGACGCTGGTCCGCCACTACGGTGAACCCTACGCCGATTCATCAGCCATCCCGACCTACTACGTGGCCCGGCTCACGCGGGACCACGTCAAGGTGGCGCTCAACGGCGACGGGGGAGACGAGTGCCTGGCCGGCTACGAGCGCTATGCCGGAGGCGAGGTCGCCGACCGGTACCAGAGGATCCCGGCGGTGATCCGGAGGCTCGGGATCGAACCGCTGAGCCGGCTCATCCCCGAGGGAGCCCCGCGCCGGAGCCGGCTACGGCAGGCCAGGCGTTTTCTCCAGGTGGCGGGCCAGCCTGCGCCGGAGCGATACCAGCGCTGGATAGGCTATCTGCCGCGGCAGCAGAGGGCCAGGCTCTACACGCCCGAGTTTCAGGAGCAGCTCGCTGGCCATCAGGCGGAGGGGTGGCTGCTCGGGATCTGGGAGGGGGTCGCCCGGGAAGGGTTGGAGTCGCTGGACCGGATGTTGGCGGTCGACGTGGAGTCGTATCTGCCCTACGACCTGCTCGTCAAGATGGACATCGCCACCATGGCGAACTCGCTCGAGGCGCGCTCGCCGTTTCTCGACAATAAGGTGATGGAGTTCTGCGCCCGGCTGCCCTGCCGGTACAAGCTGTCAGGCCTCACGCTCAAGTACTTGCTCAAGAAGGCTGGAGCCCGGCTCCTGCCGGCCCAGACGCGCGCGCGGCGAAAGATGGGATTCGGCGTGCCGGTGGCGCACTGGATGCGCGGGGAGCTGCGGCCGTGGGTTGAGGACCTGCTGCTCTCACCACGGGCGCTGAAGCGCGGTTACTTCGAACCGGAGGCGCTCCGCCAGCTGGTCTGGGCGCACCTGGACGGCCGCCAGGAGCAGTCGTTCGAACTCTGGGCGCTCCTCTGGCTGGAGCTGTGGCATCGGGAGTTCCTGGATTGAGCGCTGCTTTGCACGCCGGCCGCGGTTCTGCAAGCAAGGTGAAGATCCTTCGTGTGATCGCCAGGATGAATGTGGGCGGGCCGACCATCCACGTCATCAACCTGACGGCGGGGCTCGACCCGAGCCGGTTCGACTCGATCCTGGTCACTGGCACGGAGAATCCGGGTGAAGGGTCCTTGTTGGATCTCGCCCTGGCCCGTGGGATCAAGCCGATCGTGATCCCGGAGATCGTGGGCCAGGCGACGCTCAAGCCGCGCGATCTCAAGGCGCTCATCGCGCTCTACCGGCTGATTCGACGGGAGCGGCCGCACATCGTCCACACCCACGCGGCCAAGCCGGGGGTGCTGGGGCGCTTGGCCGCGCGGCTGGCCGGGGTGCCCGTGGTCGTCCACACGTTCCACGGGCACATCCTCCACGGCTACTACGGGCCCCTCATGAGCCGGCTGCTCCGCCGGATGGAGCGCCTGCTGGCGCACTGTAGCGACCGGATCATCGCGGTGAGTGAGCAGGTCAAGCAGGACCTGGTGCGCTACGGCGTGGCGCCGCCCGAAAAGATCAGCGTGATCCCGCTCGGGTTCGATCTGCAGCCCTTCCTCGACAGTGCCGGGCATCGCGGCGCGCTGTACCGGGAGCTGGGCCTCACCAACGGGGGGCGGCTGGTTGGCATCGTTGGGCGGATCTTCCCCATCAAGAATCACCGGCTGTTCCTGGAGGCAGCGGCCCACGTGGCGGCGGAGGAGCGGTTAGCGCGCTTCGTCGTGGTGGGTGACGGCGTCCTGCGTCCGGATATGGAGGCACGCGCGCGAAGCCTCGGGATCGCCGACCGGGTGACATTCACGGGCTGGCGCCGCGACCTACATCGTATCTACTCGGACCTCGACGTGCTGGTCGTGTCGTCAAGGAACGAGGGAACGCCGGTGTCGGCAATCGAGGCGATGGCTTCGGGGTGCCCGGTGGTGGCCACGCGTGTCGGAGGGCTTCCGGATCTGATCAATGAGGGCAAGACCGGCTACCTCGTGCCGTCGGAGGACGCGCGGGCCCTGGCCGCTGCCATCCTGCGTGTGCTTCGCGACCGGGAAGCTGCTTACCGGATGGGTCAGGCTGCCCGAGCGCATGTCCGGGAGCGCTTCCGCGCCGACCGCCTGGTCCGCGACGTGGAGGGTCTCTACACGGAGCTGATGGCGGAGAAGGGAATGCTCGCACCCGTGGCGGTCAGGCCTCGCTCGCAGGCCCTCAAGCGCGCTTTCGACCTGCTCCTGTCTGGCGCGGGCCTCCTCCTCTCGGCACCGGTCTGGGCGGCCTCTGCCCTCGCGGTCAAGCTCCAGGACGGCGGGCCGGTCTTCTTCCCGCAGGAGCGCTGGGGCCAGCACCAGAAGCGCTTTCGCGTCCTCAAGTTCCGGACGATGATCCCGAACGCGAGCTCCGCCGGCAGCAGCGTCCAGGCGACGGCGGACGATCCCAGGATCACTCGTGTCGGCCGTCTGCTTCGGGCTACCGCGCTCGACGAGCTTCCCCAGCTCCTCAACATCTGGAAGGGCGAGATGAGCTTCGTCGGACCCCGGGCTCTCCCGATCAACGAGCGCCAGGACCGGGAGGAAGCCGGCGACGTCCCGGACGAAAAGATCCCGGGCTTTCGAGAGCGGCTGCTCGTGCCGCCCGGGCTCACGGGGATCGCGCAGATCTTCGCGCCGCGGGACATACCCCGGCGACACAAGTTCAGGTATGATCTCCTCTACCTCCGCCGGCAGAGCTTCTCGCTGGATCTGAGGCTGATCCTCCTCTCCTTCTGGATCACGTTCCGCGGGACTTGGGAGCGTCGGGAGGGAAAGTTCTGAACGGTCGGGTGCGGGCTCGGGCGTGGCCGGGGGCCGTGCTGTCGGCACGGGTGTCTCAATGGATCCGACGGGTCCTGGTCCTGGGAGCGCTCCTGGGCATCGTCGCGGTCCTGATCTCGTGGGGCGCGAGCGGGATCGGTCATTGGCTGATGGTGGCGGATCCGCTGGAGCCGGCGCAGGCCATCGTGGTGCTGAGCGGCCGGGTGCCCTTCCGCGCCATGGAGGCTGCCTTGATCTACCGTGAGGGCTGGGCTCCGGAGGTCTGGCTGACGAAGGAAGGGGTTCGCGCCGAAGAACAGGCGCTCGGCCGGCTGGGTGTGGCGGTCGTCCGCGACGAGGTCTACAACCGCGAGGCGCTCGAGCGCCTGGGAGTGAAGCCGGAGGCGATCCGCCTGCTGGGCGACGGCGTCTGGAACACGGTGGATGAGGTGCGACTCATCGCCCGAGAGCTGGGCCGCAACGGCGGAGATCGGGTGATCCTCGTCACGTCGAAGGCCCACAGCCGGCGCGTGCGCGCCACCTGGGCGGCCATCGTGGGTGCCTGGCCGCGGGTGATCGTGCGCTACGCCGAGGGCGAGCCCTATCAGTCCGGGGCCTGGTGGCGAAACACCCGGGACGCCCTGGACGTCTCCCGAGAGGTCTTCGGCCTCATGAACGTGTGGACGGGTTTTCCGGTGCAGCCCGACCGGCCGGAGCGGCATACGCCAGGAGACCAGAAGTGACCCGGCTGCGAAAGCTTCTTTCCGTGTCCGCGCCTGACCGGTATCTCCTGGTTGGTGCAGTGTTCCTGTGTGGTGCGATCCGGGTTGGCCTCTGGCTGCTACCGCTGCGCGCCTTCCAGCGCGCCCTTTGCCGGATCTCGCAGAGGAGTGATCGTCTTGGTCGCGAGGACCAGATCTCGCCGGAGCGGATCGCGTGGGCGGTGGACGTCGCAAGCCGTTTTGTCCCCGGATCCACATGCCTAACCGGCGCCCTGGCGACGCAAGTCCTCCTAGAACGACGGAACCACCGTGCGTGCCTGTATCTGGGTCTTACTCGAACCCCGTCCGACGGGATCAAGGGGCACGCCTGGGTCGAGGGTGAAAAGGGGGTCGTGATTGGGGGAAGGGACCTCTCGCAGTACGTGCCCCTCGCGTCATGGGAACGTCTACCCCGCGGAGAAGGGTTGCGTGGCCGATAGCCGACCTTCGCGCTTCCAGCCGAACCCGGACGCAATCGCCCAGCGTCTCGGCGAGGAGATTGTCCTGGTGCAGATGAATACCGACAGGGTCTTTGTGCTGAACAGAACGGGCGCGCGCCTTTGGGAGCTCCTGTGCGAGCGGCTCGACCAGGTGGCAATCCAGCGCTGCCTGCTGTCGGAGTTCGACGTCGACGAGGGACAGCTCGTCGGCGAGGTCGATGAGCTGCTGAGGGTCCTGACAGAGGAGCAGCTGATCGCTCCGCACAACGGGGCCTAGGGGTCGCTGCCGCCATGGCCAATCGCGCCCAGACGGAAGATACGAGTTGGCTCGCCTCTTTCGAGGAAAGAGCAGGCGGGGGGGCTGAGAGGGTGCCTAAACTGCGCCTGCTCGGTCGCCACGGCCACTCCATGCCCGCGAGCGCGGCGGATGCGTCGGGTCGAGTGGTCTTCGATGGGGTACTTTTCAACCGCGAGGAGCTGAGGCGCCGCCTGTCGGGCCCGATCGGAGCTGGAGCCACTGACGCCGATCTCGTGTATCAGGCATTCCGGCGCTGGGGCGAGGATGCCCTGCACGCGGTACGGGGCGTTTTTTCCTTGATTCTCTGGGACGCCACCCGCGACCTGCTTCTGTGTGCGCGGGACGCGCTCGGCGTGTATCCGCTCTTCTATGCGGTCTCCGGCTCCGAGCTGCTTCTGTCGGCGTCGATCGAGGCGCTGGCAGGGCATCCACGCGTCCCGCACCGGGTGAGCCGGATGGCCCTGGTCAAGTATCTGGGGCATCGATCCGCGAACGTGGAGGACACGTTCCTTGCCGGGGTCAAGCGCGTGCCGCCAGGTCACGCGCTACGTGTGACGCGGGCCGGTCACCACGTGTTCCGGTACTGGTACCCGGTCCGGCCGGACTCGGAGCCGGAGTGGGTTGGCGAGGACGCCTTTGAGCGGTTCAACGAGCTCCTGGGCCAGGCGGTCCGACGCTGCGTGGAGCTCGGGCCCGCCGCCATCTATCTGAGCGGAGGCCTCGACTCCGTGACCGTGGCCGCTACGGCGACGGACATCGCACGCCGCCAAGGGCTGCCGATCCCCTGCGCCCTGTCGCTCGTCTTTCCGCACCCGGACTGCAACGAGGAAAGCGCCCAGCGGCGAGTCGCGGCAGAACTGGGGCTCCGGCAAACGCTCGTACGATTCGATGACGCGGTCGGCCCACGCGGGCTTCTCCTCGAGGCGCTCGAGATGAGCGCCGGCTGGCCGACGCCCTTGCAGAACGTCTGGAATCCTGCGTATCAGTGTCTCGCGCGGGAGGCAAAGGCACGCGGTTGCGACGTGATCTTGACCGGGGGAGGCGGCGACGAGTGGCTGACCGTCACCCCAGTGTATGCCGCCGACCTTCTGCGCACCGGCAGCCTCGTGGAGCTTGGCCGGTTCGTGCTGAACATGCAGCGCTCGTTCCAGCTTGCCTCGCTCCCGCTGTTCCGCAACCTCCTGTGGACGAACGGCGCCCGTCTACTGCTCCGCGAGGCGTACTGGTGGGCGCTGGAGCGCGGGGCCGCGCACCGGCTCCTGCGCCAGCCCTCCAGGTGGATGGAGGCGCGCCGGCGCCGGCGAGGCAGCGCGACACCGGCGTGGCTCGCTCCGGACCCGGAGCTGCGCAGGGAGATGGACCGGCAGTCCGAGGTGGGCAGGCAGGTGGCCGGTCGTACGCGCGGACCTGGAGGCTTCTATTTTCGCGAGCTGTACCGGGCACTCGACCATCCGCTCACGACGCTCGAGCTCGAGGAGATGTTCGAGAGTGGCCGCCGGCTCGGGCTGCGGGTGCTCATGCCGTTCTGGGACGCAGAGCTGGTGCGACTCCTGTGTCGGGTCCCGCCTCGGCTCCTGAACCAGGGTGGACGCAGCAAGGGGCTCGTCCGGCCGATGCTGGAGCAGAGGTTTCCCCACCTGGACTTTGGGACGCAGAAGAAGGTCGTCTCGCTCGAGTTCTTCAGGTCGACGATGCTGAACGAGGGTGAGCGCGCATGGCGTTCGATGGGGGGCGTCCCGGCCCTGGCGGAGCTGGGCATCGTGGATGCGGTTTCAGTGGGCCGGGCCGTTCGGGAGATTCTCGACAACCGTCGACTGGGCGAGGCGTTTCGGATCTGGGACGTCCTGAACCTCGAGGCTTGGCTCCGACCGCGGCTCTGACCCGGGGAGCAAGAAGGAGAAGGTCACCATGGTGTCTGACGCGAACGACGCCCCCAAGCAGCCGTGGGAGTGCCCGAAGCTGACGTACGTCGGGCGTGTTCGTGACGTGGTCCAGATCGGTGGTGGAAAGCTCAGCGTGACAGGCGGTGACACGGGGGAACCGCGGAAGCAAATGGGCGGGGAGTAGCCAGTGCATTGTCCGGGATGATACCCAAGCTGTCGATCCTCGATTCTGCCGCGCCCCCGCTTCCTGATGCGACCGGCGAGGGGCTGGAGGTGTGGTATGACGACCATGGTGCGCTCTGCGCCTACGGCGTGACGGAGGGCAGACGCTGCTCGATGCATTTCCCCGGGCTGGCGAGCTTTTCATTCGATCGCAACTCGGAGGACGTGACGGCGCGTGCCCCT
>Ga0070706_100000817_pt1 | contig 34479 bp, 29 predicted proteins | sample KBSK5501metaG_FD_65476 | JGI IMG/M metagenome (GOLD analysis project Ga0070706, IMG submission 65476) | Corn, switchgrass and miscanthus rhizosphere microbial communities from Kellogg Biological Station, Michigan, USA - KBS K5-50-1 metaG | ecosystem: Host-associated > Plants > Roots >... | reverse complement strand
CGCGAACGCCTCTTCGAAGTCTTCCGAGCGGCCGTTGATCCGGAACAAGACGGCCATGTCTTGGTATGGAGTGCCTTCTTCGTGCAGCCGGCGGCATTCGGAGACGACCCAGGAGACCTCCTGCCTCCCCGTCTCGAAGTCGCGAAGCTCAGGCGATCGCGTGGACGGCTTCGTCGGGCGAAGCTTCTTACGAGAACCGCCCAAACGGGGGACCAACCGATTGGCAACCGAGAGGATCTCAGGGGTCGAGCGGTAGTTGTCCTCGAGCGTCACGATCGTCGTGTGATCCCACCGGTCCGCGAAGCGCAGGAGGTACTCGGGCGTCGCGCCGGTGAAGCCGAAGATGCTTTGGTAGTCGTCGCCCACGACGCAGATGTCGTCGCGCGCGCCCACCCAAAGGTCGAGCAGCGTCTGCTGCAGCAAGTTGACGTCTTGATACTCGTCGACCGTGAACGCGCGATAGCGGCCGCGAACGACACCGAGCGCGCGCTCGTCGTCCTGAAGGATCTGAACGGTCTGCTCGAGCAAGTCTTCGAAGTCGATCATGCTCGCCGTGCGCTTGCGCTTCTCGTACGTGACGAAGACGCGGTGCATCAGGTCGCCGGGGATCGGTGGTTCGTGCGACCCGAGCCGCTCGAGGTAGTCGCGCGCTGATATCCGGCGGTTCTTCGCCCACTCGATCTCGCCGGCGAGATCGCGGAGGGCGGTGAAGCGGAACGGCATCGGAAGCGATTGCGCGATCCGGTGCAAGACCTGGCCTTTGTGCGCGAGGATCTCGGGCTGTTCGGGAGAGAAACGTCGGAACTGCGACAAGGCTTCGGCGTGGAAGGTGTTCGCGCGCATGCCGGTCGCGCCGAGCGCCTGCAGCCTGCTTCTCATCTCGCCGGCCGCCTTCGCTGTGAACGTCACCGCCAGGATCTCGCCGGGCATGAAAGCGCCGGTCACGACCTGGTTCGCGATGCGGCGGGTGATGGTGGTGGTTTTCCCCGTGCCGGCCCCTGCGAGGATCGCGACCGGGCCGGTCACCGCTTCGACCGCCTCGGTTTGGGCGGCGTTCAGGCCGTCGAAGATGCTCTCCCCCATCGAGAGTCACTCTAGGGGTGGGGTGTGACAGTCCCGTGGAGGCTGGTCAGCCCGTGACTTCTGCCAGCTTGCGGCGCGCGCGCGCTGCGTAGAGCGGCGTTTCCTTGCGCTCGTAGAGCTCGAGCGCATGTCGGAAGTCCGTGGCTGCCTCTTCCTTTCGCCCGAGCAGCCGGTACACCTCACCGCGCGCCATGTACGCGTCGCACTGCCACATCAAGCCTTGGGTGGTTTCGGCGATCCTTACCGACTCATTCGCGTACTCAAGCGCCTCGTCGCCGCGGCTCCACGCGGCCAGGACGAGAGCCCGCCCGGCACGCCACATGTATTGCGAGGCAAGATCGTCCGGGGAAGCTGCTTCGACGCTGAGCTCGGTGTATCGATACGCGTCGTCGAGCTCGCCCGTCTCGTACATTGCCAAAGAGAGTGCCCCCGCGAGCGTGGAGAACGCAGCCTTCTCCCCGAGCGCTTGAAACGCGTCACACGCCGCGCGGATCTCACGAACAGCTCCCGTCCAGTTCTCGCGGGAGATTTCAGCGGGCCCAAGGCCGAACCCTCGCAGTGAAAGGGCTGTCATCGTTTGGCCGAGGTCCTCATGGGCCTTGATCGCGGCATCCAAGAATGGCTTGGCCTCATCGACTCGGCCTGACAGCACGAGGAACATTCCATGCCCAGCTTGGAGCATCGTGCGGATCAAAGGCGAACCCTCCCGGTCGTTATGCGCATCGATCAAAGCCAGAGCATCAGACGCGGGAGTCGGGCCCCAATAAAGAGATGAGCCGATCATCGGACGTATCCGGGCCTCGAGCGGTTCGGAGCCAATCTCTCGAGCGTAGTCGCCCGCCTTCAGCGCCGATTCCAGCATGGGCTCGTGCTCGCCGATGGCATTGTGGGTCCAGGCGAGGAGGTTCCATGCGTTGGCGAGGCCTTGTTTATCAGCCAGGTCCTCGAAGACGCGGATGGCTTCACGCGCGATCGGCTGGAGCTCCTTCACCGTGCGCGCCGGAAGATGCGCGAACTCGATCGTGGCACTCACGACCTTCATGAGCCACTCGGTTCGCACATCTCCCGATCCCCGCGCCCTTTCTTCCGTCGACCGCATGACCTCGAGACTGCGCTCGAGCTCCCCCGCCTCGTAGAGCTGATCGCCGAGGCGGACCAACGCGTCGGTACGCCCGTCCCAGTCCTCCGGCATCATGGCGAGCGCGCGCTCCAGCAAACCGACCGCTCCCGGCGCGTCGCCTCTCGTACCTGCCCGCCTGCCGGCAGACGCAAGATGCTCGCCCGCCCGCTGCGCGAGAGCGCGCGCGGCATCATCAAGCGGTCCAAGTGACGCTTTGTATGAGTGTGCCTGCTCAAGGTGATAACCGATTATTTCCTCGTACTCAGGCAGTCGCTCGACGTAGTGCTCTTCGAGCCACCCGGCAAATCCCTCGTGAAGCTCCGCCCTTTGCTGTTTCGACAGCGCGTTATAGGCCGCGTCACGTATCAGGATGTGGCGGAAGCGGAACGAGTTGTGCGCGCCCGCTCTCCCTTGGTCCGATCGGACGAGCTCTTTGCGCACGAGCGACGTGACGACCGTGGAGGCGCGCGCGGCAAGCTGCTCGGGCACGATCGCCGCGACGTCGTCGATCGAGAATTCCTTGCCGACCACCGATGCGCCTTGGATCAGCGCGCGCTCATCGGCATCGAGTCGGTCGAGGCGCGCGGCCAGCAATGCCTGGATCGTCGGCGGCACAGTGACCGATCCGAGATCGGCGGAGACGTCCCACTGCCCGTTCTGCCTTCGTAACAGCCCGTCGTCGATCAGCATGCTCACCATCTCTTCGACGAAGAGCGGATTGCCCTCCGCCGCTCCGGCGATTCGGGTTTCCACAGCTGCCGGCAGCGTCGTACCGCCCAGCATGTTGGCGATCAATTGTGAGCTCTCTTCAGCCCGCAGGGGCTCGAGCAAGATCGACGACGCGTTCATCTTGCCGCCGCCCCACGACGGCCGGCGCTCCAGAAGTTCGGGGCGCGCGATGCACATCAGCAGGATCGACACGTCGCGGGATAAGTCGGCGATGTGCTCGATCAGGTCGAGCAGCGTTGGCTCGGCCCAGTGGATGTCGTCGAACACAACCACCAGCGGCGACCGGCGAGCGAGCGACTCGAAGAGCTTGCGCACCGCCCAGAACGTCTCTTCCGCGCGCACTTCCTCTTCCCCGAGGCCCATCACTTGGACGACCCGCTCGACGATAAGGTCTGCGTCGTCTTCATCTGCGAGCAGCTTGCGAACGGCCGCGCGCGCCTTCTCAGCCGAGTCGCCGTCGCTCAAGCCCGCCATCGCGTGCACGATCTCGATGACCGGCCAAAACGTGATGCCCCGGCCGTATGGGAGGCATCTACCGCGCGATACCGTCGCGCGGGCCTCGACCGAGCGGATCACCTCTTGTGTCAGACGCGACTTCCCAACGCCGGCGGACCCGAAGACGGTGAACAGCGAGCATGACTGCTCGCGGACGGCACGCTCGAAGGCTTGCTCTGCGAGCGCAAGCTCGTTGTCGCGGCCGACGATTGGCGAGTCCAACCGACGGCCGGACTCAAGAGCGATGTCACCAACACGGATCAGCCGGAACGCACCAAGTGGATCTGTCTTTCCCTTGGCCGTGATCGGGTCGGCAGCCTCGGCAACGACCGCGTGACGAACGAGACGATACGTCGACTCGCCCAGCAAGATCTCGCCGGGTTTCGCGTGTTGCTCGAGGCGCGCTGCCGTGTTCACCGCATCGCCGGTGGCCATCGTCTGGTCGCCGCTGCCGGCAACGACTTCGCCTGTGTTCACGCCGGTTCGTATCTGGATCGTGACGCCCCAGTCGCGCTCGAGCTCGACGTTCAGAAGCTGCAACGCTTCTCGCATCCCTGCAGCCGCGCGCACCGCGCGCAAGGCATCGTCCTCGTGGAGAACCGGGACGCCGAAGACGGCCATCACCGCATCGCCGATGAACTTCTCGACGGTGCCGCTGTGCGACTCGATGACCGCGCGCATCTCGTCGAAGTAGCGAGACATGACCTTGCGCAACGACTCAGGGTCAAGCTTCTCGCCCATCGCGGTCGAACCGGTCACGTCGCTAAACAAGATCGTGACGGTCTTGCGGGTCTCGGCTACAGGCGCCGCAACCGTAAGAGCCGAGCCGCACGACAGGCAGAAGCGCGCGCGCTCGGGGTTCTCCTCACCGCAATTCGGACACACGACCATGCCAGACAGTGTAAGAGAAAGGGCCTCTCGCGAGGCCCTTTCTCATCCTTCCCCCCCACTCAGATCAGTTTCCGCGCCTCGTCCATCGTGAAGGCGCGCATCGTCTCGGTTGCCACGTTGCCGCGGCCGGCCACCATGACGGTGATCTTCGCAACCGTCTCGTCGTCCGGCGCTTCGCAGACGATGACTTGGTCGTACTGGCCCATCGTCAGGTAGTGCCCGATGACGTTGACGCCCATGTCCGCGACTCGCTTCTGCACCGTCTCGACTCGGTCGACGAGCGAGTCGGCGTTCTTTCGACCCTGATCGGTCCATTTCAACAGCTGGACGTAGACAGGCATCGCATCCCTCCCCCGCGGGCGCGCGCCCGCGACCAATCCCGTCCTACTCCTCCCGGCATGCTTCCGTAAAGAAAAAAAATGGAGGGCCCCCTTTCGGGGGCCCCCGGTGAAGAGCGGGCCTATAAGCGGGATCCTGTCCTTCGCCTTGCGGCGAAGGGGCGACCATCCCTCTGGGATCGCCGTTGCCGGCGACCTCGTGCAGCCTACCCGGGAGCATCGAACGGGCCGTTCGCTCCCTGCTTGGCCTTGCTCCGCGCGGGGCTTGCCGAGCCACGACGGTCACCCGCCGTGCTGGTGAGCTCTTACCTCACCGTTTCACCCTTACCGACCTTTCAGCCGGCGGTTTGTTTTCTGTGGCGCTGTCCCCGGGTCACCCCGGGTGGGCGTTACCCACCGCGCTGCCCTACGGAGTCCCGACTTTCCTCGATACCGTTCCGGCTGGTACCGCGATCGCCCGGCCTGCTCTCCGTACCTAGTTTAGTCCTCGAACCCGGCCGCATCGAGGGCGATATTCACCAGCTCGTCCGCGCGCGTGTTCTTCTCGCGGCGAACGTGCTCGTAAGTGACCCGGTCCACGGCCTTGGCCGCCTCGATCGCTTCGGCGTAGAGCTTCTTTAGGTTGGCGTTCTTGACCTTGTAGCGCCCGGAAAGCTGCTCGATCAGAAGCTGCGAATCCGATCGGACGTGCACCGAGCGCGCGCCCAACGCAGCGCACCGCTTCAGGCCAACGATCACGGCCGTGTACTCCGCGACGTTGTTCGTCGCGACACCGATCGTCTCGCCGATCGCTTCGATCTCGGTCCCGTCTGGGCGTTGGATCGACACACCGAACGCTGCCGGGCCCGGGTTCCCGCGCGAGCCGCCGTCACAGTTGATAACCAGCTCGGCCGGAGGCTCCGGCCAAAGCGCATCCTGGCTCAAAGGATTACGAGCAGCCGCCGGCAGTTCTCGCAGCGGACGATCGGCTCGTCGCCACGGCGGATCTCGTCGCGCTGCATCGGTGACAGCGGAAGGCCGCACGCGCGGCATGTTCCATTCTCGAGCAGCCCGACCGCGACGCCGCCGCGTCGTTCCCTGATGTCGTCGTATAGCGCGATCACATCGGGGTGAAGCGTCGGCACGATCTGCGCGCGCTCTTCCGTCAGCCGGGTGAGCTCGTTCTCGATCTCGATCGAGGCAGCGTCGCGGCGCGCAACCGCGTCGGCGATCTTCGCGTCCAGATCGGAAAGCGAGGTGAACAGGTCGCCGTGCTCCTTCTCGACGCCCTCACGACGCTCCATGACTTCGAGCTCTTGGTCTTCCAGGTGCGATTTGCGGCGACGAAGCGCGTCGAGCTCGGCTTGGATGTTCGACAGCTCTTTGGGGTTGGAAAGCTCGCCCGAGTACAAGCGGCTCTGCTCGTGGGCGACCTTCTCGTCGATCTGGTTTATCTCGGTTTCGAGCTTCGTCTGCTCACGCGCAACGGCGTCGAGACTCGCTTGCGCTTCGGCGTGAGTGACGGCAAGGACCGAACGCTGCTCGTTCAGGTCGTCGAGCTCTCGCTGCTCGGGGAGGTCCGCCTTCCGCTGATTGAGCCGGTCTACACCACTATCGACCCGTTGAAGATCCAGGAGAGGACGCATCGACTCGCGCGTGACACCTTCCACTCCTGAGCTTCCCTCCTGTTTTCAGCGGTGCGTGCCCGTTCAACCTAGCAGTGGAGCCCCCCGTCGGCGAGTGGCCCTCCCCATGCAATCCGCGCGACTGTATCCTCGGAACCGATGGCCGAGCGGATCCTGCTCGTCGAAGACGACCGCCGGGTGCGGCGAGCCACCGCGCTCGCCCTCATCGACGAAGGCTATGAGGTCCTCGAAGCGGAAGACGGTTCGAGCGGCCTGCGGCTCCTGGCCGATCGCCGGCCCGACCTTGCGATCCTGGACGTCATGCTTCCCGATATCGACGGCTTCGAAGTGTGCCGCGAGATCAGGAAGCGCAACGACCTCCCGATCATCTTCCTCACCGCCAAAACGGACACAGTCGACGTCGTGGTTGGGTTGGAGTCCGGAGCAGATGACTACCTCACGAAGCCGTTCGCGCCGAAGGAGCTGATCGCGCGCGTGCGCGCGCTCTTGCGCAGGTTCCGGTCGGAACCGCGGCCGGTCCGCATCCAGCTCGGCGATGTCGAGGTCGATCCCGAGGGCGGGGTCGTGCGCAAGGGCGGCCGTCCCGTCTCGCTCACGAAGACCGAGTTCAATCTGCTGCGCTGCCTCGGCGAGCGGCCGAACCAAGTCTTCAGCCGGGAGACGCTCCTCGAGCGCGTGTGGGGATACGACTACTTGGGCGACTCGCGTCTCGTCGACGTCCACGTGCGGCGGCTGCGCGCGAAGATCGAAACCGATCCGGCGAACCCAACGGTGATCCTCACCGTTCGGGGACTCGGTTACAAAGCGTCGAACGAGCCGTGAGATCGCCGCTCACGTTCTTCCGCAGCCGGAGCCTCCGGTGGCGGATCACGCTGGCGTTCGTCGCGTCGGGGTTCATGCTCGCGGTGATCCTGTCCGTTGCTACCTTCTTCACCGTGCGCTCGTTCCTCGAGAACCAGCGCGTCAAGGCTTCCACACGGCAGACGATCTTCGGCGTGCTTTTCGCGCGCGAGTTCCTCCAGCAGGATCGGGGCAACACCGAGGACGTCGTCTCCCTTTTGCAAACCCGCGGAGGGTTCGACGCGCTCATCATCCAAGGAAACCAGTACCTGGCGACGTCGTTGTCGCTCACGCCCGACGCAGTGCCGGCGGGGCTCCGGGCCGTCGTCGCGCGCGAGCGCATCGGCTACCAGTTCACACACCTCCGTCACGTCCGAGAGCTTGCGTTCGGTGCACCTCTGCCACCGCCGGATACCAACCTCTATTTCTTCTATTCGCTCGCAGACATCGACAAGACGATGAGCGTGATGTTGCGCGCGCTCGTCGTGGCGGGCTTCGCCGTTGTTTTGATCAGCGCCGCTTTGGCGCAGCGCGTCGGTGGCAGGATCTTGCGCCCGCTCCACGAGGTGTCGGTGGCAGCGCAGCGCGTCGCGGAAGGGCTGCTCGAAACACGGGTACATGCGGCGAGCGCGGACGAGGTCGGCGTGCTTGCCGCGTCATTCAACCAGATGGCAGGCGCGTTCCAGGAGATGATCGATCGCGAGCGGCGCTTCGTCGCCAACGTCTCGCACGAACTACGCACGCCGCTGTCGACGTTGCGCACAGCCAGCGAGCTCCTCGAAGCACATCGCGAGGAGTTCCCCCCTGCGTCGCGCGAAGCGGTGGACCTGATCGCCGACGACGTCGCCAACCTCAGGCGTTTGGTCGAGGAGCTCATGGAAGTGTCGGAGGTCGACGCGGGGAAAGCGATCATCCGATGGGAAGAGGTCGACTTGCGCGCGCTCGCGTCGGCGGTCGTGCACAAGATGCGCCGCGAGATGCCGATCGATGGTCCTGCGGTGGTGACCATCTCGGACAAGGCGCGGCTCGAGCGGATCGTGTCGAACCTGGTACACAACGCCTTCGAGCACGGTGGTGGGACCGACGTGCGGGTGCGGGTCGGCGAGCAGAACGGAACGTGCGAGGTTTCGGTTACCGACGGGGGACCCGGGATACCGGCAGAAGCTCTCCCTCATCTGTTCGATCGGTTCTTCAAAGCAGACCGCAGCCGCACGCGTGAGCGCGGCGGGATCGGCCTCGGACTCGCGATCGCTTTCGAGAACGCGCGGCTGCTCGGCGGAACGATCGAGGCGGAGAGCCCACGAGGCGGCCCGACCACCTTCACCGTCGTGCTGCCCCGCCGATCGACGCCACCGGAGATGTCATGAGGCGCTGGACCGCCGGGATGCTGCTTTTGCTCGCCGCTTGCGGAGCGGCGCACGGAGCCGTCGCCATCCCTAGCGACGAGGTCCCGTTTTCAGTCGCACGCTCGCCGGAGCCGGAACGACCCACTGCGCCGACGGCTCAGTACTCGCTGGCGTTCGTGAGACGCGGGCACCTGGTCGATATCACCCGCAACCTCAGCACGCGCGCGCCGCAAGAGTCGGTGATGATCGCACTGCTCGACGGTCCGACCACGCGCGAGGCGGAGCGCGCCATCACGAGCGAGATCCCTCCGGAGACGCGCCTGTTGCAGGTTCGCGTCGTCGACACCGTCGCCGAAGTGAACCTAAGCCGCGAGTTCCAGACCGCCGGCTCGAGCGAGAGCGTCCTGTTGCGGGTGGCCCAGGTGGTCAGGACGCTGACGTCGACCAAGGGAGTCTCGTCCGTTCGGTTCCTGATCGACGGAGAGTCCGTGGGCGTGCCGACCGACTCCGGCGTCGTCGAGCGCCCAGTCAGCACGCCCGACTACGCCTCCGTTAGGCCTGCTGCGTAGATTTCCCACAATTTCCTCGGAAAACGTCACGCGACTGTAACGATTCTGTCAGCGTTTCTTCATCTGGCGGATGCATCCTGGACCCGCAGGTCTGAGATGGTTTCCCCCACTCGGATCCCTCGCCGCGCCGCACGCACGGCGAGGGACTCCGGGTATTTTTTTGCGCTCTTCTCTGCCGGCAGTCAGGACTGCCATTCCTCCCGCGTGATCGCATACATCCGGTGGTCCTCCCAGACGCCGTTGATCAACAGGTAGCGTTCGGTGAGACCTTCGAAGCGCATCCCGAGCTTCTCGATGACACGGATCGAGCGCGTGTTGCGTGGCATCACGCCGGCTTGCACGCGATGCAATCCTGCATCTTCGAACGCGAACCGAAGCGCGAGCCTCGATGCTGTCGTTGCCAAGCCTCGCCCGTTCCGGTCGCCGTCCACCCAGTAGCCGAGCGTCGCGTTCTGCCATGCCTTCCGAACGACGTTGGCGAGTGCGACGCGACCGACAAGCGAGCCGCCGGCCTCGTAGATACCGAATGCGAAGCCGGTTCCTGCTTCCGCCTCGCGCGCAGCCAGCTCGAGCTGCTCGCGCTGCCCGTCGAGCGTCCAGTACGCATCCGGGCGAGCAGGCTCGTACGGCTGCAAGAATTCTCGATTGCGGCGCAGAACGTCCAGGTATTCGGCGGCGTCATCCGGACCGAGCAGCTTGATAAATCCGACGTCGCCGGTTAACCCTTTGGTCATCGGGTGCGATCCAACCGTCGAGCAGCCCTGTCAGAGTCGCGTCGCGCTTCGCTCGCGGACCGGCGCGCGAACCGAGCCTTCTCCTTCGCAGCATCCGCTTTCGCGCGCGCATCGTCGGCAGCGGTGGCAAGATCGGACTCACGTGCCTCCGCTTGTGCAGCAGCCTCTTCAGCTTCCTCGGCGGCCGCGCGCAGCTTCTGGGCTTCCTTCTCGAGTCGAGCGCTCTGTGCTTTCGGTTTCGGCGTCTGGGCTGTGCGCGCGGCTGGCACGACGCTGAGGCCGCCGACGTCCCCGAAGCCGACCCGCTTGAGCTCTTTGGTCAGCATGCCGGTTCGAACCAGCTCACGCCCTTCGTCGTCGACGGCCGTCGCGTAGAACGTGTCGGCGATCCGCTCGAGGGTCGCCTCATTCGGGGTGTGCCCGCCTTCGGTCAGGATCGACTTCGCTTCGGTGACGAGCGCCCGCACGGCGGCTCGCTCTGCCGTCGTCGCCTCTTTGACCGCGTCGGTGTCGCCGCTTCGGATCAGCTTCTGTTGTGCCGCGTGCAACTGCTTGCCCGTATCGAACAATGCGGCGATCCCCTTCGGGTCGCTACGCGCGACCTGGTTCACCGCCCACGCCGGGACGCTCGGCTTTCGCAGCGCGCGCACAGCGCCGGCCGCAGCCTTGTCTCCGCCGGCGGCCAGCTTCTTCGCGAGCTCGTTGCGCGCGGGCGTGAACTCGTCGAGCGGCAATGCGTAGAGGTCCGACGCCGGATCCGCGGGCTTGGCCACGGGCGAACTTTACCGCGACGGCTACGCGGACTTGCGCGAGCGAGCCTGAGAGCGCCTCTTCGCCGGCCGCTTCTTTGGGCTGCCGCTTTTCTCGACCGACGCCTTGAGCGCTTCGATGAGGTCGACGACCTTGGGCGTTTCCTTCGCCCGCTCGTGGATCGTGAGTGTCTGACCCTTCGCCTTCTTCTTGATGAGATCCTGGACGCGTTTCCGGTACTCGTCGTGATATCGATCCGGATCGAAGTCGGTCGCCATCGAACCGATCAGCTGCTTCGCCATCTTCAGCTCTCGATCGGCAAGCCGCTGCTGCTTCGGTAATCCCGGGAGGTCCTCGACCGGAATGATCTCGTCCGGGAAGTACATCGTTTCCAGTGCGAGCGCTCGATCGTACGGGCGGATCGCCGCAAGGTATTGCTTCGTTCGGATCACGACGCGACCGATCGCAACCTTGTCGGAATCCTTCATCGCTTTGAGCAGCAACGCGTACGCCTTGTCCCCGCCCGTAGCCGGCGCGAGGAAGTAGGTGTGCTCGTAGTAGATCGGATCGATCTGCTCGAGATCGACGAAGTCTTCGATATCGACGGTATGCGTCGCTTCTGGGTCGAGCTTCTCGAGTTCCTTCGGCTCGATCACCACGTACTCGTCGGCTCCGACTTCGTACCCTTTGGCGATCTGCTCGTACGGGACCTCGCGTCCCGTCTTCTCAGACACACGCTTGTTGCGGATGCGCGCGCCGGTCTTCTCGTCTACCTGATGGAACGAGATGTCCTTCTTCTTGACGGCCGTGAACAGCTTCACGGGAACACTGACCAGACCAAAGTTGATCGCGCCGCTCCAGATGGCCCTCGCCATCGCGATCACCTCCTCAGGTTGGCTCCTACCCGCCCGCCGGAGAGGCGAAAACCCGGCATTTAGCCGATGTATTTCTCCACAGTCTGAGGGTCTCTCACTTTGGCCGCGTCCGGATCCAGGCCCGCCGCGCGGCGCGCGCGCCTCTGGTGAAGCAAATCCCAGCACTGGTCGAGCGTGACTTCGAGCGCCTTCAGCTCGGCGCGCTCCTCGTCGGTCACGCCCTCATCGGCTTCCTTGCGGAAGAGCTGGTGTTCCTTCTCGGCGAGCTTGTTGATCTGCGCAAGCACTTCCTTATCGTCCATGGGTGCTCCCCTCCTCTTCCCCGCACGAACGGGTGTGCCGGCCACTGTATTCCTCTCCACGCCCGAGCAGCCTTCCAAAGGTGCGGCGCGCGAACACGATGGGATAGGTTGCGGTCGATCCAGGATCAAGGGGATCCGAAGGAGGCCAGCCATGACGAAATTCCTTGTGCTGTATCACTCGCCGGTATCCAGTGCCGAGCAGATGGGCAGCATGACGCCCGAGCAAGCGAAAGAGGGAATGGACTTGTGGATGTCATGGGCCGGGCGAACCGGCGAAGGTCTCGTCGAGTTTGGGATGCCGCTCGGTGACGGGATGACCGTTACGCCCGACGGCGCTTCGCCGAGCAAGGGACACATCACCGGCTACTCGATCATCCAAGCAGAGTCCTTGGACGAGGCGGTCAACCTGGTGAAGGACCACCCGCATTTCCACGCACCGAAGGGCAGCGCGGTCGAGGTCATCGAGTTCGCCCCGATGCCGGGGATGTAACGCCAGAGTGGCCGACGACATCGGGGTTTTCGAGGCGATCCATTCGCTGCGCGCGATCCGCGAGTTCGATGCTGATCCTGTTCCCGACGACGCGATCGCTACGATCCTCGAGGCAGGCACGCGCGCGCCCAGCCCCCAGAACTCGCAGCCGTGGGCGTTCATCGTCGTACGCGATGCGGAAACGCGCGCACAGATCGCGGAGATATACCGGCGCGTGTGGAACCTTGTGAAGGAGCCGGTCTACGGCGATCTGAACGCGATCGAGGATCCATCCCAGAAGCGGCTGCTGCTCGCGACCGATCGGTTGGCCGCCGCTATCGATGAAGCGCCGCTGTTTATCTTCGCGATGCTCGACCGGTCGAAGCTCGGCGTCATGGTGACACCGGACCTGCAGACGTTGCTTGAGCCGTCCTCGGCGTACGGCGCCGTTTGGGCGGCCGTCGAGAACATGCTGCTCGCCGCGCGCGCTCTAGAGGTGGGCGCGATCACGACGAACCTCACCAGGCTCATGGATCACGAGGTTCGCGCGATCCTCGGTTACCCCGAGCACGTCGAGACCGTGAGCATGCTGGCGCTTGGCCGGCCACGGCCGCCGGCGAAGTTCGGGCCGACTACGAGGCGCGCGGTCACGGAGGTCGCGCACTCTGAACAGTGGGGCCGGCCCGTCTAACTCGATTCGCGTGCCTTCTGTATCTCGCGGCGCTCTGCCCGCGACGCCGCGAAGACCAGATCGTCGTTCTGGTGGAAGAACGCGATTGCCTGGCGCACGTCGTAGGCGATCATCGCGTCTAGGGCTATCGCTCCCGTCGCCGCGGCTTCGAGCGCAGCGTCGACGCACTTCTGCTGGGTGGGCGTCAGCGGGAAGCCAAGGTTGATGATGACGAGCGGGACACGCTCACGCCACGCGCGATCCACATACGGTTTCAGCTCCACCTTCTTGCTGCGGCCCAGGACGATCACGATGCGCGCGGCGCGCGGCACCTCGGTCACATCCTGCTTGCCCCCATTCAGGTGCTTCGACATCGTCATCGGCTCACCTCATCGAGGGCCAGGTTGAGCAGCAGCACGTTCACGGTGTTCTCGCCGAGGAAATCCCACGCTCGGTTCCGGACGTGGGCCTTGACCAGCGCGACGACCTGATCCACCGGCAGACCCCGCGCGCGCGCCACGCGCGGCGCTTGATCCAAGGCATTCGCGAGAGAGATATCGGGGTCGAGGCCCGACGCCGACGCCGTCACGGCATCGATCGGCACGCGCGCGCTCGGCGCGAGACCGTTGAATGTCCGGTAGACGGCGACCCGATCGGCCACTGCCGCTAGGAACTTGGGATTCGACGGTCCGAGGTTCGACCCTCCGGACGCCGTCGGGTCGTAGCCGCTCGAACCCGCGGCCGACGGCCGCGGTTGGAAGTACTGCGGCAGCGGGTTGCCCCGTGCGTCGGTGAAGGTTTGGCCGATCAGCGACGAGCCGACCACACGGCCGCTCGACGTGATCATCGAGCCGTTCGCCGGAGACGAGAACGCCGCGTGCGCGATGCCGGTAACGACAAGCGGGTACAGCGCGCCGGTCAAGATCGTCATGACGAACAGCATGAGGATCGCTGCGGGGAGTTGCCGTCTCATCTCAGTGCACCCCCAACGCCGTGATCGCGAGGTCGACCAGCTTGATGCCGATGAACGGCGCGACGATCCCGCCGACGCCGTAGATCATCAGGTTCCGCCGAAGGACGGCCGCCGCGTTCATCGCGCGGAACTTCACGCCTTTGAGGGAAAGTGGGATCAGCAAAACGATGATGATCGCGTTGAAGATGACGGCGGACAGGATCGCCGAGTGCGGGCTGTTCAGCCGCATGATGTTCAGCGCGTGCAGCTGTGGGAACACGCCCTGGAACATCGCGGGGATGATCGCGAAGTACTTCGCCACATCGTTCGCGACGCTGAACGTCGTGAGCGCGCCGCGGGTGATCAAGAGCTGCTTGCCGACCTCCACGATCTCGATCAGCTTCGTCGGATTCGAATCGAGGTCGACCATGTTGCCTGCCTCTTTGGCCGCTTGTGTCCCCGAGTTCATCGCGACACCGACGTCGGCTTGCGCGAGCGCGGGCGCGTCGTTCGTGCCGTCGCCGGTCATCGCGACGAGAAAGCCGCCCTGCTGCTCGCGCTTGATCAGCGCCATCTTGTCTTCCGGCGTCGCTTCGGCGAGGAAGTCGTCGACGCCCGCTTCGCGCGCGATCGCCGCGGCCGTCAACGGGTTGTCGCCGGTGATCATGACCGTGCGGATGCCCATCTTCCGCAGCTCGTCGAACCGTTCCACCATGCCTTTCTTGACCGTGTCCTTGAGGTGGATGATGCCCAGTACGCGTGCGCCGTCGGCGACCGTCAGCGGCGTTCCGCCGTCGTTCGCGATCCGTTCTACGATCGGTTGCAGATCGTCGGGGATGCGCCCGCCTTGCTCTTCCACCCACCGGCGAACCGAATCGGTCGCGCCTTTCCTTATCGAGCGGCCGCTCAGGTCGACGCCGCTCATCCGCGTCTGTGCGGTGAACGGGATCAGCTCCGCGTCCGGATCGTCTGTAGGAACGAGGTGGAACGTATCTTCCGCCAGTTGCACGATCGAGCGGCCTTCCGGTGTCTCGTCGGCGAGGCTCGAGAGGAGCGCTGCTCCGGCAAGCTCCTCCGCTTCGACTGCGCCAACCGGCAAGAACTCGGCCGCCATCCTGTTGCCGTACGTGATCGTGCCGGTCTTGTCGAGCAGCAACGTGTTGACGTCTCCGGCTGCCTCGACCGCGCGCCCCGACATCGCTAGGACGTTGCGCTGAACAAGGCGGTCCATGCCGGCGATACCGATCGCTGAAAGGAGCGCGCCGATCGTTGTCGGGATCAGGCAGACGAGCAGCGCGACCAAGACGGTGATCGACTGGGGCGCTTTCGAGTAGATCGCGAACGGCTGCAGCGTCACCGTCGCCAGTAGGAAGATGATGGTGAGTCCGGCCAGAAGGATGTCGAGCGCTATCTCGTTCGGTGTCTTCTGCCGTGAAGCGCCCTCGACGAGCGCGATCATACGATCGAGGAACGTCTCGCCGGGTTTCGACGTGATGCGGACGACGATCTGATCGGACAGGACGCGGGTACCGCCGGTGACCGCGGAGCGGTCACCACCGGACTCCCGGATGACGGGAGCCGACTCGCCGGTGATCGCAGATTCGTCTACCGACGCGAGACCTTCGATGACGTCACCGTCTCCGGGGATGAGCTCGCCGGCCGACACGACGCACTCGTCACCGATCTGCAGCTGCGTCGACGCTACCTCCACGAGCGCGCCGGCGCGCCTCACGCGTGCGATCGTCTCGGATCGCGTCTTTCGCAGCGTGTCCGCCTGCGCCTTGCCTCGGCCTTCAGCCACCGCTTCTGCGAAATTCGCGAAAAGAACCGTGAACCAGAGCCAGAGCGAGACCATCCCGACGAACACGTTGGCGGCGGCGGTTGCCGAACCCAGGTCGCGGAAGAACAGGATCGTCGTCCAAACGCTGCCGACCTCGACGACGAACATGACCGGGTTCCTTGCCATGTGACGGGGATCGAGCTTCGCGAAGGACTCGACTGCAGCCCGGCGCAGGATCCTCGCGTCCAAGATCGACAGGCCGGGCTTCGTCCGCACCTTCGGAGGGCGCGACTCTGATGGAGGTGCGAGCTCGGTCGCCTGGGACAGTGCCATCTCAGAACCTCCCAACCAGGTGCTCGACGATCGGACCCAAAGCAACGATCGGGAAGTACGTGAGCCCGACGACGATGACGACGACGCCGGTGAGCAGCCCGGCGAAGAGCGGTGTGTTGGTTGGGAACGTTCCCGCGGATGCCGGCACCGTTTGCTTGCGCGCGAGCGATCCGGCGATCGCAAGAACGGGAACCATGAGGAAGAATCGTCCGATGAGCATCGCGATGCCGCCGGTGGTGTTGAACCAGGTCGTGTTGCCGTTCAATCCCGCGAAAGCGGAGCCGTTGTTGTTCGCCTGTGAAGTAAAGGCGTAGGTCATCTCGGTTAGGCCGTGCGGGCCCCCGTTGCTCAAAGATGACAACGAGCTCTTCGTAACGATCGAGATGGCGGCGAATACGAGGATCACGACAGGTACGAACAGGATGTAAAGAACGACGAGCTTCATCTCCGCCGACTGGATCTTCTTGCCGAGAAATTCTGGCGTGCGCCCGACCATGAGACCGGCGATGAAAACGCTCAGGATCGCGAAGAGCAGCATCCCGTAAAGACCCGACCCGGTCCCGCCTGGGTCAACCTCGCCGAGCATGATCTGAACCAACGGCACTGCGCCGCCTAGCGGTGTGAAGCTGTCGAGCTGAGCATTGATCGAGCCGGTGGACGTCGACGTTGTCGAGTTCGCGAATAGCCCGGAGGCGTCCGGGCCGAACCGCGTTTCCTTCCCCTCCATGTTTCCACCTGCCTGCACCGATGTGGCGCGCTGATCAGCCCCGGTGAGGTGGCTATTTCCGCGCGCCTCGAGCGGCATGACGGCCAGCGCGCCGCCGATCCAGAGCACGAACATCGCAGCAAAGACGACCCAGCCCTGTTTCGAGTCCTTCGCCATCTTTCCGAAGGCGTACGCCAGGGAGAATGGGATCGCGAGGAGCAACCAGATCTCAAGGATGTTGGTGATCGGGCTTGGGTTCTCGTAGGGATGCGCAGAGTTCGCGTTGAACGGCCCGCCCCCGTTCTGGCCGATCTCCTTGATGGCCTCTTGCGAGGCGATCGGTCCCCCCGGAAGTGTTTGGTTGGCCCCCGACACGGTGGTGACGGTGCGCTCGGCGTGGAAGTTCTGGATCACTCCTTGCGATACGAGGACAGTGGCAAAGACAATCGACATCGGCAGGAGGATGCGAACCGTTGCGCGCGTCATGTCGACCCAGAAGTTCCCGATCGTGCGCGCACGCCGCCTGAGCAGCCCACGGATCAACGCCACGGCCACCGCAAGGCCCACTGCGGCCGAAACGAAGTTCTGGACGGCGAGCCCCGCCATCTGCGTGAGCTGGCTCATCGTCGACTCGCCGGCATAATTCTGCCAGTTCGTGTTGGTCACGAAGCTGATGGCGGTGTTGAAGGAAACGGCCGGACCAACCCCCTTCATGTGGTCGGGGTTGAGCGGCAGATGCCCTTGAAGCCGCTGCATCGCGTACAGGAACAGAACAGACACAGCGCTGAACGCTAAGAGAGACAGCGCGTAAACATTCCACCGTTGCTCGCCGTCGGCGTCGACGCCGGTCGCCCGATAAATCGCGCACTCGATAGGCCCAAAGATCCGATCGCCGGGCGCACGCCTACCGCCGTACACCTTGGCGATGTACCGCCCCAGCAGCGGCGTCGAGATGAAGATCAGAAGGAGCAGAAAGCCCAGCTGCACCCACGAAGCGGTCGTCATCTATAGCTTCTCCGGGAACAGCAGGGCGACAACGAGATACGCGGCCACGAGGACCGAGACCACGAGTCCGATGATCGCGTCCGTTCCGCTCACGCCGCGACCTCGTCGCGCGCGGCCTCATCGAGAAGCGGGGCCGCAGCCTCCTCGGGGCCGATGATGTGGTCGCAGGCGCGCACGAACAGCGCGGCCAGCGAGAAAACCGTCACGATCAAAAGGACGAACAACACGTCGGCCATGTCCACCTCCGCCTCACGGATTAGCACCGTTCCACGGGCGAAAACGGACCCTTGACGGTTCTTTTACGGCGAAACAGCGCGTCTTAACGCTCCCCTAACGCTGCTCTGCTGTTAGGTTCAGGATGTGACTACGAGACGGCGCGATCGACACACGACGATGAGGCTCGGGTCATGAAGCGCGGGCATTTGCGCGTGTATTTGGGCGCCGCGGCCGGCGTCGGGAAGACGTTCGCCATGCTCGACGAAGGGCAGCGCAGGCGCGCGCGCGGAACCGACGTCGTCATCGGCTTCGTCGAGACGCACGGCAGGCCGCGCACGAAAGAGCACATCGGCGATACACCCGTCATCCCTCGGAAAAAGGTCGAATACCGCGGCACGACATTCGAGGAGATGGATGTCGATGCGATCCTCCGCCGCAAGCCCGAGGTGGTGCTCGTCGACGAGCTGGCGCATACGAACGTGCCCGGATCGCGTAACCAGAAGCGGTGGCAAGACGTCGAAGAGCTGCTCGCAGCCGATATCACCGTCATCACCACCGTGAACATCCAGCATCTCGAGTCCTTGAACGACGTGATCGAGAACATCACCGGCGTGAAGCAACGCGAGACGATTCCCGACGAGATCGTGCGGAACGCGGATCAGATCGAGCTCGTGGACATCTCCCCATGGTCGCTCCGGCGTCGCATGGTTCACGGCAACATCTACCCGCCCGAGAAGATCGACACCGCGCTCACGAACTACTTTCGGGAAGAGAACCTCACTGCTTTACGGGAGATGGCCTTGCTTTGGTTGGCCGACCGCGTCGACGAGGCTTTGCTCCGATATCGGCAGCTGCTTAGTGTCGATCAGACGTGGGAGGCTCGTGAGCGCGTCATGGTTGCGGTCGCGGGACGCCCAGGGGAAGACGCGATGGTGCGACGCGCCGCGCGTATCGCTGCGCGCCGCGGCGGCGAACTTATCGTTGTGCACATCCTGACGCAGGAAGGGCTTCAGTCGGACGCGGGGCCCGAGCTTGCGAACCTGCGCGAGCTCGCACAAAGCCTTGGCGCATCTTTCTACGAAACGCCCGGGTCTGACGTGGCGCGTGAGCTGATCGCGTACGCCAAGCGCGAAAACGCGACGCAGATCGTCATCGGCGCGAGCCAGCGATCGCGCTGGAGCGAGCTGCTTCGAGCATCGAGGGTCGGCCGGCTGATCCGTGTGGCAGGACCCATCGACGTGCTTATCGTCTCCGGCGACCGGCAGAGCCCCGCCGACCGGTTGCGCGCGCTCGCACCCAAGACGCGCACAGTCGCCGGAGGCCTCTCGGTCGGCCGACGGCTGATTGGACTGGGTTTTACGCTGGCAGGGCTGCCGTTGCTGACGCTCGCGCTTGCGAACCTGCGGCACCACGTGAGCTTGCCGAGCGACCTCCTGATCTATCTGTTGTTCGTCATCGTGGTCGCGATCGCGGGCGGGTGGTGGCCGGCCTTGATAGCAGCAGTCGGCGCGTCGCTGCTCGTCAACTGGTACTTCACGCCGCCGTTCTACACGTTCACGATCGCAGAGCTGCAGAACGTCATAGCGCTCGTCGTGTTCGTCGTCGTGGCCGGGGCGGTCAGCTGGGTTGTGGACATGGCCGCTCGGCGCAGGACGGAGGCTGGACGCAGCCGCGCGGAAGCCGAGGCCTTAGCAAGGCTGGCGGGGGCGCTCGCCCTCGAGCAAGACCCACTCCCCGCGCTCGTCGGCAACCTGCGCAACACGTTCGGTTTCGACGGTGTCGCGGTCTACGTGAAAGAGAACGACGAGTGGATCCAAGAGGCGTCCGCCGGCCCGATCCAACCGGGGCTCAAAGGCGGTACCGATGAGTTCCCGATCCGCGAGGACGCGAAGCTCGTCGTCGTCGGCCAGCGGCTATCACGGACAGACCATCGCGTGATCGACGCGTTCGTCGCGGGTCTCGGTGGTGCGCTCGCCGCGCGCAGGCTGCAGAAGGAAGCCGCGGCCGCGACCGAGGCGGCGGAAGTCAGCGAGCTCCGAGGCGCGATCCTGCAGGCTGTGTCGCACGACCTTCGGACGCCGCTGTCTTCGATCAAGGCTGCCGTCAGCAGCCTCCGGCAGAGCGACGTCATGTGGTCGCCGGCCGAAGTGAAAGAGTTCCTGGAGACGATCGAAACCGAGTCGGACCGGCTCAACAGCGTCATCGGGAATCTGCTCGACATGAGCAGGTTGCAAGCCAAAGCGCTTCGGCTGGTTATGCGCCCACTCGGGTTGGAAGAGATCGTCCCACGCGCGCTCGAAGGGATCCGCGACAAACGGAGGCCGCTGGATCTGGACATCCCCGAGGGGTTGCCGCGCGTTCTGGCAGACCCGACACTCCTCGAGCGCGCGATCGCAAACATCATCGACAACGCGAACACATGGTCCCCTTCCGAGCAGCCCGTCCGCGTCTTCGCCTCGGTGGTCGGCGACTACGTCGAGCTTCGCATCGTCGACCACGGTGCCGGCATCCCCGCATCGGAACGCGCGAACGCGTTCCTGCCCTTCCAGCGTCGTGGCGACGTCGGCGCGCGCAGCGGGTTGGGCCTCGGCCTTGCCGTCGCCAAAGGCTTCGTCGAAGCGATGAAAGGCAAGCTTGAGCTCGATGACACGCCGGGCGGCGGCCTCACCGTCGTCGTCCGTCTCCCAGCGGCACGATGACGCGCGTCCTCGTCGTCGACGACGAACCCCAGATCCGAAATGCGCTACGCACGAACCTGCGCGCGCGCGGCTACGAGGTAGACCTTGCGCCCGACGGCGAAGCGGCGCTCAAGCTCGCAGCAAGCCGGCATCCCGACGTCGTGATCCTCGACCTCGGCCTTCCGGGTATCGACGGCGTGGAGGTGATCAAAGGCCTTCGCGGTTGGTCGGAAGTTCCGATCATCGTGCTCTCTGTTCGCGAGAACGAGAGCGACAAGGTGGAGGCGCTCGACGCCGGCGCGGACGACTATGTGACGAAGCCGTTCGGCGTTGACGAATTGCTCGCACGGCTGCGCGCGTCGGTGCGACGCCGCTCCCCCGGCGAGAGCGCTGCACCGAAGGTCGAGACACTGGACTTCACGATCGACCTCGCGACGCGGCGGGCGAGCACGCCGAAGGGACCCGTTCGGTTAACGCCGACCGAATGGCACCTCGTCGAGATGCTGCTCCGCCATCGCGGCAAGCTGGTCACGCAGCGCCAGCTGCTTCAAGAAGTCTGGGGTCCCCGGTACGAGAACGAGACGAATTACCTTCGCGTTTTCATGGCGCAGATCCGTGCCAAGCTCGAGCCGAATCCGGCCGCCCCGGCGTACTTCATCACCGAGCCCGGGATCGGATACCGGCTCGAGATCCAGGACTAACCTCCCCTGGGCCTCGGGCGGGGCGATGCCGATACTTATCCCGTGGGGAGGTTCGCGCGCGCACTAGCTGCGGCCGCGATGGTGATCGCGGTCGCCGTTCCGGCTGCAGCGATCCCACCTCCGGGTGCGCCCGCCTGCCGCGTATTCCCATCGAACAACGTGTGGCACGCGGACATCTCGAAGCTGCCGGTGAACGCTCGCAGCAAGGCGTGGCTCTCGTCGATGAACGCGTCATCCACGAATCTCCATCCGGACTTCGGACCATCGGGCGGGTTCCCCTACGGCATCCCGTACGACGTCGTCCCGAGCTCTCATCCCAAGGTCGATATCTCGTTCCAATATGCGAGCGAGAGCGACAAAGGCCCGTACCCCTTCGACGGCAACACGAAGATCGAAGGAGGCCAAAGCGCAGGCGGAGACCGCCACGCGATCATGATCGATTCCGGCACCTGCACGCTCTACGAGCTCTACAACGCGCGCTACTCATCGCATCCGACCGCCGGCTCGGGCGCGATCTGGAAGCTGTCATCGAATGCATTGAGGCCCGCCACGTGGACGTCGGCCGATGCGGCAGGATTGCCGATCTTCGCCGGCCTCGTGCGGCTGGACGAAGTGAAGGCCGGCAACGTCGACCATGCGATCCGCGTCACCGCGCAGCAGACCGATACGTCGTTCATCTGGCCCGCGCGGCACCAAGCCGGATCCGCGAACAACCACAACCTGCCCCCGATGGGGGCGCGCTTCCGGCTGAAGGCCAGCTACGACATCTCGCACTTCCGCTCGGACACGCAGACCATCTTGCGCGCGATGAAGAAGTACGGGCTTATCGTGGCCGACAACGGGTCGAACTGGTTCTTCCAAGGAACGGCCGAGGATGGCTGGAACACGATGATGCTCGATCAGCTCAAGAGTGTGCCCGCGCGCGCGTTCGAAGCCGTGGACGAATCGTCGCTCATGGTCAGCGCGAGCTCAGGCGCCGTGAAGTCTGGATCCCAAACGAGCACGACTCCGCCTGCCCCGAAGACCACGCCCAAAGCAACCTCGACGCCGAAGCCGGCACCGTCGAAGTCTCCAACACACAAGCCCTCGCCGTCCCCCTCGGTCACGAGCAGTGCGCCCTCCCCTTCTTCATCGCCCACGAGACTGATCACCGCCGTGGGGAAGGGCGGCTCAAAAGCATCGATCCAACTCTGGCTGATAACCGGCGCGATCGCAGCGTCGATCCTCGCCCTCGTCATCTTCGTCTTGAGAGCACGAGCGCGAGCCCACGCCGATTAGTCCGCGGGGGTCACCGGCCATCAGAATAGATGGGTGCCCGACTCACATCGTGTCGTTGTCGTCGGCGGAGGCTTCGGTGGCCTCGCGTGTGCGCGCGTGCTCGACGGGTCGGACGCGAGCGTTCTTCTCTTGGACCGCCACAACTATCACCTCTTCACGCCCCTCCTCTATCAGGTAGCGACCGCGCTCCTCGACCCATCCGACATCGCATACCCGCTGCGGCGCGCCTTCCGGACGTCGCGCAACGTGCGGTTCCGCCAGGCGTTGGTCACGGACGTCGATTTCGAGCGGCATGTCGTGCGCACCCATGTCGGCGACGAGATCCCGTACGACTCACTCGTGATCGCAACGGGTGGCGTGAACAACTACTTCGGGAACGCGCCACTGGCCGAGCATTCGATCGGGTTGAAGACGCTTCCCGAAGCCCTACGCCTTCGCAACCACGTCTTGAGCTGTCTGGAACGCGCTGCCCAAACGATCGACCCATCCGAGCGGAAAGCGTGGCTGACGTTCGTCGTCGTCGGTGGCGGTCCCACCGGTGTCGAGTACGCGGGAGCACTATCGGAGCTGCTCGACATCGTTCTTGGCAACGACTACCCCGAGCTGAACCGCGCCGACGCCACGATCACGATCATCGAAGGGCTCGACAGGCTGCTCGGCGCGTTCCATCCTCGCCTTGGGAAGTACGCCGAGCAGACCTTGCGCGGCTTCCATATCGATGTACGACTCAGGACGCTCGTCGAGAAAGCCGACGATGACTCGGTCACGCTCAGCTCGGGGGAACGGATCGACGCCAAGACCGTCGTCTGGTCGGCCGGCGTCCGGCCGTGGGACCCGTTGCCCGAGGACGCGCCTCGCAAGCACTCGAAACGGCTAGAGGCAGATGAGCGGCTTCGCTTGAAGGGTCACGAAGACGTGTTCGTTATCGGCGACGTCGCGGCGGTGCAGACACCGCGCGGCGAGCTTCCGATGCTCTCACCTCCGGCGATGCAGGAGGGCCGCTACGTCGCGCACACCATCCGCGAGCAGCGTGCCGGACGAGACGTCCGCAAGCCGTTCCGATACCTCGACAAAGGAACGATGGCCACGATCGGCCGTCACGCCGCTGTTGCCGACGTGCGCGGGTTGAAGCTGAAAGGTTTCCTCGGCTGGCTCACCTGGCTGCTGGTTCACATCTATTACTTGATCGGGTTCAGGAACCGCATCGCGGTCCTTGCCTCGTGGGCGTGGAATTACCTCGTGCGCGACCGGCCGATCAGATTGATCGTCCGGGGCAACACCGACCCAGTGGCCGAGCAGACCGACCCCGGCTAGCCCCTACCGGTGATCCTCGTACTGGATCACCTGTTGGAACGTCGGCCGGTTCACCCACGGCATCGGTGGGATAGCAGCAACGCCCGTCGCAGAGAACTTGATGTCGTCGTTCGCAGGGTTGCACTTCCCAGACCCGTTCGAGCGGCTGCACGTCCACGTCGCGGGGTCGGCCGACCCGTACAACTGCGTGAGGTGGTCGATCGTTGCTTGCAACGCCGCGCGCAACGCGGACTGGCAGGCGGAGACGCTCCCGTCACCGCAATAGCTCTGCGAATACGGATGAGCAGCTTGACCGATCGATTGCAAGAGCGCGCGCTGGATGTAGCCCTCCCAGCCGCCGTCGTACGCGGAGCCACCGGGGCCCGGCGGGTTGTTGAGGCCGTTCAAGCTCGTGAGGAGACCGAACTGCGATTGGTCGAACCACGGATCGAAGATGGCGTGGGCGAGCCGTGGGTAGAGGTCGTCCATGATGGCGACCTCCGAACCTTGGTCGTAGCTGCCGTCTCCGTTGATGTCACGGCGATGCGAGCCCGGCACGTCGGACCCCCAGAACGGATCTGCAACCCAGCCCTCAAGTCTCGACAAGACGGCATGCTGCGCGGACGTCAACGACGCTCCCGCAAGAACCTTGCTCAGCTGGCCGACGAGCTGCGACCCGTCGAGGTCGACGGTGCCGGCGTCTTCCATCGCGTTCACGATGTCCGTCGGCGTCGCGAGCCGTTTGTCGATGATGGATTCAACGCGGTCGCTGAGAGACTGCACCCGATACACGGGCCCGTAACCGAATTGGTTATCGGAGGCCGAGAACCCGGGTGACGGCTTGTTGTTCCAGTTGGTGAAGAAGCCTGCGGGCGGGTTGATCGCGCGGGGATGCACGTCGGCCTTCGACAGATCCGTCGGAACGAACCCTCTCCAGTCGTACGGACCGGTCCCCCACGACGGGAAGTTCGGATCGACGTGAGGCGCGCGGATCGGGATCCGTCCGGCCATGTAGTACGCGATGTCGTTCGCGTCGACGTAAGTCCAGTTGAACGTTCCGATCTCAAGACCTGCTGCCACCATGAAGTCGTGCGCGTTGTGGGTGTAGTCGGGGTCGTTCCAAAGCAGGAACGCCGGTGCGGCACCCAGCTCGTCGCCCCACGTCGACCGCTCGATGGAGATCGCGATCGGGATGGTCTTGCCGGTCGAGGGGTCGACCGCGGTCGTGCGCCCGAGCACCGGGCCGTGGATCGTCCGCTCGACTTGGATCGTCACCACACCCGGAGGATTCGTAGCCGCAGCCGACGGCTTCGTGACCTGCCGGTCGGTGCGCTCGTACATAGCGACACACTGGCCCTTGTATTGGTAGGCGGTGCTCGCGAGCGTCGACGGTGAACCGTCCGTGTTGCACAGCTTCTCGGCGCGCTGGTCGATGAGGTCCGCGCCGGCCGACGTCGCACTCCACGCGTAGTCGACGCCGTGCCCAAGCTCGACGAAGACCTCCGTGCCCGGGAACGAAACGCCGCGCGCTTGCAGCCCGGGACCGTGCAGGTCGATCTCGTGCAGGATCTCCGGCGAGAAGTATCCGGTCTGCGGGCCGAAGACCGCGATCGGGTGTCCGCCGAGGCTGTGTTTCGCGTCGACCATCAGCTCGTTGCTCGCGTGGCGAGCCCCGTTTTGGGGCGGGAGAAGATCGCGCAGGTCGATCGTGACCGGTCCGACGGTCAGCTCGCCGAGACCTGGGTTGTTCGCGGGCAGCGGACCGCCGTCACACATGTTCGTGGTCGGGCGCGAGAGCGGCATCGCGAGCGAGTTGGGATCAAGGTTCGGCGGCACCGCTTCGTACGGGAAGTTCGTGGTGATGCTCGTCTTCGCGTCCGGATCGTTCTGAGAGCGCATGTCGTGCCAGATCGCAGAGCCCTTCGCTTGTCCGTAGCGCTTGACGAGCGACTGGTAGAACAATGAGCTTCCGACCTCGTTCCCGCCGCCGACGGCGAAGATCGACTGCACGAGCGTCGCGGTGGCGATGACATCCGTGACCTTCCAAGGCGCGGGGATCTGTTGCAGCGCCGGGTACTCCGCGGGCAACAAACGTGGATCGAGAAGAGCCGCGTTGATGTACCCGTTGACGCCGTCGACGTACGCCTGACCGTCCAGCACGATCTGCTGTCCGACGGTCGTCGCCGGGCTCGTTTTTGCATGGAACGGCTGCGTGTACTTGATCGGGAAATCGTCGGCTTGCTTTTGCAGCTCGGCTTCGCTGTACCCAGCGATCTGCGCGATGCCGCAGTCCATCGCCAGCAGTGACGGCGACGGTCCAAGGAAGGATGAAAGCTTCGCGCGCCCGTAGTGACGCAAGACGTCCATCATGAACAAGCGGTCTTCGGCGGATGCATACCCCGAACCGAACTCCGTGTCCGCGCGCGTCTCGCCGAAGATGTGTGGGACGCCGAAATGGTCCCAGAGGATGACGGTGCCTTGGCGCGGCTGCTCGACGCGTTCGGCTTGGGCTGCGAGCGACATGAAGCTCGCGTCCTTGTAGTACTTGGTCAGGTCGGCGGGGTTGAGGTGTGGCGCGACCTTCAACAGGTTGGCGTACATCGCTTCCTGGTCCTGCTGGTGCGCGGGGATCGCGCCGGTTCCCGCCTCTTGTTGGAGGAAGTCGGTCAGGTTGACCAGCCCGTTGTTGCCTGGCGGGATGATGTTGTACACGCCGCCGCCCGAGCAATCGACGAACGGCGCACCGACGGGACCGGCCTTCTCGACGCACTGCCCTGTTGACGCGCGCGACGAGATTGGGATGAGCGCGAGGAGCAAGAGGGGGGCGAGGCCGAGAGCGATGCGGCGAGACATGAGACCTCCGGGGTTTGGGGACTGGGGCCTTCTCCCAGTTCTTCTTGCCGGGAAGCCCGGATTCCTTGCCCGCTACACCAGCCGGCGGACGTCTTTTGTTGTGGTTTTACACGAGCCCACTTGTCCGGCCGCTCGGAAAGAGCAGTCAACCCCGCTTCGGACGTCTAGCGCCGGATCCGTCATCCGGAGAGCTGGCAGCCGCGCTCGCCTCGGCTCGCCCACCCCGCCTATCCTCCTTCGCAGGAAAACCGACCGTTTGGATACTGGTCGCCCCTGAACAAGGACGCCGCAATGAGTGAGCTGCGACTTGCCGAGATCCTAGTCGGCCTTTCCGCAGTCACGGATCTCGGGATGGGGCAACCGCAAGGCGCCGCGGCGAAGGCGTGCCTCCTCGCAACGTCGCTCGCGCGCGCAGTCAACCTTCCGGACCAAGAGGTCCACGATGTCTATTACACCTCCTTGCTTCAGCACATCGGCTGCACCGCGTATTCACATGAGTCCGCGGCCTTCTTCGCCGACGAGCAGTCGGTCAAGCGAGCAACACAAGTCACCAACTTCAACGACATGCGCGACATCTTCTTCGGGTACATCCCGTCGATAACGCGGAACGCTCCCGCCGGCGCGCGCGCGCGAACTTTTCGATCCGCGCTGCTGAAGTCCGGCTCTATCACCGACGGCTACACGATCAGCAATTGCGAAGTCGGATCCAGCATGGCACGGCGTCTGTCGCTTTTCCCGGGCGTCGAGCAAGGGCTGCTTCACATCTTCGAGTGGTGGAATGGGAAGGGCCGTCCTCAACACCTGAAAGGCGAGACGATCGCCACAGCCGCACGCGTCGCGCATGTCGCGGGATACGGCGCACTCTTCGACCGGCTCGGCGGACCAGATGCGGCCATCGCCGCGGTTCGTAAACGCTCCGGCGGTTACCTGGACCCAGGACTCGCGGAGAACTTCTGCGAACAGGCTCCGAAACTTCTTGCAGAACTGTCATCGGTCGATGTGCATGAAGGGTTGCGTCACGCCGAGCCGAAACCTCATCTCACGATCCCCGAGCACCGCCTCGATGAGGTCCTCAAGGCCTTCGGCGATGTCGTCGACCTCAAAGCTCCGTTCTTCCACGGACACTCATCAGCGGTGTCGTCCCTAGCCGAGAGTGCGGCGGAGCGGCTTGGGATCCCGCAGCCCGACGTCGTCCGGCTCCGGAGGGCAGCCCTCGTCCACGACCTTGGACGAGCAGGCATCGCCAACGGCATCTGGGAGCGACCGGGCCCGCTCCACGCCGACGATTGGAGCCAGGTTCGGTTGCATCCTTACCACTCCGAGCAAGTTCTCCAGCGCGCCGAGCCGCTTGCTGATCTCGGCCCCATCGCCGGCGCTCACCACGAGCGCCTCGACGGTTCCGGCTACTTTCGCCAAACGACTGCGTCGTCACTTCCGATGATCGCGCGCGTGCTCGCCGCCGCGGATGTGTACACCGCCATGATCCAACCTCGCCCTCATCGTCCGGCTCTCGCGCGAGACAAGGCGGCGGCCGAGCTCCGTTCGGAGGCGCGCAAAGGCACGCTCGACGTCGACGCGGTCGACGCCGTCTTGAACGTCGCCGGCCACCCCGCTGCCCGGGTTCGCAGGGAGTGGCCGGCCGGCCTCAGCGACCGGCAGGTCGAGGTGCTCCGGTTGATCACCGATGGATTGTCGAACAGACAGATCGCAGAGAAGCTGCACGTCACGGTCCGGACTGCCGAACACCATGCGCAGGATGTCTATCTGAAGATCGGCGTCTCGAGCCGCGCGGCCGCCGCGCTCTTCGCAATGGAGCACCACCTCATCGGCCCGAAAGATTGGTAGTTCTGCCGATGTTTGGCGCTTTTGCCGCGCACTAGCCTCCCGATGAGGAAACCGGATAACCGGTCCTGAAGGCAAGGGAGGTGTGCCATGGCAACTGAGCTGCGGGAAAGCCGGGAGCTCGAAGAGGCCCATCGCAAGGTCCACGCCGTTTGGCAGGCGATGGCAGCCGGTTGGGAACGCCGGCGGCAGTACGTGAGCGAGTTCTCCGCAGGGGTAACCGACTGGCTGATCGCTAAGCTCGACCCTCAGCCGGGACAGACGGTCCTCGAGCTTGCCGCTGGGCCCGGCGACACAGGGTTCGAGGCAGCCCGAGGCGTGGGCAAGCGGGGCCGGGTGATCTCGACCGACTTCGCCGCCGACATGGTCGAGGTGGCTCGCAGGCGGGCCGACGAGCTCGGTGTCACGAACGTCGAGTTCCGCGTCATCGATGCAGAACAGAACGCACTCGCGACGGACAGCGTCGACGGCGTGATCTGCCGGTGGGGCTACAGCCTCATGCTCGATCCGGGGCGAGCATTGGCCGAAACGCGACGTGTTCTTCGCGACGACGGCAGACTCGTCCTATCGGTGGTGGGATCTGCCTCGGACAACCCATGGGGTTCGCTCGTTGCTCACACGATCGTCAACCTCGGATTGATCCCGCCGGTCGATCCACAAACTCCGGGTGGCTTGTTCTCGCTGGCCAACCACGGGCTGCTCGAAGGACTCATCGAGCGCGCGGGCTTCGAGAATGTCCAGATCGAGAACATGGGCTTCCGGCTCACGTTCGATGATTTCGACGATTACTGGACCTTCATCATCGAGTTCGCTGGTGGGATCTCGATCCTCTTGCAGAGCTTCCCCGACGAGCAGCGTGCCGCTGTGCGGGAGGCAACCGAAAAGGCAGTCGAGCAATTCCGATCCGGCACCGGCTACGACTTCCCCGGTGTCACCGTCAACGCAGTCGCTTCTTGAGAGAAGGAAAGGAGATCCACATGAGCACTCGGTTGGACGACTATCCGGTTGGTCACGTCTACGACCTCGACTACGGCGATCAGTTCCCGTTCCAGGTTCGCTTGCGCTTCGATCGCAACAACAATGAGACGACCCAGACGTTCCTCGAGAACGAGCGCCTGCCCGAACCACTCAAGCCGTTGGTCGGACAGACGCAACCCATCACCGTCAACCCGATCCGGCCAGGCCTCTTCTTGGCCACCTGGCAAGAGCCGGACAAGACGACCGTCGCACAGGTCCAGGACTACGAGAACGGCGTCGTCTACGCGAACATCACGATGCCGGACGGTACCTACCTACGGATGACGGGCGCGCTGAAGAAAGTGAAGTAAGGATTCGCCACCTGGGTCGCGCATCGACGCACGACCCAGGTGGCGATGCAAGGACTCAACTCGCGCGTTTCTCCTCGAACCGCGTGGCCGCTGCGTCGATCTTCTGCAGCGTCTGCACAATCTCGTCGCGCGCGCCCTCAGCCTCGTCGGTCAGGCCGGTCACGTCCTGGATCCGCCACTTCTTCATCAGGACCGGGATCAGCACTTGGTCGTGGTGGATGCGGAGGTCGTAGATGCCGGCCTTCGCGATGCTGATGGCCTTCTCGCGGAAGCCCGGAAGCTCCAAGCCCGGCATGCTGAACCCAAGCACCTGACGTTTGATCGCGAGCATCGTTTCCGACGGATCGAGCTCGAGCGCGCGCGCAGTCACGTCGCGGTAGAAGACGTAGTGAAGGTTCTCGTCGAGCGCGATACGCGCCATGAGCTTCTCTGCGACGGGGTCCTCGGTGATCGCACCGGTATTGCGGTGCGAGATGCGCGTGGCCAGTTCTTGCAACGTCACGTAAACGAGGCCGTCGATCGCGGTGAAATCGCCGCCGGGGTAATACCCGCGCGACACGTGCTCCATCCGTCCGCGTTCGAGCTCCACCGGGTCGACGCCGCGCGTCACCGTCAAGAAATCGCGCATCGCGATCGAGTGGCGCCCTTCCTCGGCGGTCCACCGGCGAACCCATTCGCCCCATGCGCCCTCGCCGCCGAACGTCTCCCAGATCGCGAGGTGGTAGTAGGGCAAGTTGTCTTCGGTCAGCAGGTTCAGCTCCATCGCGGTGCGCGCGACGCCGGACAAGCGGCTGTCGCCTGGTTCCCAGGGCTGCTCGGTGAAGCTCCTCCCCTGCTCCCAGGGGGTGTATTCGTGCGGGAACCACTCTTGCGCGGTCGAAAGATGCCGCTCGAGCTGCCCTTCGACGGCCGGCTCGAGCTCGCGAAGCATGTCTGGGATTGCGATAGCGACAGGCATGTTCGTTCTCCTCACACTAGGCTACGTTCCCGTAAGTTACCATACCGTAGGTTACGGTAGCGTAACCAAGCTGTCAAGCCTGTATGAACGGCTTCCTGGCCTGGAAACGGAAGGCCCGAGGGACGGAATCCACCTTGATCTCATCGAAGCCTGCGTGCGCAAGCCGAGAGGGAAAAGCATCCGGGTCGACGATCACCATCGTGTCGAACAGATGGGCGAGCCGGAACAACGTGGAGACCCTGCTGTCGGAACCGACGAAAAGTCCCCCCGGTCGCAACACGCGATGAACTTCGCCGAGCAGCCTGTCTTGTAGCTCCACCGAGGGAACATGGTGAAGCATCGTGAGAGACACTGCCGCCGAGAAGCGTCCATCGGGTAACGGGAGTTCCGTTGCGTCGGCGTTCAGGACCTCCACGTCGGGAAATTTCGAGGCGACGGCCGATGCCAGCGCGGCGTCGATTTCGACGGCGGTCAGATGCGTGGTGCGCGCGCGGAGGAGCTCGGTCGTTAGTCCGGGGCCCGGTCCGATCTCGAGGAGCTCATCGCCGAGCTCCGCCGAACCAACAACCCAGGGCATCAACCCATGCTCGAGCTTCTCCCGGTATTTCGGAGATCTGCAGAAGTAGCGATGAAGTCTGTTCATTCGCTCTTCACGTCGAAAGATTTTGAGAGATCGCCATCGATGCGTTCATTATTAACACAGCTGCGAACCTGCAAGTTGAATAGTGCATCGCCGGACATTCACGGCATCATTCAATGCAATGACCGGGCACAGTAAGTGAGTGGTGCATCTAGGCCATTGAACTCGTATGTCGCATACCCGTAGGACTGTCTGCGACTCACCCTCCTTCCCCATTCCAGCGTTGATGCGGCGCGCGTGCGGAACCTAGGGGCGGATATGGAGATCAAGACGAGCATGGGGTACGTCAGCGTCGCGTTGGGTACGGGTCGAGCCATCGAGGCGCGATTGCGTGGACGCCGAGCGAGCGGTCCGGAGCTCGGCCTCGTCCTTCGAACCCTCGGCATCCCCGATCGGGAGGCTCGGAAGGTTGCCTCGATGATCCGACACCCAAGCACGGCAGCTACGGACGAGCACCGGCCGTCCGATCGGCGTTCGATGGTTCAGACGCAAACTCAACTGTTGGAAAGACGTTCCGAGCAGGGCGACAGGCGCACCGAACGCCGAGAGGAGTTTCAGCCCGACGTGCGGGTCAGCCACAACTAGCGCGCGTCGACGTCTCGAAGGAAGTCGATGAGGCCAGCGAAGTAGGTCGCCTGATCGTCGTACATCGCCAAGTGGCTGCCATTCGGGCAATGAAGGTAGCGACCGTCCTTGAACTCCCCCGCCATCATCTCCATGTAGGACGGATCCATAGTGTCGTGCTGCGCGCCGATCGTGAGCGTCGGGACCTCGATCGCGCCCAGGTCGGCGGTACGGTCCCACTTCTCGAGCTTGCCGCGCGCGCCGAGCTCGCTCGGTCCTTGCATCGGAACGTAGATCGATGGATTGATGTGTGCGATCCCGCGATTGACCGGGTCAGGCCACTGTTCGAACGGCATGCGAAGAACGTGATGCTCATAGTGCTCGGGGATGAGGATCTCCATGTATCGAGGGTTCTCGTAGTCGTCCGCCGCTTCGAGGCGCTTCGCTTCAGCGAGCAGCTCCTGGTTCATCGCCGGCATCAAAGTCTTCTCGGCGTACTCGTTGTACGCGGGCACGCTGCTCATCATGTTGGAGATCACGAGACCTTTGATGTGCTGCTCGTACTTCAAGGCGTACTCGATCGCGAGGATGCCGCCCCACGATTGGCCGAGCAAAAAGAAGTTTTCCCTGTTTAGCTCGAGCGCGCGCCGGACCTGCTCGACTTCGTCTACGAATCGCGGGATCTCCCAGAGCTCCGGTTCGTCGGGCTGGTCGCTGTACGCGGAACCGAGCTGGTCGTAGTAGTAGTACTCGATGCCGGCAGCGGGGAGATAGCTGTCGGCTGCCTCGAAGAGCTCGTGCGTTGCGCCGGGACCGCCGTGTAGGAGCAATAGCTTGATCGTCGGGTTATTTCCGATCCTCTTGGTCCACACGCGGAAGATGCCCTTCGGCGTCTCGATCGGGATCATCTTGACGCCGCCGCTGAGAACATCGTCCCTGCCGCTGTTGTCGAAGTAGTCGCCCATGTCTTAGACCCCGCCTTCTGGTTGCGGAATCGCTTCCGCGGACGGTTCACTTCGCGCGAGCAGCACACCATCAGAGATGACGAACATGTCCACGTCAGTCATGAGACCTAGACCGTACACCCGAACCTTGCGACCGAGAGGAGTCCTCTGAAGCAACGGCGAACCCAGATGCTGTGAGCTCACATAGCAATAACGCGCTGACGCGGCGGCGGTTCCTTCAGCTTCTGGGTGCCCTCACAGCGGGAGCAGCCTTGCCTCTCCGCGCATTCGGCCGCACCGCTGCGCCGCTTCCTCCCCTCCCCTACAACGACGGATCGAACGCGATCCCGGGCGGGCTCGGTGGCAATGTCGAAAAGGTCATCGTGATCGGTGCAGGCTTCGCCGGCCTCGCCGTCGCGAATGCACTCGGGAACGCCGGCGTCCCATGCATCGTGCTGGAGGGGCGAGATCGGATCGGCGGGCGCGCGCGCACTATGAATGTCGGCGGGTCTCCGGTCGATGTCGGCTGCTCGTGGATAACCGACCCGGTCGGTAACCCGATGACGCAGTTCGCGACGCAGTCCGGTGTTCTGCAGACCAATGCGTCGATCGAGCTCGACGTCCCCGAATCACGTTTCTACGACGAGCGCACCGGTGTCGTTCTGCAGACGAATACCTTGCAGGCTGCGCTGCACGCGCTTCGGTTCGAGGAGTTCGACGCGTCGACGATCAGCGACCAGCTCGGGCCGAATGCGACGACGAAGGATGGGATCCTTGCTTACATCAAGAAGCAACGCCTGACGGGCGATCCGGCGCGCTTCGCGGAGTTCTTCCTTCGCTTGATCACCGAGCTGCCCGACGCGACCGACTGGAATCTCGATTCGCTGCAGTATTGGGCGAACGGTTCGTCTCCGTACATCGGATTCGGAGAGGGCGACTTCCCCGTGGGCGGCTACACGCAGCTCGTCCAGTCACTCGCCGGTCCTGCAGATGTGCGACTCCGCCATCGCGTGACCAACGTGACGGTCGAGAGCGACGGTGTTGTCGTGCGCGCGCGCGACGGATCGGGAAGGCCGCAGATCTTCAGAGGATCTCACGTCGTCATCACCGTGCCGTTGGGAGTCTTGAAATCAGGGTCGATCTCGTTCTCGCCTCATCCGCTACCGCAGTGGAAGCGCGCGGCGATCCAGCGTCTGGGATTCGGAAATTTCGAGAAAGTGGTGATGCGGTTCCCCGAGCCATACTGGGCAACGGAGCACGCGCACATCTTCCATCTCTCGTATCCCAACGCGATGGACTTCCCGCTGATCGTCGATTACTTCTTTATCGAGAAAGTTCCGATCCTCGTTGCGTTCAACACGGGCAGCCATGCGATCGCCCTTCGTGGCAAGAGCGACGAGGAGATCACATCGCACATGCTGGACGTCTTGCGAAAGGTGCAGGGCGGTCCGATCCCCAACCCCACCAACCATTTCGTGACGGGATGGGGAAACGATCCATTCACACGTGGGTCGTACTCGTATATCAAGATCGGAGCGACTCCGGCCGATCAGGACGCGCTCGCGGCCCCGG